>Ga0163108_10000124_pt1 | contig 55368 bp, 60 predicted proteins | sample Fk1155metaG_FD_109644 | JGI IMG/M metagenome (GOLD analysis project Ga0163108, IMG submission 109644) | Marine microbial communities from the Central Pacific Ocean - Fk160115 155m metaG | ecosystem: Environmental > Aquatic > Marine > Oceanic > Photic zone | place: The Central Pacific Ocean...
CACAGCAGCATCAGCTACTGGTTCAGCCGGAACCTCGGGTTCAGCCGGGGCTTCGTCGACCGCGTCCTCTGCGGTCACAGCAGCATCAGCTACTGGTTCAGCCGGAACTTCGGACTCAGGAGCGGTCCCTGCCTTGTCAGATAGAGACTGAAGCAAATTCGCCATCTCCAACAACAAATTGTTCATCATTGATGCCATCTGCTGCAGCGGTGCCGCCAGGCCACCTGCCAGGGAGGTCAATAATTCATCACGAGATGGGAGATCGGCGAGTTCTCGGACTTGAGCTTCATCAAGGACTTCACCGTTTAGAAGTCCGCCTTTGATGATCAAAACCTCATTGGTAGAGGCAAATTCTTTCAGAGCTTTTGCGGCAGCCCCAGGGTCTTTCTCCACAAAGGCCAACGCTGTCGGCCCCACGAGCATTTCAAGAAGACTTTCAGGGGTGCCTTCCGCCAGGGCCAGACGTACGAGGGTGTTCTTGTAGATCTTGTAGATGGTGTCCGCGTCACGAAGCGCGGCTCGAAGTTCTGCCATCTGGCTGACGTCGAGACCTCGATATTCGGTGACAAGCACGGCCTCGGCTTCACCGAAGCGTTCTCGGACGTCTTCGACAACGGAGGCTTTTTCCGCTCGCGGTTCTCGTTCCATGTCTCACCCCCTCCTTGGGTAGTCGGTGCTCGCGGAGCGAACACCGAGGCCAAGGTCCAAAAGTGCGACCAGGAACAGCAGGGTCCGCCTCATCGGGCTCAAGACGGTCATCCAATCCTGACTTAGGGCCTGCGGCCACCGGAGGTCTTCGGCGAGCGAAATTTAGTTGTCAGATCAGGCTAGGGGCGTCATTTGCGAAAGCAAACTGGCTACGGGTCAAGATTACGAATTTGTTTATTCGCTGACTTTGGCTGGGTCGACTTTGACACCGGGACCCATGGTCGATGAGAGGGTGATTTTCTTGATGTACCTGCCCTTGGTAGAGGCTGGGCGGGCACGTTCGATTTCATCCATGACAGCAGCGAAATTAGCGATTAGGTCGGTGGCTCCGAAGCTGGTTTTCCCAATCGCGAGTTGCACGTTGCCGTATTTGTCTGTTCGGTACTCGACCTTGCCACCCTTAAATTCGCCCACAGCTTTTCCGATATCAGTGGTTACGGTTCCAGACTTGGGGTTCGGCATTAGGCCGCGGGGGCCGAGCACTCGACCAAGTTTGCCGACTAACGGCATCATGTCTGGTGTCGCTATCGCTAGATCAAAGTCGGTGAAACCACTTTCGATTCGCTCAGCGAGATCTTCGGCTCCGACAACATCTGCTCCCGCTTCGGTGGCTTCTGCGGCAGCGTCTCCCTGGGCGAACACCGCGACGCGCACGTCTCCACCTGTTCCCGAGGGCAACGCAATGGTTCCGCGCACCATCTGGTCGGCTTTACGAGGATCAACCCCTAGCCCGATCGCGATGTCTACCGCTTCATCGAACTTGGCAGAAGCCAACTCTTTCACTATCTCGACTGCCTGGGCCGGTTCGTGAAGTATTTGTCTGTCGTAGCGGCCGACTGCGTCGGAGTATTTTTTCCCACTCATGGGTTTCGCCTTTCAGCTACCTCTTCGTACGCGTTCGCCGGGCGAGGTCCTCCCGGTGCGCGTTTATTGGTCAGGAACCTTCGACTTCAATCCCCATTGAACGAGCAGTTCCAGCGACTTGCAGTTTGGCGGCCTCAATATCGTTGGCGTTGAGATCGGGCATTTTAATGTTGGCAATTTCTTCTAGCTGGGTCTGTGAGATCGACCCAACAGGTTCTCCTCGCCCTGGTTCCTCAGCTGCTTTTTCGAGCCGAGCGGCTTCGCGAACTAGAACCGAAGTAGGCGGGGTCTTGGTAATGAAAGTGAATGAGCGATCTTCAAAGATGGTGATTTCAACAGGAACGATGGATCCTCGTTGGCCTTCGGTCTGAGCGTTGTAGGCCTTACAGAAGTCCATGATCTGAACTCCATGGGGGCCAAGCGCTGTACCGACAGGTGGAGCGGGGCTTGCCTGTCCTGCAGGGATCTGAATCTTGACTATTGCGGCGACTTTCTTTTTCGCCATGAACGTTCTCCGTGTGGGTGGGGCTCAAGCGTCAGCAAGAGCGAGACATGTCATTGTTTCGGGTGGATCTTGAGATGACAACCAACCTGGGCTCAAATTTTGGCTACTTGTGCGAAATCCAGTTCAACTGGGGTCTCTCTACCAAAGATATTGACTAGCACTTTGATCTTGAGTTGCTCTTCGTTGATCTCGACAATTTGACCTTGGAAATCCGCGAATGGGCCTTCTTTGATGCGCACGCTTTCATTGAGTTCGTATAGGAGGCGGGGTTTGATTTTCCGCTGAGGCTCATCCCCATCTTTCTTTACAGCGAGGAAGTTATCGACTTCTTTGCGTCGCAACGGCGAAGGTTTGCCGCCTGGCCCTGCGAACCCTGTTACCCCTGGGGTATTTCGGATCATGTGATGAACATCGTCATTTCTGCGGCAACGAATCAATAGGTAGCCCGGGAACATCTTTTTTTGGACGACGACTCGTTGACCATTTCGGAACTCGGTCACGTCTTCCATGGGAACGACGACTTCGTAGATCTTGTCTTCCATGTCAAATGACTGGACTCGGGCCTCCAGGTTTTGTTTGACCTTCTTTTCGTAGCCAGATTGGGTGTGCACCACAAACCATTTGCCCGGTCGGTCGTATGCGGAGACTTCTTCCTCTGCTACTTCGAGCAAAGCATCTTCGTCGAGGACGTCGTCTTTCTCAGAACTTGCGGGCTGCTCCAGTCCGGGGTCATCCGACGGGCTGCTGCCGGCGTCAACTGCAGCCAAGGTCTCTGAATCCGCTGCTGTTTCAGTGCCCAGCAAGCGGCGGGCTGCTGCCATGGGATCGGGGGTTGAGGAATCGGTGTCAGTCATTAGTTCACATCGAAGAGGCGCAAGACCCCTTCGCCAGTTAGGTAATCAAGTCCTGCGATTAAGGCAGTCAAGACGACAATGGTGAAGAACACAACCACTGAGTAGTTGATGATCTCATCTTTGGTGGGCCACACCACTTTGCGCAGTTCACCCTTTACCTCGCGCGCAAACTGAGTCGGGCCTGCTCGTTCGGTGTCACTGGGGTTACCTGCGGCCGGGCCGCGACGGTCACGGTTAGCTATAGGAGCACCATCGGCGCTCATTTCTCCCTGCTTTTGCAGGTGCCTTCGTGTCTGTCGGTTCATTGCCATGGGTTGATGCCGTGTGTTCGGGCCCGGTTTCGGGCGGGGTTGGGTCTGCCATTGCGGACAACAGCTAAGCAGGGCAGGAGGGACTTGAACCCACAACCTTCGGTTTTGGAGACCGGTGCTCTACCAAATTGAGCTACTGCCCTCAGCGGAAGGGAACTTCCTAGTGATGAGGCAGTGAAAAACGATAGCAGCGGGCTTGTAGGTTTCCTTTCTTGGACAGGCATAGATGCAGTCCTAGCTGGCCCGGGAAGCACGCCGACGGCTCGATCGCGAACCAATTCCTATGAGTAACGCCAGCGCCACCACACCCATTCCGGCAAGTTTGGAACGTTGACGACGAGCGATGGCAGGGCTTCTGTCCAGGGCGTCAATCGTGTCAAGCACGCGGTTCAACACGCCATCTGGCACTGGGATCTCACTTCTTAACCCTTGTAGTTCCCTTTGCAGACGACGCTCTCGCGACATTTCAGCTTGGCATCGGAGGCAATTGCGGGTGTGTTCTCGAAGCTTTAACGACCCAATGATTTCGCCGCGGGCCATTGCTCGGACCTGTCTCTTGTTACGGTCACATTGCATGTCGGGCCTCGTATACGTCGTCAGTCGTGTACTTGTTGACCACCTCTTGACTCGATTCCATGGCCGCTCGTAAGCGTTTTCGTCCACGATGCAGTCGCACCTTTGCTGCGGTGGCAGAAATACCCAGTTGAGTTCCAATTTCGGAGTGCGGCAGATCGAATATGTCTCGCAGGACAACGGCGGCACGAAGGTTCGGTGGAAGTCCTTCGAGAGCTTCTAGGAGTTCGGTGCTGAACTCGATGTCGGTGAGACGACGCTCTGGGTGATGGTCGGGAATGGTGTCAACAACGTCCTCAGTAATTTGGTCACACTGAAGGCGGTTGCGTTTCTTGATCAAGGTGTTGGCGCAGTTGAGAGTGATGCGGTGTAGCCACGTAGTGAATCGAGCTTCACCCCGAAAATCGATTAAGCCCTTGTAGGCGCGAAGATACGCGTCTTGAACCACGTCAAAGGCATCGTGGTGATTTCCCGTAAGGCGAGCAGCCAAGAGAAATATATCGGCGTAGGTTTCTTCGACTAAACGAGCAAATGCAGCATCGTCGCCCGCGCGGGCTGCGTCAACGTCTGCCCGAATCTCCTCTGAAGACATAGCGTGACGCTACTCGCCCGTTTCCCCCTTCGCGGTCTCCAACTACAGCGTCTCACCTATGCCGGGGGCCGGGAATTAGTAGCACCTTGGTGATGCCGGACCTCGGCCGCTTGACCGAGGGTTGTAGCGGGACCGGGACTCGAACCCGGGACCTCACGATTATGAGCCGTGCGCTCTGACCAACTGAGCTATCCCGCCATGCTCTTTCGAGCGAGCCCCGTGCCGGAATCGAACCGGCGACACCAGCCTTACCATGGCTGTGCTCTACCGACTGAGCTAACGGGGCAACCATGAGCGGGCAAGCCCGCACAAACGTGAAAGCATACGGATCATCCCTAATGTTCCACAACCCCTTGAGCACTACCCTTGTTGATATGCGGATCCGCTTGGCCGAGCTTTCCGACGCTGCAGCAATCGCTGAGATCTACAACTACGAGGTGCTCTCGGGGGTTGCGACCTTCGATTTGGTGCCAAAGTCCCTTGATGAGCAGCGTGATTGGCTGCGCGATCGTTCCGGGGCACTTCCTTGCATTGTCGCTGTTGACGACGACAGGACCGTAGTGGGATGGGCCTGTCTTTCGAGGTATCGAGACCGGCCGGCGTACGGAACCAGCGTCGAGAACTCTGTTTATGTCCATCCTGATCACCAGGGAAAGGGCGTGGGGAATTTGTTGATGAGCGAATTGGTGGAACTGGCAGATCAGCACGGATTCCACTCAACGTTCGCTCGAATCGCTGGCGAAAACCCCGCATCAGTTGCTCTTCACGCTAGATACGATTTCCAACTCGTAGGGGTCGAAAAGGAAGTCGGAAGGAAATTCGGTCGCTGGTTAGATGTCACAGTGATGCAGCGGCTTACCCCTAAGGAGTGAATTTCGGTTCCGTCACTCTAGAAGTGCCACGGAAAGCGTTTAAAGTTCTGTTTCCGTTTTTCGAGGAACGCGTCGCGGCCCTCTTCGGCTTCTTCGGTTCCATAGGCCAGCCGAGTCGCTTCTCCGGCAAACACCTGTTGACCGATGAGGCCGTCGTCAGTGAGATTCAAGGCAAACTTTGCCATTCGTTGCGCGGTCGGTGACTTTGAATTGATTTCTTCGGCCCATTCCAACGCCACTGCTTCCAAATCTGTGTGATCAACCACAGCGTTGACATCTCCCATCAAGAATCGTTCTTCTGCGTCGTAGGTTCGTCCAAGGAAAAAGATTTCTCTTGTCTTCTTTTGCCCTATTTGTTTGGCGAGGTAGGCCGATCCGAAGCCGCCATCAAAGCTTGCTACGTCGGTGTCGGTTTGCTTGAACCGCGCGTGTTCGCGACTGGCGATGGTTAAATCGGCCGTGACGTGAAGACTGTGTCCTCCTCCCGCGGCCCATCCGGGGACAACGCAGATAACAACTTTCGGCATCATTCGGATCAAGCGTTGGCATTCGAGAATGTGCAGTCGTCCGACTTGTGCTGGGTCGATGGTGTCGCTTGTTTCACCGTCGGCGTACTTGTAGCCATCTTTTCCGCGAATTCGTTGATCACCGCCTGAGCAAAAAGACCACTCGCCATCTTTGGTGGACGGACCGTTGCCAGTGAGAAGCACGACTCCTACGTCGGTGCTCATTCGGGCGTGGTCAAGCGCCTTGTACAGTTCGTCGACGGTGTTCGGTCGAAAGGCATTGCGAATGTCGGGTCGGTCGAAAGCTATGCGCACGGTGCCTTGGTTTACGGCACGGTGGTAGGTGATGTCTTGGAACTCGAACCCTTCGAGCTCCTTCCATTGCGACGGGTCGAAGACGTCAGAGACATTCTGTAGATACGACATTGGACTCCTGAACCATTAGACGGCGACGGAACGTAGATTAGGGGCGGACGTTCTAGGGGGCATCATGAAGTTTGGTCTTAGGTATTGCAACACGGATAAGTATGCGGTGGATACAGCTCTAGGAGTCGAGTTGGTTCAGGCCGGTGAAGAGGCGGGGTTCGAGTCAGCTTGGACCGTAGAACATACGGTCATTCCGTCTGGTTATGAGTCTGTTTACCCCTACAGCGAATCTGGAAAAATTGCCGGCGGCGCCGAAGATCTCATCCTCCCGGACCCGTTGATTTGGATGGCTCATATGGCGGGAGTTACAAGCAAAATTAAGCTAGGTACAGCGATTCTGATTCTGCCGCAGCATTCACCTGTGGTGTGCGCGGCGCAAGTCGCGACCTTGGATTACATGTCCGGGGGTCGGATTCTTCTGGGTATAGGTGTGGGTTGGCTCGAGGAAGAATTTGAGGCTATTGGTGCGCCTTTCGAACGGCGAGGCCCTCGAACCGACGAGTATGTCGCCGCGATGCGCGAATTGTGGGCAAATGATTGCGCCACCTTCCACGGAGAATTCGTTCATTTCACTGACACGTACTGTTTGCCTAGGCCAGTCAATGGCGCTGTTCCCATCATCGTGGGGGGAGACACTGACTACGCGGCTCGACGCGCTGGTCGTTTAGGGGACGGTTATTTCCCGGCTCGAGATACCCCTCAAGAGAGGATCGATTTGGCTCGTAGAACAGCTGAGGAGTGTGGGCGAGATCCTGCGGTTCTCGAGATCACGATGCCCATGCCAGAAGATCCCGACGATGTCCCGAAGATGAAAGCCCGTGGCGTCGACCGACTCGTGGTCCCTGTGACGGCTATGGCGGGTATGCCTACGTTGATCGATTCACCCGAGACTGCTTTGCGTTTCGGCGACATCATCGCGAAATATGCAGACCTTTAGATTTACGCCCACCCAGTGGATGTGAACCGAGCTAAATCGTCGCGGTCGTACTGATCAACTAACCCGACCTCCCAATGGAGGTAGTCCTGCATGGCTTGTCGTGCTGCTGGCATTCCCGCGCGAACGAGCGATTCGGTCCCAAGAATGCCATCGGCGTTGCCGGGGTCATGCGGAACCACGACTTGCGGAATATTAAGAGACAGGTCATTGGTGTCAACTTCAAGCGGTCCTTCGTTAACGCCTTCATCTAAGACGTAGGTTTCCCATCCCATTTCCAGTAACCATGATGCGGTCATTGTTGACCGGGTGAGATCGTCATCAGCTAGGACTAAACGGGCTCCTCGTGTAATCGCGTACTCATCGGTGTTTTGGACTAGTTGGCCTCCCGGAGCGTTGCGAAAACCAAGAAGGTGGCCTTTTTCGTATTCGTGCGGGGTGCGTACATCGAAAAGATAAAGCGTGCGGTCTTCGTCAGTTCCCCATTGGTTGATGGTCGCACGGTTTACGCGCATGACATTAAAGCGTTCCGCTACTTGGGTTGCTGCCAATGACGCCCGCTTCCGACCCGAAGGGGTGGGGGTGGGGGCAAAATTGGCTTCACCGTGATCGAGGGTCAGGTCGGCAAGTTCCCACCCCATCGTTCCATTTTCTAGCGCGACGACCCGACTTGGGATTCCCGCACGAATTAGTGATTCCGTCCCGAGAATGCTCCGGGTGCGCCCGGCGCAGTTCACGACGATAGTGGCCTCTTCATCTACGAGATCAAACGCCCGATATACGAGTTCTCCACCCGGACATGATCTTGCTGTCGGAATGCTCATCTGTTGAAATTCCCGTTCGGTACGCGAGTCAAGGATGGTTAGGGGGCGTTTTTGTTCCATCCATTGGTGGAGTTCTGCGGCTGACACATGGGGGGTGCCATAGCGTCGTTCGACTAACTCGCCAAAAAGTTTTGATGGGACGCTCACTCCTGAATAGAGCTCGTAGCCTGCGTCACTCCAGGAGTTAATTCCGCCCTCGAGAATGGACACGTTGGTCCATCCGTCGGAAGCCAGGATTCCTCGCAGATTGTCGGCTTGGTCTCCGCCGTTGTCCATGACTACCACCCTGGTAGACCGCCGCGGAAGCAGAATTGGTGCTGCATTATTCGCATCAGCTGCACGCATATTCGCGGCCCATAGAAGATGTCCCTGGCTGTATGACTCATTGTCGCGGGCATCAACGATTGCGAGCTCATTCTCGTCGAAAAGAGCGGTCGTTAGTTCGCGCGCTGTAATCGTAGGAGTCACGACCTGGCATCAATGATCGGGAATTGGACTTTCATGGTTCGCCACTCTTGCTGATGCTCATCCCAGTAGTTCCGGGCGGGAAGATCAAGAAGATCGTGGCCGTAGCAATGAAAGTTCAGTGCTCCGCCTGTTACGTGGATCGAATGGACATCATCGGGAAGAAAGGCGATGCCACGCCCCGGCCGAACCACGAATTCTTCTGCAACCCGCGGTGGCCCGTCGCCGAGAACGTTGTCGTATCTGCGGTTGATTTCTTCTCCCTCTAAGCCAACGATGCAAGCCCAGGTGAGGTGGTCATGTGGAGGGGCTTCGGTTAGGTCCTTCACGGATTGGACGTAAAGCGCAAATCGATGGTCTTGGTCCTGGGACAAGAGGTACATCCTGCTTCCGTCCCTTGATTCGTCTGGGGGAAAGTCGGTCCACGGAAATAGCTCACTGTGTTCTGCGAGTTGTAGTAGCCGGCGTCGGATCAGTTCTACGGCATCTCGATTAATTCCATCGGCGTCAATGGCTCGAATATCTGCCATTGCCGCCGCGACTGCTGTTGCTCGTTCAACGTTGTCACTCATTTCCGAACCAGCACTGGTCTCAACTCAACGACCCTTCCATTGTGGCGGTCGTTTCTCAGCAAAAGCGACGGGTCCTTCGACGTAGTCCTCGCTTTTCGTCATAGCTTTCACGGCTGGGTATTTCCCTTCGTGGGCTGCACGCACTCCTGCATGGTCAAGCCCTTGCATCGCAGCCTGTTTAGTGGCTCGGATCGACATTGGTGAGCATTCGAGGATCATCTCAGCCCAGCGACGTGCCTCGCTCAGAGCTTCGCCCTCGGGTGTCACCGCTGTGACGAACCCTAAGTCGTATCCCTCTTGTGCATATACGTGACGGCCAGTCAGCATCATGCCCATAGCGCGTTTAAGACCAATTTGTCGAGGAAGACGATGCACTCCAGCCGCTAGCGCGGCGAGCCCAACTTTGGGTTCAGGAAGAGCCATTCGCGCGTTCTCGCTCGCGACGATCATGTCGCAGGCCAACGCGATTTCGAAGCCTCCTCCCATCGCCACTCCGTTGACCGCAGCGATTACCGGTTTTTCTAGGTCCCAACGCGAGGTAAGACCTCCGAAACCGCTCGGAGGCATCGCTGACCGGTCTCCCCCTTCGGCTTGATACCGAAGGTCGTTGCCCGCGCTAAAGGCTCGGTCACCGGCACCGGTAACAATGGCCACCCACAAGTCGGGGTCGCTTTGAAACTCGTCAAAAAGTTCTGCCATTTCCGCATTGCCGGGCGGATGAAGAGCGTTCATTCGTTCTGGTCGGTTAATGGTGACGGTGAAAATTCGACCGTCGCGTTCTGCGTAACAGGAGTCAGCCATGGCCAGAAGTTAGCTCGCGGCTCTTCGTGACCGCCCAAACTTTCTGGCCTTAACTGAAATTTGTGGGTGGTAAAGCTGCAGGACGGGCCTCCCCAGTTGAAGGTCCCGGTCTCAGATCTTTTCGACGTGCCGTCGGACGCGACAAACGGCAAGCCATGGAAGACTCGCCGTTTGTGGTGGGCCGGGGAGGATTCGAACCTCCGTAGGTGTGAACCGACGGGTTTACAGCCCGTTCCCTTTGGCCGCTCGGGCACCGACCCAACGGCGGACACGTTATCGGGTCGCTGTGGTTGCCCCAATGAGCGCTGTAGTCAAATGCGGTACCAAGAGCGGGCGGAGGTGGGTATATTTCGCGGCATGCCTTCATTTGACGTGGTTTCTCAAATCGATATGCAGGAAGTTCGTAACGCTGTGGATCAGGCTGCCAGAGAGGTCAGCACTCGATACGACTTCAAAGACACCGGATCCGCCATAGCTCTGAGCGAGGTGGAGATATCTCTCTCTAGCAACAGTGAAGATCGTTTAAACGCTCTGAGACAGGTACTTGAAGAAAAGCTCGTGAGGCGAAAGGTGAGTCTTAAGGCCGTCAGCTACGGCGAGGTCGAAGAGGCATCGGGTGCCACAGTCCGGCAATTCGCGACACTTGAGGCGGGCATTAATTCCGACAAAGCCAAAGATCTAAACAAATTCATCAAAGCTTTGGGGATTAAGGGCGTGCAGTCCCAGACGCAAGGGGACCAGTTACGGGTCACATCAAAAAAACGTGATCACCTGCAAACTGTGATAGCCGAACTTAAGGAAGCTGACTTCGGTTTGGCGCTCCAGTACGAAAACTTTCGGGACTGATCTAGAGGGCTTCCCGCCAGCTTTCATCGCGCAAACGACTGATGCGTTTATCCATCGGTGGGTGGGTGGTGAAGAGGTTGCGGAATGCCATCCTCCGCCCGGCCAAGGGGTTCGCTATATACATCTGCGCCTGGTTGGCGTTAGCGAGACTAGGGATTGAGCGACTTGCAACATCTAGTTTTTCTAGCGCCGCGGCCAAAGGCTCGCCGTCGCCGATCATCCGAGCGGCGGTGCGGTCGGCTTGGAATTCGCGACTGCGGCTGATCGCCATTTGGATCAACGCTGCAGCAATAGGCGCAACGATGATTAAAAGTAAGTCAACCAGTATGTTTCGATCTCGGTCTCGGTTACCTCCGCCAAAGATCATCGCGAATTGCGCCATGTTCGCGACGAAGCTGATAGCCATTGCGATGGCCGCAGCGACTGAACCGATGAGGATGTCTCGGTTCTTTATATGGGCCATTTCGTGAGCAAGGACACCTCGAATCTGGTCCCATGGAAGATGCTGCATAAGGCCTTCCGTGACGCAGACGGCTGCGTTTGCTGGGTTCCGTCCGGTGGCGAAAGCATTTGGCTGTGGGTCGGGACTCACATAGAGGCGGGGCATTGGCTGAGCCGATAGCTCAGACAGTTCGCGCATGATCGACCAGTATTCGGGTAGTTGGCCTTCTTCAACTTCCACGGCGCGAGCGGACCGGATTGCAAGCTTGTCGCTCATCCAATAGCTACCACCGACCAGAGCGAGGGCAAGAAGCAGTCCGATGGTCAAGCCACCTGACCCCCAAAAGCTCGCGATGAACATAATGAGACCGCCCATTGTGGCCAGCAACATTGTGGTCTTGAGGGTGTTCTTCATGGGTTTTCCCTCCGTAGTCGGTACTTCCTTTTAACGTATCTGCTTCGACGCTTGTTATCTCCGCGCGGTGACCATGATTTAGTGCGGGTGATAGCCACTATCGATGAACACAGTTGGAACGTTCTGGTTCCGGTACATCCGTACGTTGCGCATGTCATCGTCTATCGCTAGAACCGGGTTGAAGCCACGACGGCTCAGCGTCTGGGTTTCATCACGTTTGAAGCCAGGCGATGCTTGAAAATCACCGAGGGGCCGCATGATCAGAAGGTCGTACCTGATCTTGTGACGCTGAAGCCACTCCAACGTTGTTTTTTGAATCCATGTGGGACGCGAAGTCAACAATACGATCAGTAAATCAGCGCCGAGAAGATCAAGAAGCATCTTGCTTTCTTCTATGACTCCGTCGCCTCCGCACTCAGCAAAGAACCCATCCCAGTCACGCCAAGGGGGGTCCAGGAAATGTTGTCGGTGACCGGCGTCAGCGAGCACACCGTCGATGTCGACGATCACACAATCCGCTGCTTGAGCCGGGGCTTGTCTCCATTGCCAGTGTTGGGGAGTGGAGGTCATATAGTCAGAAGCAGAAGTCAGTCCTCCTGCGGGGCGTCTGCGGCACGAACACGGATTTCGTCAACGACGCTCGCATCGGCGAGGGTGGTCGTGTCTCCGAGCTTTCGTCCCTCGGCAACATCACGAAGAAGACGTCGCATAATCTTCCCCGATCGGGTCTTAGGCAAGTCGGGCACCAAAACCACCACTTTGGGTCGAGCAATTGCACCGAGTTTTTTCGCGACGTGCTGTCTGATTTCTTCTCGGAGTTCGTCGCTGGGTTCGTTTCCTCCCCGCAAAATGCAATAACCCACGATTGCTTGTCCTGTGGTGTCATCGGTGGCACCCACCACCGCCGCTTCAGCTACTGAAGAGTGATCGACCAGCGCGGATTCAACTTCAGTGGTTGAGATTCGGTGACCCGATACGTTCATTACATCGTCGACTCGGCCAAGCAGCCAGAGGTACCCGTCATCATCGATTTTGGCGCCGTCCCCAGCGAAGTAACGTCCAGGGTATTCAGACCAGTACGTCTCTTTGTAGCGATCTGGGTCGCCCCAAATCCCGCGCAGCATTGACGGCCAAGGCTCAGTGACAGTTAGGTACCCGCCCCCCTTTTCGATCTTGTTTCCGCTGTCATCTACAACTTCGACAACTACACCGGGAATGGCGTGGGTAGCCGAACCGGGTTTAGTTGTCGTAACACCGGGCATTGGGGTGATCATGTGACCACCAGTTTCGGTTTGCCACCAGGTGTCAACGATGGGGCATCGTTCACCACCTATGTGCTCGTGGTACCACATCCATGCTTCCGGGTTGATGGGCTCCCCGACTGTTCCAAGCACTCTCAGACTTGACAAATCGTGCCGTTCTACCTCTTCAGCACCCCATTTCATAAAGGTCCGAATAGCGGTAGGAGCGGTGTAGAGCTGTGTTACTCCGTACCGTTGGATGATGTCCCAAAGGCGGTCTTTGGGCCAGTCTGCTTTGTCCCCTTCCCGAAATTCTGGGCGCGGTGTGTCAGGTGTTCCTTCGTACATGACCGACGTGGCGCCGTTGGCGAGGGGGCCGTAGACGATGTAGCTGTGTCCGGTCACCCAACCGATATCGGCAGCGCACCAGTAGATATCTGAGTCAGGTTGCAGGTCGAAGATGTATTTGTGGGTAAAGGCAACTTGGGTGAGATAGCCACCTGTCGTGTGCATGATCCCCTTTGGTTTGGCAGTGGTACCTGACGTGTACAAGAGGTAGAGGAGATCTTCACTATCAAGTTGCTCTGGTGGACAATCTGGCGACGCCGTTTCCATCAGGTCGTGATACCAGTGATCGACCTCGGCATCCCATTCAATGTCTTGGCCCGTACGACGAACCACTACAACGTTTTCGATAGTTGAGGTGGCAGAAACCGATGCGTCTGCGGTGTCCTTCAAGGCGAAGGGATCGCCCCGACGGTATCCGCCGTCCGAGGTGATGAGAACTTTCGCGCTTGCGTCATCAATCCGATCTGACAGGGAGTCTGCAGAAAAGCCTCCAAAGACAATGGAGTGTGGAGCACCGATACGCGCGCAGGCGAGCATCGCGACAGGAAGCTCTGGGATCATGGGCATGTAAATGCAGACGCGGTCGCCTTTCGCGATCCCCAAACTTTTTAGGACATTCGCAAATTTTGAGACCTCTTCCAGGAGTTGGCTATAGGTGATGGTCCTGGTGTCTCCGGGTTCGCCTTCCCAGTGAAATGCGACTTTGTCTCCTCCGCCCGCTTCGACGTGCCGGTCAAGGCAGTTGTATGAAACGTTGAGTTTTCCTTCTATGAACCACTTGGCGAAGGGCAGGTCCCATTCGAGGACTGTTTCAAAGTCTTGAAACCAAGTAACTAGTTCTCGCGCTTGGCGGGCCCAGAACCCAAGTCGGTCAGCTTCGGCTTCTTCGTACAAACTTCGGTCGGTGATGATCGCGTTGGCCTGGAATTGATCCGATGGGGGGAAGGTTCGATTTTCGACGTAGTAGTCCTCAATTGCTGGTTCGGACATCTCGATCCCCTCTGCGGAAGGCGACCCCACTTGGGTTCGACAGGTTGCGAGCCTAGCCCCTGGCCGAGTTCAGTTCGGAAGTAGGCGAGTTATTCCCCTACCTGCCATTCAGCCACGAGGAATGATCCGAGTCCTTGGGGATCGGCAAGTGCTGAGGCCTCGTTGAGAATGGATCTGGCCGCTAGCGCTGATGAGTCAGGGCTCTGGGCTGAGTCGCGCCATTTCGTGCGCGCCCATTCCGTCATTGCGTCAAGACCTTGGGACAGTAGCCAGTCGCGTTGCAGAACAATTCGCGGGAATCCTGGGAGCTGATCGAACGCGACGTCACAGGTGATGTCACGACTACCGGCGTCTGCGTATGGGGCTCCAGCTCGACGATGTTGTCTATATGTCCTCAACCATTCATTCATTGGTCGTTCGGCAATGTCTGCTGTTCTCTCCAACCCGTAGTCGAATAGAAGTACACGACCGCGGTCCAAGAGATCTAATGCCCGCTTGACCCAGACTGCCGATTTGAGATGCAAGGGAAGGCAGGTTCCCTGGGGCGCATCAGGGGCCAGCGCTGTCGCCATATTTTGCGCTTCTTGGGGAGCTGGCTGCCAATCTTCATGGCCGTCTTTTACGTATAGTTCTGACCATCCTGTTGCCGTTCGTCGCACAACGCGGGGTGGAAGATTATCGAGAAGCTCGTTGCCAACGATTACCCCTGTCAGAGGTCCGGCGGGCAAATCTTTTAGTGCTGTTACGGGTACTTCGTTTGATTCCGCAAAGCAGCTGGAGGTAACGACCGCGAAGGCCGCGTCGCGTTGGAGTTGCGAACGTTCCACCATGACATAGCGGAGCGCGGTGAGGCACTCTGGGTCGGAAAGAAAGACGTCTCTACAAAGGGTTCCACGCCCTGCTCCTGCTTCCACCACCACAAAGGGATCAGGGCGCTGCAGGTTGCGCCATGTCCTGTCAAGGTAGGCGGCAACACATGCACCAAACAGGGTGCTTGTTTCTGGAGAAGTGATGAAATCACCTAGTTCTGTTCCGGCGTTCCCGCCTTGTGTGTAGAAACCCTTTGGTCCGTACAGGGCTTCTTCGGCGAACCGATCGAATCGTGTCATCGGCCGGTGCATCTTTCGGCTGAGGTCCCTTATCCGCCTAGGGCGGATAGCACGGAGACATCACCGAAGTGCCCAACAAGACCTGGGAGCACTCCGAACGCAATGGTCGCAACAAGCGTTACGACAAGGGCAGCGCCTAATGCTCCAGTAACAACGATTGGTCGGTCATCGTCATCGGGTGCTGGCTGAAACCACATCTGCATCAGAACTCTGGCGTAATAGGCGAAGGCGATCACCGTGTTGATTGCGACGATGACGCCGAGGCCTGCTGCCCATCCCCCGCCTGCATCTAGCAAAGCTCGAAAGAGCCCGAACTTGGCGAACCAGCCGCCCGCTGGGGGAATACCCGCGAGTGCGGCGAGGAAGATCGTCATCGCCACAGCGAGACCCGGGGCGTATTGGAACAATCCTCCGTAACTATCGATTTCACCGGACCGTGTCTTGCGAGCTACGGCTAACACAACGGTGAAAGCACCCAGGTTCATAAACGCGTAGATCGCAAGGTAAATGACTACTGCCTCAATTGCTCGTGCCGGGGCGTCAGCTGCTACCGCGAACGGGACCAACATGAATCCGCCTTGCGCGATGCCTGAGTACGCGAGGAGCCGAACAATGTTGGTTTGGCGGAGCGCGATGAGGTTGCCCACTGTCATTGTCAGGACGGAAATCAGCCAGAAGAAAGGTTGGATGACGTCGTCTCGGCCCAGAAAGGCGACAAACACGAGTTGGATGAGAGCCACCATCCCAGCTGTCTTCGACGCGACAGCTAGAAAAGCCGTGACTGGGGTAGGAGCTCCCTCGTAGGTATCGGGTGCCCAGGTGTGGAAAGGAACAGCTGAAACTTTGAAGGCAAAGCCAATCAGGACGAAGAGGATGCCCAGAATGGCTACGGGGTTGGATGGCCCTGAACCCAATTCTTGGGCGATGGCGTCGAGTGTGGTGGAGCCCGCTAGGCCGTAGACGAGAGACATGCCGTAGAGCATCACGGCTGACGCGAAAACTCCCATCAGGTAGTACTTGAGCCCTGCTTCGTTGGAACGAGGGCCTCCTTTTCTCCATGCGGCAAGCATGTAGGCGGGGATGGACAGCAATTCCAGGGCAACGAAAATGCTGATCAAGTCTCTGGAACTACTCATCATCACCATGCCCAGCAGCGACGTAAGCATCAGGGTGTAGTACTCGTTCTCGTAGTAGTCGCCTTCGCGGATGTAATCGACCGACATCAACACAACGACATATCCAGATATGAGAAATAGTGCTTTTACTACGAGCGAGAAGTCATCAACGACGTATGCGCCCCCAAACATTGAGCGTTCTGTGCCATCTACCGCCAAAGTCAAAATAGGGACCAGGGTGGCGAGTAATCCAACACCGGCCAGTGTTGGCATTGTTTGTTTGGACCGCTCGTCCCAGATGATGTCGACGATGGTGATGAGTGTCCCGAACGCGAGGAGGGTCAACTCGGGTGCTAGGGCATGCCAATCGAGTGACGGCCGAGTGAAGGCGAGCAGGACGTCCATAATCAGCCGCCGGCCGCTATCGCCTCGACGCTTGCGGTTATCCCGGCGACTACGTCATCAGTCAGGTTGAAGATCAAGTTGGGCCAAACACCGAATAGGGCGATACCCACGAGGAGTGGTGTCCAGGCGATCCATTCGAAGCGATTAACGTCGGCTATTTCGTGGCCGGCGAATTCTTCTGATGGTTCGCCAAAGGCGGTGCGCTGGTACAACCAAAGCAAGTACCCAGCGGCAAGCACGGTACCTACGGCGGCAACAACCATGTAGGTTCGGAAAGTTTCTTCAGGCATCCCTGCTCCGGGGTTATAGGCGGAGAGAATTGCCGGGAATTCGCCCCAGAACCCGGCAAGTCCAGGTAGACCCAGGGACGCCATGGAGGCGAATCCGAGGATCCAACCCATCCGTGGTGCCGATTTGAGGAGGCCTCCAAGCCGAGAAATTTCCAACGTGTGATACCGCTCTTTCACCGAACCCGCGATGAAGAACAACATCCCTGTGATCATGCCGTGAGCAACCATGCCAAAGACTGCTGCGTTTATTCCGAAGTCGGTCAAGGTTGCGATTCCAAGCATCACAAATCCCATATGGGCAACCGAGGAAAACGCTATGAGACGTTTCATGTCATTCTGCGCGAGACAGCCAAGTGCTCCGTAGATAATGCCGATCACCGCAAGTAGGCCTATCCATGGTGCCCAAGAGATCGCGGCTTCGGGGAGAAACGGAATGGCTATGCGAACGAATCCGTAGGTGCCTAACTTCAGCAATACTGCGGCAAGGATGACTGATCCAACGGTAGGTGCTTGCGTGTGAGCGTCCGGCAGCCAGGTGTGGAACGGGAACATTGGCACTTTGATACCGAACCCCATGAACAGGCCAGCAAAAATCCACACTTGTGTGCTTTTGATAATTCCAGCGCCCGCTACGTCGGTAAGAACTCTCATGTCGAAGGTTCGTAGAAGCTCGCCTGATGAGTCCTTCGAAAGGAAGAACAATGCCAGGAAGCTGATGATCATGAGAGCTGAACCGAACAGTGTGTAGAGGAAGAATTTCAATGACGCGTAGCGGCGGTCTTCTCCTCCCCAGACACCAATCAGGAAGTACATGGGAAGCAAGACGACTTCGAAGAAGACAAAGAAGAGGATCATGTCTTGAGCAACGAACGTGCCGTTCATGCCTGTCGAGAGAATCAGCAAAAGTACGAAGAATGCTTTGGTATTACCCGGTTCAGGAACGTGATCCCAGCTGTAGATGAGGCATAGCGGCACCGTTACCAATGACAGGAGCAGTAGGGGTAACGACAGCCCGTCGAGTCCGACGATATAGCGACTGTTGATGACATCGATCCAGCCCTTGTCGACAACGAATTGGAGGTCTCCGGCGGATCCATAGTCGAATTGGATTGTTATGTAGAGCCCGATAATAAGCGCTAGTAGCGATGATCCAAGCGCAACAAGCTTGACCTCTGCTTCGTAGGCTTTGGGGATCATCATTATGGCCAGTGCACCTACCAAGGGCAGGAACACGACCAGGCTCAAGACCCAAGTATCAAATCCCGTGGCTTCCACTTTGCTGCTCCTATACGACGATCACGAAGACTATGGCCAGCACTGCTGCTGATCCGAAAAGCAGCTGGCCGTAGTTCTGGACTTTTCCGGACTGGATAGCGCGCAGACTCTCGCCTGAGGAATCAGCGCCGCGCGCTGCGGCATTGACAGAGCCGTCAATGGCACCCTGGTCGATCCACTTGTAAATCCAACGTCCTGTGTCTCGGGCGGTTTCACCTGCGGTGTTAACGGCTCTGTCTAGAACATTTTGATTGAAGCGGTTCGCCCAATTAGCGATGGGGCGTTTGACCGTTTGGACGACCACATCGTTATAAAGATGGTCAAGGTAGTACTTGTTTTCTAAGAGGGTGTATCCGTTCTTGGCGTATCGGTTGCGTTCGGTAAGACCGTGAAGGCCCACTCGACGCCAGTAGTACAGATATGTGACGACAAAGCCAGATATCGCTAACGCCAACCCGACCAGAGCCATGGAGAGGGACGGGTCGGGGTGTGAAAGCCCTAGTCCGCTCAGGTAGACCGATGGCTCGGCGTAGGTTTGGATACGATGCGCAAGTCCTTCTAGCCCGATGGGTTCGAGGACCGGCCCCGGCAGGTTAAATGCTCCTGCGAGCACTGCCATGCCTGCGAGAATCCACAAAGGCACAGTCATTGCTTTCGGTGACTCGTGAGGGTGACCGTGACCTCTGAATTCTCCGTGGAATGTGTACCAAATCACGCGAGTCATGTACGCCGCCGTCATGAAGGCGACTGCGCAGCCGAAGACGAGCATTAAGGGGTAGCCGTTCTTTTGGCCGACGAGCGACCCGAGCAGAATTTCGTCCTTTGACCAGAAGCCCGCGAAGGGGAAGATCCCGGCTAGGGCCAGCGACGAGATGACGAAAGTTCGATAAGTATGAGGCATGACCTTCTTGAGGCCACCCATCTTTCGCATATCGAAAGTGTGGTGGGCTGCATGGCTCACCGATCCTGCGCCTAAGAACAAACAAGCTTTGAAGAAGGCGTGAGTGAATAAATGGAAGATCGCTGCGGTCCACGCGCCAACGCCTAGAGCCATGACCATGTACCCAAGTTGGGAAACGGTTGAGTAGGCCAAAACTTTCTTGATGTCCCATTGGGCGAAAGCGAGTGCCGCGCCGATGAGTGCTGTGAATCCTCCGATGAAGGCCATCAGATTGATCGAACTGGTGCCAACCGAGAAGCCCTCGTAAAAGACTGGGTAAAGCCGGGCAATCATGTAGACGCCTGCTACCACCATTGTCGCAGCGTGGATAAGGGCGGAGACGGGGGTGGGGCCCGCCATCGCGTCCGGCAGCCATGTGTGGAGTGGGAACTGTCCCGATTTTGAAGCAACAGCTGCCATCAAACAGCAAGCGGCAACCAGAAGCGCGAAGTGATGTGCGTCGGGGTTCGCTGAGATCAGGGTGTTAATCGCATCGATATCGAAGGTTTGGAAGGTCCCCCACAGGACGATCATGCCGATGATAAGTCCTATGTCTCCGACGCGATTAGTGAGAAACGCCTTTAGTGCTGCATCCGTATTGGGTTTTTCTTCCCACCAGTGCCCGATGAGGACAAATGAACACACGCCGACAAGTTCCCAACCGACGATCAGTTGGATGATGTTCTGCGCCATGACAAAGAACAACATGGCCGCTGTGAAGAGGCTTAGGAAGGCGTAGTAATGGATGTACCGAGAGTCGCCCTTTACATATTCAGTTGAATAGATGTGGACGAGAAGGGAGATAGAGGCGACAACGATGAGCAATAAAACGGTTTGGCCGTCGACCAGGGTGCCGACGGCGAATTCGATTCCTCCGTTAGACCACCAGTGAGAAAAAGTTGAAATAACCGGTCGAATGAGAGGGCTCGAATGGCCGCCACCATGGTCGTCGCTTGATTTGCCCTCAGAGACCACTGCATGATCATCACCGTGGTCGTCGCTGTGCTCATCGGCGTGGGCTTCCATCTGGACAACCGCGTCGGGAGGTGGGTCCTCTACACGTTGTGTCCATTGAAAAGCCGCGACCGCTGACAGAACCCACACGAGCCCGAGAGCCGTGATACCCACGAGATGAACGCGGTCCGTTCCAAGGAATCGTTTGCCGAACAGGAGGATTACGACAAAGGAGATGGTCGGTATGAGCGGGATAATGAAGGCGTTTTCTAACATCCACATGGCGCTGCCTTATCCCTTCATCAAATCGAAGTCTTCGACGTCGATGCTGGTTCGGTTGCGGTAGAGCAGCAAAACGATGGCCAGTCCCACACCAACTTCTGCTGCCGCGACTGCTATTACAAAGAGTGCAAAGGCTTGACCCGATACGACGCCGTGCTGGACTCCGAAGACCACCAAATTGATGTTGACGGCGTTGAGCATTAGCTCGATAGACATCAGCACCATGACACCGTTGCGTCGCGCGAGGACTCCATAAACGCCTACTGCAAACAAGAAAGCGCCGAGAATCAGGAACTGGTTCAGAAGCACGTCAGTCCTTCCTCGCTAGGACGATAGCCCCAATGAGCGCGGCCAATAAGAGCACCGATACGGCCTCGAAAGGAATGATGTAGGTGGAGAAAACTTCGTCCGAAACGTCTGCTGTTCGAAAGATTGGGCCGTCAGTTACAAGACGATCTGATCCAAAGCGATCTATAACCGAATATACGGTTACGCCTCCTATGAGAACAGCCACCCCAGCGGCTATAGGCCATTGAGTTCCTGTCATTTTCATGACGTTTCCTAAGGGTGCCTTAGTGAGCATGATGCCGAACAAGAAGAGGACCATGACGGCGCCGATGTACACCAGGACTTGGGTAGTGGCCACAAACTCGGCGGTTAGAAGGATGTACAGGGCTCCGAGTCCTGCCAGAACCGCCACTAAATACAGGGCCGCGTGCACGATGTTGCGGGTCGTTACCATCCGCAACGCGGAGATGACCACTATCGCGGTGATGATCCCAAAGAAGATGTTCTGCGCAACCATGCAGCTTTACCTTGGAACCTTTCTGACTTTTTCTTCCGAACCTGGCTCGTAGTCAAGGAAGTCAGGGACTGTCTCCATCCATTCGCCTAGGCGATCTTTGTCGTGCAGCAAGTCGGCTATTCGCGGTTCGCTGTATTCGTATTCTGGCGTCCAGAACAACGCGTCGAAGGGACACACCTCTACGCAAATGCCGCAATACATGCAAAGCGCGTAGTCAATGTCGAACCGGTCAAGCATGTTGACAGTCCGCGGTTTACCTCCTGCGCGGCGCGGTGGGGCTTTGACCTTGTGCCCTTCGATGTAGATGCACCAATCAGGACACTGTCGCGAGCAGAGCATGCAAGCGGTGCAGTTCTCCTCATGGAGCGCGATAACGCCGCGAGCCCGGTCTGGAGGCGCTTCTTTCTCGTGGGGGTACTGAACGGTAACGGCTCCTTTCTGGGGTGCCGGGATAAAGGTTTTCCAGCCGCGTTTGGGAAACAGAGTTCTTCTCGCTGTTCGGGCGGTCACGCCGAGACCCTTTATAAGACCTGGGAGCTGCGGCATTAGAAGACCACCTTGAATATTCCGGTGAGCACGATGTTTGCAAGAGCGAGAGGAATCAGTACTTTCCAGGCAAATTTCTGAAGTTGGTCCTCGCGAAGCCGTGGATACGTGAACCGAATCCAAAAGATGATGAAAGCAATTAGAAGAATCTTGGCGAGCATCACGCCGGGTCCAAGAATGTTTAAGACGTTGTCGTGAACATCGAACCCAGGAATCCACCAGCCTCCTAGGAACATGACCGCGGCGAGCGCCGAGAAGGCGAAAGCCGTTCCAAACTCCGCCATAAAGAACAACAGGAACCGGAATCCGGTGTATTCGACATGGAATCCACCGACTAGCTCAGTTTCCGCCACAGGCATGTCAAATGGCGTTTGCGTAAGTTCGGCTTGAGCTGCGATCATGAAAATGAGAAATGCCAGGAATTGGGTGAGGATAAATGGGTTGCCAATTGCACCGAATCCAAAAATTTCACCTGTGGCCTGGGCCTCAACTATTCCCTGTAGGTTGAGCGTTTCTGCCTGAACAACAACGCCCATCACCGCGAGAATTAGCGGCAGTTCGTAGGCAATCAATTGCCCAGCTGCGCGCAGCCCACCTAGCAAGGCGTATTTGTTTGCCGACGCCCAGCCCGCCATCAAAATGCCGAGCACTGACAGCGAAGAGACCGCCATGGCATAGAAGACGCCCGTGTCAAGATTTTGGACGATGGCATCGGGACCAGCGGGGAGGACTACGTACAGCAGGAAGGTCGAGGCCAACACCACCACTGGTGCCATTCGGAAAACGCGTCGATCCGCTTGCGCAGGGTGGATGTCCTCTTTCTGCAGGAACTTGATTGCTTCCGCAATGAGCTGCAGCGATCCGTAGGGGCCTGTGTCGTTGGGTCCGAGACGGCTCTGCATAAAGGCCATCATTTTGAAAAGGAAAAGGTAGACGAGAATCAACGAGGTCGCCGGAATCACCGCGAGGGCTAGGCCAAGCTTGATGGCGGTTTCTTGCCAATACGGGAGGGCGAGCAGTGACATCACCGGTCGATATCTCCCAAGATGAAGTACAGAGAACCCAAAATGGTGATCACGTCAGGCACATAGACGCCCTTCATGACCCACGGAACGACAGAGATGTTGTTAAAGCTGGGCGTTCGGATCTTCACTCTGAACGGCCCGAGGTCGCCTTTGCTGACGATGTAATAGCCCATTTCGCCAAGCGGATTTTCTGTTGAGACGTAGGCTTCACCTGCAGGCACTTTGATGATCCTGGGGACCTTAGCCATGATCGGCCCACTCGGAATTCCGTCAAGAAGTTGGTCAACAATTCGTGTCGCTTCGCGTGTTTCTTGTAGACGAACCCAGTAACGAGCAAACGAATCACCGTCGGGGTGGGTCCATACTCGCCAATCAATCTGATCCCATGCCAGACCCGGGTTGGCATCGCGGCGGAGATCCCAGTCGATTCCACTAGCGCGAAGGTTTGCACCCGAGAGTCCGTGTCCCATCGCCACGTCGCCAGGGATCACGCCGACACCTCTGCATCGTGCTTGAAAGATTTCGTTACCAACCAGCAAGTCTTCCATTTCGTCGCAGAAGGTCCGCATTTTCGTCATTACGGAGCGGGTTTCATCAATCCAACCCTTGGGAATGTCATCTTTCAGTCCGCCTATCCGATCAAAATTCGGGTGAAAGCGACCGCCCGTGACTTCCTCGATTTGGTTAAGGACTCGCTCGCGGTCACGGAACGCGAAGAAAACAGGAGTAAGTGCCCCAATTTGGACACCCATGTCGCCCAGGAAGAGCGCCAAGTTGGCGATACGGCTGAGTTCGAACAGGATCGTGCGGATCCATTGGGCTCGGGGGGGCGCCTCCACTTCCATTAGACGTTCTGCCGCGAGGATGAACGGGACTTCATTGGCGAAACTGCCGAGCCAGTCGATTCGATTAATGAGGGTGGTGCATTGGGGGTAGGTCCGGACCTCACAGAGCTTTTCGTAGCCGCGATGCATGTAGCCCATGATCGGTTCCGCGACGACTACCTGTTCTCCGTCAAGCCGGCAGGCAATCCGCAACGTTCCGTGCGTCGCGGGGTGTTGAGGTCCAATATTCAGTGTCATATCTCCGGTATCAAGCTCGACGTTTATCCGAGCATCAGCGGCTTGAGCAGTCACGTAAGCCATCTGTTCGCGATCGGAGGTAGCTGTCATACTTCACCTCCTTCGGCTTCGAAGGCGGCCATGACTTCGGCTTCTAGTTGAGCTTCTAGGTGCTCGGGGATTTCTTCGATATCGACAACCCCAGGCCACGGCTTCACCTGTCGGGCTAGTAACGGAAAATCTTTACGTAGGGGATGGCCTTCAAACTCGGTCGGCAGATACAACGGATGCAGCGTCGGGTGACCTCGGAAGACGATGCCGAACATTTCGTGGGTTTCTCGCTCATGCCAGTCGGCCCCGGGGAAGACGTCGCGAATGGTGTCGACGACCAGGTTGTCCCCTAGATCGGCTTTCAGGATCAGACCCATCTGCCGATCAAGCGAGTTCAGTTGCGCCAAGAGTTGGAATCTGGAGTCGCCACCCGCGTAGCCGGTGGATGTATCGAGTTCGACGGGGTCGTCGTCTTCTTCGACAAGCCCCCCATCAAACTCCGTGTTCTCATATCGGCCGTCTGGGGCAATGTCCCAGTCGATAGCTGAAAGAAAGCCGAAGTAGGTAAATCCTGCCGCCTTGGCAATTTTCACGGCGTCCTGCCAGTTCTCAATCCGTACTCTCAACCACAGGTCCTCGTGGGGACGCAAATACGAGTCAATGAGCATTTCTCCGAGGTTTTCGGAAAGCTCAGCTAACAGGTTCTCTCTTTTTTCATCCGGAGCGGAAGTTTCTTCGCTGCTCTGTTCCTCATCCATGAAGTCAGCCCTCCACCACTATGGGCTGACCGCGCCATTTTTCACTAATATCTTCATGCTGAATTCGTTCTTGCAGCAGGACTATGCCTTCGAGGAGGGCTTCAGGTCGAGGGGGACACCCGGGCACGTACACGTCGACTGGGATGATTTGGTCGACACCTTTCGTCACCGAATAGCTGTCCCAATAAGGCCCACCGCAGTTGGCACACGAACCCATGGAAATCACATATTTCGGTTCTGGCATCTGTTCATACAGACGAAGAATCACTGGAGCCATTTTGTCGGTAACGGTTCCCGAAACTACAACCAGATCAGCTTGTCGGGGGCTAGCCGGAAATGGGATGACACCCAAGCGCATCACGTCGTAACGAGGTGAGCCAAAGGCCGCGCCCATTTCAATCGCACAACACGCCAAGCCCCATTGGTAAACCCATAGCGAACGGGCCCGTCCGAAGTTCAGCAACCAGCTAAGGGGTTTGGGCATCTTGCCCTTGTCAATAAGTCCCATTTAGGCAGCCCCTTTCAGACCCACCGCAGAACACCCTTGCGCCAGGCGTAGAACAAGCCCAATACAAGAATGAAAATGAAGATGGCCATCTCAACCAAGCCGAAGGTGCCGTAGATCTCCAGCCGAGTCGCCCAGGGGAAAATAAAGACTGCCTCTACATCGAAAAGAACAAACAGAACAGCGAAGACGTAATACCGGATCTGACTTTGGGCCCAGTCTCCTCCTACAGGGTCGACACCGCTTTCATACGCCATCAGCTTTTGTGCGGTCGGTCGCTTCGGACGAAGGATTCGTGCGATAGTCAACATCGCCCCAGCCATTGCTATAGCCGCAACACCGAATATGGCGACGGTCAGGTAGCTCCGCAGTAGTTCCGACAAGATTAGCGAGGCTAGTTAGGGGTTTCGGGGCTTTCCAAAACCCAACGCGGTGCCTCGTTCCGCGGGTTCCGGACGTAGAGAAAGCTACCTCGCCGCGGAGACAAAAGACGTGATTTTTGGCCACGATTCTTGATTCTCGCGGTACGGGCTGCGTGGACTCGGTTTTCTGGAGTGGACAATGTCATCCCCGAATCAGCACTGGTACGGCATCCTCGGCAAATTCGATCAGAAATTGGGGCACAATCCCAATTAGGAGGGTGAAGCCGGTGACCCCAATTAGGACAATGGACACGGTCCAATGCAGCGTTGGGGACGGTCCTTCGACCTCATCATCCGCAACATACATAGCCATCACGATTCGTAGATACATGAACGCGCTGATGACTGCACTGAGCATCGCAACCGCCGCTAAGACATAGCCGCGATCCTCAACAGCAGCCGCGATGACCTGGAACTTTCCCACGAAACCCGAGGTAAGCGGCACTCCCGCCTGAGCGAGTAGGAGAATAGTAAAGGTCATGGCCAGGACAGGCCGGCTGCGACCGAGACCCGCGTATCTGTCAAGGGGGTGTTCTCCATCGGTACCCATTGCCCCGACGATGGCGAAGCTACCCAGAACCATGAACGTGTACGTGAATAGGTAGAACAGGGCTGCGGAGGTACCACTAGCGCTAGCTGACTGCACAGCTACAAGCACGTAGCCGGCATGGCTGACTGACGAGAAAGCCAGCATGCGCTTCACGTCACTCTGCAGGATCGCCATCACGGCACCGACGAGCAAGGTGAGGACTGCGAGAACTGCGACGATGGGAGACCAGTCGGCGTCATAGTTTGCAAATGCGGCGAAGAAGATCCGTAGAAGAGCCGCGAAACCTGCTGCTTTAGCAATTGACGCCATCCATCCAGTCACCGGACTCGGGGCTCCTTGGTAAACGTCGGGAGCCCAGAAGTGGAAGGGAGCAGCGGCGACTTTGAACGAGAAGCCCACGAGAAGCAACGCCATTGCGGCCATCAGGAGGTGTTCATCTCGGAATACCACCGCGTTTAGGTAGTCGCGGATGTGTATCAAGTTGGTGGACCCCGTACTGCCGTAGGTCAGAGCTATGCCGTAAAGCAGAAAGGCTGAGCTGAATGCTCCGAGCACGAAGTATTTCATCGCGGACTCGCGGGCTTCTGGGCGGCGAGCGTGCATCGCGATCATGACGTACAACCCAATGGACAGCGCTTCCAGGCCGAGGAATATAACAATGAGGTCATTTGCGGAAGCCATGACGATGGCCCCGGCGGCTGAGCAGAGAAGGAGAGCGTGGAATTCTGGGGGGTCTATCCCTTCGCGACCCAAATAGCTGTGGGCGAGCAAAGCCGTAATAGTCAGCGCTATGAGCACCAACATTGTAAAGAAGATGCTGAAACCGTCGACGGCCAGAGCGGACGCTATGGACGCCGAAGGGCCTTCGTTTTTTATATCGTTCCACAATCCGAAGGCCACGATGCATGCGATAACCGATGCGCAGACAGTTGTTGCGGTTGCGAAGCTGGTAGAGGTTCGTTGGGGAGCTAGAGCGCTAACGAGCAAAATCAGCAATGCTGCGCCCAGGAGGATGACCTGCGGGAGGAGGGCCCACCAGTCAATGGACGGCCCGGTGAACCCCACTAGAGGTAGAAGACTCATCAGTGGTCGTCCTTGCTGGACTGGTTGTGATCTACGACGACCGGGTCTGCGGGGTTGGGGCGCTCATAATCGGAATGGTTTTCGATGTGAGCGATTAGCCCATTCACTGCTGGTTCAATTCGATCAAGTACAGGCTTGGGGTAGACGCCGAGGAAAACTATTCCGACAACAAATGGAGCGAGGATCAAACCCTCTTTTAGTGTCAAGTCGGGGGTAGCTTCGTCCGCGGGCGTTGGCTCACCATGGAAAACACGCTGGTATGCCCATAGAAGGTAGAGGGCTGCGAGGATGACGCCGGTGGCCGCGATAATGGTCCACCAGCGACGGGTGTCGTACGAACCAATTAAAATCAGGAATTCGCCGACGAACCCGTTCAAGCCAGGAACGCCGATAGATGAGAGCATCACGATGGTGAAGAACCCTGCAAAGATTGGGGCTGCTGATTGGATGCCACTGAGTTCTTCAATAGCTCGCGTTTTTCTTCGCTCATAGAGCATTCCTACGAGCAGGAAGAGAGCCCCCGTTGACAGGCCATGGTTAACCATCTGCAGCACCCCGCCCTCCAGGCTCTGGGTGGTGAAAGCGAAGATGCCTAAAACGATGAACCCCATATGAGCTACTGAGGAATACGCCACGAGCCTCTTGAGGTCTTTTTGCATCGTGGCGACAACGGCGCCGTATACGACGCCTATTACCCCCAGCGTCGCCAGGGTAGGCGCAGACCAGACTGATGCTTCGGGGAAAAGGTAGAGACCGAAACGCAGCAGCCCGTAGGTACCTAATTTCAACATCACGGCAGCTAGAACTACCGACCCCGCGGTCGGTGCCTGTGTGTGTGCGTCAGGTAGCCATGTATGAACCGGGACGATCGGCACTTTGATAACGAAGGCCAGGGCGAAAGCTAAGAAACACCAGCGAGCCGTGTTTGTTGATAGAGCTTGGCGTTGCGCGAGTTCAATAACGTTAAAAGTGATTCCCTGATCCCCTGCGCTCAAGGTCGCAACGCTGATGATGGCGACAAGCATGAGTGCGGAACCAGCCATCGTGTATAGAAAGAACTTCGTGGCTGCGTAGCGACGATCGTCATAGCCCCAGCCACCAATCAGCATGTACATCGGTACGAGAACGATCTCGAACATGACGAAGAACAAGAAGAGGTCAAGTGACAGGAATGCGCCAAAGGAGCCAGCCTGCAACAACAACAGCCAGGCGGTGTATGGCTTCGGGTTGTGATGTGGGTCGACTCCTAGAAGCACTATCGGCGTGATGAGCCCGGTGAGGACAACCAACCAGAGAGATATGCCATCCACACCTACGTGCCAGTTGATGCCTAGAGCCGGGATCCACGATTGGATTGACTCGAATTGGAACCCGGGATCGTGACCGGAGAACTGTGCCATTACATAGAGCGACATAGCTCCAGCAATGGAGGAGAAGATTGCCCCGATCGGTCGCATCATCTCGGGTCTGCTGTTGGGCAAAAGCACTACTACGAGAGCACCGAGAGCCGGGACGATGATTATGGCGTTCAAAACAGGGAATGCTGGTCCGCTTTGAGCTGAGAGGAGTTCAATCACCGCAGCAACCCCCAGGTCAGAAGAACGATTATCACAAGAGCACCCATTGCTACGCCGACGGCGTAGTTCCGGATGTATCCAGACTGGGCGGGTCGAATCAACTGACCTATTTTCAGGGTGAGTTTTCCTATGCCGTTGACGGCGCCATCCACAAATCGTTCATCCACGTTCGCCGTTCCCTGAAATCCAGAAGTGCCGATCCCCTCGACGACGCGCGCGTATGTTGCGTCGACATACATTGCGTTTTCAAGGAACTCGGGTTCGAGGCGATCGTTTGGGATTCGTTTGGTTAACCAAGCCATAACCGCAAAGAAGATCCCGACAATTCCTGCAGCTACCGAGATCACCGCCAATGCGATTTTGGTGAGAGTCCCGGATGAGAAATGGTGGGGGTGATTGAAAATCGGCTCCAGAAAGTGTTCAAGAACGAGCCAGTCTTTGACGAGTGGAAGGTTGATGACTCCGCCGACGGCCGCTGCTCCGGCAAGAACGCAAAGTGGAGCTGTCATCGTCCAAGAGGACTCGTGTGGGTGCGCCTCTTCATCCCAGCGCTGTTTCCCGAAGAAGACGAGGATGACCTGTCGGCTCATGTAATAAGCGGTGAGGAGCGCTGTAACAAGTCCTACACCCCAGAGAAGTGGGCCAATGTTGTGTTGTTCCCAAGCTGCGAGCAAAATTTCGTCTTTTGACCAAAACCCTGCGAATGGTGGAACCCCGGCGATCGCAAGCCATCCCACGATGAAGGTGGCCGCTGTGATCGGCATGGCAAGACGAAGGGCTCCCATTTTCCGCATGTCTTGTTCATCACCCATGCCGTGGATGACTGAACCCGAGCCGAGAAACAAAAGTGCCTTGAAGAATGCGTGCGTTATGACGTGAAAGATCGCCGCTACGTATGCTCCTGAACCGATCGCCAGGAACATGTAACCGAGTTGGCTGATGGTCGAGTACGCGAGCACCTTTTTGATGTCGTGTTGGGCTACCGCACACAGGGCAGCGAATAGGGCTGTGGCCGCGCCAACAACAGCGATAATCAGCAGAGCGTCATCTGTGAGGACGTTGTTCATTCGTACCAGCAGATACACGCCGGAGGTCACCATCGTCGCGGCGTGGACCATGGCCGACACCGGCGTGGGACCTTCCATGGCATCGGGTAGCCAGACAGAAAGGGGCAATTGAGCGGATTTGCCTGCCGCAGCGACAAATAGCAGCAGGGAGATGGCTGTTCCGGTCGCTGTTGCCATGGCAGGCGACTGCGCGATTTCTGTGTAGGTGACGGTGCCTAATGCTGACCAGATGGCGAACGTTGCCACCATGAAACCCCAGTCGCCTACGCGGTTAGTCACGAACGCCTTTTTTCCTGCGGTGGCTGCACTTTCTCGCTGATGCCAGAAAGAAATTAGGAAGTATGAACACGCACCTACGCCTTCCCACCCAAGGAAGGTGACCACCAAGTTGTTGCCGAAAACAAGCATCAGCATCGAGAAGAGAAAGAGGTTGAGGTAGAGGAAGAACTTTGAATACTTCGGATCTCCGTGCATGTAGCCGATGGAGTACAAGTGGATTAGAGCTCCGACGCCCGTGACGAAAAGTGCCATGGTGATCGACAGCGGATCGACCAAAAAGCCCGCGTCTACTTGAAGGGACCCCGCGGGGAGCCATTTGAAAAGAACGAGTTCGTAGGAACGTTCGCCACTGTGGCTATCCCGGCCAAGCAGCCCGATGAAGACCACCAATGTCACTACAAATGAAGCGCCCGCAGCCGTGGTAGCAAGCCACCCTGCGCGGGGCTCTCCCAGTGAGTTTCCTACTGCGAGTAAGAGAACGAACCCGATCAGCGGCAGCGCGGGGACGAGCCAGACTAGTTCAACCACCTCATCACCCCTTGAGCGCCGAAAGATCGTCGGCCGTCGTGCCTGGCTGGCGTCGAAGAATAGCCACCACTAATCCCAAGCCGACTACTACTTCAGCAGCAGCAACTACCAGTACGAAAAACACAACTGTCTGTCCGCCAACGTCACCGAGTGTTCGGGAGAATGCGACAAAGCTAAGATTGACCCCGTTGAGCATCAATTCGACGCACATGAGCATTACGAGTGGATTCCGCCGTATCAGCAAACCAGTGCCGCCGATCACGAACAGTAAGGCTCCTAGGACTAGGTACCAGCCGGTGGTGACTTCCATTAGGCATCACCCCTGTCTTCCGCAACTACTGCGTCCGTTTCTCTGGGTTTGCGAACCAGAACAACAGCCCCGATCACAGCGATTACCAGCAACAGGGAGGTGAGTTCAAAGGCGTACACGTAGTCAGAAAAGAGTGAGCGGGCGAGAAGTCGAACGTCGTCAGTGCTCCCGAGCGCACCTCCCATCGCTTCAAGTCCAGTAACAGGCTCTCCGACCGCAAGTATCAGCGCTACGACAACTGCCAGCGAACCCGAGGCAAACAAGAGGGCTGCCCATCTCTGGACGGGCAGGAATGACATCTCCAGACTCTGGGCTCGATCGACTCCCAGCAACATGATGACAAAAAGAAATAAGACGACAATCGCGCCGGCGTAAACAATGACCTGGACTGCGGCAAGGAAATGCGCTTCCTGAGCAACAAATTGGACGGCTACCCCAAAAAGTGTCATCACTAGCATCAGTGCTGAGTGGACAGGATTGCGAGCAAGGACTACGCCTAACGCTCCGACGAGGCAGACCACGGCAGCAACGATGAAGACGAGCGTGTCGACCACTAGTGATCGTCTCCTGAATTTGTGCCTCGATGTTGGCCTTTCTCTGGGGTTCGAACTCCGTAACCAAGTTCTCCGCTCCAGCCGATCCGGTTTTCGTAATCGGGGTTTCCCGCTGACGCCGTGGCTCGCATCCAACCGGATGTGGCGACATCATCCCCTTTGTGCCACAGTTCCCAGGGTTGCCGCCGAGGCAGACCTTTGTCATCGACAACCAATTCGGCTTTGGTGTAGATCGCGTCTGCTCGATTAGAAAAGCTGAATTCGAACAACTTCGATTCAGTGATTGCTTCGGTGGGGCAAGCTTCAACACAGAGGTCACAGTGGATGCATCGGAGATAGTTGATCTCATAGACGTAGCCGTAGCGCTCCCCTGGCGACACGGGGTCTGCCTCAGGGTTATCGGCACCTCGGACGTAAATGCACTGGGCCGGACACACTCCAGCACATAGCTCGCAGCCGATACATTTTTCCATACCGTCCTCGTATCGGTTAAGGACGTGCCGGCCATGGAATCGTGAGGGTTTTGGGCGTTTTTCTTTGGGGTATTCCGTGGTGACCCGTTCTTCGAAAAGCTTCATGAATGTCACCTTGAAGCCGTTGAGGTACCCCATTACACCTCCTCCAGCTCTTCCTGGTATGCCCGGTCACCGGCTCGCAGCGCTACGACAAGCAGAGATGCCCCTATGGCTAGAGCAACCAATGCGGCTCCATAGGTCACCACCCAGTTCCAGTCGTAGGCGGCGCGCAGTTCTTTCAGACTGATGAACATCAGCCAGAAGAGAATGAGTGGGATAAGCAGCTTCCATCCGAGATGCATTAATTGGTCATAGCGAAGTCTTGGAAGGGTTGCTCGGAACCACACGAAAACAAACAGGAACGCGAGCACTTTGAGCAGGAACCACATCGTGGGCCAAAGCCAGATCATGCCGAAGAAGATTGGGCCAGCGGGCCCGCCAAAGAACAAGGTGACCATGATTGCTGACATGGTGATTACGTTCATGAACTCAGCAAGAAAGAACAAGGCGAAACGGATGGAGGAATATTCGGTGTGAAATCCGCCGACCAGTTCTTGTTCAGCTTCTACTAGGTCAAAGGGCGGGCGATTGAGTTCGGCGGTCGCCGCAATGAGGAAAACAATGAATGGGACAATCCCCGAAGAAACGAGGAACCATCGGGTAATCCCGCCCGACTGAGCGGCAACGATGCCATGAGTGGAAAGCGTCCCCGCGAGTACCACGACAACAACGGTGGCCATACCCAGCGCGGCCTCATAAGAAATGGCTTGTGCCGAGGCGCGGACGGATCCGATAAGCGGATACTTAGATCCAGACGCCCACCCTGCGAGCATCACTCCGTAGACAGCTACCGACGACATTGCTAAAAGCAGCAGAATGCCGATTGGGGGATCAGCTACTTGGAGGTAGGTTTCCCGGCCGAAGATAGTGACTGTCCCCGAAGAATCACCACCGAACGAACCGCCTATAGGCACAATCGCAAAGGACAGAAATGCAGTCACTGCTGAGATGTACGGTGCCAACCGAAAGACGAGTGGGTCAGCATTTTCGGGCCGAAGGTCTTCCTTAAAAAAGAATTTCACACCATCAGCAAAGGTCTGTAACAAGCCCCAAGGTCCGGCCACGTTGGGACCTATCCGGTTTTGCATGTCCGAGATCAGTTTCCGTTCGAACCAAACCATGAACATCGTGGCGATAAGCAGGAAGGTAAACGCGACCAGAACTTTGACGACCGTAATGCCGACATCAGCAAGGTCGACACCGTCGAGGTACAGGGGATCGCCGGTCACAACGTTTCGATTCGAATGTCGTTGACGAGGGCCGTAGCGTCGATAAATCGGTTTGCCCCGCCCCCTGGCTGGTTGAACGGGAGCACCGCGGTGCCTCGAAGGATCGACTCATCTTCGACCGCTACGAGTATTTCGGTTGTTCGAGTTGAGATGACTCGGACGCTGGCTCCACTTGATACCCCTAAACGTTGTAGGTCACTGGGATGAACTCTTAACGTCGATTCTTCTGCCAGATGTTTCAATGAAGGGCTATGGCTGACGTTTGTACCCGCGTCCCACAGTTTGCGTCCGCTTACGAGTCGCAACCCGTAGCCATCGATGACCGGCGACTCTTGCGGCGGCGGCAACGTCGGTTCTATGGAAGTTCCTTCGACGAGAATGCCTTCGTGGGCTTCGGGACCACAAATGCGTTCAACAGTCACACCCGCATGGCTCGGCGCGACTTGTTCGATTTCGCGCCAGATTTCCTCTCGTGAACCAAGACCGATGTCGCCGCCTAAACGCCACGCCAGCTCGGCAGCGATCATCCAGTCATCGCGTGCCGTGCCAGGAGGAGTGACCTTTGGGGTTAGGCGGCTAATTCGTCCCTCAATATTTGTCGTGGTACCGCCCTGTTCGCCGTAAGCAGTACTTGGCAATATCACGTCAGCTTGTGCAACGGAGTCAGTGATGAAGTTGTCGATCGCGATGATTGTTGTTGCGTATTGAAAAGCTTCCGCGGCGAGGTTTCGATCAGGGAAGTCGCGTAACGGATCGGCGCCCAGCAATATAAGTGTGTCGAGTCGACCAGATGCCGCTGCTTGGAGCATGCCTGTGGTGTCAAGCCCGGTTGTTTTGGGGATGTTCTTCCATTTATCGGTCAGAGATTCGCTTGGTTGATCCATGGTTGTTCGACCGGGAAGGATCCCGGGTGCAAGTCCCATATCTAACGCCCCTCGCACGTTGCCGCGTCTAAGCGCAGGCAGGAACGTGGCATGGGGTAGTCGGTCGCAGATCACCGACGCAACCTCCAAGGACGGTGTGGCTGATTCGGCCATCGATGCTCGACCTACGACCGCTACCACTGATCCTTCTCGAAGTTGTCTCCCGAGCGGATCGTCACCTTCTAAGAGAGCTAGCAGGGTCCTTGCTGCCTCGCCGGACCGGCAGCGAATGGAACGCTGTGCGTATGCGCCGGCGCCTGTGGCAGTTGGCCCTATCTCTATGACGCTGGTTTTACCTTTGGTGGCGACGCGAAGCCGAAGATGCAGAATCGCAAGTTCCTCTTTGAGGTCAGGGCCAACGATCAGAACCGTGTCCGCCTCACATGCGTCGTTGATCGTCGCTGGTGGGAGACCCAACACAACATCGGCGGGCATGCCGTCCCCTAATTGGGCATCGACGTTGTCGGTTCCGACAACCGTGCGAGCTAATTTTGCCCAGACGTACGCGTCTTCGTTAGTCAGTTGTGACCCACCAATTATTCCTACCCGTTCGGGGCCCGCCTCCTGTATGGCTTGGGCGGCTTGGGCTAATGCTGAGCCCCAATCAGTGCCAAGCAACTGGTGTTGGTCGTGTTTATCTCGAATCAGCGGGGTGGTCAGGCGGTCGTCACTGTTGACCGCTTCATAGTTAAATCGGCCTTTGTCGCAAAGCCATCCATGGTTCACGGACTCGACATCTACTCCTAGGTATCGGACGAGTTCGTTCCGTGAGGACTGCACAGCGACCCGACATCCCAGGGAACACGTCGTGCAGGTTGATTCGACTTGTTCTAGGTCCCAAGGCCGAGCCTTGAATCTGTAGGGCGCCGCGGTGAGTGCACCTACGGGACATAGTTGGACCGTGTTGCCAGAGAAATAGGAACTGAAGGGTTCATCCGGAAAAGTTAATACCTGCGTGGCGTTTCCACGTTCTGTGAACTGGATTAATGGATCACCGGCGATCTCGTCGGCAAACCGGGTGCAGCGGTCGCACAGGATGCAGCGTTCCCTATCTAGGTGAACAAGATCTGAGATTGGAATGGGTTTTTCGTAATGACGTTTCTCTTCAATGAAGCGGGATTCGCCGGGTCCGTAGGCCACAGTTTGGTCTTGAAGCGGACATTCGCCACCTTTATCGCAAACTGGACAGTCCAGAGGATGGTTCACAAGGAGGAACTCAAGAATCCCTTCCTGGGCTCGTCTGGTGTCCTCAGACTTGCTGTCTACAACCATCCCTTCAGAAACTGGGACCATACAAGATGGTTGCAGCATGGGTCCGCGACCTGTGTCCACATCGACAAGGCACATCCTGCACATACCTACGGACGACATTCGTTCGTGGTAACAAAATCGGGGAATGTGAACGCCCACTCGGTCAGCGGCAGCGATCAGCATTTCGCCTGGGTGAGCTTCTACTTCTGCACCATTGATGGTGATGACCACTTCGCTTGGCGGCATATCAGACATCGATCGTCACCTCGATCGTCGTGGTGTTTTCGTTGCCTGCAACCTTCGCTTCGAACTCTTCTCTGAAGAGGGTGAGCGCTGAGTGGATGGGAGCGAAGGCTGAAGGTCCAACGAAGCAAATCGTCGTCATCTGGTATGGAAACGGAACTGCTTCGATGCCCTTGGATGGGACTGCTGCATGAGGAAAGTCGCCGGGGCAGATGGTTTCACCAACCTCGATAAGTAGTTCGAGGTCGCGGGGCGTCCCGCGACCGTCGACTACGCGTCGAAGTATTTGCTCAAGCCAGGTACCGCCTTCTCGGCATGGCACACACTTGCCGCACGACTCATGCGCGTAGAACTTGGTGAGGGTAAGGGCTGCTGCAGGAATATCAGTGGTTTCATCCATCACCACGATGGCACCTGACCCAAGCATCGATCCTTGCGGTCCTACCTGGCTGGCCTCGAAGGGCAAGTCGAGCTGATCGGGAGTGAACCAGGGAGCAGAACCTCCGCCAGGTACAAAGGCCTTGAGCTGATTGTCGTCGCGAATACCGCCACACATCTCTTTGCTGTACAAGAGATCTCTAAAGGTGGTGGTCCCATTAACGATCTCGTAGACACCTGGGCGTTGTACATGACCGCTGACGGCAACCATCCGGGTCCCTGGGGAACTTTCTGTACCGATATCTGTGAAAGCACCGGCGCCGTGCTTCAGAATCCACGGCAAATTTGACAAGGTTTCGACGTTATTGACGATGGTGGGTTGGCCATAAAGGCCCACCGCTGCGGGGAAGTACGGCGGCTTTAGCCGCGGCATCCCTCGATTCCCCTCAAGGCTTTCGATGAGAGCTGTTTCCTCCCCCACCACATAGGCGCCGGCACCCCAATGCAAAGCGATGTCGACTGAAAATTCCGTACCCAAGATGTTCTTACCGACGTAGCCGGCCGAGTAAGCATCATTGAGAGCGGCCGCCATCCGTTCTTGGGCGACAGCCATCTCCCCGCGGATGTACAAGAAGCATTGGCTAAGACCTACGGCGTAGCACGCAATGAGGCACCCTTCTATGAGCTGATGTGGGTCCAATTCCATCAAGAGTCTGTCTTTGTAGGTGCCTGGTTCTGACTCGTCTCCGTTTACAACGAGATATCGAGGCCAGACCCCCGGAGGGCAAAAACCCCACTTGACTCCGGCTGGAAAGCCGGCGCCTCCCCGTCCTAACAATGTTGCGTCTCGCACTTCACCATGAACCTTTTCAGGAGTCTGGTGGAGGGCTTTGCGAAGAGCTTGGTACCCACCTGTGGCTTCGTACCGTTGCATTGTGTAGGAGTCTTCATAATCAAATCGGGCGGTAACGATTCTGGGGGTGTCGTTTGCTATAAACCCTGGAGCATGAGGAATCGGGGTCCCACCCATATCAGTCATTGGTCGGCCTTTTCATCGTGCATCCACGCTGGGCTAGATACGACATCTTCTGGAGGGACAGCACCAACGAATCGATCTTCGGGTATGTGTTGTCGTATTCGCGACAGCACTCCGTGGTCAGGTACGTCGTGGTTTGTTGAGGCAAGTTCTTCGATCATTGAATCGAATTGGTCTGAAGTGACCCGATATCGGTGCCGGTAGTTGACCTGCAGACAAGGGGCTTCCGTGCACGCGGCCTGACATTCCGCCCCTTCGATCGTGAACATGCCATCTTCTGTGGTTCCGCCCGCTTTTACGCCTAGCCGGCGCTCAGCGTGTTCCATCAGTTCTCCAGCCCCCAGGAGGGCACACGACATAGTGGTGCAGATGTTGATGACGTATTTGCCTACGGGATTCCTTTTAAACATCTCGTAGAACGAGCAGGTACCCAATACTTCGGCACTGCTCGTGCCCACTAATTCGGCTATCTCTGCCATCGCATCATCAGTAATCCAGCCCGCTTGCTCCTGGGCTAGATGCAGCAGAGGGATCATGGCCGACCGCGGTTTGGGATACCGGGCGATGATGGCACCCGCGAGTTCTAGGTGCTCTTCAGTAAAAAATTTCATCGATCGACCTCCCCCATGATTGGGTCAATCGACGAGATAACGGCGATGGCATCGGCAAGAAGCCCTCCGTGCATCATGTGTGGGAGGGTTTGGAGGTTGACGAAAGACGGGGCGCGAATATGCATTCGTTGCGGTTTGGGTCCGCCGTTTGAAACTAGATAACAGCCGAGTTCGCCTCGCGGCGATTCGACGGCTGTATAGACCTCGCCTGGCGGGACCTTAAAGCCTTCAGTGAAGATCTTGAAATGGTGGATCAGCGCTTCCATCGACTCGTCGATACGGGCTCGTGGGGGCGGAGTGACTTTGCGGTCCTGGACGCGATATGGGCCTTCGGGCATACGTTCTAGGCACTGTTCGACGATGCGCATCGACTCGCGTATTTCGTTAAGTCGTATCGCGTAGCGGTCAAAGGTGTCGCCGTAGGTCCCCACCACGATGTCGAAGTCCACCTCGTCATACGCCAGGTAGGGCATGGCTCGGCGAAGATCCCAGGCGTAGCCAGTGGAACGCAGGATCGGGCCGGTGGCGCCTAAAGCCAGCGCTTCGTCTGTGGTGATGACACCAATACCTTGGGTGCGTTCACGCCAGATTGGTTGACCGGTCATCAGCACGTCGAATTGTTCGAGTCGTTTGGGGAGAACGTTGAGGATGTCCTGAATGTCTTCGCGCCATCCGTCGGGGAGATCCGCGGCAACTCCTCCGGGTCGGATGTAGTTGTGGTTCATGCGAAGGCCGGTCACCTTCTCAAAGAAGCGAAGAATTTCTTCTCGTTCCCGCCAGCCGTAAATCATCATCCCTACAGCGCCTAGATCCATGCCGTTGGTGGCTAGAAAAAGAAGGTGGGACGACATGCGGTTCAATTCGCACATCAACATTCGGATCCACGTGGCGCGTTCTGGAAGTTCGATCTCAAGCAGCGCTTCCACAGCTAGTGAAAAGGTCAGTTCGGTGAACAGCGGTGCCGCGTAGTCCATTCTGGTGACGTTGGTAGGTCCTTGGAGAAATGTGAGGTCTTCGGCAGTTTTTTCCATCCCTGTGTGCAAGTAGCCAATGATTGGTTTGGAACGGAGAACGGTTTCTCCTTGCAACTCCATGGTTACTCTGAGCACTCCATGAGTTGATGGGTGCTGTGGACCCATGTTGATGATCATTCGTTCGTCGTCAGGGTCAACAACCGCGGCACGTTGTTCCGCTTCTAGTTCGGACATTCGCAATACGGCGTCACGATTTCGGAGGTGGTCCAACGTCGTCATCGGCCCTCTACCGCCTTGAACTGGACCGGGATCCTTCCCATGGCAAAGTCTTTTCGCAGTGGGTGGCCTTCCCATCCATCGGGAAGCAAGATTGGTGTGGGGTCAGGGTGACCTTCGAAACAAACGCCGAACATGTCATTGGTTTCTCGTTCCATTGCTTCAGCGCCTGGGTGAATATCAGAGATGGTTGCTACGGACGGATTGGTCTCTGAGATTTGCACTCTGATTCGAATCCGTCGACGCGCACTGACATCTAGCAAGTTGACCACTAACTCGAAACGCTCGGGTTCAATTGTTGAGGGCAATACCCGAGTTTCATTTCCTAGGTGGTCTGCCCCACACAGATCTACACAGACGTTGTAGCCCTCTCCCATTAGCAGTTCGATTAGGCCGTGGTAGCTCTCGCTCGAGGGGTGGAGGACGATCTGACCTCTGCTGCTGGTGAGGAGCGCGCCGTGGAGTTTTTCTGAGTCGTCGACCGGATCTTCGTGATGTTCGGTTGTCTCGTCGAGCGAGGACCTCGACTCACTCATAGAGACCTCCGGTCCGGATGATGACCGGTTCCGGCTGGGCGTCTGGGGCGTGTTCGTCCCCAAGTTCTATCTCCGCTCCCCTTCCGGTTGCGTCACGTCGCTGGGTGAGTTCGCCTGTCCGAATTTTTTCATGTAGGGCCAGGATCGCGTGGAGAAGCGTCTCTGGACCGGGAGGACAACCTGGCGCGTACACGTCGACCGGAACAACTTGATCTACGCCTTGGACAATGGCGTAGTTGTTGAACATACCGCCGCTTGACGCGCACACGCCCATGCTGATCACCCATTTGGGTTCCATCATTTGGTCGTAGATTTGACGCAGCACCGGGGCCATTTTTTGGCTTACGCGGCCTGCAACGATCATGAGATCGGCTTGACGTGGAGAGGCACGGAACGTTTCCATCCCATAACGCGCCATGTCGTAGTGGGCTGTTCCGGTGGCCATCATCTCAATAGCGCAACACGCGAGACCAAAGGTGGCGGGCATGAGGCTCCGCCTACGCGCCCATTTCACTAGTTCTTCGATGGGTGCAGTGATGATGTTGTGGCCCAGCCCTGCTAGGCCCTCATCCCCAAGGCCAAGTTTGTGTTTGATATCGGAGAGGTCTGGCATTAGGCCGCCTCTGAGTCATCGGCTCCGACCTCGAGATCGAGTCGACCCTCAAGGCCAACTTTTCGAATAGTCGAGGTTGTGGTTCGTTCGGGGCTGACGGCAGGCGTCAGCGGGCGGCGGCCTGGTCCCCAATTCAGACCACCTTTTGCAAGTTCGTAGACAAAGGAGAGAAAGAAAACACCGGCGAAGATGGTCATTGCGACGAGACCAAACAGCCCGAGCTCGTCGTTGGCCACTGCCCATGGGTAGAGGAAAACAATCTCGATATCGAACATGATGAAAAGCATCGCTACTAGGTAGAACTTGACGGGGAAGCGTTCCGGTATTGCTATTTGGTCGGTGATGCCGCATTCGTAGGGGGACCTTTTTGCGTGGGTGCTGCGTTCGGGCGCCAGCAGTCGAGAAGCAACGATGCTGAGTAGAACGAAAAGGACACCAAGTATCCCGAGGATTAGAACCGGGAGATACTGCTCCATCTCAACTCTCCCCTTTCCCGTGTTTCAGTTTCCTGCCGCTTCCCTGACAGCCCATACTGCTTGATCGCGTCGGTGCAGGTGATAGCACCCTAAACCGAAAACTAACCCCGAGAAAATGGCTGCGAGAGCCGGTCGGAGTCGGCGGTTGCCTTGGTCGCGAACCATAACGACCGTGTAGATGGACGCGGCGGCGTCGAGTTCCGCGACGGGCAACACGACTTTCCCATCGCCGCCGAGCTTGTTCGGGTCAACATCTGGAGTGGGTTTGTAGGGCTGCAGCTGAACAGCGGCGTAGTGGGGGCGGCCTCGGCTTGGAATGAAGTACTGGGTTACTGCGTTATCCGGAATCCCTAGGGGTCGGTACCGTTCTCCACCTACGCGCATTACTCGGTGGATTCGGTAGTCGGTCGAGGCGCTGAACAGACAAGTATTGACTGCTTCTAACCGACGAGGGTCGATGTCGTTGCAGACAACCGCGGCGTCAGCGGTCGCTTGGGCGTCAGCTTCGATGACGACTTGCCAACCAGCATCCGGGGAGCTCGTAATGTCATTGTCTAATTCTTGTACAAGCTCGATAGGTACGGCTTCTGGGTTGGTGCTGACGTGGGTAACTTCCCAAGTGGGGCCGTGGCCCACCCAGCCAATGCCGAAGAACCACCAGACGATTCCCATCAAGAGGTTCCATCCCCAGAGCCCGGTCCAAGCAACGAGAAACCCAAGTCGGACACCGAGATTGGTTGCTAACAGCATGTAGACCGATCCACAGAGGACCAGAACGCCGAGAAGCACTGCTAGGTACCCCGTGAGGACCGGGTCCCAGCTGACGAGGGCTACCGGGCTCATTTGTTGTCCTCCTTTGTGTGCAGTTCTGTGAACTGAACCGTGGTTTGTTCAGCGGGATCAAGGCTGCGTTCGTATTCCACGATGGCTCGAATCTCATCATCGGAGAGCACCCGTCCGAAGCCCGGCATTCCGTAGTTCCCGAGCCGGGCGAACTCGCCGTATGCAACGTTGTCGGCAGCTCCGGTAGCGATAAACGAAATTTGGTCTTCGATGTCGGGGAACAGACGCTCAAGGCTCACGGTATTTAGCGCTGGGCCGTAGCGACCCGATCCGGCTGGACCGGGGACTATTTGAACTTCACCACCGTTGTTGGGGAGTTGGGCGGGTCCTCGCGCGGGCCAGCGAGGGGTGTGGCAGCGGGCACAATGGAGCTCGAAAAGTACTTGGCCTTCGGTTTTTTCTGGGTGAGCAGCCATCGCGCTTTGTTTGGCAACAAGCGCGCCGTCGCTGGCTTCTTCGTCCGAGAGGCGTTCCCGCCAAAGCCAGGCAATGAGGTTGTCAACCTGTTGGGGGGTCAGAGGCCCACCGCCGGGGAGACCCCAAGCAGGCATGACTCCTCGGCCATAATTCAGAATTTGTCGTATTTCGTCAACTTCATCGAGTGTTTCAGCATCGGTGTCAAAGCGAGCGAAAACGGTGTCAAGTGCCGGCGCGCGCCATGTCGTCTTCACTATGTATGTGTCTTGGTCGCTGAACTGGTTTCCTATGTCAAGAACCACGGGCGCGTAATTTGCCCCACCCAAGTCCGCTCCGTGGCAGACCACACATTCGAGTTCTTCGGCGAGCCGTTCTCCAGCGGCCGCTGCTCGTTCGCTAAAGCCTCGTTCAGCGCCGGAGCGTCGTCCGCCTTCGCGAAGCCAGTAGACCGGTAGGGCTAATGCGATGATTAACAGCATCAAAACACCGAAGGCTTGAACCCGTTCAAGGCGGTTTCCTTCGAGGGCGTCGTCATCTGGCAATGACCCGCGATTAGCGGCAAGTTCGATTTCACTACCGACTTCGGATTTGCTTCGACGGATATTGACGAAGACATAGATCGCCCAACCGACGACCACAACGGCCAGAAGAACTATGGCAATCGAACGCTCGGTGGTGGCAGCATAAATCACGGGTTATTTACTCCTGCCAGGCTCGGGCGAATCGGGAAGAAAAGACGGTCGTCATCACGCGCAATGGGGTCCTTCTAGACCTTGGCCCGTTGTGTCGGTGCCAATTGGGGGACCCTGTGAGGGGCTTCCTGTGTCGATGATGACTTTGTCTCCGTCAATGATTACTGGGAAACGGTCCATGCCTCTCGGAGCGGGACCAGCCTTTTTCTCTCCAACACGGTTGTATTGGGAGCCGTGGCATGGACATTCGAACCACTGTGAAGTAGCGCAAGAGGGAACTTTGCAACCCAGGTGAGGGCATTTTTGCCAGAGTGCTACGTATCCCATCTTGATGCCTTCCAGCACCGTTCCGGAATACACAACTTCCGCGGCTTGTTGCGTTGCGGCGTCCATTGGGTAGGGCTGAAGGTAGGTCTGAGCTTCCGAAAAGTACGAAAAGTTGACAGCGGGGGATGATGACGCGATGACGTCGTTTACTGAGGTGATGGTTCCAATCTTCACCTTGGAACCGAACCCTGCGGTCGGGCGCGGCCACAGAAAAGCGATGTTGGCCGCACCGAATGTTGACAGACCCATAGTCATCAGGGTGATCGAAGCGCGATTCAGGAACTGGCGCCGGGTGACTCCAACCTCCTCAGGGTCGGGGGGAGTCCATATGTCTGGTGTTGTCGGTTCAGGAACTGCTACTTCGCCGCCCACGCGAGCGAGAGCCACTGATCGTTCAAGTTCGCGTGCCTCGTCGCTGGCTGGCACCGTGGCCATGGTTCCTTCGTCTCGTTTTCGAGTTTCACGCGAAAGATGCCCTAAGCCTTGGGCGTCGCGTCGCCGGAGGGATGTGAACCCGACCACTGCCGCGAGAACGACGAGCACAGGGATAGCTATGGCGATAACGGTACCGCTTGACACTGCGCTGCTCCTCAGAGGTGGAAGATTCCGTGGAGGCCGGTATCCCACGGATAGGTGAAGTTGAAACCCTGACCCCTAAAGAAGGAGCCGATTAGTACGAGCACCGCCCAGAACATGAGATGAATTGTCTGGATAGAGATCGCGAACTTGCGATCCTCAGGTGCATTAGAAGGATTGCGGTCGATGTAGGGAGCGAACGCCAACATCACCAACACGATGCCCGGAATGGTGACCCCGGCGATCATCGGGTCGAACATTGTTAATAGTTCCTGGAGTCCAAGGAAGTACCAGGGTGCCTTGGACGGGTTGGGGGTGGCGTTGTGGTTCGCTAGTTCAAGCAACGGCGCGTTGATAAATATCGAGAAGACTATTGAGAAGGCGGTAATGAACAGAGCGGCAGTGAATTCCGCTGCCAAGAGATGCGGCCATACGTGGACTTTGTCGCCTGGGTTCGCTTTGACGTCTTGAATGGAGCCTGATTTCACTACGGTCAGGAGTCGGTGGGTGTTGCCGCTTGGACCGGCCATAGCTGGGGGAGCGATGGTTGCTATTCCGCCGCTCGAAGGTGCTGTCGCTCCGCCTTGTTGGCTTTGTTCTAGTAGGGAACGGGGGATGGTTTCACCGTCGTCGTCTGAGCCTCCGCCGCTGTCAGCGACGGGAGCGGCTCCGTCGTCAGCTTTGGCTTTGGCTGCCTGACTTCTTTTCAGAAGATGTTCGGGAATTTCGGTCATGGAACTGCTCTTACTCCTCGACCTAGAGCGGACCGGAGATGCCGCCGTCTTTGCGGACTCTCCAAAAGTGGATCGCCAGGAAGATGACGAGGACGAAGGGAAGCATCAGAACATGTAACACGTACCATCGCAGCAATGTTTCTGCGCCGATTTGTTTGCCTCCCAAGAGAACAAATCGCACCTGGTCTCCGAACACAGGGGTGAACCCCATCATGTTGGTGCCTACGGTCACCGCCCATAGGGATAGCTGGTCCCAGGGCAGGAGATAGCCGGTGAATGACAATAAGAGGGTGAGCTTGAGAAGCATGACGCCGATCACCCAGTTGAATTCGCGTGGTGCTTTATAGGCACCGTGGTAAAAGACGCGGGCCATGTGCAAGAAAACTGACAGCACCATTAGGTGTGCCGTCCATCTGTGCAGGTTTCGAACCAGCAAGCCGAAGCTGACTTGGGTGTGCAACGATTCGATGTCGCTCCAGGCGGCGGCAGCCGTTGGGCGATAGAAGAACATCAGGAATATGCCGGTGACCGTCAACAAGATGAAGAGGAAGAAGCTCAGTCCGCCTAGACAAAGTGTGTAGCTGACCTTTACGGCGTGACGCTTCACCTTCACTGGATGGAGGTGGTAGAGCACGCTATTCATCACCACGTAGGAGCGATTTCTGGGGCTGTCTGTGTACCCCTTTCGAAAAATCGATCCCGGGCGGAATATTGAGGTCCAGAACTGGCTGTCTTGCATCCAATCAGTTGCCGCTGTTGCGCCTTGTCGCAGTTTTTCGGGTAGCGACTGTTTCGATTTTTCTATTGCGTTGGCCATGTTGGGTCCGTCTAGTCCTCAGAGTCGCATGCCGTAGGCGTAGCCGTGGGTGTGGGTACGTTCGTGGAGATCCCCTTCAGCTGGGGGGGTTTCGACAACTTTGCCAAGCGTAATGACGCCTGTGGGGCACCGGTCAACGCACAAGGCGCAACGAGTGCACACGTCGTCGTCAATGATGAAGATTGCGTTGTCCGCTGGGTCAAGGCCGGGGAGATCGGCGTTAATCGCTTCGTCGATGGCTCCGACGGCCACGTAGTGGATGCATTTCCATGGGCAAATATCGACACAACCTTCACATTGGATGCATTCGGACTGATCGATATTTATGAATTGCTTGGGTTTAACCGCCGCTGCCAAATAGTCAGCGTCGACTGTTTGTAGTACGTAGTCATCGACGAATCTTGGCATGGGCGGGTTCGCTTCGGTTTTGGCCATGTCAGTTGCCCTTCATCAGTGGGCGGCCAAAGTCTGAGATTGGTTCAACAACTGGTTTTTTCTGGTCTCGTTTCTGCCACCACAGCCAAAGAAAGGGGAGGCCTGCGAGGGCAACGAGGTGTTCGATTACGACGACGATGTCGGAAACCTTTTTCAGATCCATGCGCATTGGTGGGAAAGTGATCGGGTCACCACCGATGAATTGACCTTCTGTGAAGAGCATCCGTTCAACGGACCAACCCCATTCGTTGTCGGTTAAACGCACCCAGCGGTCTGGCACGATCCCGAAAACCAATAGAAACAACATGAATACGTATGCTGCGCCGAGCATCGCTTCGCCCCATGAGGTAGGTCGATCAGTGGGTCTGCGCCGTCCGTACGCGATGATGCCGTACACCATGAGGCCTGCGATCAGGATTGATGTCACAAGTGCGACCACTAGCCCTCCTGTCTGGTGCGTACTTTCGGTGCGTTATAGCCGGATTAGGTGAGACCTCCACGAGGCTCACCCGGTGTAGACCCACGGTATGAATCTACGTTCAAATCTATCCCGAGCAACGCCCGGACCGCTCGACGTTCTAGCACGCTTCAACGACGGATTCGTAACTCAAGAATGACCTATATGGTGGCATCCTCGTGCTCTCAATGCCGAACCCACAGCAGGATTTTCTAGGAGATCTTCAATCTGCACCTAACTTGCGAAAAAAGTGTCTGCCAAACTTGGTTCGTTAACCTCACGACGGCCTATCTTTAGTGGGCGCACCTATCTTGTTCTTTAACAGCACAACCCGCGTTGCGGGGCACCATGTCGGTACCTCGCGGAGGACCCAGTGACCGAAGTTCCCGAATACCTATTTGAGCGTTCACGCCAAAGACGGATAGATCTTGGCTTGCTCGAAGACGACGGCAGCGGTGGCGGAGGCGGCGGCGCTTCAGCTGGTGAGGCGCTGACAAGTTCGGGGTCCGGCAGCGCTGAGGTGATCGCAGCTGCAAAAGCAGACGCCAAACTCGAACAACTCGCAGAACCGGAAGCCGAGCCCGGTTGGGTGTCAGCGGCACGTAACAGGACGAAGATCCCTATGTGGGCTCTGCCAGTGATGTTTTTCTTACCTTTGTGGGCGTTCGTATACGTGAAGCTCACCGAACCCCCTCCTGAGCCGGTTACCGCCATTACCGAGGGAGCTGCAATTTATGCCGCCCGTTGCGCGAGTTGCCATGGTGGTGATGGTGCGGGCAGCGATGGGGGTGGAGTTGGACGTCCGCTTTACAACGGGGAGGTCTTGCTGACGTTCCCCAAACTTGAAGCCGACATGCTTCACTGGCTTGAGGTCGGATCCGAAGGGATAGGGCTCGGCAATGCTTATGGAGCCACTGATCGGACCGGGGGATCTCGTATTTCTGGTGAGACTGGTGCCAATATGCCCGGCTTTGGTGGAACCTTGAGCGAATACAAGATCTATTCGGTTGCTCGGTATATCCGAGAGGTGTTGAGCCAAGAACCAATCACTGACGAGGAAATCGCTGCACGCGACGCTGAGTGGGAAGATCGTGGGGGCGGCAAGGACGTGAGCGGTGGCGGTCACGGTCACGGCGGTCATTAACCTCAGTTGTTTTGAGACAGCCTGACAATTATTCTCCACAGTGTCCTGCGAAGTTGGAGGGCAAACACCGATGTCGATGCGTCTCTCTACCGAAGTTCTCATTATTGGTGCAGGTCCGGCCGGTAGTGCCGCGGCTCACTGGGCAGCCAGCGCGGGGCACATGGTCGTGGTGCTCGAAAAGGAAACAATGCCTCGTGAGCGGGTTTGCGGCGATGCGTTGACACCAAAAGCAGTTGGGCACTTGAACGACATGGGGCTCGGGGTCACCTGCGACCAGTTCCACCATCATCATGGTTTACGTATGACCGCTCATGGTCAGAGCATTGAGCTCAGATGGCCAACCGACCATGACCATCCGAGTCATGGTTTGGTCGTGCGCCGCAACCTGCTTGACCAGCTGTTGCTCGAACACGCGGCTGATGCGGGGGCTCAGGTGTGGACAGGGGTTGAGGTGCTCGATCCCGTCATCGAACATGGACATCTTCGTGGCTGTCGAGCTCTGGGTTCGGGTGACGGCACAGGGCCACAGGGTGAAATTGAGGTTCGAGCGCGCTTCGTTGTGATCGCTGATGGGCCCCTTTCGCCTTTCGGACGAGCGTTGGGAACCGCGCGGACCAGAACCTATGCGCAGGGGGTGGCAATGCGCGGTTATTTCCCAAGCGTTCGTCACGATGACGACATCATCGAATCGGTGTTTGATTTGCGCGACAGCACTGGAGAGCAGTTACCGGGTTATGGATGGGTATTTCCATTAGGTGACGGGACAGTGAACACTGGGGTTGGCTTGTTGAGCCACCACCACGGCAACGATCCTCGATCCATGCGCGAACTGTTCGATCAGTGGGTCTACCAAATACCCGAATATTGGGGGATCTCCGCAGACGAGATTCGGGGTGAACCCGAGGGAGGTCGCCTCCCCATGGGAGCTTCAGTCCGTCCTCGGTCTGGCCCCAACTGGGTCGTAGTTGGGGACGCTGCTGGCAGCGTAAACCCATTCAACGGTGACGGAATCGAGCCGGCGTTGAGTAACGGGCGTCTCGCCTCCACTGTTATCACTGACGCGATTAACACGGGTGATGGTTTGGCGCTACGTCAGTACGAAAAACAATTGACGTCAAAATATGATCACTATTATCGCCTCGGCAGACTGGCTACTAAGGCTCTTGGCCGGCCCGGGTTGATGCGCCGATTTACGTTGCTCGGGATCCAATCACGAGTTCTCACCGAACTCGTGATGCGAATTTCAACGAATCTCGTAAACAATGATGCCGGTGGTACTGAATCTGTGTACGAACTGGGCAAAGTAATAGCTCGGCTGGTTCCCGATCGCGACTAGCGGAGCGTCGTTGAGTCGGTGTGAACAGATTCGAGTCCTAGAAGGCGCTGACTCGCGCGGTACTCGACCAGCGGGCCCTTGAATTATGTCGCTTCGAAAAGCAAGTTGAGAAGGGTGTCAGGCGTTAGCTCATCAAGAGAGTCATAGCGGGCGAAGGCACCGGAGAAATTGAGTGCTTTGACTAAGGGGTTTGGTACGACGACAGTGCGTAAGCCAGCCGCCAGTGCTGCCTTTAACCCATTGGGGCTGTCCTCTATTACCGCTGCGGCGCCCGGATCGACTTGGAGGAGGTCCAGTGCTCGAAGGAAAACGTCGGGAGCAGGTTTGGAGACCCCGCTTACGTCGTCACGGCACACGATGTGAGAAAATTGTTCATACAGGCCAACACGTTTGAGATGTTGGTCTACCCAGGCGTGCGGCGAGCTAGACCCTATTGCGGTGCTAATCCCTCGTCGCGTCGCTGCTTCGAGTAGTTCGGTGACACCAGGCAAAATCGGTTGTTGTTCTGTCATCCGATTTTTTATTTCTTGACGCGCCTGCAGGATCGAGTCCTGATCTAATGGATATCCCACTCGATCTTCGAGTTCTTCGACCCAACTTGTTTTTCGATCGGTGCCCATTCCCTCAAGCCACCAGTCCATCGGGAGTTCGACGCCGCAATCAGCCCATACTTGGGCGGTTGATTCCCATGCTGGGCTCTCTGTATCCAGGATGGTTCCATCGAAATCAAGGATCAATGCTTGACGGGTCATCGCTGATCAACCATCGAAGAAACTGCTTGCACTAGTCCGCCTACTGAGCGTTCCTCAGCGATTGCGGCGACCTCGATGCCTGATAGTCGACACTCTTCAGCAGTCGTCTCGCCAATGACAACTACCATTGACGCGCTTTTACCGTCGGTTTGTTCAAGATGCCCCTTCACAGCGGATGGCGAGGCAAAGATGACTATCTCGGCACTGATGGCTCGAGACACTAAATCGTCGCTGAGTGATGGGCATACGGTGCGATATGCGGCGACGCAATCGACGTGCCATCCTCTGGCGCGGAGCCGATCCGACAGATCTGTTAGACCGTCTGAGGCCCTGGGAACCAGAACTCGATCTCCCGGTTTAGGTCGAGGGAAGGCGTCTGCTAGGGAAGCGCTGTCGTGGTGGGTGGGTATCAGATCTGGTTCTCGTCCCATTTCTAAGGCGACCTTTGCTGCGGTAGCTGGTCCTACCGCAGCGATTTTCAGATGCGAAAATCTCTTTAGGACGCCTCTGCGTGCACCTCGTGCCATTAATGCTGCAACCGAATTGGTCGAGGTAAAGGCCAGCCAAGAGAAACGTTCGAGCCTGATTAACGCGTCATCTAGGGGTTGCCCTCCGTCGAGAGGAGGCACAATCGCGATCGCGGGGGCCGCTATCACTTCGGCTCCCTCTTCAGTCAGCGCTTGAATGAGATCGGCGCTCTGGTGGGAGGCTCGAGTAACGACGACAGATTTACCGCACAGCGACTTGTTGTTCAACGATTACCTTCGCTTGTCTCTAGTAGGGCGCTTCCACCGTTCGCTAGCAGTTGCTGTGCGACGGCCTCCCCCAAAGCGACTGTGTCGCGACCTTGTTCCTGAAAGCGCAGCACGGTTGCACCGTCCGCGGAAGCAAGTACTGCGTCGAGTTGGATGATGCCGTCTAGTAGGCGGGCATGTGCTCCCACAGGAAGTTCGCAGCCACCTCCAAGTTCGGCTAGGTACGCTCGCTCCGTTTCAACGCATCGTTTTGTTGGATCGTCGGTGATTATTTGTAACTGTTCAATACTGGCGGGGTCGTCGTCCCGGCACTCAATAGCAATCGCGCCCTGACCTACCTGTGGGACCATTTCTTCCAAGCTGAGGATCTGCTCTACAGCATCGGTGAGTTCGAGGCGTTGCAACGCTGTCAACGCGATTACCGCGGCATCAATATCGTCACGTTCCACGGCTGCTACTCGGGTCGCTATGTTCCCGCGCAAGCCAACGAAATTGAGATCGGGTCGAAGGTGCGCGAGCTGCGCACGGCGCCGAGCTGAGCCGGTAGCAACTGTGGCTCCGTGCGCCAGTTGACCGAGGCTCGCTCCGATTAGTGCGTCGCGAGCGTCGCCTCTGTTCAGAAAACCGGCCAGGTTGAGTCCTGCAGTCGGGGATGACATCAAGTCTTTCGCGCTGTGCACCGCGACATCTGCCCTACCTTCGAGTACTGCCCTTTGGACTTCTTTTACGAAAACCCCTTGGCCCGCCATTTCTTGAATTTGTCGAGACTGATTCTGGTCTCCTTCGGTCGTTAGCATTAGAAATTCGATTTTGAGGTCGGTTGTTGCCAAGTGACGCGCTACAGCTTCCGCTTGCCAACGCGCCAAGGGGCTTGATCGAGTGGCGATGATCACTGGAGTCCTCGCTCGAGGGTTTAACGGGTCACTAGTCAAGTCTGTAAGACGGGCCACCTTGGTGATCTTGCGGTGTCTTTCAGAGCTGCATTCTCGCAGTAAGAACCACTCCTTGCCACTCACCGGGTCACTCGTGTTGAGATTTTCGTCGCCTTAACGATTTAGGAGGAAATCATGAGTAGTTGGATCGTGGCCGCAGTGAATATCAACAGCAGCAAGGCTGCAAGTACGAGTGTGGTGCCCCGCCTCAAGTTGCTTCCCTCACTGTGACTTCAGTCCCAATTTCTAGCCCCTGTGGCATCAACCCTTCGTCTCGTCCCGTAGCGACGGCGAGCAATCCGTATTCATCATCAACGAGTGCCAACTGGCCTGGATTGACTTCAGTCGGGGCCTGCAGCCGCACAACTCGTTGTTCTTCGCCGAATTCAAGAATCAACACGTCACCCATCTCAGAGAGAGTGTCGCGGTCGATATTGAGTTGGGCAGCGCCTCGACGGCTTACACCGATTACCTCCGCGGATATCGAACCGCTGTCTTCGAGGCGAGGCACAGGGACAAGGGATGGGAGCAACAGACTCGGTTCAATGTCGTCACCAACTTCTTCGAGGGACCGACCCGCTGCTAAGTGAGCCGAGACTGGGCCGATTACATCACGCGCGGGGTGCTGAACACCTGGGGATGCGATGTGGAATTCCGTGTTCGTCAGTTGCACGGCACGGTCGGCGCCTCCTACGACGGCAACAGCAGCCCCCAATAGTCCATTGTCGGGTCCCACGAGTACCGCTTGGCCATCGCCGACTTCAACCGCAACCGCTGGACGGTCTAAGACTGAACCAACCGAAGCAAGCACGAGGCCCGATGCAAGGTACGGCACGCTACGAGCAAGCATCAACGAGCCTGCACGAACATCACCCGGGTGAATGTCATGACAAAGATCTATGACCCGGGATGCAGGGCTCAAATCACGTAAAATGGAGTGCAGTAGGCCCACAGATTCGTCGGAAATACCCATGTCTGTGAGGCAGGTGACCGTGTCGAACCGTGTCATGAATCAGGTTTTACCTAACTCCTCGGACCGACGAGTAGCCGCTTCGATTGCAGCCGCAAAGGCGGCTCTAAGACCATGATCTTCGAGTTCTCGCAGCCCGGCGGCCGTGGTACCTCCGGGTGAAGTGACATCTGCTCGCAGTTCTGCAGGTGGCCTTCCTTCTGATAGGAGAGTTGACGCTCCGAGGAGGGTCTGGACCGCTAGTTCGGTTGCTACTGACCGACTCAATCCGGTCAGTACTGCTGCGTCAATCATCGCTTCGGCCACAAGGAAAACGTATGCGGGACCTGATCCCGACAAACCCGTCACTGCATCAAGCAGTTTTTCATCGGCACGAACCACGATGCCTACGGCACCGAGAATCGTTTCAGCCCACGCCAAATCTTCTCGGGTTGCGGCATCGTTGCCGCAGATGGCAGCTGCCCCCTGTCCGACCAGCGACGGCGTATTTGGCATGGCTCGGATGATGGGGAGTGAGCCTCCTGTGGCGTCGTCGAGGGTAGCGAGGGTTACCCCGGCGGCGATCGACAACAGACGGTCGGTCCCTATCTCGGAAGCTTGTTGAGCCACACCCGGAATGATGTCGGGCTTGGTGGCGAGAATCGTTGAACTCGAAGGCTCAATTTCGGTAGTGACGCGCACACCGTATGCCTCTGTCAGTTCTATCCCGCGGGATTCCAGAGGTTCTACAATTGCGATGCTTTGCGTGTCATGACCATGGCGTAACAGCCCGCCAAGTAGAGCGGCACCCATTTTCCCACCGCCGATGATCAGCAGTTCAGCCATGAGGTCCACGGTAGCGGTCGACTCGGCAAAGACCTTGGCTCTATTTAATGTCCACTGTCGCTGCCACTCTTATTGAAACGGTTGGCAAACCCGATTCGCATCGCCGCTTTCCAGTGACGCTCAACGAACTCCCATACAGAGCCCAGGATCCGATCGAGTTCGTGTTGGTCTACTGCGTGGAAAGGAATTTCGCCGGTGAGAAAAATTGCATCTTCTGGGCCAATGCCGAATTGGGCTCCAACTAACTCGTAGTTGCGACGGAGTAGTAATTCGAACAGCTGTTCGCGGTCGTCTTCGGGCGCCGGAAGGAAGTACGTTTCATATTTCAATGTTCGCTGTCCAAGTGTGAACCAGACAGTGGTGACATCGCGGGCTTCTCCTTCGAGACGGACGTACCAACGACGCGGGATGTCGTCGTCGCGGTCGACTTCAAGCAGGATCGGTAGTTCGTGTTTTTGTTTCGCGAGCCATGTGTCGATTAGTTGTTCGAGCGTGTCTAACTCATCTGGGGTGGCAGGCTCATGGGTCACACGCACGAAACCAGTTCACGTGAAGCCAGCCGAGCAAAAACTTCAATTGCTCCGCTCGCGCCAATATCCCAACTGTGGAGAGCGGCGCGCTCAACTGCACGGTTACCCATTTCGTTGCGCGTTTTGGGGTGGTTGATCAATCTGTCGACAGAGTCTGCGAAGACCCGGTGGTCGCGTTCATTCACTAAGAGTCCGGTTACTTCGTCGATCACATTGTCTCGAAGGCCCCCTACATCGGTAGCTACTACTGGGGTCCCACACGCGGCCGCTTCTAAGGCTACGAGACCAAAGGATTCTGAACGGCTGGGCACAAGACAAACATCGGCCGCGCGGTAATAGGTCGGCAAAAGGTGGTGGGGCTGAGGGTCGACGAAAATGACGCGCTTGTTGAGGTTGTGACGTTCGATTCGTGCAATCAAGTCGCCATGAGTCTCGAGACCTTCGTCTCCTGAAGGCCCTCCGACGATGACAAGCCGGGCATTGCTGTTTCTGCTAATCGCTAGAGCTTCGATGGCGAGATCCAACCCTTTCAGGGCTTGTATTCGGCCGACGAAAAGTAGAATCGGGTAATCACCTAGACCGAGCGCTTTTCGAGCCTGACGGGCCGAACCGGGGGTAAAGAGTGTTCGGTCAACTCCAGGCGTCAGTATTTCAATACGTTCGCGGGAGACGCCGTAAAAAGAATCAAGTTGATCTGCTTCAACCTTTCCCGACGCGAAAACGGCATCCGCGCATCCAATGACCGCGTCTTCGGCGCGAATCCGGTCCTCTGGTTCTGTGTCACCGGTGAAGCTCTTTACTCGACCGAGAGTGTGGAAGGTCACTGCGAGTGGTATGTCAAATCGATGTTTGAGATGGTGTCCAGCTACCCCTGATAGCCAATAGTGGGCGTGGATGACGTCAACAGGTCGGTGTTCCAGGTGATCCGCGACGCCTTGGGTCCAAAGATCTACGACGGCCGGAAGGTCGCCTTTGGGGAGGCCGAAGGGCCCCGCTTTGATCTGGATGACATTGACCCCGGGTTCTATTTCGACGATTTCGGGGTGGTGTGGGTTAGTTCTACGCACGTAGATATCACAGTTGATTCCACGTTTCGCCATCGAAGCGGTTAGCTCCCGGACGTAAACATTGAGCCCTCCGCTGTCTCCAATTCCGGCCTGATCTAACGGTGAGGTGTGCATGGAGAGCACAGCGATTCGTCGGATGCCCCCATCTATTAGGGGGGTGGCTTCTGTTCCGGTCACGAAGGACCAAGGTATGTCACGGAACTCCATCACTCCACTCGATTGTGGCTTTGTGCGCGGATTATACGAATAAGAGGTTGATTGTGACGACCCAGAGAGGTGTTACCAACAAGTGGGATGAGAATCGTTGCAGATCGTGAGCTGAGTCGGTAGAAACCGTTCTCGTCACGACTCGGCCGAGAGGTATGGCTACCCCGACCAGGGCAGCGATGGGCAAGAACCATCTCGGCGAAATCGGGGTCACAGCAAGTTGGATCGATGCCCACAGAAGTGCCAACGCCCCAACTATCCCGAGTAGGGGAGCTAGATATTGGCGGAGGCGATCTTTCATTCCTAATCCGAGACCTAAATCGTGGATGTACACCAAGCTGAGAATTAGGGCGACGCTGCTTGATGCGCGGAAGGTCAAAATCGTCAGACTTGCGGCACTCAGGCTCGCTGGGAGCCAAGCGGCGACCATTCTTATGTTCCGCCTGAGTGTGCGACTGTTTCCTTTATTCCCGACGGCGACGATCAGCGGTGTTGAGGCGATGGCGGTAGCCGCGACAACCCCGGTGAGTCGGAAATCGTTGAAAACCCCACTTAGTGAAACGGTCACCAGTAAAGCGAGGGGAGGCGTACGTTCGAGGAGGGAGGCGCCCGAAGCTCGCCATGAGACCCCCAGCGCCGCGAGGGTGACGAGGATTCCAAACATTAAAGGTGGAGCCTGCAATCCGAAGATGAGGGTGAGGTAGCCGATGGATCCCGCGGCCAAAGATTGATGGGGTGTTCCGTAAAACGTCGCGAATCTTTCGAGCAGACTTCTCATTAACCGCCCGAAACCGGTGGAAGCACTGCTACCTCGTCGCCATCTGAAATTTGGGAGTCTCCTTCAACAGGGTC
>Ga0163108_10000125_pt1 | contig 55283 bp, 43 predicted proteins | sample Fk1155metaG_FD_109644 | JGI IMG/M metagenome (GOLD analysis project Ga0163108, IMG submission 109644) | Marine microbial communities from the Central Pacific Ocean - Fk160115 155m metaG | ecosystem: Environmental > Aquatic > Marine > Oceanic > Photic zone | place: The Central Pacific Ocean...
AGCGTAAGCGAGAGCAACTATTGGCTAAGAAAAAATTAAGTAAGTCTTCCAGTGCACAGGGTGTGAAATCCAAGCCAAGCACTGACTCAACACAAAAAGCGCCAGCTAAAAAAGCGCCAGCTAAAAAAACGCCAGCTAAAAAAAGCGCCGCTAAAAAAGCGCCAGCTAAAAAAGCGCCAGCTAAAAAAGCCGCCGCTAAAAAAACGCCGGCTAAAAAAGCCGCCGCTAAAAAAGCCGCCACTAAAAAAGCGCCCGCTAAAAAAGCGCCCGCTAAAAAAGCCGCCGCTAAAAAAGCAACAGAGGCTGAAAATAGCGAATCTTAAATTAGAATTCATTACAAAATGAATGCGATGGATAAGGAACATATTCCTTATCTCATTATTGATGGGCACAGTATAATCTTTGCTTGGAAAGATTTACGAGCTCTTCATGACTGTAGCCAGTTAGCAGCTCGAGAAGAGCTCATCCATAAAATGACTGGCTACCAGGACTGCACTGGCGAAAGAGTGATCATCGTATTTGATGGAAAGGGAACCAAAACCGAAAGCCATTACGAACAAGATGGCATCCAAGTTTTTTTCTCTAAAAAAGGGGTGTCAGCCGATCAAATAATAGAACGGTTAGTTGGAAAGTATGGAAGAACAAAAAATATCACAATCGCCTCACGCGACAAAGCCGTATTAGACACCTGCTCATCCTTCGGAGGACTTGCAATCTCTCCCAATTCCCTAAGAGAATCTCTTGAAAGCGCAGAAGAAAAATTAAGAAAAAAAACAATCTAATGAATTAAATAGTTTTCTTTGAATGACTATTAGATCTCATAAAAATGCGAGACTTCATCAGAATCTTTTTTATCTAAATCAATGATTTGGCAAACCATAGTTACCCTATTTTTAGCGATCCTACACAACAAGCAAGCGCGCCGGAAAATGATCTTCATTTTCTCAATATTTACATTAATGTTTATAGCCTTGGGTTTTAATTTTTTGGGAAATTTTCTCGAAAAACACCCATTCATTTTTTTACTGTACTGGCTCTTCTCCTTGGCCCTCACCGCGTTAATGTTAATGATGGCAACTTATGATCTTTTAATGACAAAAAAAGATATAAAGAATCTAAAAGAGATCGAGCTACAAAAAATGCTTGGTGAAATAAAAAAAGAAGCCTCTAAAAAAGGAGATGCTGAGTAATCAGATGCTAAAAACCCGTTCGCACATTGAAACCGAAGAACGCAAAAATTTTTCTCCTTTCGGCCAATACAGTTCTGAAAGCGCTGGTAGAAAACATCCCGAACCGCCTCATTCTTATAGAACTGCCTTTCAAAGAGACCGAGCAAGAATTATTCATTCGCGAGCTTTTCGACGCCTAGAGTATAAAACCCAAGTATTCCTCAATGGTACTGGCGACCATCTTAGAACTCGGTTGACTCATACAATCGAAGTCGCCTCAGTCAGTCGAACCATTGCATGTGCACTCGGAGTCAACCAAGACCTTGCAGAAGCAATTGCCTTAGCTCACGACCTCGGCCACCCCCCTTTCGGTCATACCGGAGAAAAAAAACTAAACCAAATCATGGTAAAAGATGGCGGCTTTGAGCATAACATTCAAAGCCTCAGAGTAGTAGAATTATTAGAACCATTATATCCCGAATTCGATGGCTTAAATCTGTCATATGAAGTTCTCGAGGGAATACGTAAACATGATAAAGGCTATCAACGCCCCTCATATAAAAATAAAAAAGAAGAACAATTTTCCAACCCATCAATCGAAGCACAAATCGCTAACATGGCTGATGAAATAACTTATTATTCACATGATCTTGACGATGGCTTAGATCATAAACTCATTAATGAACAACAACTTAATGAAGTAACTCTATGGCAAAAGTGTTCCGAGTCCGTTGAAGAAAAATTTCCAGGATTAAAGGGGAAAAGGCGACGGTCATATATCATCCGCACACTAATTGATCGCCAAGTCGCTGATTTAATATCAGCCACTTCAGAATATATCCAAAATTTCAAATTTAACTCTAGTGATGAAATTAGAAGGCACTCTGAAAGACTGACCAGGCACAGCGAATGGGCTCAAAAAGGCAATCAGCAACTAAAACAATTCTTATATGAAAATCTTTATCACCACGAAGCAGTTGCAATGCCCAATGCCAGAGGCGGAAACGTAATTGCTGCTGTGTTTTCATTTTATGAAAAAAATCCAAAAATGATTGGGGGCGAAAGTGCAAAAAGAATCAATTCTGAAGGCCTAAAACGTGCCATTTGCGATTACATTTCCGGTATGACTGATCGTTACATACTAGAAGAATATAAAAGGGTTAAAAAAATGTAATTCGCTTAAGTTTTCTATAATATTTGCTTAAATGAATAAATTAAATCAAAGCATACCTTTAAATATGATCAGTAAAATGAGTTGAAATAAGCTGATCTTATGATTTTGTAGCGGCCTAATAAGAATAATAAAGATAATAAACCGTTATGCATAAGGCATAACAATAACAAAACTAGAGCCTCCAAGGTGGAGAATCTTTAGACGGATAAAGAATGACGGAAGCAGTAACAGAAACAAATAATTTCCAGCTCCATGAAAAGGATACTGGGAGCGCTGATATTCAAGTAGCGCAGCTCACTTCAAGAATTAATCATCTTACTGAGCACTTAAGCGCACACAAAAAGGATTTCTCAACTCGTAGAGGATTACTGAAACTTGTGGCAAGACGCCGCAAGCTTTTAGACTACCTGAAAAGGAAAAACGTTGAACGCTATCAGAACGTATTAAAAGGCCTGAAACTTCGCCGTTAAAGTTCTATAGATTGTTTTTTAGATCTCTGTAAGAATCACTCACCGAGTGATTAATGTTCAAAAATCACAATTGAGATCTATTTCATTAGACTGAATCCGAATTAATTAATAACAAATGATCGGGAGTAAATTTGAAAGAACCCGATAAGCAAAAACCACAATGAGTAGCAGCCTATATGAGCTACTACTCGCTAGAAAAAATAGATGAGCACTGAAAAAATAACCGTCAATCTCGACGGTAAAGAAATTAACATTGAAACCGGAAAAATGGGCCGTCTCGCAGACGGTGCATGCACAATAACTTGTGGAGAAACAACCGTTATGGTAACGGCGGTTTCTCAGACAAAAATGAGGGAAGGACAAAGTTGGTTCCCTCTATCTGTTGAATATAAAGAAAAAGCTGCGGCAGCGGGTCGGTTTCCAGGGGGATACTTTAAAAGAGAAGGCAGACCTACAGAAAAAGAAATTCTGACCTGCAGAATGACTGATCGGCCACTGAGACCCCTTTTCCCAAAAGGATATCTTTATGACACGCAAATTGTAGCACTTCTACTCAGCGCAGATGGCGAAAATGATTCAGATGTACTTAGCATGAATGGAGCCTCGTGTGCACTTTGCCTTTCAGACATTCCTTTTGCAGGACCAATAGGCGCAGTAAGAGTAGGCTATGTAGACGAAAAATTTGTCATTAACCCTACCCACAATGAAATGGAAAACTCACTTTTGGATCTTGTTTATGCAGGCAACGAAAGTGAAGTGGTTATGATTGAAGGATCAGCCGAAGAATTGCCTGAAGATCTTTTTTGTCAGGCATTAGAATTTGCTCAAGGCTATGTCACTCAACTAGTCCAGGCGCAAAAAGATTTAGCGGAGCGTGTTGGTAAAACAAAACGGGAAGCCCCTCTTCTTGAAGTGAAAGATGACATGCTTGAAATAGCATATTCTATAGCAGGCGATCGCATTGAAGATGCTATCTATCAACCTTCTAAAGTTGAAAGAGGAAAAGCCGTTGACGCTCTTAGAAAGGAAGTCACTAATGCTATTAATGAAAAATATGAAGATGCTAGTGATTTTGCCATTGATCAGGCATTTGATTTCCTACAAAAGAAAGCCTTCCGAAAGACAATTCTTGAAAAAGGTATTAGAGCCGATGGCCGTCAAATAGATGAGTTGCGACCACTCAGCGCCGAAGTGGATCTTATGCCAAGATCCCATGGCTCTGCTCTGTTCGCACGTGGAGAAACTCAAGCCCTTGGGCTTTGCACTCTAGCTCCAGCAGATGAAGCTCAATTTATAGATGCCTACACTGGAGGAGAAGAAGAAAAAAGCTTTCTCTTACATTATCATTTCCCACCTTTCTCAGTAGGAGAAACTGGGCGAATGGGCGGCCTAAACCGACGCGAAATTGGACACGGAGCACTTGCTGAGAAATCTATTAAGCCTTCTCTGCCTGATCAGGATGTATTCCCATATGCCATTAGAGTCACGTCAGAAGTCATGGAATCCAATGGGTCAACATCCATGGCCTCAGTATGTGCCGGAACTATGGCTCTTCTAGATGCCGGCGTTCCACTTAAGCGTCCAGTCGCAGGCATATCAGTCGGCCTAGTAACTGAAATAGACGAAAAGAGTGGGGAAATTAAAGAATACAAACGTCTACTCGATATAATTGGCTCTGAAGACTTTTTCGGCGACATGGACTTTAAATTGTGCGGCACATGCGAAGGGGTAACCGGGTTCCAACTCGACCTCAAATTAACTGGATTGCCTATTACAATCCTTAATGAAGCAATCCATCAAGCGACCGAAGCACGAAAAACAGTTCTCGAAGTAATGGCTTCCGCGATCAATGATCCATCGGAACTGAGTCCTCATGCCCCAAGAATTGAATCAATAAAAATCAATCCTGAAAAGATTGGTAACGTAATCGGGCCTGGAGGAAAAATTATAAAAGGAATTCAAGCTGAAACAGGTGCTGAAATTAATATAGAAGATGATGGCACTGTACGCATTTATGCCATTAAAAAAGAAAGTCTCGACCGGGCTTTGGAAATGGTCGAGAACATTACAGCTGAAATAGAAATTGATAAAATTTATCAAGGCAAAGTTGTATCAACAACTAATTTCGGCGCATTCATGGAAGTCTTACCAGGGCAGGATGGAATGATTCACATATCAGAGCTTGCAGACTTTAGAGTAGAAAGAGTAGAAGATGTAGTAAATGTCGGTGATGTTATTTATGCAAAATGCATCGGCATAGACGACAAAGGGCGTGTAAAGATGAGCCGACAAGCTGCAATGGCAGAAAGAGGCGAAGAACACCTTGATGACGCACTGCGAGAAAAAGCTTCAACAAGGAGTGAAGAAAATAAGGGAAAAGAATGGAGCCCTAGTGACGGCGAAAAAAGAAACCGACGAGGAGGAAATCGGGGAAGACGTAACGAAGATCGAAGATAAAACCGCACCGGGAGTGTGCTAATTAATTTAAATTAATTCCCCCTTCAACGCGGTAACTATTTAGTTATTGCCTCTGGCCAAAAGCTGACTCGGGAGGTTCTTCAGTAGGAACCATCTTTTGGGCTTTTAAGACAGGAATGGTAAATTCATCCCATTTTTCATAATCCATGACCCCATGGATCTTATACCATCCCATCTCCTTATAACTTGGGACGACTCCTGAAAACTCTACAGGAATAGAAACTGGCCTTGCATCAGCGATACAGCAATTCATCATTAATCTAAAAATTCTAATCCTTTTGCCTTCGCTATTGCGCATGGTTTCAGGCATTACCTGCCCCATAGTTTCTACGGGTAAGCCTTTGACAACCCCTTGAACTTCTTCGTCTCCACCAGTATAAAAAATACTAATTACATCCATCAAAAATTCACCGTCTTTATTTTGATCAACCTGTTGCTTAAGGTCGTCGATTGTATAGGGCCCCCACCCTGCAGCATCAGCGACTGACTTGTTTTTGGATCCGTCTAATTCTCCTTCAATCTTAATTGATTGCTTATCGTTCTGTTTTTTGAGGTTAAAAGCTTCAGGAGTTTCCCCTATCACCCCTTTACCCCAACCTGAACTGTTGTTTTGAACCCAATTTTTACTGTAAGCATCAGGCGTATATAAAGCAGAGATAATTACAGGAACTAAAACAATCATAGAAGTTAACACCATTCCTCCTACTGTTATTTCTGAATGGTCGTGGTCGTGGTCGTGGTCGTGGTCGTGGTCGTGGTCGTGGTCGTGGTCGTGGTCGTGATCGTGATCGTGATCGTGATCGTGATCGTGATCGTGATCGTGCGAACAGGAAACCTTCTTAGACGAAGTCAATAAAAGAAAAGTGCTTATCACACATAAAAACAAACCTGCCAGCAAAGCCTGCATCTGAAAACTTCCAACACTAGTTAAATATTTTTCAATTCTACCATAGATATAAAACCAAATGAAAATCGACCCAAAAACGAACAGGACTATAGACTGCAAGATAATGATTAAACGTTGAGACATGAGACTATTATAATGATCTAAGTTCCAGGAACAGGAATATTGCTCCATTGATAAAATAAAATTCCTATTACTATGAAAAGGCCAACTGCCAAGCTCAGAACAAATCTAGGCTTAAACACAGAACTGTACATAAAGACCAATTTTACATCCATCATTGGACCATAGGTCAGAAATGCAAGCTTAGCTGCCGATGAAAAACTTAGCATCTGCGCAGCAATAAATGCATCAGAAGTGCTGCACAATGATAAGACAAATGAAAGAATCATCATTGCCGGTATTCCAATTAAGTCTGAAGACGCAAATTGATCCACTACACCTTGATTAATCTGTGTTCTGTAAAGAGCTGTTATCATTACTCCTATAATAAAATACATACCTACATCCAAGAAATCGCGAGCAGCACTTCGCAATGCAATCAACAACCGGTCCGGTGTTTCTTTCTCCTTATTAACAAGAACTTCACTAGATTGAATGGTTTGTGAATCTGTTTCTATTTTATTTAACAGGCGATCGCGAAGGATGTTCTTTATTGAAAATTGATGAACAACAACCCCTACAAGTACGGTAACCAGATAGGCAATTCCTATACGTGAAAACGTCATGAATAGTGGGTCATTCCCCGCAAAGGCTGAATAGGTGCTTACTGCCACTATAGGATTTACAATTGGCGCAGAAAGCATGTAGGTAATAGCACACGATACTGGAAGACCTTTCTGCACTAGACGCCTAATAACTGGAACTATAGCACATTCACAAACTGGAAATATTGCTCCTAACAATCCGGCAAGAGCTATTGCTGCATATCTATTCTTTGGTAAGAACCTATCCATCATATTGGACGGGAGATAAGCGTCAATAAAACCTGAGATAATCGTTCCCAAAAGAATGTATGGCGCTCCTTCGAAAAGAATACCAAGGAAGGCAAAATATAAATCGCCAATTTGACTAGGTTCGGTAAAAGGCATTATTTTAAAAATGCAAGTGTGCGCATATTCCTAAATAGCGCAAGACACGTTATTACAAAAGTAAAGAAATAAAGAAAAAAGCCGACAGAAAACCCACGATTCTGCCAACCTGTATATTTTAGATATACTCGATAAATAGAATTTCCAAAATCTCTTATTTCTCAGTAACAATTTGTGGGGAAAATATTAAGGCCGCCGCCCCTCAACTCGATCTATAAACTGGAATCAAGCTCCAACGAGTAATCTTGCTGGGTTTTCCACGCACTCTTTAACTCTTCTTAAAAAAGTAACCGCCTCTTTGCCATCAACTATGCGGTGATCATAGCTAAGCGCTAAATACATCATTGGCCTAATAACCACCTTCCCTTCAACTGCCACGGGTCGCTCAATAATATTATGCATCCCGAGAATAGCTGATTGGGGAGGATTTATTATCGGCGTGGACAACATAGAACCATATATTCCACCATTAGAGATGGTAAATACGCCACCCTGCAAATCAGCAATTTCCAGCTTTCCTTGATTTGCTCGAGATGCGTATTCCGAAATGTCCTTCTCAATTTGCGCAAAACTCTTATTATCACAATCACGAATGACTGGTACTACCAGACCCTTTTCACTCCCGACAGCTACTCCTATATCAAAGAAATGATTACGAATAAGATCCGTGCCATCGATGCGCGCGTTAATTTGCTCAACCTCCTTTAGTGCATCAACTACTGCTTTTATAAATATTGACATGAACCCAATTTTTACTCCGTATTTCGCAATGAAATCCTCCTGCAATTCTTTGCGCAACCGCATAACCGAAGACATGTCACATTCATTAAAGGTAGTCAAAAGTGCTGCGTCCCGTTGTGCAGACACGAGATGATCAGCTATCTTTCGCCTGATAGGAGAAAGCGGCTGTCTGGTTATGCGTCCCCCTTCTTCAATTTTTAATCCGGAAGAACCGTGATGTGATACTGGCTTAACATTTAAGTCCGGCAAAACAGATGCCTCAGAATCCTTAGAAGTAATTGACTGTGTATTCGGATTCTCAACTACTTTTGAGGAACGCAACTCACCTCCACTATCAATAAAAGATTGAACATCTTTTTTTAATATAGCACCCCTCTTCCCGCTTCCAATAATCAATGACAAATCAACACCGTTTTCCTTTGCAAGCCTATTAACTACTGGGGAAACTGGAGCCTTGCGATCCAACCTAAGATCTCTCTTGGTGTTTTGTGCAGGCACTTGATGTGCCTCGATGGCTTCAATTTCAACTGGGGTCTGCCTTTGGTTTTCTTGCGGCGCTTGTTTCTCGATAGAAGAAACGGAATTCTTTTCCTTATGATTTTCATCATTATTATCACCCTGCAATTGATCAGAAATAGCTTCTTTCTGATCACTTGATTGAAGATGCGATAAATTTTCACTCGTTATTCTACCGACTACAGAACCTATAGAAACTTCTTCTCCTTCAACTGCTAATATTTGCAAATTTCCTGCACAATCAGCAGTAATTTCAGTTGAGATTTTATCCGTATCTAAAGTAAGCAACAGTTCTCCAACATTAACTGACTCACCGTCATTCTTATGCCACTGACTGATCAATCCGCTCGATACAGACTCACCTACAGATGGAATCCTAATATCACCACTCATTAATTATAAAAATAGATATATCAAGTTACCGTAAATTTCTTTTTGATAATTAAACTATTTTAAATCAAATACCACTTTTTTGATATAATCTAGACAATTAGTCATTACCGATCATTTTAAACACTAAAAGCCTTTTGAACCAATCTTCGCTGCTCGGCGTTATGAATTGCCTTAGAGCCGGTAGCGGTACTTGCACTTCGTTCACGGCCAGCATACCGGACATTGCCTCTGCCAGCTTCATTTAAGCGTGGACTAATGTAACTCCAAGCCCCCATATTTAGAGGTTCTTCCTGACACCAAACCCATTTTTTATATGCCCTTGGGTAACGTTCTATAATTTCATCGAGCATTTTCCAATGAAAAGGATATAGCTGCTCTATACGAATAATTGCAGTGTTTCTGATTTTATTTTCATTTCTGAATTTTAATAAATCATAATACACTTTGCCTGAACAAAAAATAATACGAGTAATCCGCTCTGGACGGTCAATTAATTGATCATCATCAAGCATTTCACAAAAATGCGATCCACCAGAAAAATCATTTTCATTTGAAATGCATTCCGGATGCCTTAATAGACTCTTAGGTGACATCAATATTAGAGGTTTACGCAACTCCCTAATAATCTGTCTTCTTAAAACATGAAAGTATTGTGCGGGAGTAGTAAGATTACAAACTTGCAAATTTCCTCCAGCACATAATTGCAAAAATCTTTCAAGCCTAGCGCTAGAATGCTCAGGACCCTGTCCTTCATAACCATGAGGAAGAAGCATTACTAAATTAGACGGTTTACCCCACTTCGATTCAGCCGAGCTAATGAATTGATCTATTATGACCTGAGCGCCATTAACAAAATCACCAAACTGAGCCTCCCAACAAATCAGCATTTGAGGAACCATCAAGTTATAGCCATAATCAAAACCCAAAACACCAGCTTCAGATAACAAACTGTTGTATGCACAAAAACTGGCCTGGTTCGGACTGAGATTTTTCAACGGTACATATCGCTCTCTATTTTCAGAACCATACAATACACAATGCCGCTGACTAAAAGTACCACGACGAACATCCTGACCTGAAAGTCTAACAGGATAGCCTGAATCAAGTAATGAGGCGAAAGCAAGGGCCTCTGCATGGGCCCAATCGTAAGGACCTCCTCCTTCAGTGGCTCTAGAGCGCCTAGCTAAAAATAGCTTCTCTATTTTAGCATTGATTGAAAAATTATCAGGGATATCGACTAACTTTCTTCCTAATTCACGTATCTTATCAATAGGAATCCCGGTAGCAATTTCTTCATAGGAATATGCGTCTTCTTGCACCTCTACTGCTGCCCCCCTAAAAGATATATGTGCATCATTATCTTTCCCTTCAACCAATTGAAACTCAGAGTCCAAGCGTGAATGATACGCATTAGTAATTTCAGAGATTTCACGTTCTGAAATTTCCCCTTCGCTCAATAAATAATCTTTATAGATTTCAGCAGTGGATTTTTTGCTGCGAATAGTGCGGTAAATATTCGGCTGAGTAAACGCTGGCTCATCCGCCTCATTATGCCCATGACGCCGATAACAAACAATATCGATTACTACATCTCGGCCAAACTTCTGACGAAATTCAAGAGCAAGCCCTGTCACATATGCAACTTCTAGCGGGCTATCTCCATTTACATGAAAAATAGGAGCCTCAATCATTTTAGCAATGTCAGTACAGTAAACTGATGAACGAGCATCAGAAGGCATTGTAGTAAATCCAATCTGATTATTAATGACTATGTGAATCGTGCCACCTGTCCTATATCCTGGTAACTGCGAGAAATTCAGCACTTCAGCCACTGAGCCTTGCCCCGCAAAAGCCGCATCACCATGCAAAAGTATAGGTAAAACACGATCACGTTTGTCAGTATTATCAATTAATCTTTGTCGCGCCCGAGCCATACCCTCAACTACGGGATTTACAGCCTCTAAGTGACTAGGATTTGGAGCAAGAAAAATATTAACTGAAGCCCCTTCAATTTCACGTCGGGTCTCATAGCCAAGATGGTATTTCACATCACCATCCCCACAAACTAAATCAGGAACATAATTTTCTGAAAATTCATTAAATAAAACCGATAACGGCTTTTGAAGAAAATTTGCTAACACATTTAATCGGCCACGATGAGCCATTCCCATTACAATTTCTTCTACTCCATTATCAATCCCTTGATAAAGCAAAGTGTTTAAAGCGACTAAAGTCGATTCACCTCCTTCAAGACCAAACCTTTTCTGCGCAACAAATTTTTGATGCAGGTAATTTTCAAATTCTTCTGCCTCTATAAGCCAGTTCAAAATCGTTTTCGTATTAGGATATTTAAGTTTTTCTAATGAGGACCTATTTTCAATGCGATCTCTTATCCAATGTCTAATCTCAGAATTATGGATTCCCATATATTCAAATCCTATTTTTCCACAATAGATTTCCTGTAACCTCCCTATCATTGTTGAAAGAAGCATAGGTTTACCTTCAGCAAAAAATTGACTCGCCACTTGTTCATTGAGATCTACTTCATTGAATCCAAACTGCTCATAACTGAGTCTAGAATTAGCAGGGGGAGAAAGACTCAATGGATCGACCCATGCCTCAGTATGTCCAAGGGCCCTATAATTATAAAGCAAGCTAACAATTCTGGCTCGGAAAACAGGGTCAGTTAGTGTGACTCGCAGCGAATCGTTCTCCGAATGAGTTACTTCTTTTGTAGATTGAGGGGGATTTACAAACTTTATATCTCTCTCGATTTGTGCCATACCAAGAGAAAAACCTTCAAAAAACGCAGCCCAATCTGGATCCACTGATCTTGGATCATCACGCCAAAGAGCAAACTTTTCATCCAATACATTGACATTAAATCGTGAAGCGATGCTGCTGTTCATTATATTTGTTTAGTACTAAAAATGCAGGAATCCAGCTGGTAAAGAAATTTCGCTATAGAAAGCAAAACTCTAATAAAAAATTTAAGGCAATAATGACGTTTTCGGTTAAACTAACAAGCCTTTCGAAACCGTCTTTAAAGACAGTAACTTAGGAAATTGATTTCTAATGATAAAAGTCTCAAACCTGTCCAAGCAATATGTCGAAAGGACTGCAGTTAATAACATTTCGTTTGAGGTGGAACCCGGTGAAATTGTTGGTTTCCTGGGACCAAATGGAGCAGGCAAAACCACAACTATAAGAATGTTAACTGGTTACATACCTCCAACTTCTGGGACAGCAAGTATCGGCGGTCATGATGTTTTTTCCGAATCCATAAAAGCTAGACAAAAAATCGGATACATGCCCGAAAATGTCCCCTTATACGATGACATGCGCGTTAGGGAATATCTTCGATTTAGAGCAGAATTAAAGGGGCTTCGAGGTCAAGAAGCAAAGCAAGGAGTTAATGAGGCAATCGAGCTTTGTGGGTTAAAAAAAATAAGACGACAAATGATAAGTTCCCTGTCAAAAGGCTATAGGCAGCGGGTAGGCCTTGCAGATGCATTAGTCAACAATCCGGAACTTCTCATTCTGGACGAACCAACCAATGGCCTTGATCCGAATCAAATTCGGCGCTTCCGTGAATTAATCAAGCAACTGGGTATAAGACATACAATTTTAATATCTACTCATATTTTGAGTGAAGTCGAAATGACATGCAATCGTGTCATCATTCTTAATGAAGGTAAAATTATTGCTAACGGTAAGCCTAATGATCTCTCTAGAGAATCCCGTTCAGGCAACACAATATCAATCGAATTAAAAACATCTGAAGAAATAGTAAAAGACTTAGTCACCGCTATCCCTGGAATAAAAAAGATCAGTAAGGATAATCAATCAGGAGAATGGCGGCATTTTACTATACGCACTGAACCAGGTAATGACGCTCGTGAATCTATAGTCAATCTTGCTAATGCTCAAGGATGGCCACTCCGGGAAATTAGAAATCAAGATGCGACTCTGGAAGATGCATTTGTTGATATAACTCAAGCTAATACATCCGACTCATAAATACAGAAACATGAACACTGCAACGATTATAGTAACGATCATTCTTCTCGTTATTATTGTTATATCAATGCAAAAGTTCCTCTCAGGAGGAACTGGAATTGTTATATTAAAGAAAGAGTTGAAATCAATATTTTATTCACCCATAGCCTGGATAATAATGGCTTTAGTGATGTTGCTAAATGGATTTTCATTTACTGCTGCTTTGGAAATTTTACGCAAAGCCGATGTGGATGAGACATTAATAGGCTACACATTTAGCTCCACATCATTTTGGCTAACCTACTTTTTCATCTTCCCAGTTATTACTATGAGGCTGTTTTCTGAAGAAAAGAAATTAGGCACTATCGAAACCCTTCTAACGGCCCCCGTACAAACGATACACTTACTTATAGCAAAATACTTAGCCGCTCTAGTATTTTACTTTATTATATGGCTTCCTAGCGCAGTTAACTTTTTCCTCTTCCGCATTAGCTCGGCAGATAATGCTAATGCTATTGGTTCATTATTAGGTGCTTATGCAATAATTTTTCTCGTTGGTGTTTTTAATATTTCAATTGGATGCCTAGCCTCAGCCCTTACCAAAAACCAACTAGTAGCAGCAATGGCTTGCTTCACTTTTTGTATGTTACATTTCCTAGTTGGTTTTATTCTACAAGATCTTCCCGTACCTGAATCTTGGCAAGGTTCTCTGTTCTATTTTTCAACAGTGAAACATGTTCAAATTTTTATAAGTGGGTTAATTGATAGTCGCCAATTTATTTACTACCTGAGTTTCACTATTCTCATCCTATCATTTACCTACAATGTACTTGAGTACAGAAAGTGGAAAACCTAACAATGTCAGAAGATACTGATATAATTAAAACCAAAGACTCTGCCGGAAATCCTATTAAAACAGATATAGGATCTGAGCCGCGTAGAATCAAAAGGAAAAAAATCGCATTAAATGTTTTAATGCAGATGCTTTGTGCAAGCCTATTATTTATCCTTATCAATTACATTTCCCATGGGAACTACCATCGATGGGATCTGAGCTCCACAAAGAAATACAGTGTATCAGGAGACACTGAAGCTTACCTGAAAAACCAGCTCGATGAAAAAGTAACACTGACTATGGCTTTTTTAAAAAGCTCAAAAATTCGCAACCAACTCAAAGTTCTTCTAGAAGAATATGAAAATATATCGGGAGGAAAAATAGTTTTTGATGAATTTGATCCGGTAATAAATAAAAATAAATCATTAGAAATATCAGATCGCTATAAAACAACGATTGATCAAAGCTGTCTATTTATCGAAGTCGGAGGACGCATTAAAAAACTAATTGAAAACGATTTATTGGACGATAAAGGACGCACATTTATTGGAGAAGATTCAATAACTTCAGCAATGTTGGCAGCAACGGAAAGTAAACCTAAAACTGTCTATTTAATTGCAGGAAAAGGTAAACTCAAAGAAGTTAATGGAAGATCTGCTGACAAAGAAATACTTAGCCTTAGCACTAGGCACTTCTTTAATCTAAAAGAGCTGACTCTAGGAAACATAACTAAAATACCTGAAGATGCTGATTCTCTTATAATCATCAACCCCGAAACAGATTTCTCCCTTTCAGAAGTTACTGTTCTTACCAAATATTGGGAACAACAGCGAGGGTCTATGGTACTCCTTTTAAACCCAGCAACCAAGATGCCCAATTTCTATCCTTTCCTTCGCTCCCTCGGCGTAAGGGTTGATAACAATTATCGCGTTTTATTTTCTGAAACAACTGGCATTGGAGGAACTCAAAAAGTTTATTCTGTGCAAAGCAAATTACTTGGGGGAAACCCTATCACCTCATCAGATGAGGGTGCTATAACAACTTTTGCAGGACAAACTTGCCCCATAAGCGTCGCAGAAAATAATGAAGGATTAGCTTCTAAAGGAATAATAGCAGTTCCCCTCTTAGCTGCAGATCTCAAATTTTGGGGTGATCTCGATCATACTGAACCGTATCCAAAGAGAAGCGAGACCGATATGATTCCTGATCCAAATCCAATATATGTTGCGGCAATGGTTGAGAAAGGAGGATCAGAAGATTCTGCAATTAAAATAGAAAGTTCAAGAATGGTAGTCATAGGAAATTCCACTCTACTGGATCCAATACCCACACGTTTGAACGTTGAACTAGTAATGAATTCTATCAATTGGACACTCGACCGGGAAGATCGTTTGGGAATAAATCCTACGAACGTCATCAGTTTTCGTATCGATATGTCACCAGAAAAATATAAAACTCTTTTCTACTTAATTGTCTGCATCTTTCCCGCTATCGCTTTTTGCTTTGGCATTGCAGTGTGGAGTGCCCGCCGAAATTGAAGACATCTCACAGATCACTAGAAAATGCCTAATAAAAGTACGTTATATCTTATTTTACTAACGATCCTGTTATCGGCTTATACAATTTGGGATTACAGCAATAAAAATAGAATTGGAACAATTCAGCAAAATTTCAAAGCTATCCCAGTCAAAGGAATCGATGAAATCGATGAAATCGAAATATCATCTGCTAGCGGTAAAGTTTCTTTGTCCCGTACTCCTGAAAAAGGATGGAAAGTCATCCACCCTGTCGCTGACAGAGCAGACTCAAAAAAGATAGAAAATATTTTAGAAGCCCTCACAGAGCTCAAAAAGTTTGATGCGATTACAAGCAAAGATGCTCCTTCCTCAACTGAAATGGGATTAACTGAAAATGCTCTTTCGGTAAAACTATTAAACAAGAAAGAATTAATAGGAAAAATCATCCTCGGCAATACTACGGGAGTTGTAGAAACGATTTACGCACAATGGAACAACAGAAATAAAGAAGGCATCCCGTTCTTCTGTTGGTCAGACATCAAAGAAGTCATTGATGTTCCTTATGACAATCTCAGAGACAAAAGATTAGTTAACATTCCCATTGAAGAAATAAGTAAAATAGAAATCACCAATCAATCGGGATCATTTCTTCATGTTAATAAAATAACAGGAGAGCAATCTTGGGCTATCACTAAGCCTCTAAAAACCAATACAGACAAAGAAAATTTCAATGATTGGCTATCCCCAATTATCAACCTCACATCAAAATCATTCATAGATAAAGCAACCAGTGAAATTGCTGCTGCTTTTACCTCAATAACAAAAACCATATCAATTCAATCAAAGAATGAACAAATTTCTTCCATTATAGAATTTGCAAAATCAGATAATGATGGCGTTATCTTCGCAAGAGCTTCTGATCGGCCCGGAGTTTTTTTCCAGATAGAAAAAAAGGAGTTAGACTCTATAACCCTTAACCCAAACAGGATAAGAGACCGGCGATTACTTTCCTTTAACCCCAAGTCTGTTGTTGCCGTTAATTTGGTCGCCATGCCAAACAACGAAGTAAATCTTTTACAGGATAATAATGGTTGGCAGATAATAGATAAAACTCAAAAAATTAAAGCTGACGATCAAAGAATATACAAAATCCTTAATGCTCTATCATCAGAACAAGTTGTGAAGTTTGTCGCTGATGCAGCCGGTGACTTAAAACCCTGGGGATTAAACCAACCCACACTGAGCATTACCATTAAATCTGTTGCATTAGACCCACAGAATCCAACCAAAGAAAACGGTTCCCCCAATCTCATTGATGTTAATAGAAAACTACTGGTAAAGGGGCAACTAGCTAAAGATCAAGAAGTCATTGAATATTATGCAACGGTTGATGGAAGCGGAACCGTCGCTCAGCTCAGCCCCGCTTTCCCATCAATATTACCTATTCGGCCACTTGATTATAAAGAACTCTATTTATGGCCCTCCTTTGATTTAGCTAATCTTCAATCCATAAAAACCTCCAAACCTCCACAAACGCCTTTAGAGCTTCAATATAAGTACCAATCAAACGAATGGTCAGCAACCCTTGCTAATGAAAATATATCGAAGCAGATTAATACCGCACAGGCTTTGAAGCTCGCCCAGCATTTAGGCCTTCCTATCCGAGCCACGAGATGGCTAAGCCAAAATACCGGCGAAGCAGAAGTTGCACTTTTAAATCCATGTAGAAAAATAGAATTCACCTTAGTCGATACAAATAAAAATGTGTATCCCTTCAAAATTGAATTAGCACCGATCAGCGAACAATCATCTAATCTGCTTTATTATGCTCGTATTAATAATAGCTCAGAAATTTGTCTCATTGATCGTGAAAATTTTGAAATTCTCGATATGCCAATCATTGGAGAAGCTCCCGAAAAATAATCCTATTTTCAATTAACCTATTTTTTCTCTGCAGAATATATAGTCGCTATTCCTCCGCTAAGAGGATGAAATTTGGCAAGATTAAAACCATTAGATTCAATCAAAGTGCACATCTTTTCCCCCGAAGGAAAAGATTCAATCGACTCTCCAAGATACTGGTAAGCTGACCGCTTTCCTGTAATCAAACCAGCGACTGCAGGGAGAATTTTATGTAAATAAAATCGATATAATTTGTGACCTATAAAACCTTGAGGCAAAGAAAAATCCAAGATTATCAAATACCCTCCAGAAGACAGCACTCTGAACATTTCAGTCAAAGCCCCGGACCAGTCAGCCATGTTCCGTAAACCAAAACTAACAGTTACTACATCAAAATGAGCTTCAGAAAATGGTAGGTTCAATGCATCCGCTAGCACTGTTCTCTCTAATCCTCTCTTATTTGCTTGTTGGAGCATAGGTTCACAAAAATCGCTCCCTATTACTTCAGCTTCCGGACATTTTTTTTGTATTTCCAAAGCCAAATCACCACTGCCTGTAGCTATATCAAGTACATTAATAGGATTCCGAGAACTAATCATTTTTGCAACTTTGCGTCGCCAGAAGATATCGACACCAAAACTAAGCACATGGTTAGTAAATACGTATTTATCCGCTATATCAGCAAAAGCATCTTTAACATATTTAGGATCTTGCATTTTATGGGATATTCGCTCGGTTTGTTCTTAGTGCAAAAAAGTTCAAACCCTATTAATCTAGTCACTCGAAGAAAGCCAATGCTAAAATTAATAATATGACAGCAACTACAATCATAATTCCATTACTCGCAGGATTATTAGGAATAGCAATTGGATTGCTGATACGCAAGTTAGGGCACCAGAGTTCAAGAAATATTGAAAAGCAAATTGCAGAAATCGGTCGTCACCATGCTGAATTAACCGGACGTCTTAAAAGCTTTACCCAAGCCCAAGAAGATGCTCGTGGTCAACTTAATCGTAATTTAGCTGCACGATTAGACAACGTATCCAAGACCGTCACAGACAATCTAAAAGAGTCAGGAGAAAAAACTACTAAAACACTTGGTAATATTGGAGAACGTCTTTCTACCATTGATAAAGCACAACAACAGATTGCAACACTATCAGGACAAGTGGTTGAACTACAACAAATACTAGATAACAAACAAGCACGTGGCGCATTCGGAGAAACTCAACTAGCCGATATTGTAAAAGACGGTCTACCTGAAAGCGCATACGACTTCCAATTCACTTTATCTAATGGCAAAAGAGCAGATTGCATTATTCGTCTTCCTAAACCTCCCGGACCAGTAGTAGTAGACAGTAAGTTCCCACTCGAAGCTTATCAAAATTTTCGAAAAGCCAAAGATGAAAAAGAAGCTCAAATAGCACTTAAACAAATGCAAAATGACACTTTAAAACATGCTCAGGACATAGCTTCAAAATACATTTTGCAAGATGAAACAGCCGAAGCCGCCCTTATGTTTCTGCCTTCAGAAAGTATTTTCTCTGAGATTCATTTACGTCTACCACAAGTAGTGGAGAAATGCCGATCTTTGCGGGTCTACCCCGTCTCTCCCAATACAATGTCATTAACTCTTAATACTGTAAGAGCAATCATGCGTGACGTTCAAATGAGAGAACAAGCCAGTCTCATTCAAAAAGAGGTAGAAACTCTCCTCCTTGATATCAATCGTTTAATGAATCGTGTAGGAAAACTTAGATCGCATTTTGACCAAGCCAGCAAAGACATAGATTTAATCGAAAAATCTAGCAATAAAATCGGTAATAGAAGTGAAAAGATTTCAGATTTAGAATTAGGCAATCAAGAAAAAATTAAAGATTCAAATGTGTTAACCAATGGTAAGTAATTAAATTAATTTCTATGTAGCCTAAGTTTAATTGATTGCAGTTAACTGAGAAAAACAACATACTAAATTTCATGGAATCATCTAGACGCGGCTTTTTCGCAAAAGGCGCCGCAATTTTTAGTAGTGCCTTTTTCAATAGACCCAAAGCATTATCTAATCCAAATATTCGCAAAACAATCTCTCGTCCGTTAATTATATCAACTTGGCCATTCGGAGAGGTGGCAAACAAAAAAGCTATAGAAGTTATTAGCTCTGGAGGTTCTTCCCTAGATGCCGTTGAAAAAGGAATCAACGTAACAGAAAATGACAAAGAAAACACATCAGTCGGCATTGGCGGCCTACCCAATTCAGAAGGCATAGTACAATTAGATGCATGTATCATGCAGGGACCAGGACACAATGCTGGAAGCGTTATGGGGCTTGAGGGAATCCGCAACCCTATTTCTGTAGCTAGAAAGATAATGGAACACACTCGCCATGTTCAATTAGTAGGCAAAGGAGCACAAGAATTCGCTCTTTTACAAGGTTTTACAAAAGAGAATCTTTTAACAGAAAAAAGTAACAGGAAGTGGCTCGAATGGAAAAAAAACAATCAAAGAAAAAAACGAGAAGGTTCAATTAACAACCACGATACTATTGCATTACTTATGCTTGATGAAGATGGCAACCTAACTGGCGGGTGCTCTACTAGTGGATTAGCGTTCAAACTCCCAGGGCGAGTAGGAGATTCCCCAATAATTGGGAGTGGCTTATACGTAGACAACGAAGTAGGTGCAGCAGGAGCCACGGGGGTAGGCGAAAATGTTTTACGCCATTGTTGTTCTTTTATGATTGTAGAATTTATGAGACAAGGATTATCACCACAAGATGCTTGCATACAGGCCATCAAAAGAGCTGCAAAAATTGATCCGCTGGGAATAGATCTTAATATCTTTTTTATTGCGTTAGACAAAAAAGGTAGATATGGAGCAGCTGGAACTGGGAAAGGCTTCCAATATTCGGTCACCACTCCCAAACAAAGCAGAATTTTAGATAGCGCCGCTCTCAGTGAACTAGATGCTGGTCCAGTAGGGGGAAATGAGTTTCATAACTAATATGGCACTTCACCTATAGTTATAAAATATTCCATTTAAATATGAATTTTAAACATTTGCCTATATCTATTTTTCATAGTTTTTTAGGAAATGCAGTTTGCAAGCAAAATGATAAGGAACATTGCGAGTTATCACGTTGCTTCTTAACATATACTAATCAATATTGAAAACAGCAGAGGCCTAGCCTGCAGTTCACGCTGTAGGTACTCTGCTAAATGATGAAAGTCATTATGGGTCGTTTGTTCATGGTCGGATGAACGACCCTTTTTGCATTTAGTGAAGCGTAAGCTAAAATAAAAGCAGAGAAACCTCCTGTTTAAGATCCTAAAAAATCTCTATAAACTATGCTCACGAGATGACTCGAACATCCACGGGGTTGCCCCCACTAGAACCTGAATCTAGCGCGTCTACCAATTCCGCCACGTGAGCTATTAAAAATAGATACTTATTAAAAGACATCTGAAGAATAATACAAGTCACTCGACTAAAAATATCTCATATTACTTTCCTACGGTACCAGATGCCAAAGCCTTAAGTTTATATATTTTAAATAGAGATTCGGTTAAATTCTTCCCTTCATTATAAGGTGCTGTAAGATGAAGTTGACTGGCATAAAAATATAATTTTCCATCATTGCCAAAACATAATCCGTCTGGCCAAAGAAACCTATCATCACGCTCATACACTTCATACTTTTTGGTGGAAGATTTAATAATACCAATAGCTTTTGTTGTAACATCTGAAATGTAGATATTATCTTTAGAATCTATTGAAATTCCATCGCATGGAGGTCTAGGAGCATATCCTTGGCACCGAGAGCTTAATTCATTTTCAGTCAAGGTCAGGTCACGTAAATAATCAGTGCGAATTCTATACAAAGTCTTACCTGCAGATGGCCCGTAATATAACCATTCTCCTTTCCTATCTACCACGATAGGACCAACTCCATATTGCGGCTTTATAAAACTACCATCTGGCCTCTTAACAACTAATGAAGTCTCATCAACTGTAATATCTAATTTTTCAGGAATAACAGTAAAATGACCTTCAAGAACACGCCGAGTAAAACCTGTCTCTATATTCACAATGATAAGAGCTGCATCCTTCCCAGAAGCTGGGTCAGTAATATATATATACGGTTCTTCAGGATCAACAGTTAAATCATTTAGAAAAGAAGAATCAGTTGTCGCAGGAAACGGAATATAAATAATTTTAGTTAACTTATTGTCTTCTGTATCCCAACCAACAATCTTGGGAATGCTCTCACCTCGTCGCCCATTATCCAACATCCAAACAACCCCTCGCTTATCACATTGAAGCCCAAGAACTGCATCAAGAAAAAATGGCGCACCTTTTTTTCCCTGACTAATGTCTCTATTAGGAAATGACATAACATCGCCACTGGTAGTAATTTCAACTACGCGATCAAGGGTATTCTGATACTGATGCAAGCTTAATATAATACTTCCTCTTGGAGTAATAGTCATTCCACCTGGGCTATGGGTTAATTTAGCAACCTCAGCTAAACTAACTCCCCCACCCCTACCAAACAGCTGGGCATTAACATTCGATACGCAGACAATTGTATATAAAACAATAAATATAATGTTATACTTAATCATCAACCAATCAGTTCAGGATAACTATCAAGGGCAATCTTTTTACATCTCTCAAGGATTTGATCTGGACTTATATCAGATAAAGCATCTTCAGCCATCGATTTACACACATTATAATCAAGGCTTCGAATAGCATACTTAATTGCAGGGACTCGGGGAGCACCCACACTTAACTCATCAAATCCTAATCCAACAAGTAATGGTGTAAAATACAGATCCGAAGCCATCTCTCCACACACTCCAACCCAAATACCAGCATCATGGCCGGCTCTGATAGTCTCTCTCAGTAATCTTACAACAGCAGGATTTAAAGGTTGATACAAATCAGAGACTTTTTCATTGATGCGGTCGACTGCCAGAGTGTATTGAACGAGGTCATTAGTTCCAACACTAAAAAAGTCAACTTCCTTGGCAAGTTGATCAGCAATAAGGGCCGCACTAGGAACCTCAATCATAGCTCCAATCTCAGCTGGCCTTTGATAAACAGCTCCCTCATTTATCAGCTCATTTTCAGCTTCGTAGAGAAGCTCTTTCGCCCGCTTCAGTTCATCCAATGTAGAAATCATTGGAAACATTATGCCTATCGGGGCAGAAGATGCAGCTCGTAATATTGCGCGCAATTGAGCTTTAAATATTTTAGGTCGACAAAGGCTCACTCGAATCCCTCTCCATCCTAAAAAAGGATTTAATTCAGCTTTAACTGAACTTTCGAGAAGCTTATCTCCGCCAATATCGAGTGTTCTTATTATTACACTTTCTGGATCAACTCTATTAGCTACTTCTGAATAAGTTTGAAACTGCTCCTCCTCATTCGGAGCGCCAGAAGCATTCATATAAAAAAACTCTGTCCGAAACAATCCAACTCCTTTAGCTCCATTATTCTTAGCCAAATCAGACTCGTAAGCGAATTCAATATTTGCAGATAATGTGATTTTCCGGCCATCCTTTGTTTCTGCATCTTTGTCGATGAACTTCTCCAATCCTTTACTAAGCTTATCCTTTTCCTTCTTGAGTAATTCATATTCAGAAATTGTGCTTCCAGAGGGATTAATGACAACAAGTCCATTATAGCCATCAATTAATAATTGATCCCCAGTATGCACTTGCTCGCAAAATCCGTTAAGCCCAACAACAGCAGGCAACCCAAGTGATCGGGCGATAATAGCTGCATGAGATGTATAGCTACCAATCTCAGTCGCGAAACCTTGGACTAAAGAGTGATCCATTTGTGCAGTATCTGAAGGAGTTAATTCTGGAACAACTAAAACGTGATCATGCCTAGCGCTATGCTCAGCCTTCTCTCCTGACGAAAGATTGCGAATAACACGCCTCATTACATCCTCTATATCAACGACTCTTTCACGCAAATAACTATCATCAATTTTCCTAAGAGTCTCAATGTAGTTACTCATAGTCCTATAAAAGGCGTACTCAATATTCAGATTATCTTCTCGTACATTTCTGCGAACCTCATCAAGAACAACCGTGTCTTCTAGTACAAGCAAATGAGCATCAAAAATATTTTCTTCACCCTTACTGTTGGTGGCTTCGCGAACTTGATTCTTGAGTAACTCTATTTGCCCCTTTGTTACTTCAATTGAATCTTCTAATCGAGAAATCTCATCATCCTTTGCAAAATCATCAATTATGTATTTGTCAGGTTCTACAAAAAAACTATTTCTGACAAAAGCACGCGCTAGTGCAATTCCAAAAGAAACCCCAATGCCTGAAAATCTTTTTTCAGCATTAGCTGCGTTATGATTATCTTCAGAAGTCATCAATTATTTGAATAAACGATCCAAATTCACAAATTAATGGATCTCATATCGCTATGATATTTAATTTTCTTCAAACCCCCCCTCAACAAGACTTCCAAGTGCTAACAATGCAATTTCAGCGTCCCCTCCTTTTGCTGTTACGAAAACTTCACTTCCTGATGGAGCCGCCAACATCATTAATCCCATAATGCTTTTCCCATTCACTTCATCGTCTTCAAATTCTACCCACACTTCAGATTGAAAAGTATTCGCCAACTTCACAAACATTGCAGCCGGACGCGCATGCAATCCAAGTTTGTTACTTATAATAAATTTTTGTTTTATTGAGTTTTTATTACCCGCCATTACATAAAAAAGGATTCAATATTATTGTCTTCGAATTCCCATTAAGTACTAAGTTAACCTATCCTCTTTTCCGCAATTCTTTTCAACAATTTCTTATCAAACTCAATAGCACTATCATGGCCGAATGTTTTAAGCTTCTGATCAAGAGCCGCCACTTCCACGAGACTCGCCATATCACGACCCGGCGCAACTGGCAATTCTATATGAGGAACTTTGATATTCAAAATTTCATAATTCTTTTTACGAATGCCTACCCTCTCTATATTTTGAGTTTTTCCGACAGATCTAAGAGTTACCACTAAATCCAAACGCTTCTCTACCCTCATAGAAGCAACACCAAAAATTCTTGGAACATTAATTATACCCAAACCCCGTACTTCCATATGGAATCTCCCCATGCTCGGAGATGTACCTATAAGTTCTCTTCCTTCAATCGAACGATAACGAACAATGTCATCTGCAACTAAACTCGCACCTCTCTCAATTAAACCCAGAACACATTCACTCTTACCGGTGCCGCTATCCCCTCTAACCATCACACCTATACCTTGAACATCGACCATGCAGCCATGCTCACTCGTAATGGGCGCGAAGTCCCATTCCAAACGAATAGTTGCTGCATTAATAAATTTCATCGATATCATCTTTGTTTTTAAGATAGAGATACCTTTACTCTCAGCTATCTCCAACAATTCCTGAGGAATTTCATACCCCCTTGAAATAACAATGCATGGAATTTTCCGACTACAAAGATCAGTAAATTGCTTTGCTCTTTGGCTAGCCGTCAGGTTTTTTAAATATGAATTTTCAGAATTGCCTATAACTTGAATTCTTTTATAGGCAAAATAAGTATAAAATCCAGCCAAAACCAATCCCGGACGATTAATGGTAGGCTCCTTGATGAGACGATCAAATCCCACATCAGAACCTTGTAGCGATAACCCCAACTCGTCCCCGTAACGCTTATAAAACTCTCCAACCGAAAGTTCATAACGCCTCTTATTTGATTTTCTTTTCTCAGCCATAGCAGATCAATGCACTATAAACCCAATGATTAAATGTTCTTCTTAATATGAACAGAATAATAAATTTTTACATTTTGAAACGTTCACCTAAATATAATTTTCTTGCCTCCGGATCATTGACCAAATCTTCACGCGAGCCTTCCATTAAAACTCTACCTTCATAAATCATATAAGCTCGATCAACAATTCCTAGGGTTTCACGAACATTGTGATCAGTAACAAGGATAGATAATCCTTCCTCCTTTAACTGACAAACAATCTCCTGTATTTCACCTACAGCAATTGGATCGACCCCAGAAAACGGCTCATCAAGCATTAAAAGCTTTGGATCTGTAATAAGAGAACGGGCTATTGTTAATCTCCTTTTTTCACCACCTGATAAAGTGATCGCTAGATTATTAGCCAATTTATCAATACCAAAACGCTCCATTAGAGAATGACAATGTTCCTTTCTTTCAGAAAAACTCAGCGGTCTCGTTTCAAGAACAGCCATCAAATTCTCATAAACTGTAAGCTTACGAAAAATTGATTCCTCTTGCGGTAAATATCCCATACCTAACCGCGCTCGTTGATGCATAGGAAGTTTAGTTGCATCAATGCCACCAAACAGAATCTGGCCATAATTAGGCCTCACAAGACCAACTATCATATAAAACGACGTAGTCTTTCCTGCACCGTTAGGACCAAGCAGACCTACGACCTCGCCTTCTTTTACATGAATATCAACACCATCAACAACTCGACGGTCATCATAAATCTTAACCAAACCATCAGTCTCCATGAGACAATTAATCAATTTAGATTTACCATTGTGTCTATCGGATTTAGTCTTTGAAAGCCCAATTTCTTCCACAAGCAAATCGTTTACACTGGGATAACTAGAGCGACGGCCAATCTCTCTGGCAGCAACTGGTTTTCCCTTAGGAATACTATCTTCATCAGCAGACATTCTATTTCTTTTTACCACCCAAAATAAATTAATTAATATTCAATTGCATTAACACTTACATTCAAAAAAAGCAGCTCTATCGCTCTTCTTTATCTCTAATTATTTTCGTACCAACACCCCTAGAAACCACACTGCCATCCCTTTTTAGAATAATCTGGGCATCTCGGCGTGTTGCTACACTAGAATGTTCATTAAGCCTAATTTCTGGCCAATCGTCTAGAACCATATCCTTAGTATCTCCAAGAAACGTAACCTTGCCGGCTTTACCTAACTGAACTTCACCATCCGCAGATCGCCGCTCCACTTTAACTTTTTTGTTCTTCGCCCCCAATGCAACTGCTTTATCAATCACTCCTTTTTTAGTAAAAGGACTAACATACGCAGTTAATTTCTCAGACAAAAGATCAAATCCTGGGTCTGCAACAGCAACATTACCTTCAAAAAAAAGTTCGCGGTTTTTTGTTCCTGGCTTCATTCTATTAAATACAGCCCCTTTTTCAGCATCAATAATTGTCTGCCTATATGCTCCTGTAGAATTAGATCCTGATTGGTTCCCTGCCTCTTCCTTAGAATTAGAAAATCCACTCCCTACTATTTGTGTTCTGACTGGCCCTTCAACAATCATCTCATCTCCTTTTAATATAATTCGAGTGCCTATTGATTTTGCTATTACGCGGTTCCGACCCCGTTGGACACTAGGATAAATTTCTAGTACAACCTCATCCAAACTTTTCTGATCATTAATATTTTTTGCTTTATATGTTACTTTACCTGCTTTGGCTACTTGCAGTTCATTATCAGACAAAACCCTTGTGACCACCACTTCTCTACCAGTTGCTTCAGCTAACTCCAAACGACCTCCGCCTGTATTACGCCTAGAATCCGTTTGTGCCCCGCTTTGATTATTCTTATCCAATCGCTGAAAACGAGCTTCCAAACGATCACTTTTCATCATAAACTCTGGGTTTTTCATAACAACATTATCTTCGAATATAACGACTTGAACTTCCTCACCAAGGCTACTGCTACCATCAAAGATAAGACGTCCATCTGCCTCAATCACTGTCTCCGAATTATTGCCTTTAGCTGCTCTAACTCTTTCAGGAAACAATGTTGATGGAGGATTTTTTATAGAGTCTTTTTTATCTGAATTATCACTGCTAAGATCTGGAGGGATAGGCAATCTACCTAATTCCTGATCAATCGGACTGATCCTTTTGGGTTCATCCTTAGCTCGAATTTTAGTCCCGTCATCTTCTGGTGCATCACTATTGTCTTTATTAATTAAATCTTTCGCAAAAGACTCCGCTGAAGAAATCTTGGATTTAATTTCTTCTATGGCTTTATCACTAAGCCGATCCGATGCATTACGAACGGAATCGCGTAAGCCCTCATGCAGTTTATCCACAGATATTTTTTTATTAATTCGTAAAATTTCTTTTGCGACATCCCTTTTTCTAACCTCTTCGATTTCTTTCATCGCTTCGGCAAAAGAGTCGCTCTTTATTTTAGATAGGCTATCCTTGTTTAGCTTTGATTTAGATAAATTATCTTTGCCCTGCCCCGCAAGATTCGGGGCGAGCGAAATAATAAGTACCAAAATAAGAAAATATTTATTTTTCACTGTTTTCCTTCCCATTTTGTATTGCTTCACACATTAACCGAACAGCACTTAAGACGGGAAATTGATAAGGCTTACTTGCACCAATATACCTATCTTCTCTACCAGAGGACCCAACTAATTCGTCAGAATCATGCAAAACCATCCTCACTTTACCAATCATTCGCCCCTGTCTCTCATCAATATCAAACTCTATAGATTCTCCTGTTAGAGTAAAATAATTAGGCCTGCTAACTTGAGTCACCTCCTTACTTTTAAGCTTATTTTTCATAAGACTATAGGTAGCGCTCTTAAAATAAACTCGCATCTCTTTATTAGAGTCACCATAAAAATCAATATTCATTCCCTTAAGATTTATGTCATCCTCTGTGATGCGTGTCATTTTTTCAGCACGTATCACGCAATCTAATTTCCCACCCTTAAATTGAGGAATTTTAATCTTAATGTTTGGTTTATTGATGGGCATAAACTGTGCAGCCCTTAATCCACGATTAGGTTGCTTATGATCCCCATTAAAATCATCTGCAATAGCGATAGTAGGGAAAAAATAACAAAAACATAAAATCCCAAATTTAGATAAATTATATCTGAACTGACGAATGATCATTACACGCTATTTCTTTTATCAGAACCAGCTGAAGCGATTTCATGAATTGCTAAAAGTGTTTTTAATACAGAGGGCAAATCACTAAGAGGTATTTGGTTCGGTCCGTCTGACTTAGCCTGATCAGGGTTTGGATGCGTCTCAATGAAAACTCCATCACATCCCGTCGCCACAGCAGCCCTTGCAAGAACAGGAGCCAAATAACCATCACCCGATGATTTATCGCCTAACCCACCAGGTTTTTGTACTGAATGAGTTGCATCAAAAACCACCCGACACCCTTCCTTTTTCATCCAGAACAATGAACGCATATCCGCAACAAGATTATTATATCCAAACGTAGTACCTCTTTCAGTAAATAAAAATTTATCACAGCCAACAGAACGGAGTTTGTTTGCAATAGGTATAATATCCCAAGGAGCAAGGAATTGTCCTTTTTTCACATTCACAACCCTCCCGCTACGGCCTGCCGCATAAATTAAATCAGTTTGCCGACATAAAAATGCGGGAATCTGAATGAGGTCAATTTTCTCTGATGCAATTTCAATTTCTTCAACTGTGTGAACATCTGTCGTAACCGGAACTTTCAATTCTTTGCTAATTTCATCAAGCATACGGCAACCTTCTTTAATTCCTGGTCCTCGAAAAGAATCAGATGAAGTTCGATTTGCCTTATCATATGAAGCCTTAAAAATAAAAGGAACCCCTATTTCAAGAGAAATACTTTTAAGATTTTTTGCCAATTCCCATATGAACTCTTCTCCTTCTATAACACATGGCCCTAAAATAAATACCGGTAAATTTCCATCTAAAGACACAGACCTATCTTCATCATTTCCAATAAGGAATGAGGTGTCTTGCTGCGATTGTTTAGCTATCACCACTTGTAAGTTAGAGGAATGAGCACTTACAGCAAGTCGTGAGACATTAATTTTAAATAATTAGCTGATTTTATTCTTAGAAGCTTTACGATGCCTTATTTTCCAGTCAAAGAAGGCATATATTAACGGTAAATAATAAATAAGTTAAAATTACATGAACCCGCAATCACATCTAAAGCATCAGTCATCTCGTCGAAAATTTCTTAAGTCTTCAGCAGTTGCATCTGCTCCATTTATACTTCCATCACACATTTGGGCTGCTAAAACAAAACCCAACGATAAACTCGTTATGGGTTTTATTGGGATGGGAAAACAAAATGGAGGTCTTTTGCGTAACTTTATGGGGCAGGGAATTCAAGCTGTTGCCGTTTGTGATGTTGATAGCAATCGTCGCAAAAATGCACAGAACATTGTTAATAAACACAATAAGAACTCAGACTGCAGGGCTGTAATTGATTTTAGAGAAATCACTGAAGATAAAGGAATAGATGCAGTGTGTGTTGCTACACCAGACCATTGGCATTCCGTAATCACTATTTCCGCTATCAATAATAAAAAAGATGTTTACTGCGAAAAACCGTTAACTCATAACATTCACGAATCCATTGAAGTGATTAAATCTGTAAAAGAAAATAATAGGATCTTACAGACAGGGTCAATGCAACGATCATCTAGCGAATTTCGAATTGCTTGCGAGTTAGTAAGAAATGGTGTCATCGGTAAAATCAAAAATGTCGACATTTCAGTAGGCGATCCGGGTAGACCTTGTGATTTAAAAGAAGAAGAAATGGAACCCGGACTAGATTGGGATTTATGGTGTGGCCCTGGTCCATTGCGAGGATATAGCTCAGTACTTAGTCCGCGCGGAATACATAATCACTTTCCTGCATGGCGTAATTATATGGAATATGGCGGAGGAATGATCACTGACTGGGGAGCTCATCACATTGACATCGCACAGTGGGGACTAGGCACTGATGATTCAGGCCCCATAGAAGCCCGACCTCCTCAAGGCTGGAAAAAATCGAAAAGTAAACGAGGAGCACAACTAGTTTACTCAAATGGATCAACTATTACTCATAAAAATGGGTTCGGAGTTCATTTCCAAGGTGCTGATGGTGAAGTTAAAGTTAATCGTGGCCGCTTTGCTTTCACATACAAGGGAAAAGAAATTTCCAAATTCGAAAAACGAGGTGATGGTTCTCTAGGAAGTGCATTACAAAAAGCTGAAAAAGACTTCCTCTCTGATTCCAAGGTTAAGCTATATAAAAGCAACCACCATATAAGAGATTTCCTTTCTTGCGTGGATAGTCGTGAGAAACCCATAACAAATGAAATCGTAGGTGCGAGGTCTGCAATTTGCTGCCATTTAATGAATCAAGCATATTACAATGGGGAAGCTATTAAATGGGACCCCAAACATAATACCTTTGCAGACAAATCGGGAAATCCTAAATGGCTGACTAGAGATTATCGAGTTCAGTGGAAAGTTTAATTAGGAATCTTTATTACAAATAAAAAAAAAGGCGCTTTGAGATTTCAAAGCGCCTTTTTTATTTAAGTTAAAATACAATTTTTCATTCCTCTTCCTTCTCTCCCGGACTCCATTCCTCAGCAACTTGGAATGCTTGCTCCAAGCCCACAAGATCCGAACTCGGTCTAAGGGCATCAAAGGCAGCTGTTTCTTTCTTAAGTTGTTCATCAGTATAGGAAGCGGCTTTAATTGAAAGTCCAATGCGGCGCTCTGCCTTATCAACTTTAATGACACGGGCCTCCACTTCATCTCCAATGTTCACGACTTCTTTTACTTTACCGACGTGCTCTTCACTAAGTTGGGAAATATGCACCAACCCGTCAACATCATCTTCTAACTGAACGAATGCACCAAAAGCCGCAATCTTCGCAACAGTCCCTTTAACCAAATCACCCACAGTAAAGCGATTACCAATTTCTTCCCAAGGATCCGTTTCCAGCTGCTTCACGCCTAGACTAATACGCTGACTGTCTTTATCTATTTCTAGTACGAGTGCCTCTATTTCGTCCCCCTTCTTAAGCGTTTCACTCGGATGATTAATCTTTCTTGTCCAACTAAGGTCAGAAACGTGGACCATACCATCAATACCATCCTCAAGCTCAATAAATGCACCATAAGGCGTAAGGTTTCTAACCTCTCCTTTAATCATACTTCCTATAGGATAACGACTCTCAACATTTTCCCAAGGATTAGGCTCTAATTGGCGAACTCCCAAGGAAATTTTCTGCTCTTCAATATTAATACCTAGAACAACGGATTCAATTTCTTGCCCTAACTCTAAAACATCAGAAGGCCGAGTGATTCGTTTAGTCCATGACAATTCAGACACATGTATCAATCCCTCAACACCCTCTGCCACCTCAACGAAAGCACCATAAGGAACAAGCTTTGTAATTTTACCCTTAACTTGATCTCCAACAGGAAATCGATTCTCAATATCTTCCCATGGATTTGGAGTTAATTGTTTAAGACCTAAAGATACTCTCTCCTTTTCTTTATCAACCTCTAAGATCTGTACTTTTATGGGCTGAGCAATGGTAAGCATCTCACTAGGATGATTCACTCTACCCCAACTCATGTCTGTAATATGGAGAAGACCATCCATTCCTTTAAGATCAATGAACGCTCCAAAATCAGTGATATTTTTAACAAATCCTTCAACCTCATCTCCCGCATTAACCTCTTGAAGAAATGCCTGACGCTGCTCAGCGCGCTCTGCCTCAATTACTTCCCTGCGGCTAAGAACAACATTTTTACGCTCATCATTTATTTTAACGATCTTAAATTCGTATATGTTTCCTACATACTCAGTAAGATCCTTAGGCGGTATGATGTCAATCTGAGAACCAGGCAAGAAAGCCTCCACCCCAACATTCACCATCAAACCACCCTTAACGACAGACTTCACTTTGCCTTTAACCAAACCTCCATCGTGAAACACTTTAACAATCTTATCCCAATTCTGCTTGTGTGCTGCTTTCTCTTTAGAAAGCACTATCATTCCTTCGTCGTTCTCTAACCGCTCCAAAAGAACTTCTATTTCTTTACCAACCTCTATTTCTTCATCTTCAAATTCTGAGACAAGTATAGCTCCTTCTGACTTGTAGCCAATATCAACCAGAACGACTTGAGGTTGAATTTCGAGAATACGTCCGATTACAATAGAACCTTCTCGGATCTCGCGGAAGGATTTATCAATGAGAGCAAGTAATTCAGTGCTCATAGGATTGGGTTTGTAAGGTTAAGTTGATAGTTAATTTATGACTTAAATGTCCCGGATTTATTTCCTCCAAAACAACGGGACACCAACAAATTAGGAGGAATGGGGTGCGACTTTAATTCATTTGAAGAATTGCGCAAGTCCTTATGCGAATCTTTCAAATCGAACCATCCAATAAGGCTATCTTTAGGAAAAAAGCCCTTTGGCAACCCCGCAAGGATTCGAACCTTGAATAACGGTACCAAAAACCGTTGTGTTACCATTACACCACGGGGTTGTTTAATTAATGAAGTAACCTAGCTATATCTTTAAGAAGATCAAGGGCCGTAAAGCAATACTGAAATATATCTTAACTTTTCTTCGAAATAAGAGAAGAGCCGGACATGGAATTAGGAACTTCAAGTCCAAGCATATCCAAAATAGTAGGTGAAATATCTGCAAGAATTCCATCTCGCAATTCAATTTCTGCGGCATCCTGAGCAACATAAATCAAATGCACCAAATTAGTGGTGTGAGCAGTGTGCGGTGAACCGTCACTTTTTATCATTTGCTCACAATTGCCGTGATCAGAAGTTACGAGAGCTTTACCTTCAAGCCTTATCACTTCATCAATCACTTGTTCTAAGCAACTATCAATAGTATTTACCGCTCCCTTAGCTGCTTCAACTATCCCAGTATGACCAACCATATCTGGATTAGCAAAATTAAGAATTACTAGATCATAATCCTTCAATCTTGATATAATCTCTTCGGTTACTTTGGGTGCACTCATCTCTGGCTGCAAATCGTATGTAGCTACTTTGGGGGAAGGCACAATGACACGATCCTCTCCATTAAATGGAGTCTCTTCTCCACCATTAAAAAAATAAGTAACATGAGGATATTTTTCAGTTTCTGCTATGCGAAGCTGTGTCTTTCCTGATGCTCCTACAACAGCTCCCAAAACGTCATCCAATTTTTCAGAGGGAAATACAATATCACAATCATATTTCTCATCATATTCGGTCAATGTATAATAGTGAACAGCAGGTAACACTTCACGATCGAATCCCTCAAAATCATTAAATAGAAACGCTTCAGATATTTGACGAGCTCGATCAGCTCGAAAGTTAAACCATAAAACAACATCACCATCATTGACACGCTGCTCCTCATATTCATCAAATATCATAGGAGGTAAAAACTCATCCGTTTTATCTGCAGCATATTTAATCGTTACTGCCTCAGAAGGCAAAACCTCAGCACATTCACCTCTACCATGAACAATCGCATCCCAAGCTAATTTACTTCGATCCCATCGACGATCACGATCCATAGCATAATACCTACCAATAACAGTAGCAATTCGAACTCCAATCTTACCAAGTTCATCCTCACAATAAGATAAATATCCCTGAGCTCCGGTAGGTGATGCATCCCGCCCATCTGTAATTGCATGAACTATAATATTATTCACACCTGCTTCTTTTGCTTCACCGGCAAGAGCAATGAGATGATCTTGGTGACTATGAACCCCTCCGTCTGAAACTAATCCTATCAGATGTAACTTTGAATCCCTCGCTTTAGCAAATGCCTTTTGTAGAACCTTATTTTCTATCAGATCCCCATTTTTAATAGCATTATTAATACGTGAAAGATCCTGGAACACAATTCTTCCAGCACCTAAATTAAGATGCCCCACTTCCGAATTACCCATTTGACCTGCAGGAAGACCCACATCCTCACCGCTCGCACTGACACTAGAAATAGGATACTTATCAAAAAGGTAATCATGAAAAGGAGTCTCAGCCAAAAGAGTAGCATCTCCATTCTCAACCGCTCCAGCAGACCCATCAGGATTAATCCCCCAACCATCACGAATCACAAGTAGACAAGGTTTTTTAGACATATTTAGAATAAAGTATTCTTAAATCGTGCAATCCAAGGAACGCAATCTCTTTTTATATAATTGTTTTCGTTATGGACTATAACTAAAATCCACTAATCCATATCCATCCAACCCGGAACCTCCTCAGCTATAAACCGCTCCTCTCTCCACGGATCCGCAGTATTTGAATACCCTCTCTTCTCCCAATACCCGAGCTCTATTTTGTTGGTGAATTGTATCTGCTTAACAAATTTAGCACTTTTCCAAGCATAAAGGTGAGGAATTATAACCCTCACGGGTCCACCATACTTTCTTGATAAAAGTTCACCATTTAGACTAGTAGCTAAGAGTGTGTGCTTACTATAAACCGCCTCAACAGGAACATTAGTAGTATACCCATCATAAGAAACAAAAAGAACATGCTCGGCGCAAGAATGAGGCCTCACTTGATCTAAAATCTCTAACATCCTGACACCTCCCCATTTGCAATCATATTTGGACCAGGTTGTTACACAATGAAAGTCACTCATTTCTTCCACATGATCCCACTTCGCTAAGGACTCCCAATCAATCTTTAGCTCATTCTCAACTTCTCCTCCAATCTCTAAGGTCCAATCTTTTTCTTCAATCTTTGGCTGAATTCCCAAATCAAGAACTGGTAATTTTTCCACCGTGTGTTGGCCAGGCGGCAATCTACTCTCGGACCTTTCCTCTCTGGATAAATCTGAAGATCCGGCCATTTTTTTTGCCCATGACTCTTTACGATCCAAGTAAGATTTTGACATTTCGTATTAAATAATTCGGTCAGAACAAGATAGTTAATTCTCCGTATTTTCTTAGCAAAATATAAATGTTTTAGCTCAAATAAAATAGACTCATTAGAATTGCATTAAAAAAATAAAGTATGCATAATATAATCCTATGACATTCAAGGACTTAAATTATTTATTGTCATTGCCTTTATTGGCACTGTTCTATTATTCATGTTACCCCTCCACTTCAAAAGGGTCTGTCATTGATTTTCAAAATCTTGTTCAAACCGACCTGGATCTTAGTCATCAGTTCACTTTTGATGGTCAAAATGATCAGGACCGTCTCGGAGACAAAGTCGGTACTGCCGATTTAATCCCTAGACCATTTGGGAGTGGAACAGCAAATGACATTGTATATGGGAAAGAGGGTTATGATGAAACATCAAATTCTATTTCAACTTCAAGAGGCCCTGGTAACGATTTTGCACAAGGAGCAGGACTCCATAATGCATCAGTTAACTTAACTGATCAGATGTCTTTTGAGGTTATATTCCAACCTAACTCTGATGAGATCAGCGGAGGTAATTTTAATCTTGGCTACATTCTTAATACGCGAGTAGATAACGATAGGGGTTACTTTCTTGTCCAAGGGAACGCACCACTACCAAGCACAGGACAACAGCTTTCAAGCACAATTGGAGATGGATACGCAGAAAGGAACCAGAACCTTATCTTGAGTCAGATCGAAGCGGGTCATTGGTACTTCGTAGCAGGATCCTATGCTATCAATCGAGACACCAACACAACGACCTTCACCAACTACATCGCTGACTTGACGAATGGGGATACCATTCTAAAAAAAGTTGGGCCTTTTTCTAACAGTGGAGGACCCTATCCGACAGGAGGTTCACCGCTCGGAATCGGTGGGCGCTGGGACGCAGGAGAATCGTTCCCTGGACAAATTGATGAGATTAATTTGTATGATGCTGAAAAAGATGAGGCCAGCTTTCAACAGCACCTTGATTCAATCACTGGAGGGAAAAATCCATTCCAGATAAACGAAATCACACATGACATAAATTCCAATACAACAACCATTGAGTGGAATTCGATCTCAGGGAAGGCTTATGCGGTGGACGCCTCATCCGATATGATAGAATGGAATGAACTCGATGACGGTGTGATCGGAAAAAAAGATGTGACCTCCTTCACGGACACTGAAACCTCAGAAAGTGAAACAAAAAAGTTTTACAGGGTCAGGGAAATTGAAGAATAATCAGCATTATCGGTCAACGCAGCAAGGGCAATTAGATACCCAGTGACCAGACTCGATTTCCTCTAATTTAATATCCTTCCCCTTACTCTGCTCATAATTAGGCGCACTGACCCGGTGGCCAAAAGCACACCCTTCGGGCGGATTCATTGGTGAAGGAACTTCACCTTCGAGCGGTTCATGCTCTCGCATTCTGGACGGGTCAGTCATTGGAATCGCTTCAATCAGAGCCTTCGTGTAAGCATGCCTAGAATTCCTGTATATTTTTTCAGCGTCGGTCATTTCCACAATCTTTCCCAGATACATGACCGCGATCCTATCACTGACATGTTTAACGACTGCCAGATCGTGCGCTATAAAAAGATATGAAAGTCCGAGATCACGCTGCAATTCCATTAACAGGTTTAATACTTGGCTTTGCACTGAGACATCTAGTGCAGAGACGGGTTCGTCTAGAACTAATAAATCAGGATTAACGGCAAGGGCCCTCGCAATTCCTATCCTCTGCCTTTGCCCGCCGGAAAACTCAAAAGGAAACTTATCAGCTGCGGTCCTTGGCAAGCCAACACGGTCCAAGAGCTCAAAAACTCTCTCATTCCGTTGATGACGATTTCCCATCTTCTGGATAATCATTGGCTCTGAAACTAATTGTCCTACCGACATCCTGGCATCGAGAGACTCTGCAGGGTCCTGGAAAACCATCTGAAAGTCCTGACGCTTTTTCCGCAAAAATCCCTGACTCATAGTGGTAATGTCTTGGCCTTTGAAAATAATCTTACCCGAGTTCGGCCTCAGTAAACGAACAATGGACTTACCGAGCGTTGACTTGCCACAGCCCGACTCACCTACAAGTCCCAGAGTCTCTCCTGCATTAATAGAAATAGTGACTCCGTCAACTGCTTTGACGGCTCCGATCTGTCTAGAAAATAGACCGCCACGCACAGGGAAATGCATCTTGAGTTCCCTAACCTTAAGCAAGGGTACCTTGATCAAGTTCAATTTTTCCTTCCTGTCGGCCAGCAGGGACAGGATTTGTTTGTGAGGTTCTTTTGCCTTAATCTCTCTGACCCCTCTGGTCCAAATCGTAAAGGGTTCCGAACGTCTAAGTTTTATGATCTGGTCCACGCTCTTAGAGGGTCCGTTCCATATATTAGAATCTTCTTTAGTGCACTCTGGGCATTGTTCGACATAATGGCCCGGATTTATTTCCAGATAAGGGGACCTCTTTTGAACCAATTCTCCGGACCTCTCCATTCTTTGACAAAAACGACAGCCTTCCACAAATTCATGAATCGGAGCCACTTGCCCAGGAATTGTTGCCAACACAGTCTTACGCTCACTCTCTAACCGCGGTATCGAAGCTAAAAGACCCTTAGTGTATGCGTGAAGAGGATTAGAGAAAAGCTCTCGTACCGGGGCCCTCTCCACTATCCTGCCCGCATACATGACAATGACCTCATCGCACTGCTCCGCAATGACTCCAAGGTCATGAGTAATCAGCATGACAGCCATACCAATATTGTCCTGCATCTTAGAAATTAAATTTAGGATCTGTGCTTGGACCGTGACATCAAGAGCCGTCGTCGGTTCGTCCGCTATTAAGAGGTCAGGCTCACAGCACAGAGCGATAGCGATCATGACCCTCTGACGCATTCCTCCCGAAAGTTGATGAGGATACTCAATGACTCTCCTCTCCGGAGAAGGGATACCTACCGCTTCAAGTAATTGAACCGCCCTCTTTAGGGCTTCGCCCTTACTCATATTCTTGTGCAGGACTAGAGCCTCAGTGATTTGTTTTCCAATGCGTTGCACAGGATTAAGAGCCGCCATAGGCTCCTGAAAAATAACCCCAATCTCATTACCTCGGACACGCTGCATCGCCTTTTGGTCGGCACCTGTAAGTTCCTTCCCATTAAGACGAATACTGCCTCCGAGCACTTTACCAGAGGGTTTAGGAAGAAGATCAACGATCGACATTGCTGTGACTGTCTTACCGCAACCGGACTCACCAACAACGCCTAAGGTCTTTCCCTTCTGCAGTTCAAAAGACACCCCATCAACGGCACAAATGGGCCCTCTTTCCGTATCGAATCCGGTCTTAAGACCATCTATTTTAAGCAAATCACTCATCCTTTCCCTTCGAGACCTCCGCTTTAATTTGATATCGACTCTTCTCTTCCTGCACTTCCGGAAACGCTGTACCTGAACGCTTAGCTTCTAGCGTTTCCCTTTTGATATCCTCATCTACCCAATAAACATAACTCTCCATTGGAACATAGACCTTAGGAGGAGAAAACTCAGTGAACTCAGAATCAGGCCAGCGCAACCACCTCCAGCAACCGACCCGCGAGAACTCAGTCATGTACCCGGGGATATAGACACCCGAATCATGAATGATTTGCTGCATCTCATGGGCAGTACGTTCCAACTCATCCTCACTCGTTGCGTTCCGATACGCTACGGCAAGCTGATCCATCCTATCGTCCTTGAAAGAAAAGACATTGTTCGTATTCGTTTTTAAATTCCCTTTGTCATCATAAGCATTATTAGAATGAAAATACTCATAATATCTAGGATAAGGAGGCCTGAAACCCCATGCGGAAAAGACCATCTCATGCTCCTTGGCCATTTCCTTTTTGTAGACGACAGTATGATCGAGTCCATCAAGAACAAAATCCACACCCGCTTTACGAGCCTCTTCCTTTAGAATCGCCATCATTTTTTCCCTCACAGGAATCTTTGAATAGGAAAGAATCACCTCAAGACGGTTCCCATCCGCGTCCCTAAGGATCCCGTCATCCCCTTCCTTCGAATAACCAGCCTTTGTGAAATATTCCTTGGCCTTGGCAATTGAAAATGGCCTAGCTACAATTTCAGGATTATCCAACCGTCCGAAGCCTTTGGTCCAACCCGGTAACCGCGCCGCGTCTCCCCGGAAAATAACATCGATCACTTTCTGCCAGTTCGTCGCATGATTGATACCTAGCCTCACGTCCAAATTATCCAAAGGAGCTTTCGCAGAATTAAGATACAAGGACCATGGAATTCTCGGATACTGGTTGTACCAGGTATAACGCTCGACGTATCCATTAAAGACGGGCTCCATTTCGGACTTCTGGTACCAATACTCTGGCAATGATATTGGGAAATAATCAATCTCTCCTGCCCTGAAAAGTTCCCAGGCCTTCGAAATGTCCCTGACAACAGTGTAACGAATCTTGTCCGTGTTGAAACGGTACCGATAAAACTTCTTGTCCTTTGCCCACCAGTCCCTGTCCCGGCTCAGAGTAATAGACACTCCCTTAACAATATCCTCATCCTTCACTGTATATGCAGCAGTGGTTGGAGGGACCCTCCACTGATAACGTTCTTTATAATCCGGTCCGTATTCATTATAAAAGTGAGAAGCTGAAGGAGGAATGCTAGCGAAGTAAGGGAGTTTGGGCTTGGGCTCCGGTAAAGTCACTGCAACAATACCATCTCCATAAGTAGCTACCCTCGCGAACTGCTCTCTCAGGTACTGCTTAAACCAGGGTGTTACTACGTTATCCGACGCTCTAATATAAACGAACCATAAAAAGTCCACCGCTTTGACCGGGACCCCGTCATTGTACTTGGCATCTGGGTCCAACTTAAAATAGACTGTCTTCTTGTCAGCTCCTATTGCCCATTCCTTAGCAACTCCAGGAATCACTGCCCCAGTCTGAGGATGCAAATCAATAAGGCCAATTTCAATATTATCATAGAGTTCACCACGAAAAGAATTGTTCGAGTTAGGGCCAAAGGGTCGGATAGTGGGAGGAGAAGAAGTAATAAAATAGCGGAAGGCTCCACCCTTCTTCGAATCAGGATCACCTATCTCGGGCTCTGCTTGGCCATCCTCCCATGAAAGCCCCTCAGGTAAATCCTTTAGATCAAGTAAGGCAATGTAATCACCGAGGTCCTGCCTCGCGGTAAACCGCTCGAGCTCCTTTGTCTTTTCACCGATCTGATCCTTTAATTTCTTTTGCGCCTTCGGATCCTTCTCTTCAGAGGATCTAGTCTCCAAACCTTTGATGGATTCAGTTACAGTTTTGACCTGCTCACCAAGCCACTCATTGATATATTTATTATAACGCGGGTACCAAACTTCAAAGTTCGCACCATCATTCTTCACTAGTTCCTCTTTACCGCACGAGGTAAGGAAAAAAATGATGAAAAGTATAGGTCCTGAGAGGCGCATTAAATTAACGGTAATAACTAAATTTCTTTGGGTCGAACGCTTCCCTAACAGCTTCCCCTATGAAAGTGATCAAAATTAACAGCCCAACAAGAACAATGAACGCCGAAGTGACTAGCCAAGGAGCAGCCAAGTTATCCAGGCCATCTCTGAGTAATTGTCCCCACGTGGCATATTTAGCAGGAAGTCCGAAACCCAAATAATCAAGAGAGGTCAAAGAAAGGACCAAGCTCGAAACCGAAAAGGGAACCAGTGTAATAATAATTGCTACTGAATTAGGCAGTAAGTGCCTGAATAAAATCCTAGGAGTCGAAGCCCCAATGACACGACTCGCGGCGATATAATCTCTTTGCTTTTCTTTCAGTGCAGAGGTCCTCATTAGATAAGTCATCCCCATCCATCCGAAGAGCAGGAGAATAAAAAGGATCATCCATAGACCGGCCGATTCTCTCATCTTACCGGGTATTGCAGTACTCGCAATCATCACAACAAACAGGAAAGGCACATTAGATAGAATCTCGATGGCACGTTGCACGATAATATCAAACCAACCTCCGAAAAATCCCATCAATAAACCAATACTAACACCGAGAGCATACACTAATGGTATATAAACAAGGGCAGCCTTAAAATTAACCTGAAGACCCCCAAATAGATAAGCGACCACATCATAGCCTCTTGAATTTGTCCCAAGTAAATGGGTCTGCCCCTCACCCGAAGTCGGAGGTGATGGAGGATAATGCACTTGACGGACAGAGCTGGAAACTTGCTTCAGGAAACTGTTCACTTCACCTTGCCCGTTCCAGGACTCGGATCCATCGACTAACTGACCAGACTCATACTTGGCACCATAGACCCTGTTCCCTTGGCGGTCCCAACCATCAGCAGGGCCATCCCTTAGACCTTTCCGGTAACGGAACCTGAGATGCATTCTTTCTGGAACTTTCGTGTCATATAATTGAGCTCCTAGTCCTGAGAAAATCTTCGAACCCTTCATGACTTTACCTTCAACCTCATCGAGTCCGGTAGAAACCGCAGGCACAGTGTCTCCTGTCGGGGCAAAGGGAATGAGCGGCATAAGTATCCAGACACTTTCTGAATCCTTTAACTGCTCTTTGAGTTTCCGATAATCTGCCGGAGCCTCACCCGCGTCTCCTTCCAATCCAAAGTCCTTTCCCTTTTCCACTTGCCGAGTAAGGGCAGGAAATACCCAGCCATCACTCTTCTTGACCGCCAAAGCCTCATTACCCACAACTAGATGATCGAGAGAAGCCAGAGCAATGAGCAATCCAATAATAATCAAGGAAAAATATCCGCGCCTAATCGATTTGAAACGCTCGATCCTCCTCTGGGTCATGGGCGTGAATCTGAACCCTGATCGCAATTTTACAGTGAACCAACATCCAACTATAAAAAGCAAAGCCATAGTGATCCAGGCATACTCAATTCGGAGGAGCGGAATTTCCCGGCACAGAGTAAAAGGAAAACGGACTGTCGGAAACTCGAGCTTATAATACTCACCCATACTACCAAGGACGGCAGTGAAAATGAGTAATGGGCCAATGAGTCTTGCAATCATCTTTAGTTAAATTTCACCCTTGGATCAATGAGTGCCACAATGATATCAGAGAGCACGTTACCTATAAGCAATAACGCGGCGGCGATGGTCAAAGTTCCCATGATGACGGTCTGATCACGACCTAGAAGAGCCTGATACTGAAGGAGTCCGAAACCCTGAATATCAAATACAGATTCAACTAAGATACTGCCTCCAACGATCATCGTAATAAGCTGCCCCATCGTTGAAGCGATCGGTATAATTGAATTACGGAAAGCATGCTTGAACACCGCTGAACGAAAACTGACCCCTTTGGCAACGGCAGTTCGCACATAATCGGTTGCAAGGTTTTCCATCAAATTATTCTTCATCATCATGGTCAGCCAGGCAAATCCACCAATCACATAACAGGTCAATGGGAGGACCGTGTGATGAGCAAGATCCTTCACTTGCTCAAAGAAATTCATCTGTGAAAAATCAGCACTCGTGAGTCCAAAGAGAGGGAACCAACCTCCGCGGGCCCCAAGATAAATCAACATCACTGCACCCAATGCAAAGCCCGGAATCGCATAACCAATAAAGATTAGAACTGATGTCAGGTTATCAACTGCGCTACGGTGTTTAATTGCTTTTAGGATACCGAGAGGTAAAGAAATTCCATACGTGATTAGAGCAGTCAAGATGCCAAAATAAAGCGCTATGGGGATCCGATCCTTGATCAGTGACCATACAGGATCTCCAAACTCAGTCGACATACCGAGCCTACCCTGTAAAATCCCGGCATACGTTTTTTTATACCCAACTACCCGGTCATCATAATTTTGTGGAGCTTTATCAACGGGTTCCTTGTTACGCTCTGCCCAACGTTCTTGTCGGTCTTTCTTAGTTTCAATACGGAACTGCCACCCTCCCAAATCAGTGCTTTCTGACAATGTCATGTCAGATGATACTAAAACAGCACTTATCACTTTTTTCTCTTCGCGTGTAACCTTGACCTGACGCCCATCATTTTTAAGCACAAGAAGAACCTCATTATCAGTGTCCTTGATTAAGTCGCCGGTCCCAATTTTATCGCCTCCGACTGCCCTGAAATCGGCTTTACTGATGAACCGTTCCCTCGGCAGAACTCCCAGCCACTGCAGGTATGAGATGTGAATGGGTTTATCATAGCCATACTCTTCTTCCAACTTCTCGATCTGCTCCTCGTTCATCCCACCTGCCATCTGTCCCCCGGACGAACTCGCACCTTCAGAAGCTTTCTGGGCCTCTTCCAGAAAATGCTCAATCGGACCGCCCGGCACGAGCCTAGTAATTGCGAAAACAATTAGAGTCACTCCCAACAAGGTTGGGGGAATGAGCAGGCAACGTCTGATAAAGTATTCTCTCATCAATCCTTTAAAACTATGATCCTATCGGTCGAACTTGAGCGATCAACCCTTTTTATTTTATAAGTAGAACAAGAAAAGGGCGTGACCTTATGCCAAAGTGGGTTCAAAATCACAGTGATGCGACAGTTCCTAATATTTTTTGCCACATTAGCTGCTCTTGTCATGAGCGGTTGTGACAGTAGTCAGACTGCTGTCGATAAGGCCACGGATGAGGGAATCCTTATAATGGGAAACACTTCTGAGCCTAAGGGGCTCGATCCTCATATCGTAAGCGGGGTCCTTGAAAACAATGTCATCAGGGCCCTATTCGAAGGGCTCGTCGTGGAGCATCCTTCCAAGGACGGCGTCGCATTACCCGGGATGGCGGAAAAGTGGTACCCTAAGGATCCACAGAAACCGGACGAATGGATATTCGAACTACGTAAGGATGCTCAATGGTCAGACGGGACACCAATCACTGCTGATGATTTTATTTTCTCCTTTCGGAGAATCCTCACACCAGCACTAGCATCGGATTATTCATTCATGCTTTATTACATTAGAGACGCAGAACCTTACCATAAATCGCAACGCACTCATCTATTATGTCGTAACATTGCCCCATTCAAGGACAATTGGGACATAGTCAAGGGAGTGGATCTTGGTCCTAACGGAGAAGCTGAATTAGACTTTAATAAAAAAGGGATCGATCACTTAAAAACTGAGGAAATGTTAGAGCTACAAAAGGACCCTTCCTTATTTAAATGGCCAGAAAATATTTCAGAGGAAATACGGGCGCTCGTAGTAGACAAGAACCTAGAATTTGCCCGGAGCGGAAAATCACTTTGGGAACTAATTAACTTTGGAGCCACTGCCGAAGGACCTCACACACTCAAAGTAAAACTCAATTCACCGATCCCATTCCTTCCCGAAATCACCAAACACTATACTTGGTTTCCAGTCCCGAGGCACGCGCTGGAAAAATACGGCAAAGAAAAGGTCTGGGAACGAATCCCAGAATGGACATATCCAGAGAATATCGTTAGTAACGGAGCCTTCATCCTCAGTTCCTGGAAATTCAATGAACACATTGAGGTGAAGAGGAACCCAAAATACTGGGATGCTAAAAATGTGGGAATTAATGGGATAAGGTACCTGCCTATTTCTAATCTCTATACCGAGGACAGAATGTACTTCGACGGTCAAATGCACCTCACCTACTCATTGGCCCCTGAACTGATCAAATATTCGAGAGAAAGGTATCCAAATGAAGTCCGTAATGAACTTTATCTTGGAACTTATTTTATCCGCACAAACGTTACCCGTGAACCGTTCACTGATCCGAGGGTCCGAATCGCATTTTCTAAGGCCATGGATCAGGAAGCGCTCATTGAAAATGTTCTCAAGGGTGGGCAAAAACCGGCAGGCGGTCTGGTCCCACCTTTTGGAGAGTATGAGGCAAGTAATTCAGTTGGATTTGATCCGGAAGGAGCAAGAAAACTTCTGGCCGAGGCAGGATTTCCAGGAGGAGAGGGCCTCCCAGACATCGAATTTCTAACTACAGACAAGGAAACCGCCAAGGCAATGGCAGAAGCGCTTCAAGCAATGTGGAAGCAGAACCTAGGAGCTAACGTTAAAATAAAACAAATGGAGTGGACTTCATATATCACGACCATGTTTGAAAAAAAATATGATCTCGCAGCAGGAGGATGGATTGGAGATTACTTGGATCCTCTAACTTTCTTGGACATGTGGATGAAAGATGGAGGCAATAACAGGACAGGCTGGCACAGCCCAGAATTTGAAGTTCTACTAAAAAAAGCAGCAGATACCGGAGACCCTCAGAACCGTTATCGGATCCTCGAAGAAGCAGAATCTCTTTTCTTATCCGAAAGACCAATACTGCCCCTTTACTGGTACACGCGAAATTATCTCATTCATCAGGATCTCAAGGGATGGGACCCACTCATACTAGATAACCATCCTTACAAGTTTTTGAAACTTAAGCGGGAACAAAAATCCAAATCCGGAAAATAGATACCGCTCATGATTCGCTTTATCATTAATCGTTTGTTGCAGGGGCTACTGGTCCTCTTCGCCCTGTACACGATCACTTTCTTTCTTGCCAAGGCAATGCCGGGAGAACCCTTCACCACTGAAAAGAATATCTCCGAAGAAGCCAAAGCCTACCAACGCGCTATCTACGGGCTGGATAAATCCATATTCGAACAATACGTACGCTACCCAATTAATATCATTACTGAAGGTTCTTTCGCCGTGTCGACCAGCAAAGGAAGACCAGTGCGAGACATCATTGCACAGTCCTTCCCCAACTCACTCATCTTAGGTCTCAGCGCACTGGGGATTGCCATATGTATTGGTGTTCCTCTCGGAGTCATTTCTGCAATACGAAAGAACAGCTGGGTTGACTGGGGTTCGATGTCAATTGCCATGATAGGCATATGCGTACCCGCTTTCACTGTCGGCCCACTACTCCAAATTTACATCGCTGCACACTTACCGGGCCTCAAAGTTGCAGGATGGGGAAGCCCAGTAGATATTTTACTTCCTGCTCTGACCCTTGGCCTAACTACGGCAGCGTACCTTGCAAGACTGACCCGTGGGGGCATGCTTGAAATCCTTTCTCAGGACTTCATAAGAACGGCAAGAGCAAAGGGAGTCCCATCCAATAAACTGATCACAAGGCATGCCCTTCGGGGTGGACTACTCCCCGCAATTGCTTTTATTGGACCTTCATTCGCGGCTCTGATCAGTGGATCTTTCATCGTTGAAACAATCTTCCAGGTTCCAGGAATGGGACAGCACTTCGTGAATGCAGTCATTGCACGAGACGAGTTTTTACTGCTCGGGGTAGCGTTATTCTTCGGTTTCCTCATTGTCATTATGAACCTAGCAGCTGACATCCTGACTGGAGTCCTGGATCCTCGGGTCCGCCTAGATTCGAATCAAAAATAAACGAGTGATTAAAATTAAAACCATGACCAATCAGATCACAGACACAGAAGCGGGAACCTCGCTCTGGCAAGATGCCTGGTTACGGATGCGTAAAAACAAGATTGCCCTTGCAAGCATCTTAGTCTTCACAATCACCTGCTTCTTCTGCTTTGTCATCGCTTGGTTCTGCAAGGATCCAAACCAAGTCAATCTAGCGAACAAATTCAGTGGCCCCAGTTCTGAGCACTGGATAGGGACAGACGCCCTAGGACGGGACCTCTTCTCGCGAATCCTCTATGGCGGACAGGTCTCTATACTGGTCGGACTCATTGCAACGGCTGTTTCAGTGACTATCGGAATTATTTATGGTGCCTTGGCCGGCTTTTTCGGCGGAAGGGTAGATGCCATCATGATGCGTATCGTTGACACCCTATTCTCTATTCCTTTCCTGATGATCGTTATTGTTTTACAGGCTGTCCTCTCTGAATGGTCACGAGATACCTCCGCATGGATCGTCACCAATTTGAATTGGGATAAAGGATTCACGGACCGCATCACAAATGTACTACCCCTTTTCTTTGCTCTCGGGCTCTTGGGCTGGCTGACCTTGGCACGTATCGTCAGGGCACAGGTACAGAGCCTCAAGGAACGGGAATTTGTCGAAGCCGCCACTTCCCTCGGGCTCAGCAAACTGACAATCCTTTTTCGTCATATCATTCCAAATACCCTAGGACCAACTGTAGTTTACGCGACACTAACCGTTCCAGGGTTCATTATGTACGAAGCGACCCTCTCTTATCTTGGACTAGGGGTCGAATCTCCTAACAGTTCCTGGGGAATCCTAATTAAAGAAGGAGCCAATTATCTGGAAACAAATCCCCAACTACTGATCTTCCCCGGTATTATTTTCTCTATCACTCTATTTGCATTGAACTTCCTCGGGGACGGACTCAGAGACGCTCTGGACGTGAGAGCCTCCAAAGATTAAACAGAAATAGGACAAAATGCCTCTATTAGAAGTCAATAACCTTAGAACATACTTTCACACCCGTAACGGAATTGTGAGGGCAGTGGACGGCGTTTCATTCTCTGTCGAAAAAGGAAAGACCATTGGCATTGTTGGTGAATCAGGATCAGGAAAATCTGTGAGCTGTTACTCTCTTCTCGGATTACTACCCATGCCTCCTGGAAGAATCGAAAGCGGAGAGGCCATCTTCGATAAGAACACGGATTTGTTAAGTTGCGGTGAAAAGGTCCTACGCACGATCAGGGGAAAAAGGATTGGAATGATTTTTCAGGACCCTATGACCTCACTTAATCCTTACATGCGGATTGCGGATCAGATCATTGAACCTCTCCGTTTGCACATGGGAATGGATAAGGGGTCAGCCCTAAAAAAAGCTATCCATGCGTTGGATGAGGTGGGGATACCTGAACCTGACAATAGGATAACCATGTATCCTCATGAGTTCTCAGGAGGGATGAGGCAACGAGTAATGATCGCCATGGCCCTGATCACTAACCCAGAAATACTGATCGCCGACGAACCGACCACAGCACTCGATGTGACTATCCAAAAACAGATCCTGGACCTAATTAAAAAACGGCAACAAGAACTGGGAACTGCAGTCATATTTATTACTCATGATCTCGCTGTCATTTCAGAAATTTGCGAAGACGTAAATATCATGTACGCGGGAAGGATAATTGAGAGAGCGAGCGCCAACGAACTCTTTGCAAATCCAAGGCACGCGTACACACGCTCCTTACTCAAATCGATTCCGGCACATCAAACCAAGGGAGAAAAACTCTACACGATTCCAGGGCTCCCTCCTGACACTTCGCAGACTATCCCAGGCTGTGCTTTCAGAGAAAGAAACCAGATCGGCGACCAGAGCAAATGCCTCACCGACTCCAGACCCGAATTCAAAGAAATAGAACCCAATCACTGGGCACAGAATTGCCCAGGCTGCCTCTCCTGAAAACTCAAAGAATGCCTTTTCTAGAAATAAAAAATATAAAAACACACTTCCAAAAGAAAAGGGGAGGCCTTTTCTCGCGCACTGTTGACACGGTCAAGGCCGTGGATGGTGTGAGCATTGCAATTGAGAAAGGAGAAATTCTTGGACTCGTTGGTGAATCCGGTTGTGGTAAATCGACCCTCTCAAGAACCATCATGCAGTTAATTCCTCCAACTCAGGGAGAAGTGATTCTGGAGAACGAAAACCTCACTAACCTTAATACTGAACAGGTCCGGCAGAGACGACTGGACTTCCAAATGATTTTTCAGGACCCTTACGCGTCTCTGAACCCAAGGATGACAGTCTGGTCCACCCTCAAAGAGGCTCTCACAACTAGGCACGGAAACCTCAATCATGAAGAACTTGAAAGAGCGGTCATTGCGTTAATGGAGCGGGTCGGGCTCGATCAAAAATTCATGCGTAAGTATCCACATGAATTTTCAGGCGGACAAAGACAGAGAATTGCAATTGCCCGGGCACTGGCTCCCGAACCAAAACTCATCATTGCTGACGAACCGGTATCTGCCCTTGACGTTTCCATTCAGTCCCAGATTTTGAACCTTCTCAAGGACCTGGTAAATGACCTCGGACTGACCATGCTTTTCATATCCCATGATCTTAGTGTCGTACGTTATATCGCTGACCGGATAGCAGTAATGTATTATGGAAAAATCGTTGAGACCGGAGAAGCTGAATCGTTAATGGAAAATCCACAGCACCAATATACGAAAGAACTCCTCGAATCCGTACCTAAAGTTCTAAGCACTGGCTAATTAATTATGCGTCCATTAACAATGTACCGGTCCCTAGTCCCTATCATCTTAGTCCTTGCCATAACAGGACCTGATCTCAAAGCTCAAGGGCCAAGCACCAGTAAAGTCACCGAGACCCTCAAATCCGTGTTCGGTGACTGGAACAAAGCCATGACAGAAAAGGACCTCTCTCTGTGGCAGAAAAGCACAGCAAAATTTCGACAGATCGGAATACGGAACATGATTGTTTCGCAAAAAAATAAATGGCCCGAAGCACTCTTCGAAGGACCAGTAAAACCACCCAATCTGAGTTCTATGAAAATGGCCAAGACCATGATCAACGGGTCCACCGCGCAGCTCGTTTATTTTGGCAAGGCAGACTTCGGCATTAGTGAAGAGGTCAAGGCCCCTGAAGGACTCTTGTTCCTTATGTTCATCAAAGAAAACAATGATTGGAAATTTAGCACATCGCGTTTCATGAATCTCAGTAATGCTGAAGAAATTTCTACAGCCGCACAATCAGGGAACTTCGCTTTCTTAGAAAGTCCGCAATTCAAACCTCCAGGCAAAGTACCACCAATACCAAAGTTGTGCCCGTTACCTGAAATGGTTGGTTATCTTGAGATTGTTTCAATCGGATACGAAACTAAGGTGGACGTTGCAGAAAGATCCAAGCACATGGTCATTAATAATGTGCATAAGGGACTCATCATCGGAGGACTGAAAAAAGGTATCAATCCAATTTTTATTGAAACGCGGCCACTGAACAAAAAGAAAGGCCCTAAGTCAAAGACTCACTTTGAAATCAATGTTTACCGTGAAACTGATCAGGAAAGAAAGCCCCTGAAGCTAATTTACGGTAGTGGACCAAAAAAAGATCCGGGAAATTTCAGGATCATTGTTCGTGGAGACAGTTAGGGGCTAACCATCAACTCAATAGTAGTCGTCAGTGATTTTACGACTCCAGAGAGTCGCTCATAATCAATCTTATCAGGAGTGTCTGTGCCCTTCTGATAATGTGGATAACGATAAATTGAGTTATCTGACAATTGCAGCACCGGATAACCTTGCCCCGTTAAAGATACAAAATTCTCACTCTGGTAATCCAATAAATCCCTCGAAATAACAATCTTCCTTACCGGCATTTCATATTCCTCAGAAAATTTGGAATAAAAAGATTCTATAAATTCCTCAGATGACAGCTCACCGACCAAGGCAAGATAATTACCTTTCCCCTGGTATTCTTTCTTCAATTGAAGTGGGACTCTCTGGTCGTCTATTTGATCCGTATAATAACCAAGAGAATCCAAATAAATCATTCCTATAATCTGCTCGTTTATTTTCTTGGATGACTCAGCGAGAAAAGAAATGCCTGATCCTTGGATCCCATCGCCAGTTCGAAATGTCCCCACACAGGCAACGAATCGAATCGTTTTGGAGTGCTTAGTACTAACAAAATACCTGGCCGTGGCCAAGAGAGCAGCTACTCCTGTCCCATTACAATTCGCTCCAGGAGAATCCGCTGCAGAACTGTAGCAAGTTCCTACAATGATGATTTCATTTACCTTATCAGTTCCAGGTAATTCCACTTCAATGTTTCTATAATTACCGCTCTTTCCATCAAGGAACGTTACCTTGGGACGATAACCAATATTCTCTTCACTCAGTTCTGACTCGATCCACTTTGCAGTAATCCGTGTCTTTTTCTGATCAATGCTTGGCCTTGGACCAATATCATTGACCTGCCTAGCTACCCAAGCCTTAAGATCTTTCTCGGTGACGCTGACCTTGGAATTCAATAATGTGCGACTCCCATCACGGACCCGTGAAGCAGGAGAAAAAAAAGAATAGCTAAGTGCAATGACCCCAAAAAAGAACATGCCAAGAGGCAATCCAACCAAAGCGAACTTTATAACATTGGACTGCTTCATACTAGGTAAATAAGAATTATACCCTGCCTCGCACGTCATCCTTAATGACTCCTAGCGTGGCAATCGCAGCCCGCTCATAAGATCCGGGCTCAGCTAACGGTTCGGTAATTGACTCCAATTCCTTTGAGAGCAAATCCCTCTTCTCTTTGGACTCGATGAGTCGCAGAATTTCTGAAGCAATTTTTTCAGGACTAGCATCATACTGAATAAGTTCACGGACCAGTTCTCGGCCCGCGAGTATGTTCGCCATCCCAAGAAAATTAACCGCAATTAGGCCCTTGGCTAAGTAATAAGTAAAACCGGAAACTTTATAGACTAGGCAGTATGGGAGTCCTAAGAATGCCGCTTCGAGAGTGGCCGTTCCTGAAGCCACTGCACCGCAAGAAGCGACAGACATCAATTCATGAGATTTCCCAACACTCACCTTGCAGGACAACCCGGCACTCTGAACCATGCTTTTCATCTTTTCCTCACAAACAAGATTAGCCGCCGATGCAGCAAAACGCATTTCAGGCATTATTTTCCTTATTTCATTAGCCGCCCCAAGAAGGAGAGGGAAAATCTTTTCCACTTCCCGGTTACGGCTACCCGGTAAAAGAGCGATGAGCTCATTGTCTCTTTTAGCTTTCCCTCTAAATTTTCCCAGAGCCTCGGACAAAGGATGGCCAACGAACTGAGCCTCGAGTCCAGAACGCTCATAGAAAGAGACCTCAAAAGGGAAAAGACAAAGCATCAAATCTATTACTTTGGCCATTCTGGTCACACGCCCTCGCTTCCAAGCCCACACCTGTGGACTAATATAATAAACTATCTTCGTCTCAATTCCTCTCTTCCTAATCGCCTCAGCTAACCTCAGGTTAAAGCCGGGATAATCGACTAGGACAACGGTGTCGGGAGCAATGCTTTCAATCTCATCAAGAACTTGGTCAAAGACCTCCTTAAAGAATCTATACTTTTTTATGACTTCCCAGAAACCAACGACTGCTGAATCATCTGTCCAGTTTCGCACAGATTTAGACACTTCCTCCATACAAGGCCCACCGATCCCTGAAAATTGAACGCTCTTATCGTGTGATCTTATAGCCCTCATGAGGCCAGAACCATGATTGTCCCCACTCACCTCACCAGCCACAATGTAAATCTTACGAGACATAGGGCTAACCCTTATTACCGGAATCAATGAGGTTAGTTATTTCGATTGCAAGCTCAAGTGCCGCAGTCGCTTCGTGACCTGAAACAGCAGGTTGTCGCCCCATCGAAGCGCACTCAACAAAGGATTCAAGCTCACGCTTAAGAGGTTCATCCTTCTCTACTTCGACAGGCTCCATTTTGATTTCCATACCGTCTTTCCAGTAGAACTGACCTTCCTGCGCCTGATAATCAAGCGAGAGGTAACTCTCACCCTCAAAAACGCGTAACTTACGCATCTTTTCGGGAGAAATCCTACTAGCGGTAATATTTGCAACACAACCAGACTCAAACCGTATACGGGCATTTGCAATATCCTCGCGTCCGGTCAGAACGGGTACTCCGACAGCATCAATACTTTGGATCTTGGACTTCACCAGATGCAGAACAATCTCCAAATCATGAATCATAAGATCCAAAACTACCCCAATGTCCGTGGAACGGTTCGGGAACGGAGAGAGTCGATGCACCTCGATAAAGCGCGGATCCTTAAGCCGCTCTTCAATTTCTCCGAGCACAGGATTGAATCGTTCAATGTGTCCAACTTGTAGCACGCAATTCATTTCTGTAGCCAAATTCACTAGAGCTTGAGCATCCAGTGCACTTTCAGCTATCGGCTTCTCTATCAGAAGATGCTTCCCCTTTTCCAATAAAGATTCACCAATGGATCTGTGCGTATTAGTGGGCGTTGCAACTGAAACAACTTCGACAAGACTCGAAAACTCTTCAATTGAACCGGCCAGTACTCCTCCGTAAAGATTCACAATTTCTTTCGCAGCATCAGTGTCGGAGTCAAAAACAGCGACAAGATCAGCAGAATCAATTTCTGAATATATGCGTGCATGATTTTTACCTATCGCCCCTACCCCAATGACGCCCGCTTTAATTTTATTGCTCATTATAATTTTGTATATTCTCTATTCTTCATAAGCAAAGACAGTAACTCCTTTGTCTCTGGCCAGTTCTTCTATTTGATCTTTTCCGAGCATAAGAGTCTTCCCTGCTTCGACCACAATCGCAGAAATATTAACTGACGCAGCAATTTCAATAGTTTCAGGACCAATGCAAGGAACATCAAACCTAAGATCTTGGTCAGGCTTAGAGACCTTAACGACTACGGCTCCATCCCTCCCAAGATCTCCTCCCCTCTTAATCGCAGCGTTCGTTCCCTCGAAACCTTCGACGGCAAGTACGGTCCCTTTACTTACGACTACCGTTTGTCCGATGTCCAAACGGCTAATTTCTTTTGCTATCTTATAACCGAACGCTGCTTCATCCGGCAAACGTTTCCCGGGCTTCGGTCCGCACACATGTCCCGGACTAGGCAACAAATCATCTAGGTAGGTAGTTGCAGGAATTAATTCTATACCATGCTTGGAAAGCTCTTCACCTATGCCATTAAAAATTGATTCCGCATTGCGTTCCTTGAGCTTGCCGAGCAGCATCAGTGTTCTCATGTCAGGCCTTAAATCGAATAAATTTTTTGGCTCAATCTGCCCAACCATCGCTGCCTTAGTAATTTTTTCGCCCTCAAAGAATTTTATTAATTTACCTAACTGACCGACCCTCATCCAAGAAACGGTATCAGATATTTCTTCGATTATGGGATCCGTTTCCCCCTCGAATGCAGCCGAAACTAGGCGTTTTACACCTGCAGAACGTGCCCCATGGGCAAATATTCCGGGATAAATACCATTACCGGCAATCATTCCAATGGCTTCATTTTCACTCATTACTGATCAAAAAGCGCGATGATTGGAAAATGTCCAATTGAAAAAAGATTCACAAACCGCAAACCCTTACTAAAATAGGGTCCGTGAGCTCTAGTTATCAGGTCTTCGCACGTAAATATCGACCCCTTACATTCAAGGACATCCTTGGACAGGATCATGTTGTCCAGACCCTTTCAAATGCCATTGAACAAAACAGGTTAGCCCATGCCTATCTCTTTGTTGGGCCGAGGGGAACAGGGAAAACATCAACCGCAAGAATCCTTGCCAAGGCACTCAACTGTGAAGGCGGTCCAAAAATAGATTTTGATCCTAATGAAAGTATTTGCCAGGAAATTGCAGAGGGGCGGTGCCTTGACGTGTTAGAAATTGATGGGGCAAGTAACAACGGAGTCGAGCAAGTCAGAGAACTTCGCGACAATGTAAAATTTGCTCCGACTCACGGGAAATATAAAATCTACTACATTGATGAGGTTCACATGTTATCTAACGCTGCCTTCAATGCGCTACTAAAGACACTAGAGGAACCTCCCGAACATGTGAAATTTATTTTTGCAACGACAGAAGCAACAAAAATATTACCAACAATAATTTCTCGCTGCCAGAGATTTGATTTAAGAAGAATCCCAACCAGAATCATTGCAGAACAACTCAATCACATCGCCAAACAAGAGGGCATCGAATTAGATCCGATCGCGGGCACAGCAATAGCAAAAGGAGCAGAAGGAGGAATGAGAGATGCTCAATCAATGCTCGACCAACTCGTTGCCTTCTGTGGTGAGTCAATCCATGAGTCCGATGTGTTGGAAGTCTTTGGATTTACTGGAATTGAAATCATCGCAGGCCTAGGCTCAGCAATTTTGAACAAGGAAACTGTCAAAGCCCTTGAGACTATCTATGAACAATCCGAATCAGGAAAAGATCTAAGCAAACTCCTCACAGACCTGATCGGCCACTTCCGTTCAGTTCTCGTTTATCAGGTCGATCCTTCTGGAGCCTCAAAAGAACTGGCAACAGAAATACTTAAGAGAGTAGAAAATCAGTCCAAACAAATTGATACGGACAGGTTACTCGCACTGATTGATCATTTAGCAACAGTAGAAGGCCGCATGAAATGGGCACCCAATAAGCGACTCCATTTGGAGGTAGCCATTATCAAAGGAATCCAGATCATAGAAGAAACTAGGCTAAGCGATGTCATTGATGCTATTGACGGTGCCATCTCCGAAATGCCGGCGGAAAAGACTATTTCAACAGCAAATAAAGATACCAAACCTACTCCCGAGCCTACTCCCGAGCCTACTCCCGAGCCTACTCCCGAGCCTACTCCCGAGCCTACTCCCGAGCCTACTCCCGAGCCTACTCCCGAGCCTACTCCCGAGCCTACTCCCGAGCCTACTCCCGA
>Ga0163108_10000126_pt1 | contig 55197 bp, 37 predicted proteins | sample Fk1155metaG_FD_109644 | JGI IMG/M metagenome (GOLD analysis project Ga0163108, IMG submission 109644) | Marine microbial communities from the Central Pacific Ocean - Fk160115 155m metaG | ecosystem: Environmental > Aquatic > Marine > Oceanic > Photic zone | place: The Central Pacific Ocean...
AGGCCACGGCCGCCGACGTTTCCAGCCATTTTTCTGGTTCGCAACACGATCGACTCGTTCATCCTGGCCCGGCTGCGGAAGACGCGGCTGGAATTTTCTCCCGTCGCTGATCGCCGGACACTGCTGCGGCGGCTGACACTGGACCTGTTGGGCTTGCCACCGACCGAGAAAGAATTGTCTCGATTCCTGGCCGACACGCGGCCGGGAGCCTGGGAACGAACCGTCGATCGACTGCTCGCCTCGCCCCGCTTCGGCGAACACATGTCCTGGAACTGGCTGGTGGCATCGCGGTACGCCGACACCAACGGCTACCAGAGTGATGGAACTCGGATGATGTGGCCATGGCGTGCGTGGGTGATCCGCGCGTTTAATGACAACCTGCCGTTCGACCGGTTCACGATCGAACAACTCGCCGGAGACCTGTTGCCCAGGCCCACTCCCCAGCAACTCGTCGCCACCGGGTTCAATCGCAACCACCCGCTCAACGGCGAGGGTGGACGGATTGCCGAGGAGAACCGGGTCGAGTACGTGCTTGACCGAACCGACACGACGGCCACCGTCTGGATGGCTCTGACGCTCAGTTGTGCAAAGTGCCACGACCACAAGTTCGACCCGCTGACACAAAAGGAGTACTACCGCTTCTCGGCATATTTCAACAGCCTCGACGAGACTGGCCGTGTTGATGCCAAGGGAAATGCCAAGCCGGTGCTGACCGTCGACGTGATCGGCCGACCCGGTCAAAAGGTCGAGACAATGGTGATGCGCAACCGCAAGTCGCGGCGAGACACCTTCGTGTTGAAGCTGGCCCGGTATGACCAGCCCGTCAGGGACGAGAAGCTGCGGCACGGCACGCCCGCTGCCCTGCTGCCCCTGCCCGAGGACACTGGTTCCAGTCGCCTGGGAATGGCCCGCTGGCTGACCGATCCGGATCATCCACTGACGGCCCGGGTGGCGGTCAACCGGATCTGGCAGGTGCTGTTTGGAACCGGGCTGGTGAAGACCAGCGAGGATTTCGGTTCGCAGGGTGAGCCGCCCAGCCACCCGGAACTGCTCGACTGGCTGGCCACCGAGTACATCCACCGCGGCTGGGACACAAAGGCCATGCTTCGCCTGGTCGTCACCAGCACCACCTACCGCCAGTCATCGATTGTCCCGACACGGGTTCCCGAGGCCGATCCTTACAACCGGCTATTGAGTCGCGGGCCCCGCTACCGGCTGCCGGCTCACGTGATCCGCGACCAGGCCCTGGCCATCTCGGGGCTGCTGGTCGAACAACTCGGCGGACCGTCAGTTAAGCCGTACCAGCCACCGGGCCTGTGGGCCGACTTCAGTTTCGGCAAGATCACGTACGCGGCCGATTCCGGGGCGAAGCTCTACCGTCGTAGCCTCTACACCTTCTGGCGCCGCTCGATAGGTCCCCCAAACATGTTCGACGAAGCAACCCGGGACATCTGCAACGTCCGGCCGCAACGAACCAACACGCCGCTGCACGCCCTGACGCTGCTCAACGACGAAACCTACGCCGAAGCCGCGCGAGTGCTGGCCGAACGATTGCTGGCCCGGACCGGAAACGATGCGAAGCGGATCAGCCGCGCGTTCACACTGATTCTTGCCCGCCTGCCGTCGGCGGAAGAACACGACCTGCTGACCGCCACTCTCGAACGGGCCCGGCAACACTACCGGGACAACCCCAAGAATGCCCGAGCCTACAGATCAGTGGGCCGACACGTGCCCCAGCCTGATCTCGATGTGACACAAGTCGCCGCCTGGGGCGCGGTGGTCTCGCTGCTGCTCAACTGCGACGAGGCCATCACGCGGGAATAACGACAGCCGATCAGTCCTATCACGCACACGACATCCGCCGACATGCAACCGCTTGCCGACCACCATCACCTTGTCAACCGCCGTCATTTCTTCGGACGCTCGTCCGTCGGCATCGGCACGGCCGCACTGGCAACACTGCTCGACCACGAATCGTCAGCCGAACGGCTGGTAAACCACTTTGCCCCGAAAGCCAAGCGCGTCATCTACCTTTTCCAGAACGGGGCCCCCACCCAGGTCGATCTCTACGATCACAAGCCCGGTCTCCAGCGATACCGTGGCAAGGACCTGCCCAAGGAAATCCAGGGGGGGCAACGGCTGACGACGATGACCCAGGGCAAGTCGCAGAAGGTCCTATCGACGGCCTGGCCGTTCCGGCCGTACGGCGATTGCGGCACCCAGATCAGCTCGCTGCTGCCACACATCGGCTCGATCGCCGACGAGATCTGCCTGGTGCGGTCAGCGTATACCGAGGCGATCAACCATGCGCCGGCAATCACCCTGTTTCTGACCGGCGCCGAGCAACCGGGACGGCCCAGCTTCGGTGCCTGGCTGTCGTACGGGCTGGGTCGCGAGACCGATGAGTTGCCGACGTTTTGCGTGATGACATCCCGGGACCGTGAGGCCTCGTGTGGACAGTTCTTCTACGAGTGGTACTGGGGCAGCGGTTTCCTGCCAACCTATCACCAGGGCGTCAAGTTCCGCGGGGCCGGCGACCCGGTGCTGTACCTCTCCAATCCCGGCGGCATCGACCAGCGGTTGCGCCGCGGCCTGCTCGACGACCTCGCCCGGCTCAACCGAATCCGTTCCCGTGAAGTGGGCGATCCAGAAATCCAGACGCGAATTGCCCAGTACGAGATGGCCTACAAGATGCAGACGTCGGTCCCCGACCTCACCAACCTCTCGAGTGAGCCCAGGCATATCCTCGAGATGTACGGTCCCGACGTCGCCCGTCGGGGTTCGTTCGCTCACAATTGCCTGCTGGCGCGCCGGCTGGCCGAACGCGGCGTACGATTCGTCCAGTTGATGCACGCCGGCTGGGACCAGCACGGCAACCTGCCAACACAGCTGGCCACCCAGTGTCGCGACACTGACCAGCCTTCGGCGGCACTGGTCAAGGATCTGAAACAACGCGGGCTGCTCGACGAAACGCTGGTGATCTGGGGCGGAGAGTTCGGGCGTACGGTCTTCTGTCAGGGCGACATGGACAACAAGACCAAGCACGGCCGCGACCATCATCCGCGCAACTTCTGCCTCTGGATGGCCGGCGGCGGCATCCGGGGTGGGACGACCTACGGCGAATCAGACGATTTCAGTTACAACGTCGCCCGTGATCCGTTTCACGTTCACGATCTCCAGGCCACCGTGCTGCACTGCCTGGGAATCGACCATGAACGACTGACCTACAAGTTCCAGGGCCGACAGTTTCGGCTTACCGATGTGCACGGGCGAGTGGTCCGGGAGATCCTGACATGATGACGACGCGACAAGGAAATTCAACGGGTGTCCTCCGATGGCTGGTCCTGCCCATGAGCATGGTCTGCCTGTCCTGTCCGGTGGTGCCGGCCGCACCAAAAGATCCGGCTCCCCGTGGCGGCCTCAGAAATCACTGGGCGATCTGCGCGATTGGAAAATCCGGACAGATCGGCGGGATCTGGGACAACATCTCCGGTCGCCGGCTGGTTCAGGAGAGTTTCGAGACCTACACACTGCGAACTCGTGACGGCAAGATCATCACCATCAGCGAGAAGGATGATGTTGTCCATTCGGCCATCTCATCGGCACCACCGCCCAATCGGCCGCGGTGGGGTAACCAGATGGCCTACTTCGCCAGGAATCCGAAGATTCCCGGATCGGCGATCCGCAAGAGTTATTACTTCGCCCTGATCGGAGAGGAACAGCGGATTGTCTGCCGGTCGATCAGCATCACCGCACCCGTCGAGCAGCCCACGCTCTTCAGCAGCGTGACGACCACGATTCTCGCCCCCGCTTTCCGCAAGGGTTCGCTGTACCACTACGTTGTGCCCCAGGGCGTGGCCGGAGATCAACGGCCCCTGATTCCTGCCGGGCAAATCACCACGCCGTTGCCACGCCGTGATCACGGCAACGACGCGCTGGGCCGGGCCGCCTCGGACATCTTTAACCCCGAATGGAAAACCGGCCTGGCCCAGTACCTTTTCCGTGTCGGACGTGACTGGGTTTATCCGCGTGGTCTGCACGGCCAGTCGTACTGGACCGCCAACGGCTGGAAGATCGCCTCCGGAGGTTTCTTCCTGGCCGATAAGGCCAGCCGCAAACGGAACAACCGGATCGAGATGCGATACCACATTTTCGGCGAGAGCCGGCTGGCAGTCCACGAGGAATACCTGGCGTCACCCGAACTGGTGAAGATCCGGAAAGAAACAAAACCGTTGCCCCGGATGTCGCAGGTTCGGTCACCTGGCACCCCGAAGCGATTTCTCCGTCCCGGCGACAAGGTCCCAAGCTTCTCGCTGATCAATATCGGTTCGGGCGGCCGCGGCCAGTTTCGCTATGGCCAGTTTGCCACCTCCGACGACGCCCGGCTGGAACAGGTGGATCCCCTGGATCCAAAGAAGATCGTGCAAACGATTCGCGGCCGGGACCTGAAACAGCGGTTCGCCAGCCAGCGACAAGAGAACCCACACGCCCTGGGCGGCATGTACATCTACCGTGGACACGATTCACCGGTTTTTTCCCAGCATTCCGACTGGATCCTGTCCCGTTCACCGACCGGTCTCGTGTCGACACGACCCCTGCCCGAGGTGTTCGATTTCGAGACGCGGGGGGTGATCGCCGAATCCGACTACCTGGGAACCGAGCTGTTCTACTGGGACGCGGCGCTCGACAGCGGACAGATCGACTGGGAACGGCAACACGTCAGTCAGACCAGCTCGGTGCTGGCACGCTGGCAGAAGCTCTACGAGGCGCTGCACCAGCGGAACAAGTTGTTGTGGGTCAATGCCCGGACGGGATCGGCTTTTTACGACATCACCTATTACGAGGGGAGCGGGGCACAGCGGGTTCCGGGCAAGACCTGGCGGGACGGGGCCGACATGGACCTGATGAACAAGATCTACCAGGTCCCCGGCACCATGCACGTGCCGTTGTACTGGTGGACGAATGGCCCGCAGCAAAACACCCAGCGATACCAGAACCTCTGCCTGGCCCTGGCACTGTCACCGCGGGGCGGCGCCTGGATGAAACCCGTCGACGGGAAATTTCCCCGGGCTCCAGATGACGGGGTACTGCACGAGGTGATCGACGAGTTCCGCGATGCCCGGTTCACACGGATCGGGCTCGAACCGGCCTGGTGGCGTGACCTGGAAACCGATGTCGAAGCCTACACGTTGCGGCTGGGTCCAACGTGGTTCGTCAACGTGATGGCTCACCGCAAGCAATCCTCGACTGTCACCGCCTCGATCGACGTGACGCGAACCACGCTCGATCCCACGCAACCGGTCTTTTGCTGGCAGCACCAGTCCCGGCAAGCTCTCGTCGCCGGTTCGCAGTACCCGAAAGACCGGGCCGATCGCTACTTCACCACCACCACGCTCTCGCTGCTGCAGCCCGGCGACAAGCGGCTGATCCTGCCGCTGGTCGACGTGCCTCCCGAACGCACCCGCCTGTGCACGCTTTCGCAGGTACCGGCCTGGATCACCTCCGCCGACGGCATCGGCACACAGCTCAGGCTCTCGCAGACCCTCGGCAGCGAAATCGACGGGAAGGTTGACCTGAAGAATCGGGTGGTGACTCTCGAGACGACCGGGCCGCGACGACTCGAGATCGCCACCTGGTGGAACCCTGACTGGGGAACGCCACGGGTTCTCGAGGACGAAACCGTGCTGCCCTATCGCATCGATCGCCGTTCCGGGCAAACACTGCTGGTCTTCGAACTGCCAGCCGGCACTCACTCCCTGCAAGTCGCTGCGAAGTGACGCTTGTCCACCGCAGGCCAACCGATTGCACGCTTCCAACCGGTGGGGCACAATGACTGGTCGGCAGATTTCCTCCATCACACCGAGACTCACCATGCGCCATCCCACCATCCTCGCCGCCCTGATCGCCACCATGATCTCCTCGACGGCCCCGGCCGCCGATGGTGTCTTCAAGCTCAAGGCCCGGTCACGCCGTGCGGCCAAGACCGTCGCCGGGAATGGTTTTCAATCGGCCATCCGGGACCTGAAGTGGCAACCCTCGCAAACGGCGGTGATTGTCTGTGACATGTGGGACCTGCATCACTGCCTGAACGCCACGCGACGGGGCGGGGAAATGGCGCCGCGGATGAACAACCTGCTCAAGCAGGCGCGACGCCAGGGGGCGACGATCATCCACGCGCCCAGCAGTTGCATGAACACCTACAAGGACCACCCCGCCCGCAAGCGAGCCCGCGCGGTGCCCAAGTCGAAATCGCTGCCCAAGGACATCGGCACGTGGTGTTACAAGATTCCCGCCGAAGAAAAGGGCGTCTATCCACTCGACCAGACCGACGGGGGCGAGGATGACGACCTGGAAGAGCACCGCCGCTGGGCCGAAAAACTGAAGGCGATGGGCCGCAACCCACGGGCCCCGTGGAAAAGCCAGACCGATCTGCTCGAGATCAACAACGACGACTACATCTCCGACAACGGCGAGGAGGTGTGGAGCATCATGGAACAGAACAAGATCTCCAACGTGATCATGGTCGGTGTGCACACCAACATGTGTGTTCTCGGACGCCCCTTCGGACTCAGGCAGATGGCCAAGAACGGAAAACACGTCGTCCTGGTCCGCGACATGACCGACACGATGTACAACCCGCACCGCTGGCCATTCGTCAGCCACTTCCAGGGAACCAGCCTGATCATCGAGCACATCGAGAAGTTTGTTTGCCCGACGATTACCAGTGACCAGTTGCTTGGCGGAGCCCCCTTCCGATTCAAGAATGACCGCCGACCGAAGGCGGTCTTCCTGGTCGCCGAGCGGATCTACAACACTAGGTCGACGCTGCCGGTGTTGGCAAAGCAGTTGTTCGAGAACCAACTGGGATTCGAGACCACCGTGCTGCACGCCGCCGACGGGGTGCATGAAATCAAGGGGATGGCCGAGGCCATCAGCAGGGCCGACCTGGTGGTCGTTTCGATTCGTCGCCGCGCGTTGCCGAAAAAAGACCTCGACGCCCTCAGGGCTCACCTGGCGGCCGGCAAGCCACTGATCGGCGTCCGAACGGCCAGCCACGCGTTTGACGCGCGGGGCCAGGGCCCCAAGGGACATGCCGAGTGGCCTGGCTTCGATGCCGAAGTCCTCGGTGGAAATTACCACGGCCACCATCCGACCGGGCCGACCACGAGCGTGGTCTCGACCACAGCCAGGCACCCGGTCCTGGCCGGGATTTCCGGTCCCTTTACGAGCAAGGGGGCTCTCTACATGCCCAGCCCGTTGGCCAAGGGTGCAACCCCCCTGTTGATGGGATCTATCCCCGGGAAAAAGTCCGAACCGGTGGCCTGGACCAACCAGTTCGGCAAGGCCCGGGTGTTTTACACCTCGCTGGGCCACGAGAGTGACTTCCGCTCGCCACAGTTCCGGCAACTGATGGAAAATGCCGTGAGGTGGACGACCGGAATGAAGAGCGCCGTCGCGGCAAGGCCCTAGACGGCCTTTTCGGACCAACACCGTCGACTGAACTGTCAGGGGACGATACGGACCAGTGGCGGTGTCTGCATGTGTCGCGGGCTCGTCGCCGCGGCCTGTTGCGGCGGGAACCCGACAAAATGCAACCAGGCCCGCAACCGCTTCGGGCGACGGTTTGTCACCGACCGCTTCGTGAAGACACGACGAACCGTAACCCGCCCCTCGGCCGTCGTCCGGATCGAATCGGCCTGCTCATCGCCGAACTGTCCCACAGCCAGCGCCAGGCAACGGGTGCGGTCCATCAAGTGAGTCCAGCCCTCGGCCGCCTCGTGTCCGCCCGGGCGGGCGACGACAAGCGGTCGCAGGTTGCCTTCGCGGCCCTGCAAAACCCTCCACCGCGGTGCCCCACCCCGGGTCCCACTCTCGAGCAACGCCGCCTGGCCTGCAGCCAGCCGGGCATAAACCCAGGTGCCCGCACCGAAATCGGCCAGGGTCGGGACGCCGCTGCGTGGGGGATCGAGGTTGAGATCCACCACGAGCGACGCCTCGGCAATTTCGTCGTTGGCATCGTCCAGGGACCAATCGAGTCTGACCCAGCTCCGAGAGACGGGAAAATCGAGCTCGACGTGGCTGGCGACTGCGTCCCGACCGGCAGGCGTCACTGACGAGTCACCGGCAAGAGTCACCGCCAGGGGGCCTTTCCGGACCAGCCGCCACCGCTTTGCCTGTGGTCCACCAAGCTGGTAGGAACGTCCTCCGCGATCTTTCAACTCCAGCCGCGCGGTCGGTCCCCGCAGATGCTCGTGACCACCAAATTCCAGCGACTGCAGAAATGGGCCGACGCGACGAGGGATTGACCAGGTCAGATACGGGGCATTGATCACCTGCAGCCTCGTGCCGGTCGCCTTGACCGCGTGGCCTCGCTCTCGCCGCGGCCCCGGTCGTACGGCCGGTCCAACCTCCAGGGAAAATACCCGCCGCTGGAAGGGGGCCAGGGTCACCGAAAACGCCAGCCACCACCTCACCCGCTTTCCCTGTGGCTGGGCATCGACCTGCAGGACGACCGGTCGTGCCTGTTCGTCGAGAAGACGAAATTGTGGCCGACGCGCAGTTGCCGGACGGTCCAATTGCAGTGTGCACGGATAGACCGGTCGCGACCATCCACCGGTTTCCCGGACCTCAACAACCAGACGGTCCCCTCCCCACAGGGACCCGGTCGTGACCAACCACAACAGCAGCGACAACCGCCACCGGGTCGACAACAAGTAGCGGTGGCGGGATCTGCACATCGAAAGGCTCCGGTGCAAGATCGTACCGGAGCCGTCGACCAGCCTCAATCGGCTCGAGACCGGCGACCCTTCATGGACTGGCCGGCGGGTCGTCATCGTCGTCACTGGCAGCAATCGCCACCGGAACAACCACCGCCACGGCACCGACAATAATCAGCCCCGTGGTGTCCAGCCCGAGAAAGCCGACCTCCGTCTCGGCCTGACCCCGAACCACGACCGCCTGGTCGACAAGCACAACCTGGACAGGAGTCCGGGGAGGAGCTGAACCGGCAGCCCAGGCCCGGATTACCTGTCGGGCCGATCCGCTCGTCAACACGTAGGCACCACCCGGCAGATTCCTGGCCACAAACCGCCCACTCTTATCGGTTTGCACACGGGCAACAACCTTGGCACCCCGATGCAGCTGCACCACGCGGCCGGCGAGCTTTCGCCCCCGGCCATCAACCAGCTGGCCCGCCAGTGTTCCCCCGGCCCCGAGGACAACGTCGGACATGACCGACTTTCCGGAGACCGGCGGTGTTGACGCCGACAGACCCTGGGGCATCAACATTCCAAGACAGGCCATTCCCATGGCAAAGCAGGCAATCCTCATGGCATCCACCGCTGTTGGGGTTAGACGGGTCGAATCGAAACTGAGGCGTATACACCTGATTTCGGTTGCGCGGCTTGCCGGGTGCAATGAGATATCTTCTGTCCGTCCACAATCCCCAAACCCCCTAACCGGACTCGCCATTCGATACAAACTGGCGCGTGCATGGCAGTCACCCGTCCGATCGTCTCGGTGCGGAACCGCCACAAAACACGAGGTGTCAGGTCCTGGAGGTCAATTCCGGGACCGGGGTTCCCTTCATCCGTGATGCGCTGGAGAGGACCGGCACGGTGCGACCGGCAAAGCTGGTCAGTGCCGTGTCCCGGGTATCAACGCCCAGGTGATGGTAAAGGGTGGCCAGGAAGTCATAAGGGCTGACGCGGCGTTTGATCGGGTCTTCACCGCGGCGATCAGTGGCACCGATCACCTGCCCGGTCTCCATTCCTCCGCCGGCGAAGACCATCGAGTTGGCTCGAGGCCAGTGATCGCGACCGGGCTGTCGGGTTCCCTTGGGTCGACTGGCCTTGCCGGGACCACTCGAGGGCTGGTTGGAGATCCTGGGGGTACGGCCGAATTCGCCGGTGATCACCACCATCACGCGACGGTCGAGACCACGGTTGTAGACATCCTCGATCAGACCACTGATGGCCTGGTCGAAGAAAGGCGCACGCCAGGCGAGTGCTTCAAAGACGTGGTGATTGACGGCATGGTCATCCCAGTTGGCCACGCGACCACACAGCGGTCCGTCGAATTCGGTTGTCACGATGTCGACTCCCGCCTCGACCAGTCGCCGGGCCAGCAGGCACTGCTGGCCCCACTGGTTGCGTCCGTAGCGATCGCGAAGTGCCGCGGGCTCATTTCCGAGATCGAACGCCTCCTGGGCCTTGGGACTCGTCAGCAGCGAAATTGCCTGTGACTCGAAGTCATCGACGGCCTGCATCAGCCCGGTCTGGTCGATGTCACGGCGAAGCCGGTCAAACGACACGCGAAGACTCGAGCGCCTCGTCAACCGGGCGAGTTCGGACTCCTTGGACCCGATATTGGGAACCGAGAACTTCGGCTTGCTCGGATCGCCGGTGACCCTGAACGCCTCGTAGGACGGCCCCAGGAACCCCGGGCCGGCGATCTGGAATGCGTCGTAACGATCGACGGGATTGATCGCCACGTAGTTGGGAAGTGCCTTTGGCGAATCCGATCGCAGGAAATTGGCCACCGTCATCCAGTCGGGATAGAACGGTTTCGGCTTGTCGGCACGGGCCGGATCTCCCGAGAGGACTCGCAACGATCCCGCGGGGTGTCCGCCGGCGTTGTGAGCTATCGATCGCAGGATATTGTACTTGTCGGCAATCGAGGCCATCCGCGGCAACAACTCGGTGAGCTGTGTGCCGGGAACCGAGGTCGAGATCGGGTGGTAGGGACTGCGGTAGGCATCGGTGGAACCGGGCTTGGGGTCCCAGGTGTCCAGGTGGCTGCAACCTCCACGAAGCCAGACAAGAATGATCGCTGTTTTCTTGTCGTCGGGGGCTCCTGCGGCGGCCGCCTGGGCTCGCGAATGATAGAGTCCGGGCAGGGTCAGACCACTGAAGCCAACCAGGCCGGTCCGCAACACCTCCCGACGGTCCACACGCTGCGGTCCCCGGCACTGTTCACGGTTCATCCCAATCCCCTGGATTCTTCCCATCCGAAAGTCGCATCAACGACGGTCCATTCATGGTATCGGCGATGCGCCCCGGCCTCAATGACTTCGCTCGTGTCGAGCAACTTCTTGCTGCCTTTCGCCACGGTCTCCTGCCACGAGGGTCGCCCACCGTAACGATCCACTCGCTTCCCGACAATGCGTGTTGCCCGGTCGTCACCCGGTCAGCAGTTCCGGTCGCAATCGGCCGGTTCCGGTCAGCGGCATGGGTTTTCCGACTGCATTCGGAACAGTCGTCTCGGGATCAATCCCCAGGAGATGAAACGCCGTGGCAAGAATATCCTTTGGCGAAACCGGTGTCGCGGCAACATCACCGCCGTGTGGATCTGACCGGCCAACAACCAGCCCGCGGCTCATTCCCCCACCGGCATAGACCTGCGAGTAGACCCGCGACCAGTGGTGCCGGCCGGCGCCATGGGGCTTGGAGTCGATCTTCGGTGTCCGACCGTGTTCGCTGATGACCAGCACCAGCGTTTCGTCGAGCATGCCGCGATCCTCGAGGTCCAGCAGCAGCGCGGTGAACGCCTGGTCAAAAACCGGGAGCAGAAATTCTTTGAGGCGGCCGTAGTGGTTGTGGTGCGTGTCCCAGCCCCCGGCGTTCAGGCCAAACGCATCCCAGATGACCGTGACAAAACGCCCTCCCGACTGAATCAACCGTCGTGCCGCCAGACAGGACTGGCCGAACAGCGACATCCCGTAACGATCGCGGACCGCAACCGGTTCGCGGGTGTAGTCGAGGGCCTTGTGAAGGGCGCCGGTCGCCAGCAGTGAGTAGGCCAGTTGCTGCTGCCCGGAATAGGTATGGACCCGCTCGGCCTGGTCGAGCCAGCGACGTGCCTGGTCGAATTGCGAAAGCAGGCTGCGGCGCAGGTCAAAACGACGGGGCGAGATGTCAGCGTGTCGTGTTCCGGTGCCGGCGAGTTGCAGTTTGTCGGTTGGCCGAATGCTCAGTTGCGGGTCGTGGAACGCCTTGCCCGGCCGAACGGCCGGCGCGACTCGTGTTCCCTTCACCATGAAGTCGGTGTAGACCGGATCGTGACGCGTGCCGAGAAACGCGCCGTAGGGTCCGGCCAGTGGGGGATATTCATTCTTCGAGCCCATCATGAACGGCAAAGCGATATTCCGCGGCATCGACGGAGCCGACTCGCCGGTGCGGCGTTCGTCGAGATAGTCGACGATCGAACCGATGAACGGCCACTGCCGCTTGTCACGAGGCTTGGCCTCGATCTTCGTGTCGACATTCGGAATTCCGGTGGTTGCATAGACCGTGCCGTGCAACGGGTAGGGGTGCGTCAACGAGCGGACAAAGGTCATCCGATCGGCGATCGAGGCGATCTTCGGCAGACCCTCACCGAGGGCAATTCCCGGCACGTTTGTCGGGATCGCTCGCATCTCGCCCTGAATCGACGACGGCGCGTCGGGCTTGGGGTCGTAGGTTTCGTGCTGTGGCGGCGAGCCGTACTTGTAGATCAGGATGCACGATTTCGCCTGGCCGAACCGTGGCGCGTCGGACGATTCAGCAGCCTGCAGTTGCGGTCTTGCGAGAACGTCCCCCAGGCCAATCCCGAAAGCACCGAGCCCGCCGATGTGCAACAGGTCGCGGCGCGACAGGCCGGTACAAAGCGTCTTCGGATTGCCGAGCAGTCGAATCAAGCGGAAGCACTCCACGGACCATCACGAACGGTGATTATCGGCCATTCCAGGCAATCAATCAATTGGTTGTGGTGCGGCAACATCGCAGCCGCCGCCGGCAACTCACGCTTCGGTTGCCGTGAACTACCAGGAATCGGTGCGGAAGGGGGAAGCAGGAAGCCCTGCCTTGTTCGACAGGTTCGGTTCGGCTTCCTGGTGCCACCCCAATCGCACGGCCACAGGCTTCTCGACACCATCGGCGCGGACCACGACCGATCCGCCCTCGATCGTGGCCGTGGCTGCGACAAACTTCTTGTCCTCACCAGCGATCGTGAAGTGCGAAAGCGGCTTGCTGTCTCGCGACACCAGTCCGCCACCCACGTGATTGAACTCGAGACGGATCGTGCTGCCCTTGATCTTCATGCTCTTGTAGAGCGGACCCGAGTAGACAAGGTCTTTCTTGCCGTACGTTCCGGCAAGGGCCCAGAGTGCGAGTCGCTTACCAACATCCTGCTTGTTGCGGGGATGGATGTCGCGGGTGTTGCCGATGTCGACGATGACGGCCATTCCCGTGTGCGGTACAGACAGGGTCTTGAGCTGGGCCTCCCAGATGCCGGCCAATCGTGTCGGGTCCCCGCCATAGCGGTACGGTGCCAGCTGAACGAAGTAAAACGGCAGGCTGGGTTTCTGCCAGACCGACCGCCAACCGTTGATCAGGGCCTTCATCTTCTCGTAGTACATCATCCCTTCGCCGTTGTTCGATTCGCCCTGGTACCACAGGGCACCCCGAACGCCGTAGGGCAGAACAGGCGCCACCATGCCGTTGTACAATGCCAGGGGGCTTTGGTGATTGACCTGGCCGTTGCCGCGGCGGGCGGGGTACTTGTCGAGGCTGGCGGAGATCTCGGAGAGCTTTGGCACGCCACGAAATCCGGCGGGAGGTATCCACGGCTCGATCCGTGTGCCACCCCAGTTGCATCCCAGCAGACCGATCGGAACGTCGAGTTGTTCCTGCAGGTAGCGACCGAAGAAGTAACCGACGGCCGTGAACTCGCCGACAGTCTCGGGGCTGCAGGCCTTCCAACCGTCGCTGGCGATATTCGACTGCGGGTTGTCGGCCGGGCGGTGTGGAAACTTGATGTGACGGATCCGGGGATGTTTGGCGGCGGCGATTTCTTTTTCCGCGTCTTTCGACTGCCGCACCCGCCATTCCATGTTGGATTGTCCGGAACAGAACCAGACCTCGCCCACCAACACGTTCTTGATCGTCACCTCGCTGGTTCCCTTCACGCCAATCTCGTGCGGGCCCCCGGCCTTTTGGGCCGGCAGGTACGCCGTCCAGCGACCATCTTCACCGGCGGTGGCCCGGGCGGTGTGATCACCAAGGCTGACCGAGACAACCGTTCCGGGCGTGTCCCAACCCCAGACCGGGACGGGTTCGCCTCGCTGCAGCACCATGTTGTCGCCGATGACCGACGGGAACCGGACCTCGGCCGGCAAACGGGCCGCCAGGACGAACAGTAGCAGCGAGACGGTACTCAGGAGGATGCGTATCACAGGGAACTCCGGACTGAGTGAGTGTGGAGGGACTGCAGGTGAAGACCGCGTGAGAGCCGGGGATTCAAACGTCCAGATTCTTGACATCAAGAGCGTGCTTTTCAATGAACTGACGTCGGGGTTCCACATCATCACCCATCAGCACATTGAACAGGTCGTGGGCGGCCGCGGCGTCCTCGAGGGTGACCTGCAACAACTGCCGGTTTTCCGCATCCATGCTCGTGGTCCACAGTTCCTCGGGGTCCATTTCTCCCAGGCCCTTGAACCGGGTGATCTTCATCCCTTTTTCGCCAAGCGACCGGATCGCCGGCAACAGGTCCCGGAAACTGGAAAGTGGTTGCCGGCTGTCGCCGTTGGTCAACACGATGGGGAAAAATGCCTCGCCGTCGCGGTTCCCAGCCGGTAACAGGTCGATGACGGTGATGCCAAACCCCTTGAGTTCTGCCAGGGTCGCGTTGATCGACTTGGTTTCGTGCAGGTCGGTCCGCCGCAACTGGGGATCACCGGAGTCGCTCCCGTTGGATTCGGCAGCGCCATTGTCAATCACGGCTGGGGAATCGTCATCCGCCACAGTGAATTCGCCCCCGTGCTTCTCCTGTTCGACTTCCAGGAAACTGTCGACCTCCGCTGCCGTTTGAAACCAGTGCTGTTGCTGGCCCAGAAAGACCCGGTACCTGGGCAGACAGGCATCATCGCCCACGTGTTCGGTGACCAGCCAGCGAAGATCGATGCCTCGACGCTCGAGTGTCTGCAGGGGTTCCTCAAGATCTCCCAGGAGATCGACCACCTTTTTCAGCGAGTCCCCCTCGAGTGCCTGTCCCTCGTCGAGTTCAACCTGGCTGCCGTCCATTCCCAGCTCGACCAGCTCGGTCATCATCTGCTCGTGCGTCTGCACATACCTGGCTTTCTTGCGGCCCTGAATCACCCGGTAAAGCGGCGGCTGCGCGATGAAAATGCAGCCCTCGCGAACCAGCGGTTCCATGTGCCGATACAGAAAGGTCAGCAGCAGCGTACGGATATGGCTGCCGTCGACATCGGCATCGGTCATCAGGATCACCTTGCCGTATCGCCTCTTGCTGACATCCTCGAGCTGGGCGCCCGGCGGCACACCAATGGCCTTGAAGATGTTGGTGACCTCCTTGTTCTGCAGCACCTTGGCTTCGCGGGCCTTCTGGACATTGAGGATCTTGCCGCGCAGCGGCAGGATCGCCTGTGTCTCGGAATCGCGGCCGGTGTCGGCTGATCCCCCGGCCGAATCACCTTCGACCAGGTACAGCTCGGTTTCTTCCAGTATTCGGCTACGACAATCGCGGAGTTTTTCGGGAAGCCCGCCGGTTGTCAGTGCGCCCTTGCGGCGGATCATCTCCCGGGCCTTCCGAGCCGCCTCGCGCGCCTCGGCTGCCCGCATCCCCTTGCCGGCAATCAGCCTGGCGACTTTCGGATTCGCCTCCAGGAACGCAACCAGCCCCTCGTGAACCACCGATGTCACGATACCCTCGACCTCGCTGTTGCCCAGCTTGGTCTTGGTCTGACCCTCGAATTGCGGGTCGGGAATCCGCACGGCCACGGCCGCTGTCAGGCCCTCGCGAAAATCATCCCCGGTCGGCGTGGCATCCTTGAAGAGGTTTTCCTTGCGGCCGTAAGTGTTGATCGCGCGGGTCAGGGCGCTACGAAAACCACTCAGATGTGTGCCTCCCTCGACGTTGTTGATGTTGTTGGCAAACGTGCGAACGGTCTCGGCGAAGTCGAGGTGATACTGCAGAGCCACATCAACCTCGACATCGTCCTGTTGGCCCTGGATCGAGATCACCTTGCCAAACAGTGGTTGCTCGGTCCGGTTCAGGAACTCGACAAACTCGACCAGCCCCTTTTCGTAACAGTAGTCCTCGGACTGCTCCGAACGTTCGTCGATGATCCGAACCCGCACCCCGGCGTTGAGAAAAGCGAGCTCCTGCAGGCGGCGATCGAGAGCATCAAAGCTGAACTTCGTGTCCGGGAAGATCTCCGGGTCGGGATGAAACTTGACGCGGGTTCCCGTCTTGTCGGTCTTGCCCAGCTCCTTGAGCGGCCCGGTCAACTGGCCTCGTTCAAAACCCATCGTCCACGTGTGGCCGTCGCGGCGAACCTCGGCCTCAAGCCATTCAGAAAGGGCGTTGACGGCGGTCAGACCCACGCCGTGCAAGCCGCCGGTCCCTGTCTTGTAACCGCTCTCCCGATCGAACTTCCCGCCCGCATGGATCTCGGTGAAAACCACCTCCAGGGCCGATCGATTGTTGTGATCGGGCAACTCGCCGACCGGGATTCCTCGACCATCGTCCTGGACGCTGACGCTACCGTCGGTGTGAAGGGTCACGGTGACAGTCGTCGCGTGACCGTTGACGGCCTCGTCGATGCTGTTGTCGACGACCTCGAAGACCAGGTGGTGCAGTCCGCGCGCGGTCGTGTCGCCGATATACATCGCCGGACGAATCCGGATACCCTCGACACCTTTCAGTGCCCGAATCTGTTTCGCTGTGTACTCGGCGCTTTCGCTGCCTGTGTCATCAGCCACGTCACTTACCCCGTCGGTCGTCTGTCGCTTGCGTCAGGCTGCCCTTCAACCGGAACTTCAACCCGCTGATACTCAGGCCGCGCTGTTGTTTCATCGCCTTCAGCAATCCGGGTTTGTGGAACGAATCAAGTTCGTAGAGCAGCGCCGCATTGCCAACCTCGATCTCCAGTGATCGGTTTCGAACACCCACCACCCGGGTCTCTGCCCCGATCCTCTCTCCAGCCACCTGGTGCCAAGCCTTGCTCAGTTGTTCGGACGCGCCGTTGCGGACCAGGCCCTTCAGAGCAACAAGTTCCGAAAGGGCCTCGCCCAGTCGTTGGGGTCCCCGAGCCGCCGGCATAGATCATCGATCCTTCGAGAGCGGCATGACCACGTAGGTGTATCCATCATCCGTACAGAAAACCGCCGCGCTTTCGCCGTCCACCAGGTGCAACGATACGGTCGATTCCGGCTTCAGCACCTTCAGAAAATCAATGATGAATCGCGGGTCAAAGCTGACCGCAATCTCCTCGCCATCGAAGCTGAGGGGAATTTCGATTTTCGATTCGCCAACATCGGCAGCAACTGTTTCCAGGGTCAACTGGCCCTGGCGAAACGTGAAGTTGACACCGCGACTCTCCTCGCTGGTGACAATCTGTGCCTGGCGAACCGCTGAATGGAACGAATCGACCTCGACGGTCACGATCGACGAGTTGTCGGTCGTGATCAACTCGGCATAGCTTGGGAACCGCCCCTCAACCAAACGGCTGTAGATTGTCGACTGGCCGCAGCGCACAAGGATGTCGTTGGCGTTGATCGCCACCTGGATTTCCTCGTCTTCGTCGGAAATCGACCGTTCGATCAACCGCATTGCTTTGGCCGGAACAACCGGCGCCGGGTTGGCCAGCTCTTCGATCCCCTCGGATCGGCACGGAACAGCGGCTACAGCCAGGCGACGACTGTCAGTCGCCGCCAACGTGATACGATCTGCTCCCGGATCCAACAGCACTCCGCCCAGGGCATAACGGGTGCTTTCCTGGTCGGTGGAAAACACCGTTCGGTTGATCCCCTCCCGCAACGCCGCCCCGGGAATCGCAAAATACTGGTCGCCTTCAAACGATGCGACATCAGGAAATTCATCCGGGTCTTCCGATGCCAACGAGAACCGGCTGCTCGCCGACTGAATGCAGATCGATGATTCGGAAACCTCGATATCGACCGTGTCGTCGGTCAACTCGCGCAGAATCGACGACACCCGCATTGTTGGCAGCAACACCTCGCCGCTGGAATCGGTTTCCACCCCGTCCAACTTCACCCGAATCCCCACCTCCTGGTCGGTTGCCAACAGGGTGACGGTGCCGTCACTGACCTGAAGCTTGACGTTGCGGAGAATTTCTTTCGGAGTTCGTGTCGGCACAACTCCACTGACAATCTGGAGTGAGGCCGCCAGGGAGGATCGGTGGCATTGTAGTTTCATGGTGTCACGTCGGTACTGGAACACTCCGTTGACAAACAGATCGACGCGACGAAGTCGCGCTTGGCTGTTTTTAGATATTTAATTAGCAGTAGTAGTATCAGGGGGCATTTTCGCTGTGGAATTCCCCGCGTCGTTACAACGAAAGTCCATGATACCAAGCGAGTTATTTACCGACAAGCAGCGTCAATCGATGTTAAAAACGCGACGGAAACACCCCGGAAATTCAGGTCGGCCATGAAGACAAAACGGGTGTTCGTGTCATCGAACTGATGTCGCCCTGCGATCACATCTTGCTGTCGACGACTTAAAGACAGTCTGTCAACAGGTTATTCACCCCCCAGATTCTTCGTGGCCTGTCAATCTGGCATGGATTGCGTGAACAGCTTGCCGTAGTTCGGGTTCTTCCGAAAGCCGTTGTTGCATTCTCCGGCAGGCGTGGAGAACGGTTGTATGGTTACTGCACCCAAAATGGGCTGCGATCTTCGAGTAAATTGCCCCGGTCAGTTCTCGGGCCAGGAACATGGCACACTGGCGTGGTGTGACGATGTGCTGGGCACGTGAACGCTGGCGAAGTTGCCGCGGCGAGATGCCGAACTGTCTCGCCACATCGCGGGTGATTGCTGCAAGGGTTGGCGGTTCCACAACGGCGTCTCCAGCGAGGACCTGCCGGGCCAGTGGCAGATCGATCACACCGCCGCTGATCCTTGCCAGGGTTTCGAGTTGTCCCAGGGCGGCGATCAGGTCGCGAGCTGATCCACTGATCCGGCGTGCCAGCAGTTGGGCGACTTCGACGGGCAGCGGGATCTGGTGTCGCGAGGCCAGGTGTTCGAGCAGTTGCAGGCGGCTGGCCGGACCAGGGTTCCTGATCGACACGACCACCCCGCCCCGGAGGCGGCTGATCAACTTCGGATCGCAGCGCTCCAGTCGCCCGGGCAACTTCGATGCGGTGACCAGGACACGGCCTCTGCGAACGATCATGTCGTCGATGACAGCCAGCAGTTGCACCTGGCTTTGTCGACGACCGGCCAACGCCTGCAGATCTTCGCAGACCAGTACGTCAAGGCTGCGGTAATTTTCCTGAAACCCCGGCACATTCCGGCGTTCGGATGCCTCGGCCAGTTCGGCAGCGAACTGGCTGGCGGTCACACCCTGTTTCCGGGTACCCAAACCCTGCAGGAACAGTCGCGCCAGGTGAGACTTGCCGGACCCGGGTGGGCCAGAGATGAACACGATGGATGGCCGCGACGAGTCTTGTGAGGCCAGTTGTTTGACAGCCGTGTGTGCCAGACGAATTTCGGGCACAAGCAGCAGGGGTTCGGATTCGAGTCCCGATACCACCATCATCCCTGCTCCCGGCTCAATGTCTCACGGACGACCACTCAGGCAACGGGTGTTGATTTCCTGAGTCGTGTGACGACGCTGGCGATCCGGCGGACTGCCTCGTCGATCTCCTCGAATGTATTCTCGATTCCCACACTGAAGCGGACACTGGCACGATAAACCTCCTCGGGGCACCCCATGGCAACCAGGGCGGGGGCGGGATCAGCCGCGCCACTGCCGCAGGTGCTGCCCAGCGAACAGGCAACCTGTTCCAGATCGAGCGCGACGAGAATGGCTTCGCCGTCAAGACCGGGGAACGCGATGTTCAGCGTGTTGGGCAGGCGGTGATCGAGGTGCCCATTGACGACGCTGGGACCGGCCTGTTCCTGGAGTCCTTGCTGGAGCTGGTCGCGGAGCATCCCGACCCTGCTGGTTCTCTGTTGCAGATCCTCATGCCACGACTGCAATGCCCGGGCCATCCCGGCCACCAGGGCCACGCACTCGGTTCCCGGTCGCCGACCGGATTCCTGGTGGCCCCCGAATTCGAATGGTGCCAGTGTGCAATCGCTGCGGAGCAGCAGGGCACCGATTCCCCGCGGGCCGTGGAACTTGTGGGCCCCCAGCGCCAGTGACGCCGGGCCGAGCTGGTGGAAGTCGACGGAAATTTTTCCGACCGCCTGTACGGCATCAACATGAAGTGGGACATCGTGCTGCCGGCAGAGATCCGAGAGTGGCTGGAGGTCCTGGATCACCCCGGTCTCGTTATGGGCGAGGATGATCGTGGCCAGATGAATGTCGTTCCAGGGCAGCTCGTCGAAGGCGTCGGAGGCCAGTCGGCCTTCAGGGTCGACCGTCAGGTCCAATCGTTTCCAGCCGCGTTGCTGCAGAGCTGCGACCGATTCCGTCGTGGCGGGATGTTCGCCGGCGGTCATCAGAACGGTCCCCGGCTCTGCGGCGGCGAACCCGAAGAGGGCGAGATTCGTCGATTCGGTTCCCCCGCTGGTGAAGATCACCTCGGCGGGGTCGGCCCCGAGGATCTCAGCGATCGTCTCCCGGGCGTCTTCAAGAACGACCCGTGCCCGTCGCCCGACCGCATGGCGGCTGCCCGGGTTACCGTAGCTCTTGGCCAGGTGCCGTGCGACGGTCTCGACAACTTCCGGCAGGGGCTTCGTCGTGGCGTTGTTGTCCAGGTAGATGCAGGGCTGCTCGCCGGGGGTCGTCATGTCGAGACTCCCGCTGCGATAGCGATCCTCGCCGCAATCGCCTCACCGGTCTGCTCGGTCGTTGCCTCACCGCCCAGGTCGGGTGTTCGGGGCCCGCCCTCAGCCAACAGACTCTTGACCGCGTGCTCAATCGCTGCCGCGGCTGCGTGAAGCTGGAGGTGATCGAGCATCATGGCGGCCGAGAGAATCGCGGCCAGCGGATTGGCGATGCCCTGGCCGGTGATATCCGGCGCGGATCCATGGACGGGCTCAAACATGCTGGGGCCGGTTCGCGTCGGGTCAATGTTGGCGCTGGCGGCCAGGCCCATGCTGCCCACGACGATGGCGGCCAGGTCGGTGAGAATGTCACCGAAGAGATTGCTGGCGACGACCACGTCGAACGATTCGGGGCGACGCACGAATTCCATCACCGCGCGATCAATCAACAGCGATTCGGTATCGATTTCGGGAAACCCCGCTGCCACCTCGTCGAACACCTCGTCCCAGAGCACCATGCCGTAACCCTGGGCGTTGCTCTTGGTGATCGAGGCGATGCGTTTTCTGGGCCGCGTGGCGGCCTTTTCGAAAGCGGCCTGGATGATTCTCCGACAACCATGGCGGGTAAAGATGGACGTCTGGACGGCGACATCGTGGGTTCGCTCGGCATAGAGTCGTCCCCCGACATTGGCATATTCGCCCTCGGTGTTCTCGCGAAAGATCTGCATGTCGATCGAGCCGGGGGCCTTGTCTCGCAGCGGACTCTCGACCCCGGGAAACAGATACGATGGTCGCAGGCAAACGCACTGGTCGAATCGTCGCCGGATCGGCAGGAGCAGTCCGTTGAGCGTGATATGGTCCTGGACATCAGGGTGTCCCACCGCGCCCAGCAGGATGGCATCGTGTCCGGCGAGCGTATCAAGATAGTCTTCGGGTGCCATGCGGCCGTGGGAAAAGTAGAAGTCGGTCCCCCAGGGGTAGGAGGACCACTGAAACGAAGCCGCGTCGAGGCCGGCTGCCGCCTCGACGGCGCGGATGGCCTCGCGAGTGACTTCGGGTCCAATGCCATCACCTTCGATGACGGCGATATCAAACGAGCGTGCCATGATGTTCTCTGGGAGAGGGGAAGGCAGGTCGCCCTCGACGGTCGCTCAGGGCGTTCGCGCTGCGGCGCGTTCGGTGAGCTCGACGGGGACCTTCTTCAACAGCCAGTCGATGATATCGTCGGTCGAGATGTTCTCACTGTCAGCCTGGAACGTGGTGACCAGTCGGTGACGCAGCACGGGATGAGCGACCGCCTTGATATCCTCGGAGGTGACGTGAAATCGTCCCTGGAGCACCGCATGGGCCTTGGCCCCGATGACCAGGAACTGGCCGGCCCGCGGCCCGCCGCCCCAGCCCAGGTAGGCGCGGACGAATTTTTCCGCGTCCGGCTCGGTCGGCCGGGTGGCCCGGACCAGGTCGCGAGCATAGACGTAGACATGCTCGGCCACCGGGACCGAGCGAACCACATCTTGCAACGCCAGAATCTGTGAACCCGTCAATGCTGATTCGACCTGGGGCTGGCTGCCCCCGGTCGTCTGTTTCAGGATCAACAACTCTTCGTCGGCGGAGGGGTAGTTGACGACCACGTGAAACATGAACCGATCCAGTTGGGCTTCCGGCAGCGTATAGGTCCCCTCCTGCTCGATCGGATTCTGTGTTGCCAGGACGAAGAACGGCTGGGGCAGCCGGTAGGTGTGGGATCCTACCGTGACGTGCCGCTCCTGCATCGCTTCCAGCAACGCGGCCTGTGTCTTGGGTGGCGTTCGATTGATCTCGTCGGCCAGCAGGATGTTGGCAAACAGTGGCCCGTGCATGAACTGAAACGCCCGTCGACCGGTTCCGGGATCGTCCTGGAGGACGTCGGTCCCGGTGATGTCGGAGGGCATCAGGTCGGGAGTGAACTGGATCCGGCGAAACGAGAGCTGCAGAATCTCGGCAATGGTGCTGACGAGCAGTGTCTTGGCCAGACCGGGTACACCTTCCAGCAGGCAGTGTCCCCCGGAGAACAGCGAGATAAGCAGTTGATCGACGATTTCGTGCTGTCCGACGATCGTCTTGCCAATCTCCTCTCGCATCCGTCCGTAGGCATTCGAAAGTTCGGTGATTGCCTGCCGGTCATGCTCCAGCTGGTCCGGACCTTCCCGGGTCTCGACGGGCACCGCCTCGTTCTCCTCGGCGGCGTCCCCGGAATTGACTGCCGGGTGCTCGGGGATCGCGTCGGTGTCGCTGACGTCGGTCGAGTCGGTCATGGCTGGGGCCGGAGGGAGAAATCTCGCTGGATGACGGCCGGACTTGTGACGGCGTCGGTTCATGGTAACGTACCCGCGGGATGATTGGCAGCGGGGGTGTGACAATGGCCGACCTGGTCTCTTACCTGGTATTTGATGTCGAGGCGGTGGCCGACGGCGAGCTGATCCGCAGCGCGAAATATCCGGAGCTGGGCCTGTCGCCGGCCGAGGCGATCCGGAAATTTCAGGAAGAGCGCATGGCCGAATACGGCCGTGACATTCTGCCGCCGACCTGGATGCTGCCGATTTCGGTTGCGATCGCCAAGATCGACAGCGGTTTCCGGTTACTCGACCTCGTCGTTCTCGACGCGCCCGGTTACAGGCCGCACGTGATCGCCGATCAGTTCTGGAAAGGCTGGAAACACTATGACCAACCCACCCTGGTGACGTTCAACGGCCGGGGCTATGACTTGCCGGTACTCGAACTGGCAGCGTACCGGTTCGGGCTCACGTTGCCCGAGTGGTTCAATGTCGAGGCCCGCAGCTACGACCAGGCTCGCTATCGCTACAACATCCATGCGCACATCGACCTGATGGATCTCGTCTCGAACTTCGGTGCCTCGCGGGTCAATGGTGGCCTGAACCTGCTGGCCAACCTGATCGGCAAGCCCGGCAAGACGGGTGTTGACGGCTCGATGGTGCAAGGGTTTTACGACGAGGGCCGGGTTGAAGAAATTAACGATTACTGCCGCTGCGACGTGTTGGACACGTACTTTGTTTTTCTGCGGTCGAGGGTGTTGATCGGCCGCCTGGATATCGAAACCGAGCAGCGGATCGTGGCCGAGACCAGGGCCTGGTTGGAAGAGCGTCGGTCTGACTGCCCGGCCTACGGTCACTACCTGGACCACTGGGGCGATTGGCAACCTCCCGGGGAGCAACTTCCCGAGGGCGACTAGCCACGATCCTTGCCGGGAACCCACAGCACGTCGTCCCGCCCGTGGCTGTTGCAGGTGCGGGCGAGAACAAACAGCAGGTCGGAGAGCCGGTTGAGATAGACGGCCACCCGGTCATTGACCGACTCCTGTTCTGCCAACCGCAGCACCTCGATCTCGGCACGCCGGCAGACGGTTCGCGCCTGGTGCAAGGTGGCAGCGGCCCGGCTACCCCCGGGCAGCACGAAACTTGCCAGTGGCTCAAGCTGGCCATTGAAGGTGTCGATGATGGATTCGACCCGGGAGATCTGTTCAGCGGTTATCCGTAACGGGCCGGTTGTCGTCGTTTGGGTCGCCCCGTCGGTTTCGGGCAGACACAGGTCGGCACCGGCATCGAAGAGGGTATTCTGGATCGAGGCCAGCACCTCGTCGAGACCGGTGACCGGGTCATCGGGAAGCGTGGAGCGGACGCCGCCGACCAGGGCGTTGAGTTCATCGACAGCGCCGATGGCGATGATCCGGGGGGCGGTTTTCCGGACCCTGCTCCCGTCGCCCAGCGAGGTCTGGCCGTCGTCTCCGCCTCTCGTGTAGATTCGATCCAGGTGGACCATCGCCGGGCTATCTCTTTGGAACGGCCGGCTTGGCCGCCGGGGCCGATTTGGTCTTCTTGGCAGCGGCCTTCTTTTTCGTCTTGGACTTGATCGCCTTGGGCAGCCGCTTCTTGATGGCGCCGGGGGGGACTTTCTTGAGGACCCTGACTTTGTTGGCCCGGGCGGGTTTTGTCGAGGGCCCGGCGAGCTTCTTGAATTCGGGCAGGTCGCGGATCGCCTTGAGATCGGGATCCTTCTGCATCCAGGCCTTGTTGCGGAACCCGGACTTGACGGCCTTGTTGAGTTCCTCGAATGCCCGTTTCTGGCACAGGGCCAGGCGGTTGGTGCGATCGGGGAACTTCGCATCGGCCTTGAGAACTTCCACGGCCCGGCTGTAGACGCAGGCCAGGTTGTAGGACTGCATTTGCCTGATCGAGGAACTGTTCGAGGTGAACTTCTTGTGGAAGTCCTCGGCGTATTTCAGCCCCGCATCGAACTTGCCTTCGCGAAGCAAAACGATCGCCAGGCCGGACATCGCCTGGGAATTGAGCGGGTCGAGTTCAATGGCCTTCTGGAAGTCCTTGCGGACCTCGCTGAGTTTTTCACCCAGTTGCAGCCTGGTGCTGCCACGGCCGGCGAAACCGGCCGAGAGCGTGGGGTCGATCTTGATTGCGAGGTCGTATTGATCGCGGGCCTGTTTCCAGTTGAGTTGTTGTGAGTAGTTGCGGCCCATCGAAACATACTGGTAACCGGGCGACCGCTGCTTCATGCTTCGCAGCGCATTGACCGCATAGTTCCGCTTGTTGACATTGGTGTCGCTGCGGGCTTTCTCGAGAGCCTGCTTGGCCTCCACGGTGCCAACACCGGCCAGGGCGTTGGCCGTGTAGCTCAGGGTCGACGAGGAGCTTGATTCGGAGAACGCCTTGATCAGCATGGCGACGGCCTCGGGCGAAGCGTCGGACTGCAGTCCCCGGCAGGCGGCGCTGACCAGTGAGCTGTAATTCGACGCCAGCGCGTCAGCGGCCAGCTTGCGGAAGACGGTGATGTCGATTCGTGCCACGGCGTTGAGGACCACGGCCCGGTCCTTGTTGGGCAACTTGGGATAGTGCTCGATCAGCTTTGCGGCAACATCCTGGTCACCGATCTGGACGAGCGTGTTGATCAAAATCGAGCGATTGGCCGGTGAGTTGACCACGTGTTTGAGCAGCATCGGAATGGCGCGTGGGTCGCGTGTGCGGATCAGCAGCGAGTTCATGATGTTGTCGGGCGGTGTGTTCTCGAGCCGCTCAAGCACATGGTCCAGGGCCAGTTTCTCGCTGGCCCGGTCGGTTCGTTTCGAGAGGATCGCCAGTGCGGCGTCTCGTCGAACGGTGTGACTGCTTTGAAGAGCCACGGCGAGGATTGGCAGCAACTGGGGGTGTCCGATTCCGGAAAGTGCCTGCAAGGCGGCCGCACCCACACCAGGGTCCGGATCGTTGGCAAAATCGAAGATGGCATCGGCGAACGCGGGCCGCGGGTGCCGAGCCAGGGTCAAGACCACATCCTTGCGTGCCTTCGTGTCGATGGTCTTGAGCATCTTCAGCAGAGCCTGGTGTGCGGTCGGGTAACGCGATGCCGCGAGGCTGTCGATGGCCGTCGCCGACAGTGGCGCCTGGTTCTTGTTCGCGACCAGTACCAGCCTGGCCACGGCCGCCTCTTCACCAAAATGTCTCAGGCTGATCAGTGCCGCCCGGGCGATTGCCGGCGAATCGTCTTTGGTCAACTGCAGGATCACCGGAAGATCTTCGGTGGCCAGGCGTCCACCACCGCTGGCCAGGGCGGCCGGCCGGGTCAGTGGATCGCCCTGCTGGATTTCCCGGAGCAGTTCGCGTCTGGGCAACGCCCGGTAGGCCGTCGCCAGGGCCGCGGCGATTGCTTGTTCGGCCGTGGGATGCACACGTAACCGGTTGCCAGAAGCGTTGAACGGGAGGGGCCTTTTGATCGCGATCTGGGTCTTTACGGATGTCCCGGGAACGCCGGTGGATCGCCGGTTGGGAATCGCTGCCAGGTGCAGTTCCCGGATTGCCACCGGGACCGTCGGAAATGGGCTGTTGGTCACGGCGGTTCCACGACCGGCCTGCGAGGCTGCCTGGTTCAACCACGAGTAGATTCTCGACTCGATCGGCGGGGCCTTGTCGGTGAACCGGATCACCGAGCGAACCACCCCCGCCCCGGTCAGCGTATCAAGCTGGTCGACCAGTGCCGCGATGTTGATCGTGTCAATCGCCCCGGCAATCGTCATCAGTCCCAGGCTGCCCCGGGGACCGATGCGGCGAACGTTGGCGGCCAGGCGGGCCCGTGCGCGGGCATTCAGATCGATGGTGGAGGACTGCTTTCCGGCGGCAAACGACAACTGCATTTTCGGGACATGCGGTCCCTGGGGCAGATCGGGAAAAATCACCCAGGTCGACCCACTGCCTCCGGCCGGCAAGGACAACTCCTTGGCCATCTTCAAGGTACTCATTTGAAAGCTCTGGTTGCCCACCTGGAATGACACCGAGCGAATGGTCGCGGGCAACGTGGTCGGCATGGAATGTTTCTTGCCGTCGACAACCAGCTTGATGGAGTCCCGCTTCACGACCTGGGGGGTTGGTGTCAGGTTGACCAGCACGAGCTTGGCGGCGAAGAACCGTGCGCCGGTTGAGCGGTAATAGGGTGCTCCGAGGAAGGGAGTTTCGATCAGGACCACGATCTGCTGTTTTTTCGGATCCTGCGGCACGACCGACTTGCCGGCTTTGCGGAGCTTTTTCAGCTCGACTTCCAGTGTTTCGACCCGCTCAACCAGCTTCTGCAACAGCGTTCGGCCGTCGATGGCAGGCTTGGGAGCAGTTGGTTTTTGTGCCGGTAACCCGGCAGCAAGCAGCAGCAGAAAAAGAACGGATCGTCGCAACGAGTGGATGACCATCGGAGAACACCACTTCACGTCAGGGAATCGGGGCCGGGGGAAACCGGTTCAGTCTACCACCGGACCGGGGAAAAGGGGACCGGTGACGATCTCGATCCTCGTTTCCCACCGTTGTCCGCTTGCCAGCCAGGCCCATCCGGTTGTGGCGCCGCCGGGATCAATGTTGATCGCATCGGTGACGCACGTGTAGGGCTCCAGGCAGACTGCGTCACGACCGGGAGGTGTATAGACAACGACTTCGCGGAACAGGTCCGCATCGCACCGCTGTCGCACCAGGCGATCGGCGGCGTTGTCGTGGATGTCGAGGTCGAGTGTAGCCGGTCGCTGGCGGGTGCCGTTGGTCAGACCGGTCAGTACGTGGTCGAGTTGCAGGTCGCCGAATCGGCCACCGTTGTGCCGCAGGTCGCAGGACGAGTCGACCGGCAACACGCGACCGCTGGGCAGGCAGGCTTCGAGTTCCCACTGCTGCTGCGCGGGCACCAGGATTCGGCAATCGGCGGCGGTTCCCGCCGGTCCCAGCGGCAGTCGGAAGTAGGGGTGAGTTCCGAAGCCGAAGGGCATGTCGTCGTTGCCGGGGTTCTCGATCACGATATCGGCCAGCAGGCCCGTGTCCTCGACCGAATAACGAAGCGAGATGCGGGCATCGGTGGGCCAGAGAGGCCTGCGGTCGGGAGCGTCGACGGAGAGTTGAAACTCGGCCTGCACGCTCGATGCGTCGCGGGCCACCACCCGCCACGGCCGATCCAGGCAGAACCCGTGGATCGCGTTGCCGCTGCCGTCGTCGGGGGCCACGCCGTCGGGCATTCGTACCGACTGCCCGCGCCACGTGTAGCGTCCGTCCCGGATCCGATTGGGAAACGGGAACAGGATCGGGATTCCATGCCCGCTGGGGCGGCCCGTGCCGCGGTGGAACCCCTCCTCGGCGTCGAGCAATTCGTGGCCGCCGACACGGAACGAAAAACAGTTGAAGCCACGATCGACGGCAATTCGTGCCGAGGTGTCGTTGGTGCCACTGTTGATTTCAACGGTATTTTCCATCTCGGCCTCACGTTGGCAAACCGGGATCGTGCTTCAGTTCCACCTGGGGTCGCCCGGGGGCTGGGGCAGTGTGCGGTTGGCAGCCTGGACCTTTTCGACCTGGTCTTCCCACAGCGAGTAGGGATCGGCGGGCAGGATGTCTGCGGCGGCTGCTGACAGCAGAAACCAGTCGCCCCGGGCAACTTCTTCCTCGAGCTGTCCCGGCGACCAGCCCGCGCAGCCGGCGAAGACGCGGAATTTCAAGTCGGACGTGTCGCCGGCGACCTGCTCGATGACACGTTCGAAGATATCAGGGCTGCTGCCGACAAAAATCCCTGGAACCACGCTTTCGTTGTTCTCTTCGAGATCCGCGGCGCTGTGCAAGACAAACAGTGCCGCCGGCTCGACGGGTCCTCCCACGTACACCAGTTCGTCGGACTCGGGCAACTCGAAGTGCTCCGAGAGTGCCTGGGCCAGCGGGACGTTGGAAGGGCGGTTGACAATCAGGCCCATCGATCCTCCCTCCCCGTGTTCCACCAGGAGGACGACCGACTGGAAGAAGTTCGGATCGCGCAACCGTTGCCCGGCAATCAGGAATTGTCCCTTCAGGGAGTCGGGGGTCGTGGACATTCGAGCGGACCGATGGTGAAATCAGGAAACACCGCACCGAATTATAGTTGTCGTTGAGGACGGTGTCGTACCCCGGGGAGCGGTAGCATGAATGCGAAACAGGTTGCAGCTGACGTGCCGTGGCTGGCCGAGGTGCAGACGGCACCGGCAAAGGTCCCCCGCAAGAAGATCCGGCTGCTGGCACCGGTGTTGAAGCGGGCCGACGGATCTCCGGTGCGGACGCTTCGCGAGTGGACCCGGCACCGGCAGTCGCTGCGGGCCGACTGGATGCGATTCCTGGGACCAATGCCGGCGCGACCGATCTCGGCGGCTTTCACCGTGCTTGGTGAGGAACGACTGCCGACGGTGGTCCGGCAACTGGTGAGATACGAGGTCGAAGCGGGCCAACCGGGCGAGGCCTACCTGCTGCGACCCCGCGGCCCGGCAGCCGGTGGGCGACCTGGCGTGGTGGCGTTGCACCAGACAACCCGCGATACGATCGAGCAGATTGCCGGTGTCAAGGGTCCAGCGATGCAGCAGATTGGCCTGCGGCTGGCCGAGCGAGGTTTCGTCGTGATCTGCCCGCGAAACTACCTCTGGCAGGACGTGTCGAAATATCTCGAGGCGGTGGATCGCTTCCGCAAGCGTCATCCCGGGTCACTGGGGATGCACAAGATGCTTTACGATTCTCAACGCGCCGTCGACATCCTGGCAGCGTTACCCGAGGTCGATTCCGATCGGATCGGTGCGACCGGACATTCGCTCGGCGGTAAGGAAACACTGTACCTGGCCGCATTCGACGAGCGGGTGGTGGCCTCGGTGGCCAGCGAGGGGGGCGTGGGTTTCCGTTTCACCAACTGGAACGCTCCCTGGTACCTGGGGAAGGGGATCGACGACGAGCGGTTTCCGCTCAACCATCACCAGTTACTGGCGTTGTCGGCCCCGCGGGCCTTCCTGGTGCTGGCCGGCGAGAATACCAGCCCGGCGGCCTCCGACGGCGACCGCACCTGGCCATTTTTCGAGGCGGCTTTTCCCGCCTGGCGGTTGTATGGCGATCGTCCGCGGCTGGGGTTGTTCAACCACCGTCGCGGTCACTCGATTCCGCCGATCGCGTTTTCACGCATGGTGCAGTGGCTGTCCGCTTACCTTGGATTGGCAAAAGACTGACGAATGCACGACGAACCGATGATCGAGGCCCAACGCGCGCCGCTTCCCGCCGAACTGACCAGCGAACTCGCCGGGTTCTGGGAGAAGATCTTTGAGACCTCCTTTGATGAGTCGCGTGAGGTGCTCGGGAACGGGATCGATGTGGGCCGCAACCGCGATACCGTGTGGTTTGTTCGCTCCCGTCGGATCGGGGATACCGGCGACGACAAGCAGGGGCTGGCGGCGACCAGCCATCTGACGGTGCCCAACGACCTGCCGTCACTGGGGGGGCTGGGCGGTGTTGCCACGGATCCCGGGAGTCGTCGGCAGGGGCTGGGCGAACGGTTGTGTCGCGAGGCAAGAGACGAGTTTCGGGACGGTGGTGGCGACGCACTGTTCCTGGGGACGGTCAATCCATCAGCGGCGCGGGTTTATTTTCGACTGGGCTGGCGGCGGCTGGCCGGCAGCACGGTCATGGCCAACATCACCGCCGACGTGTCCCCGGAGGAATTCCTGGTTGACTGGTTTCGTGGAGCCGCCGGGCCGGTGACAGTCAGGCCGGGGTCGGCGCATGCCCGGATTGCCATGATTCCCCTGCTGCTGCTTCCTCACGATGAACAGGTCCTGGATGCGAACGTCGATTTGTTCTCGACGCGTTACATGACCCAGAATTCCTGCATGGGGCTGTATCCGAGATACGCGGAACTGGCGTCCGGGGGCGGTGCCTGGTTTGGTGGCTGGTCCGCCGAGGGTCGGCTGATCGGCCTGGCGACGGCGCGGCCGCTGACCAGAGCGAACGAGGAGGCGGGGCGGATGATGCAGGTGGATGGCTGCGTCCACCGGGTGGCGCGGGCCGCCTGGCGCGAACTGATTGATGCGGCAATCGGCTGGTCACGCGATGCCGGGGCCGGGGCCGTGACGGTGCTGACTTCTGTTGAAGACGAAGCGAAGAGGATACAATTCGAAGCCATCGGTTTTCGTTCCGACGGGTCCGGAGACGAAATCGACATTGCCGGTCGCCGCGTGCAGACGGTGAGGTTGAAGTTGCGGTTGTGAACACACGAGTGGGTGCTGATGAGCGACCAGGCAACGGCCGACGGTCCGGAAAAACGTGATGGCGGTGGCCTAGCGCCCTGGGATGTCGGCACGCTTCCCGAGCCCCCGGTCTTCGACTGGAAACGGCTGCCGACGATGATCGGGCCGGGAGTCCTGATGGCCGGAGTGGCGATCGGCGCCGGCGAATGGCTCTTTGGACCGGCCGTCAGTGCACAGTACGGCGGCACGTTGCTGTGGCTGGCCACCCTGTCGATTCTTGCCCAGGTGTTCTTCAACATCGAGGTCATGCGGTACACGCTGTATTGCGGCGAACCGATTTTCGTCGGCTATTTCCGCACGCTGCCCGGGCCGCGGTTCTGGATCGTCTGCTACCTGCTGCTGGAGATCTGCAATATCTGGCCGTTCATGGCGGCCAACGCCGCGGTTCCACTGACAGCGGCAGTGCTGGGCCATCTGCCCAGCAGCGCGACCGAAGAAGCCTGGGTCAAGTTCCTCGGCTACGCCATCTTCCTGCTCGCCTTCATCCCGTTGATCTTCGGGGGCACGATCTACCGGATGATCGAGAGGCTGATGACCGCCAAGATCATCCTGGTGCTGGGCATCCTGGGCTTTTTGGCGATGTTCCTGGTCAGCGGGGAAAACGTGAAAGAAGTCCTGACCGGGTTCTTCCGCTTTGGGCAGGTGCCGCTGCGGGCTGATGCGGTGGTCGCCGGACGCCACTTCATGTTCCAGAAGCGAGACGACACGTCGACTTACACCATGCAGGGCACGTGGTCGGCCGAGGCCCGCGAGCCCGAGTTTGCCGAGTTCATCGTCAAGACGGGCAACCGGCAGCACAAGTTCAACGCCGCGGGCCTCGACCAGGAAAACAAACCTCCGACCGGACAGGCCAGGGAGATCTACGAGCAGTTATTCGAGCGGGCCCGGGTCGAAACGCGGCGACCCGGTCAATTTCTGGCGGTCGATGAGGCCGGCGCCGAAGCAGGGCTGGAAATCCGGGGACGGCTGACCAGTCGGGACGAGCGAGCCGAAGGCGCGCCGGTGTGGCAGGCCGAGCGGATCATCACCCGCGGCCGCGAAGGGGAACGCGAATATCACCAGCTCGATGACGTGCCACCGCCGTTTGGGGCCCGGGCCCGGGCCCTGGTCCAACAGCAGGGCAGCCAACGGGTGGGGCTGGTTGGCTACGTGGCCGAGCATGGCGAGTTGCCCGACTTGAACTGGGCGATCATCGCGGCGTTCATCGGGATCGCCGGCACCGGAGGCCTGGCCAACACGCTCTCGTCGAACTACGCCCGCGACAAGGGTTGGGGAATGGGATACCACGTCGGGGCGATTCCCAGTGCCATCGGAGGCCACTCGGTCAGCCTCTCCCACGTCGGCTGTGTGTTCGAGGTCGATGAGACGAGCCTGCCGCGGTGGAAGCAGTGGATCCGGCATATCGTCCGCGACCAGGCCGGGATGTGGGCCTTCTGCTGTTTCCTGGGGATGGCGCTGCCGTGCATGGTGTCGCTGGAGTTCATCCGCAACGTGCCGGTGGCGGGGAATCGTGCCGCGGGGATGACCGCCGAGGGGATCGCCGACAGCTACCCGGCCTTGGAGCAATTGCTGTGGCCGTTGCTGCTGATGTTGAGCTTTATGGTGCTGGCTCCCAATGCCGTTTTCAGCGGCGAGGCAATCTCGCGACGCTGGACCGACGTGATCTGGAACACCAGCCAACGCGCAAAGAAACTCGAGGGCAACCAGGTCCGCTACATCTACTATTCCATCCTGGCCGCCTTCGGCCTCTGGGGGCTGGTCGCCCTGTGGTTCTTCAACCCGCTGCAGATCGCGATGCTCGGTGCGGTGCTGATGAATGTGGCTTTGGGCTGCGCGTCGTTCCACACGCTCTACGTCAACCGCACCCTGTTGCCCCGCGAGCTTCGGCCCGGCTGGTTCATGCAAACCGGCTTGTGCTGCTGTGGCCTGTTCTTCCTGGGGATCTCGTTGCTGGTGCTGGTGACGAAGTGGTAAGAGATTGCAGCGTCAGCAGCGAGAGCGTGGCCGGGGTTCGCCAGGCCATTACCTTGCGAAGACCAGGTCCTTGGGGTTGCCACGGGAGAGCAGGTAGGCCAGCAGGTCGAGCAACTCGTCCCGGTTCAAGGGGGCCAGCAGTTTTTCGGGCATCAGAGACGTTTTCGACGGCTTGACCTCCTCGATGTCATTTCCGGCGACGGTGGCCACCTTGTTGGCGTCGAACGGGTCGGTCAACACCGTCAATGTCCCCTTGTTGTCGTTGACGATTCGCCCGGTGATCACCTTGCCGGCCGTCGTGATGATCACGCTGCCGCGGTACTGGTCCGAGACGACCTTACTGGGAACGACCAGCGATTCGGCCAGGTCCTTGACGCTGAAGCGGCCGGCGACATTGCTGAGGTCAGGACCGGTGGCACCACCGGCTCCATCAAACCGGTGACAGGCCCCGCAGCGTGCGGCCCGATAGGTCCGCTGCCCGTTGCTGAAATTGCGATCGACCAGTCCCTTTTCGGCAATGCCGGCGATCTCAGCGGCCGTCCATGCGTGCCCGGGCCCCCTGGGCTTGGGCAGCGATTCCAGCTTGACTGCCGGGGGAGCGACGGTAGAGGCCAACGCGCGTTTTTCCGCATCCGAGACGTTTGCCAGGGCCTCGGTGCGAATGTTCTTCAGGAAACCCTGGTAGCTGGCACCGCCGCTGCGGCCGGCCGCCTTGTTGAACCAGTCGAAGTACGCCCGCCGCTGTGGAAGCGTCCAGCCGTATCGCATGGTCCTGAGGACGAAGGCATAGTGAATCTTCTGCAGTTCCGGGTGATTGGAGAGCATCTGCGCGATCGTGCCGCCGTACCCACGGTTGCGGGCCAACAGTTTGCCCAGGTCCCGGGTCACCTTGGGTGAGGGCTTGTTCATCAGGACCAGCGTCTTGTCGATGACGGTGGGCGAATTGAGGTAGGCCAGCAATTGCGAGAGGTCCCGATCGATCCGGTTGTCGCCGCTGGGAAACGCCTTGTCGATTCGGGACAGCACCGTCTGGGCCGTGGCCTGGTCGGGGGCTCCCATCCGGATGAACGTCAGCGAGTAGGCCCGCAGCAGGGCCAGCTTCGATTCGGTCGGCAGCGAGGCGAGTTCGATGCGATTCAGTGCCGACAGCAACACCGACTGCTGGTTTTTTCCTGTCTGACGGGCCAGTCCGATGATTGCGGTCAGGCGGCCACGAGTGTTCCCAAGTGCCAGCGCCTGGTTCTGCCAGTCGACCGGCGGTTGGGCTTCCAGTGCCAACCGGGCCGCGTAGCGGATGTGCCGATCGGGGTGGCCGATGTGTTTCAGTCCGGCGACGACAGCCCGGGGGTCGGGTCGGCCGTGGAATTGTTCGAGCGAGCGGCGGAGTCGGCGGAGCGCGGCGTGGCCGTCGTCGGCCGGACCGGCCGGGGCAGTGGATTGCTTGCCGACATAGGTGACCCGGAACAGCTCCGATTGCGCCCCCCGGCCGCCGACGGTGAAGTACATTGCCCCGTCGGTTCCGATCGTCGCATCGGTCAGGGGAAGCGGAGTCCGCGAAATGAACTCCTCGCGAGTCCCCTTGAAGCTGGCACCCTGGGCTGAAAGGTGGATGGCGTACATCGTGCCGAAGGTCCAGTCGAGCAGGTAAATTGCCCGTTGGTACTTTTCGGGGAACCGGGCGCCCGTTCCGAAGGTGACACCGACCGGAGAACCCGGACCGATGTCGACGACCGGGGGCAGGCTGTCGGCGTACCAGGTCGGCCACTTGCCCGTACCGCTCCGCCAGCCGAATTCACTGCCCCCGGTGGCGTGACACAGTCGGGTCGGGCGGTACCAGGGACTGCCGAGATCCCATTCCATGTCGGCGTCGTAGGCGAACAACTCGCCCTCGGGACTGAAGTCCATGTCGTAGGAATTCCGGTAGCCGGCGCTGACAACCTTCCAGGTCTTGCCCTCGGGATCGGTCCTGGCGATCCAGCCCCCGGGTGCCAGGCGGCCGCGGGCATGCCCCCGCGCGTCCCACTGGCGTGGCAACAACAGGTCCTCTGACCAGTTGCCCGGCAGGAGGTCCCCGCTGTGCCCGCCGGGTGGATTGGTGTGGTTGCCGGCGATCAGGTAAATCGACTTTCCGTCCGGCGAGAGCCTGAGCGCGTGCGGCCCGTGCTCGCCGCCGCCGGCCAGTCGTTTCAGCAGCGAGACCTTGTCCCAGTTGCCGTCTCCGTTGCTGTCGGTTGCGCGGTAGAAGCCGCTGCCGCGCCCGCCGTTGACCGAGAAATACAGGTGCCCGAAAGCGACCAGCATTCCCTGTGCACTGGAGATCGGCAGGTTGAGTTTTTCGACGCGGGTCAGTTCGTCGGACCCGATCTTCGGTGGGGTGATCCTGTAGATTCCCCGGTTGCCCTGGTCGCTGGCCAGCAACCGGCCCTGGCCGTCATTGACCAGGCAGACCCATGACCCCTGTCCGGCTTTGGGAACCGTGTAGAGCCGTTCGACCTGGAACCCGGGCAGCACCTCGAAGAGACCGCGGTTGCCGGTCGCCGTTGCGCCGCGGGCAAACACGTTGCCCCAGGGACTGATTCCCATCGGTCCGAGCACGACCGCCGGTGACCAGGTCTTAGCGTCCCGGGCGGCGGCAACTTCCCAGCTCTTGTCGGTCACGATCGCCGCTGTTTTTCCGTCGGATTGACGGTAGACGAGCTTGAGCGCGAGTGCGGCCGGCCCGCCACTGTTGCGAGCCTCGACCTCCAACAGGTTGTCACCCGGCAACAGGTATTTCTGCACGTCGGCCGTCACGGGTGTCTCCCACGAGTCGCCGGCGAGCACCCGCTTGCCGTTGATCCAGAGCACCAGGTGGTTGTCACCGCTGGCGATCACGCGGCCCGAGAGTTTCGTGGGCGCCTTGAAGCGACGGCGAAAGAAAAACCGGTCGTTGCCACCGGCCGGCTTGCGTCCCCAGATCCACTGGGCTTTGGGCGGGGCCTTGAAATCGAGTCGATCTGACCGGGCGGTTTTCGATTGTTTCTTGGGAGGGGCCTGGACCCCGCGGGCCTTTGACGGGGCGACCTCCGGCTTCTGGGTCGATACCCCCGGGCTGTTCTGGGCCAGGAGGCCGACGTTGGAAACGAGCGAGAACACCAGCAGCAGGGACAGGCGAAGCATGAAAATGGACTCTCAGGTTATGTGATGTCGGGACTGGACAGGTGTCAGGCAACCAGGTCGTGAACCGTCTCGCCGTGCACGTCGGTCAGCCGAAAGTCCCGGCCACTGTGACGGAACGTCAGTTCAAGGTGGTCAAAACCCATCAGGTGCAGGATCGTCGCGTGCAGGTCGTGGAAGTGGACCTTGTTCTCAACCGCGTAGTAACCGTACTCGTCGGTGCGTCCGTAGACGAGTCCCGGGCGGACTCCACCACCGGCCATCCACATGGTGAATCCGTGGGGGTTGTGGTCGCGGCCATTGTCGTTTTCGGCCGTGGGCGTCCGACCGAATTCTCCGCCCCAGATTACCAGCGTCTCGTCGAGCAGGCCGCGGGCCTTCAGGTCCGCCAGCAGGCCGGCGATCGGCTTGTCGATCGATCGGGCGATCGAGCGCATCGACGATTGCAGGTTCGAGTGATGATCCCAGCCGTTGCTGTTGCACTGGACAAACCGCACGCCACGTTCGGAGAACCTCCGCGCCAGCAGGCACTGCCGGCCGAAGTCCTCGGTCGCCTTATCGTCGATGCCGTAGAGGGCCTGGGTGGTGCGGGATTCGCGTTCGAGTTGCTGGACCTCGGGTGCTGCGGCCTGCATGCGAAAGGCGAGTTCGAAGGAGGCGATGCGGCCTTCCAGTGCGCGATCGGCCCCGGTCCGTTCCAGCTGGCTGTGACCGAGTCGCCGGATCATCTCCAGCTCCCTTTGCTGGACCTCGCGTGACGCGGCCGGCTTGATGAACGGAAAACGGGCCTCGCGTGCCGGCGTGCCCCCGCGTCCCAGCGGTGTTCCCTGGCAGGCGGCCGGCAGAAAGGCCGAGCCGAAGTTGTTGGTGCCACCCTGCGACAGTGCCTGGCAGATGGTCACGTAACCCGGCAGGTTGTTGTTTTCGGTGCCCAGGCCGTAGGCCAGCCAGGATCCCATGCTCGGGCGAATGAACGTGTCGCTGCCGGTGTGCCATTCCAGCACGGCACCACCGTGGCGGGGATTGCTGCAGTGCATCGAGTTGACGATACAGAGGTCGTCGACACGGGTGGCGATGTGAGGAAACACCTCGCTGATGGCTGCTCCGGATTCCCCATGGCGGCGAAATCCGAACGGTGATCCCACCAGGTTGCCGTGACGTAGCGGAAACGACAGTACCCGTGGCTTGGCAAACGGAAGCGGTCGGCCGTGCTCGGCGATCAGCCGGGGCTTGGGGTCGAAACTGTCGATATGGCTTGGACCACCGAACATGAACAGCATGATCGCCCGCTTGGCCTGGGACCTGCCGGGAGCCGGGCGGGCCGAGAGCGGGCCGGCCCGGCCCGCCGCTCTTGATTCGTCGGCCAGCAACCCGGCCAGCGCCAGCGAGCCGAACCCGGCCCCGAGCCCGGAGAGAAACTGGCGGCGAGATGCTCGTGAAGGCGGCATGGGTTACTCGATGAAAACAAACTCGTTGGACGACACCAGCACGCGACACAGGCTCTGCCAGGCCGCGGCAGCATCATCGAAGGTGGCCAGAAATTCTTGCCAGCCCGGCCGCTCGTCGGGGCGTGGCAACCGCCCGAGGATCCTCGAGTAGGCCAGTTCCAGCCGCAGCCCGGTGTCGTGTTCGTCGAGTAGCCGATCGGCCATCGCGCGGGTGGCTTCGGTGACCAGTCGCCCGTTCATCAGGAACAGGGCCTGTGGAGCGACCGTGGTTTCGGCCCGCCGACCGCTGGGCACGGCCGGGTCGGGAAAATCGAACGCCTGGAACACCTCGTAAACAGCACTCCTGAGCACCGGCAGGTAAACACTGCGGCGGGCCACGTCGAAGTGGATCTTGCCGCGGGGGCTGCTCGAGAGGTTGTCGAAGGCGCGGGCATCGACCAGTGACCCACCCATTGTGTTGTCGAGTCGATCGGACAGGGCCAGCAGGGCGTCGCGGAGAACCTCGGCCTGCATCCGGCGACGATTCATTCGCCACAACAGGCGGTTGTCCGGGTCGCTGGCCAACCCGCGGCGCTGGGTTGCGGTGCTCATCCGGTAGACGGCCGAATCCATGATGCGGCGATGCAGTTGCTTGATCGACCAGCCGTCGTCGAGGAACCGATGAGCGAGCCAGTCGAGCAGCGGCTGGTTGTCGGGCCGCTCGCCGAGTCGGCCGAAATTGTCCGGAGAACGCACCAGGCCGTGACCAAAATGGCTCTGCCACACGCGGTTGACCAGGACCCGGGCGGTCAGCGGGTTGTTCCTGGACGCCATCCAGCGGGCCAGTGAAAGTCGGCCACTGCCGGCACCACCGAGAGGTGGCTGGTTGAAACCGGCGATGATCCGGGGGAACCGGCGAGGCACTTGCGGTCCCCGGGTGAGGTGGTTGCCCCGCAGAAAGATCTCCAGGTCCGCGCCCGGACCGTCGTTGACCGCCATTGCCTTGGGAATCGTGCGGTATTCGGCGCGGACCTTCTCGAGTTCGGCCGTGTAGGCCTCGCGTTGCTTGGCGCTGATTTCATTTCGGTCACCCAGGACCAGGATTCGGTCGAGGCGATCGAGAGCGCCTTCGAGTTGGCTGAGCCGTTGCTCGAGAGCCGCGGGACCCAGGGCCCGGGCATTCCACTTTGAATCGACACGAAAGCTGAGCATCACCTGGGTGCTCTTGAAGATGCCCGCCAGGGCGTAGTAGTCGTTGATGGGGATCGGGTCGAACTTGTGGTCATGACAACGTGCACAGCCAAGAGACAGTCCCAGGAAGGCCCGGCCGAGTGTTTCGATCTGGTCGTCGATGATGTCCATCTGCTGTTTGAGCGGGTCGTCCTCGGCCAGCATCTTGGGGCCGAGGGTCAGAAAACCGGTGGCAATGATGCGGGCGTGACGCGCGACGGATGATTCGCCGGCCGTTTCCGGCAGCAGGTCACCGGCGAGTTGTTCGATCAGGAATCGATCGAATGGCCAGTCGGCGTTGAACCGGTCGATCACCCAGTCGCGGTAACGCCAGGCGTCGGCATAGAAGAGGTTGTCGTCCATGCCGTTGCTGTCGGCATAACGCACGACATCCAGCCAGCGACGGCCGAAGCGTTGCCCGTAGCGGGGTGAGGCGAGCAGCCGATCGAGCACTCGCCGAAAACCACCCGGTCGCGTGTCGGTCAGGAAGGCGGTGATCTCGGCCCGGGTCGGCGGTAGCCCGTGCAGGTCGAGGGTCGCCCGCCGAATCAGTGTCCGGCGATCAGCCGGCGGGGCCGGTTGCAGGTCGGCTTGTTCCAGGCCGGCCAGAACAAAACGGTCGATCGGTGAACGCACCCAGTCGGCAGCGGTAACCGGTGGTGGTCGAACCGGGGTCGGTCGGCGAAAGGACCAGTGTTGGCGGGCGGATCGGTCGTAAGGGAAGGCGTTGGGATCGGCGGCCGGCCGCGGTCGTGCCCGCGGCGTTTGTTGACCGGGCCAGGGGGCCCCGCGCCGAACCCACTCGGCCAGGTCGGCCAGTTCCCGCAGCGGCAACTTGCTCTTGGGGGGCATCTCCGGTGTTGCCGGATCGTGGCGGACGGCCAGTACCAGCAGGCTGGCGTCGGGATTGCCCGGTTTGATGGCCGGACCTGATCGACCCCCCCGCACCATCGCGGCCAGGGAATCCAGCCGCAGCCCGGCCTTGTTCTCGGTGTCGGGTCCGTGGCAATCAAAGCACCGGGCGACCAGGACGGGGCGGACACGTTTCTCGAAGAAGTCGGCATTCTCCCGGGCGGTCTTCGGCACGACCGGTGGCGCGGCGGCGACCGTGCCGGAGAGCAGGGCAAGCAGGAAGAAAATCGACAAACGCATGCTCCCAATCTACTCGATGACTGGCGGAATCGAGAGTCTCGGCCATCGCGTCAGCGCGGCCGGCCCCGGAGACTTTTCCCGGGGAAGTCACGCGAGTAGGCTGTTCGAAGAGATTCACGCACAAGGAGTTCCCGATGCTGTTTCGCCGTGTTCTGGTCGTGTTGAACGTCTTGGTGTCACTGGTTGTTTCGGTTTCGGCCGCCGAGTGGACTCGGTTCCGGGGTCCCAACGGTGACGCCAAGGTCAAGGCGGGCACATTGCCGACGACATGGGCGACCGGGAAAAACGTCGCCTGGAAGACGAAAACCCCCGGGCCGGGAACGTCGTGCCCGCTGGTGGTGGGGGAAAAGGTCTATGTGACCTGTTACACCGGCTACGGCCTGCAGGCCGGACAGGGCAAACAGGAAAATCTCCGGCGGCATCTGCTGTGCCTGGACCGCGGGACCGGCAAGCTGGTCTGGCAGAAGACGTTCATGCCGAAGTTGCCCGAGCACGTCTATGGCGGCGAAGGTTCCTACCACGGTTATGCGGCCAGTACACCGGCAACCGACGGCAAGCATCTCTTTGTCTTCATGGGCAAGAGCGGCGTCTATTGCCTGGACCTTGCCGGAAAACAGGTCTGGCATGCCGACGTGGGCGGTGGCACCAGCGGCTGGGGTTCGGGTTGTTCGCCTGTGATCTACAAGGACCTGGTGATTATCAACGCGAGCGTCGAGAGCGGATCACTGGTGGCACTGGATCGCCGGACGGGCAAACCGGTCTGGAAGACCGGCGGGATTTCCTCGTCATGGAACACGCCGGTACTGGCCTCGGTCGACGGGGTCGGCTCCGAGTTGATCGTCAGCATCCAGGGCCGCATTCTTGGCCTTGATCCAACCGGCGGGCAGAAGCTGTGGAATGCCGACGGGGTGCATCGCTATGTCTGCCCGAGCATCGTGACTCATGCCGGGACTGCCTACATCATCGGTGGCGGCCACACGTCGCTGGCGGTCCGGGTGGGTGGTCGCGGTGACGTCACCAAGACGCACGGCCTCTGGAGGGTCAACAAGGGCTCGAATGTCTCCTCGCCGATTTACCACGAGGGTTATCTTTACTGGGCCGGTGACAGCAACGGCACGCTGTATTGCCAGGAGGCGAAAACCGGCAAGTTCGTCTACCAGAAACGGCTGGAGCCGCGTCCGGGACGCATCTGGTCCTCGCCGATCCTCGGCGACGGCAAGATCTTCTACACCTCGTACAACGGCACCTATGTCGTGGCGGTCGGGACCGAGTTCAAGCTGTTGGCGCACAACGTCTTCGAGGACGACAAGACCCGGACCAATGCCTCACCGGTTCCCAGCCGGGGGCAGTTGCTGTTTCGCACCGACCAGGCCGTCTACCTGCTGGGAAGCGGCCGTTAGGGTTGCCGTGCGGTTGGCCAGCCCGGCTTGATCCCGGTTAGCTGATCGGTCGATAGTTGTGCTAGGATAAACAGACGCTGATCGAGGGGTTTTCGCTCGGGAGTTGGCCATATGCACAGTCACGATCATGCCTTTACCGGCCTGAATCCTCGTTGTCGCGAGGGTCTGATGCAGCTGGATCGGCGGGGCATGCTGAAGGTTTCGATGGCCGGCCTGGCCGGCCTGAGCCTGCCGGGGTTGCTTGCCGAGCGAGCCCGGGCAGCATCCGAGGGGCGGCAGATGTCGGACCGCCGGTCGGTCATCCTGTTGTGGATGACCGGGGGCCCCAGCCATATCGACACGTGGGATCCCAAGCCCGAGCGGCCGTTCAACAACCGTGGTCCGTTCACGCCGATCCAGACGGCGCAACCCGGCGTGTTCATCTGCGATCGCCTGCCCAAGCAGGCTGCCATGCTCGACAAGTTCACCGTGATGCGATCGGTGAACGCTCACATGAGCGACCACGAACCGAACATGACTTTTCAGACCGGGCACCGGATGTCGGCCCCGCGGCGAAATCGCAACGGGCGGATGTATCCGGCGATCGGATCGTTTGTCTCCAAGCACCGTGGCCCCAACAGTCCCGGCATGCCTGCCTACGTTGGCTTTCAGCGTCACCCCTGGCACCTGGCCTATGGTGGGTGGCTGGGGAAGACCTACGATCCGTTCATCGCCAACCAGGCGGCCAGGCTGCCCGTGTATGACCACATCGGCAAGGACACGGGCCGGGTTTCCGGTGCCGACTTGTTCCAGTTCCCCGAGGGAGTGAGCGTTGGCCGGGTGGGAAGTCGCCAGGAGCTTGTTCGGCGGTTTGACCGCATGCGTCGGGATATTGACCAGAGAGGATCACTGGAAGCGGTTGACAATTATCGGCAACAGGCGGCCGAGATGCTGTTGGGCCGTCGTGCTCGTGATGCGTTTGACCTGACGCGAGAAGATCCGGCGACGATCAAGCGGTACGGCAAGCACCTGTGGTGTCAGCAGGCGCTGTTGGCCAGACGACTGGTCGAGGCCGGTTCGAGCTTCGTGACGCTGGATCTGAGTTATCACACGGCCTCGGGGACCTGGGACAATCACGGGATTCCCGGCGGTGTCTACGGCGGAATTTCGAAAGGGCTGGGAGCGTTGCTGCCGTTGTTCGATCACCTGCTGACAACCCTGGTCAGTGATCTCGAGCAGCGCGACCTGCTCGACCAGACACTGGTGATCGCGATGGGCGAATTCGGCCGGACGCCGAACATGGGAACCCAGGACAGCGTCGACGGCCGCAACCACTGGCCGGTCGTGATGTCGATGTGCATGGCCGGGGGTGGCCTGACCCACGGCCAGACGATTGGATCGACCGAGCAGGACGGGGGACACCTGAAGGACCGCCCGATCATGCCCGGAGATATCGCCGCGACGATCTACAAGCACATGCAGGTGCCGCTGAACACCTACTACACCGATCCCCGCGGTCGCCCACGAGGGATGCTCGAGGATGGCGGGCAACCGATCGCCGAACTGTTCTGAGCGAGACGGGTCGGGCCGCGTGTTTCAGCGAGTCGGCGTGAGCTGGCGGCGATGCTTGATGTCGTAACGGGTGCCCAGCCCCAGCGTGACGTACTTTTTCTCGTCCGGCGTCGAGGCCGACCAGGTCCGGGGATCGTAGACCAGTACCGCCGCGTCGGGTTTGCCGAAGACCTCGAACGTGTCCCTGCGGACGATGATCGCCGTGTCTTCATCGATGCCGATCCCCAGCAGGTCCTGGCGGTCGAATCGCTTGAGCATTCTGCGGTCCGGATCGGCCAGGACGCGGATCAGACCCTTCTGTCGTTTCCGTTTGACCACGTGCTGGTCGATAGCGCAATTCTCGATGAACCCCAGGCCCCGCTGGTGGTCACCGATCAGGATCCGGTTGGTCTTGCTGTCACCCCGGACGAGAAAATCGGCCTGGATCGAGGCGCCGGCCGACGAACCGCCGATCACGCCACCCCGCCGCAAGACCCGGTGAAACTCCTTTTCCGATCGCGTGCCGAGATAGGCATCGGCGAGTCGCCACTGGCGACCACCGGCGAACCAGACCCCGTCGGCTCGACGGATCGGCCTGACGAACTCTCGCGAATCGGCCACCCTCCTGTCATGTGTGTGCAGGACGACAAGGTGCTCGAGCATCAGTGTCTTGCGGGCGAACCCGGCGACGCCGGGATTGGCATAATCGTAGTTGGGGTCTGAGGACAGCGCGGTCGGAACGATGACGATGTGGGCATTCGGGCCACCGGCCAACTCGACGAACTTCCGGAAGATCCTGGCCGCCTGTTTGCCGCCGCCGCCGGCGATCAGCAGTGTGCCCCGGTTCGGACCCTCGGTGTCATCGGCCCAGCCCGCCCCGGGAAGTGCCAGCACGAGCAGCAGGTACCAGCGGAGGAAGGTTTGGGTTGGCTGGGTCTGGGTCATGATGGAGTCTCGCTGTCGGACGGAATCTCGAGGGAATTGGCAACGCCGGTGAGGAGATCGGCGTCGGAGGAATCGGTTGCAAGAGCGTTGGCAGCCGACGACGGTCCGGGGATCATCATCGACAATCGTTGCTGCACGCTGTCGTGGCGGCGGTAGAGAACCTCCAGCTGAGAGCAGAGATTCTGGTGTTCGTTGTCAGCCGAGGCGACAGACTGTGAAAGCACGAGGCGTCGTTGGTCGAGAATTGTGTCGGGAGGCCAGAACACCAGGAGCGTGATCATGCTCAACGCAGTCACCCCGGCAAGCAACACGACCGGGAACTGAAACGCTGTTTCTCGCGTGACAATGAACACGACGGCGACCATGCACGACGAACCAACGACCAACGAAAAGGTCCGCCAAAAGGTATCGACGATCGCCGCCCGAAACCGCAACCAGGGGACAAGGGTCTTCAACTCGATTCCGCCCCGGCAGCCGTTGATCCAGCGGCGTCGTTTCAGCCCGGTCAACCGCTGGATTTCCGAACGGCAACTCGCCAGCCGATCCTGCATCGCGGTCAGATCATTGGGCACCGTGGCGGTTTCGAAGGGTTCCTCGCTCACGGGACCGGCGATTCCAGTTTCCTGGCCGGCCGCTGCGTCGCAGGCGACCGGGCTGCCGTTGTCGATCGCGGCCGACTGCAGGGCGTGCCGATGGCAAACAGGTGGTCCTGGCCACGGACAAGCAGCAGGCCTCCCGAGATCGCCGGAGTGGCCATGCACTGCTGGCCGATCGGATTTGTTTCCAGCAGCCGAAAGGTTCGCCCGGCCGCGACGACGTAGATCTTGCCGTCCTCGCTGCTGAAGTACAGCTTTCCGTCACCGGCGACCGGCGAGGCGGTAAAACCGACGCCGCCGTCGAGACGGCTGCGGTAGATACGTTTTCCGGTTTCGGGTTCGTAGCAACTGAGCACGCCGTTGAGCCGACAGGCATACAACAGTCCGCCGTAAAGAATCGGTGTTTGCATGTAGATGCCGTCGCGCGGCAACGACCAGGCGATGTGCTCGGTCGGCTTGTCGGTGGCCCTGGGCGTGATGTCGCCACGGGCGGTGGCACGGATCGCCCGCAGGGGACGGATGGAACCGTGGGCCGAACTGAGAATCACGAGATCACCGGCCGGGACCGGCGTGCAGACCGGAATGTCTCCGCCGCCGGAAAGCCTCCAGAGTTCCCGGCCGGTGGCCGGATCATAACCCCCGGAATGACGGTAGCCGGCAACGACCAGCTGGGCCGGATGTTTGCCTTGCCAGAGAAGAGGAGTACTCCAGGTGGGCACCTCGTCCCGGGGAATCCCCCACAGCTGGCGGCCGTCATCCAGTGCGAAGGCGGCCAGGTAGGATCCCTGCTGGACATCGCACTGCACGATGACGGAGTTCCCGTAGAGAATCGGCGAACTGCCGAAGCCCCATTGGGCGGCGGGGACCTTGTAGTAACCCGAGTCGAGCAGGCCGAGATCCTGTTTCCAGAGGCGGCGACCATCGAGGTCGTAGCAGTGAAGGCCTTCCGAGCCCAGTGACACCACGATGCGGCGGCCGTCGGTGACCGGGGTGGCATTGGCGTGGGTTGCCTTGGTGTGCCGCTTGATCCGTGGAACTCCCCGGTGCAGGCAGCGGTCCCAGGCCACCTTTCCGGAATCGCGTTCCAGGCACAACAACCGCCAGGCATGTTGGCTGTTGTCGTTGACCGAGTCGATGTTGCCATAGATGCCGACCTTGACTCCCGCGTTGTCGCGTCCACTGACAGCGGTCACCACGAAGATCTTCCCGCCGGTGACGATCGGGCTCGCGTGCCCCAGGCCGGGAATCCGTGCCTGCCAGGCCAGTTCGTCACCACTTTTCACGTCCCAGGCCGTCGGCAGCGGATGCCCGTCGCTGACGCCCGAGGCTGCCGGTCCGCGAAATTGTCGCCAGTCGGTACCGGCGAAAACATCAGCGGCAATCAGCGGACCCGTGTCGGCAACCGCGAGCAATGCCAGGCTGGTCCAGAGGGTGAATTGAGAGGCGATGGTCATGGACACGGCCGGTCAACAACGTGCAATCCCAGGCTCTTCATCGTCCCAATCGGCTTGGGGCGGTGCAAGTCGCGGTTTACTGAAAGAACCGGAACGGGTGACGTTGGGTTCGGGCTGTTGGCTATACTTGCCCCGCCGAGAAGGGATCCCGGTCTGTCGGCGGCCGGTTCCGAGGCAGCAACGTTTCAACAGGGGGCATCCGGATGCTGAACCCGCGCGACGAAGAGAATTCACTTTCAAGACGTCAGCTCCTGGCGACCGCGGGAGGCACGGGCGTGGGACTGGCCGCGCTGGCCGGGGGCGTCGACGCCGCGGCACCGGTCCGCCGTCGGCAGCCGGACACGACGCCAGGAGACCACGTGCTGGAGTTCGACCTGCCCGGCTTGCGGATCGGTTCGGCGGTCTATCCCGACGGGCCGACCGGCTGCACGGTGTTTCATTTCCCCGGCCGGGCCACCGGGGTGGTCGACATTCGCGGGGGCTCGCCGGCGACGTTCTGGACCGACGCGATGCGACGGGGGGCGGCTCCGGTTGATGCCATCTGCCTGACCGGCGGCTCGATTTATGGGCTCGAAGCCGTCGGCGGTGTGGCGACCGGGTTACTGAAGCGGAAGGACTACTCGACACACTGGGAACGGATTGCCCTGGTCTCGGGCGCGGTCATCTATGACTTCGGCGCCCGCCCGACCACGATCCATCCCGACCGTGAACTTGGGCAGGCCGCTCTCGAGGCAGCCCGGCCGGGCCGCTTTTCGCTGGGTGCCCACGGTGCCGGTGCCTCGGCCACCTGTGGCAAGTGGCTCGAACCGGCGGCGAAGCGCGAACTGGCCGGCCAGGGCGCGGCCTTCGGTCGGAAGGGGCCGATCAAAGTCGGCGTGTTCACGGTGGTCAACTCGGTCGGGGCAATCGTCGACCGTCGGGGACGGGTGGTTCGCGGACACCTGGACACCAAGGCCGGCCGTCGCCGGAAATGGACCGATCCACCGCAGGGCCGCGGGACCCCCAAACCGGAAGGTGGCAACACCACGCTTTCGCTCCTGGTCACCAACCAGCGAATCGGGGACTGGCAACTCAGTCAATTGACCCGGCAGGTTCACGCGTCGATGTCACGGGCAATCCAGCCGTTTCATACACTGATCGACGGGGACGTGCTTTACGCGGTCACGACGGGCCAGGTGGGTCGCGACGACGACGAAAGTGGCTGGAAACAGGTGGCGGAACTGGCGTCGTCGTTGGCCTGGGATGCCGTGCTGTCGTCGTTCACCGGACGCGTGGATCCGTTGGGTCGATAGAACCCGGGGATCCCCCTGCGGCATCTCCTGTTATATTCCCCCGGGGAGATTCGACGAACCGCGGGATCACCGAATCCAATCCCGTGACCGGGTGTTGTTCGGACGATCCCGGCGGTATTGGTACGGGCAAGGATGCATGTCGTTTACGAGTGTTGCGTTCCTGGTATTTCTGCCGGTCGTCTGGGCCATCTACTGGTGCCTGCGGCGACGCGAGTGGCAGAATCTGCTGCTGGTTTGTGCCAGTTACGTTTTCTACGGCTGGTGGGACGCGCGGTTTTGCGTGTTGATGCTGACCTCCAGCCTGGTCGATTACGGTCTCGGCCTGGCCCTGGGTCGGTCAGCCCCGGACAGCGAAACCGGGACCGGATTTCGCCGCCGCCGCCTGCTGCTGGCACTGAGCCTGGCCGCCAACCTGGGATTGCTGGGCGTCTTCAAGTACTTCGGGTTCTTCGTCGATTCGTTCCAGGCCGCTGCCACGTTGCTGGGCTGGTCGCCCGGTGCGCTGACACTGGAGATCATTCTCCCGGTCGGGATCAGCTTCTACACGTTCCAGACACTCAGCTACACGATCGACATCTACCGCGGCCGGCTGCAGCCGACGCGAAACCTGGTCGATTACCTCGCCTTCGTCTCGTTCTTCCCACAACTGGTTGCCGGACCGATCGAGCGGGCGTCGCGATTGCTGCCCCAGTTTCAACAACCGCGCTGCTGGGACCGCGAGGCCTTCGGGGAAGGACTGCGCCAGATGTTGTGGGGGCTCTTCAAGAAGGTCGTGATCGCCGATTCGCTGGCCGGGCCGGTCGCGGCGGCCTTCGCCTCCCCCGAAACGGCTGGCGGGCCACGGCTGATGGTGGCCACCGTGCTGTTTGCCTACCAGATTTACTGCGATTTCAGTGGCTACTCGGATATCGCCATCGGCACGGCCCGGCTGTTCGGGATCGGGTTGATGAGAAACTTTGCCTACCCGTATTTTTCACAGAGCATCGTCGAGTTCTGGCAGCGGTGGCACATCAGTCTCTCGACCTGGTTTCGCGATTACGTGTACATCGCGCTGGGAGGCAACCGGGGCCGGCGGATGCAGACCTGGCGCAATGCGGTGGTGACATTTCTGGTCAGCGGCCTGTGGCACGGGGCCGCCTGGCGGTTTGTCGCCTGGGGTGGCCTGCACGGTGTCAGCCTGGTCGCCCTGCCACGACCGCCCGAGAAGGTCTCGATCGACCATCCCGGCGGCACGCGGCTGGTACCCGCGCCGGTCGTGCTGTTGCGGATGATCCTGGTTTTCACCCTCGTGTGTGCCTTCTGGGTGTTCTTTCGCGCCGACAGCCTGGCAGATGCCTGGCTGGTCTGGAAAAAGATTGCCACCGAGATCCACGTCGCCGAAGGGTACCGGGAGCTGGTGCTCGAGTACCAGGGCCGTGGGCCGCTGTTCGGGATCACCCATCTGCTGGTCGTGTTCCTGGTCATCGAGTGGCTCAGCCGCCACAAGCCTCACCCGGTCGATTTTCCCGGATGGCCCCGGCCGTTGCGATGGTCGGTTTATTCGGCACTGGCCTGGTTCGTGATCGAATACGGCGGCCGTGGCGACGCGAATCCCTTCATCTATTTTCAGTTCTAGTTTTGTCCAGGTGCCCATCCCGTTTCGGGTTTCGCCCGTGACCTGTTTCCTGACCAGGCCCCCCGACTGATGATCCTGAAACTTCGAACGACCGCCGAGTGGCTGGTGACGCTGGCCGGCGTGCTGCTGGTGCTCGAGGCGTGCACCCGGTTCTTCTCGACCGTTCCCGAGTCGGTCATCGAACGGGACGAGGTGATCGGGGTGCGGTTCGAGCGTTCGCTGGATCGCCACAGGTACGACGCTGAATCTGACCGGGTGGTCCGATTGCAGACCAACACGCAGGGATTTCGGGATGACGAATGGGACCGGGAGAAGCCGGACGGCGTTGGGCGGCTCGTCGTTTTCGGTGATTCCTTCATTGCCGCCAATGCGCTGCCCCGGGACCAGATTCTGGTGTCGCGGCTCGAGAAGCTGCTCAACCGTCGTCAGGGCTTGCGCTGGGAGGCGATGAACTTCGGGGTCGGGGGCTCGAGCACGGGACAGCAACTGGTGGCCTATCGCAAGCTGGCGTCGGGGTACGGCCCGGACGCGGTGCTGATCTGTTTTGGCACCTCGTCGGATGTCACCGACAACAGTAGCGAACTTTCGAGCAACCCGATCCTGCGTTGCCGGATTGCCGGCGACGGGCAGCTGGAAACCGTCGGGGTCACCGCGGCGCAACGCCGTAGTTCGCAGGTCCTGAACCGTTACAGCCGTTTCTATGACTGGCAGAAACACGTCGTCAACCGGTTCGTCAAACAGGTGCGTCGAGGGGTTCAGCCGCTGGAACTCCGGCACCGCGTCTACGATGCCGCTTCCGGTCCGCGGTTTCAGCGAGCCTGGGAATTGACGGCGAGGATTCTCGAGCAGTTCCGGGCCGAGACATCTCGCGACGGCGTCGCGTTGTTGGTCGTATCGATTCCCGCTTCGGCGCAGGTCTATCGCGACCAGTTCCAACGGCTCAGGGAGCAGGCCGGATCGGGTTCACGGATGGAGGAGGATTATCCCGACACGCGACTGGCGGCTGTCTGTCGCCGCGCCGGGATTCCCTATCTTTCGCTGCTGCCGGTCTTCCGTGCGGCTGCTCCCGATCGAGATTCAGGGTTGCTCTCGCAGAGACTGTTTTTGAAGGGAAAGGGGCACTTCAACAAGACAGGCCATGACCTGGCCGCTGGTGCGATCGACGAATGGCTTGCCCGGTCGAAGGCGCTGCCGGCCGTTGGCAGGTGATGGGTTGGTCCGGGGCTGTCAGCAGTCGTCGGTGTCCTTGTCTTCAGCTGGTTTTCCGGGTGGGGACTTGGGACTGACTGCCGGCCCGGTCTTTTTCCGCGTCTTGCGGGTGTGGGTGTTGAAGAAGTCGAACAACTGGGGGAAATAGCGGTAGGCCACGTCAACATGGCCTCCCCCTTTGACCTCGATGTACTTGCACTCCATCTTCAGCCGCTTCATTGCAGCGACCCAGCGGCGGGTTCCGTAGACCAGGAAATCCTTGTCGCCCTGGACGACAATGACGGGCATGTCGGGAATCTTCTTGAGTCCCGCGGTGCTTCGGGGGCAGGCGGGTGCCAGTGGCGCCAGCGCGGCCCAGATCCTGGGGTACTTGATGCCCAGGTGCAACGTACCCCCGCCACCCATCGAGTGCCCCATCAGGTAGATGCGGTCGTTGTCGATCGTGAATTCCTTTCGCACGATCGCCAGCACATTCATCACGTCCTTTTCGCTGAGTTCGCCGAGGTTCTTGGGATCACGGCGACCACCACCACCGCGGCCCCGCATGCCGTACCAGCCGCGCGAGTTGTACCCCATCGGAGCCACGATGATGTAACCGTGTTTTTCCGCGTTGCGGGTGAACCGGGGATAGCGAATGATCTCGCGGTCGCTGCTTCCCAGGCCGTGCAGTGCCACGACCAGCGGGAAAGCCTTGTCGCTGGTGTAGCTTCTCGGCAGGTAGAGCGAATACTTCATCTTCTTGCCGGCTTCGCGGAAGTCGTAACTGCGTTGCACGATCCGGCCCACCGGAACCTTCGGCTCCTCGGCTGGCAGGCCCCCCGCCTGAAGCACCAGCCACATGATCCACGGCAGCACGTGACGACCGGTCATGAATGGCTCCCGGGTTCTTGCAGGTGGACTGATGCGGTCATGATTCCGTCTCCAGGATTCGAATCGGCTTACCGCTGGCGGAGTTTCCCGAGGCGGTGGGCTGGATGCTGCTTCATCTGGAAGACCGCGTGGCGATAGAAAGCGTAGGTCCCGATGTCCATGTTGATGATCATGTCCGGTTTGCCGTCGTCATCCATGTCCCGGATGCCGTAGTACAGGTGCCCGGCGGGATCCTCGGCGCGTTTGCCGTAGCAGCGAAGCATCACGGGTGTGTCAAACCTGGGATTCGTCTTTGTTCCAATGTTGCGAGCCAGGGCGGGTTCACTGGTGTAGGCGGGGTTGTGGCGGTAGATCAGGTCGAGCAGCCCGTCGCTGTCCCAGTCGGCAAGGACGTACTGTGGATAAGGACTCTTGATGGCCTCGCCGTTGGCGGCCTTCACCGGACCGACCTTGCGAAGTCGCCGCTGACCCGTCGCGTCACGGTATTGAACAAACAATGCGGTCGTCTTGTGTTCGTCGGAGGTAATGATATCGGGCAGGCCGTCGCCGGTCAGGTCGCCGAACGCGCCCCGTGCTCGCCACTGAAAAGGTTGGGTCGGATCAAATGGAGACTTGCCGCCGACGGTCATCAGCGTCCTGGCGGCGGTCTTGAGGGTCTGGGTTGTTTCCGGGTAGCCGTCGCAAATGACCTGGCGGCGTCGACCGAACCGGGGTTTTCGACGCGTGCCGATGTTCTTGTACCAGAAGATTCGATTCGACAGGTTCGGCAACATCAGGTCAGGCAGCCCGTCGCCGTCCCAGTCGATGGAGACGGGCAGCGCATAGCCGAGGTTGTGACCGTAGTTCTTCAAGTCGGGAAACGTCCCGCTGAGAATGAAGTGCATCGGCTTGCCGTCGGCGAGGATCCGTTGCGGCGGATCGAAGACCGGCAACTTGTTGGTTCCCGTGTTCCGCTGAACCCGCACCCAGCCAAAACAACTGCCCGAGAGAATGTCCCAATCGCCGTCGCCATCCCAGTCGCAGGGAAAACAACCGTTGGTTTCACCAAAGAGTCTTGCTGAATCACTGACCAGTGAGGTCGGCTGGAATCGGGGCCCGGGTTTTTCCTTGCGGGCTCCTGGCTGTTTGGCAGTGTCGGCCTGGCGAAAGAAGGTGGAATAGAATCCGTAGTCATGGCTGATGAGCAGGCCGCGGTGCGGACCCTCATTCACGGCAGCCGTGAAGGTGCAGTATTTTGCGTCCACTCCATCCAGCGGTTGCGGCGGGCTGAATCGAGGAACCCGGCCTCCCAGGTTTCTGCGCCAGGCCACCGAGCAAAGGTGCCGTGCGTTCGGGTTGAAATGCCCGTCGTCCAGTTCGGGATCGATCACCAGGCCGACGCAGTCCAGCTTGCCGTCACCGTCGACATCGTAAAAGCACGGGCGCTTCAGCAGGTCGAGTTTCTGCGGCTTGGCCAGTTGGATCGGCCAGCCCCTGGGGTTGATGTTGCGGAGAAAATAACCGCTGTTGTCAGCCGGCTGTTGCTCACCCCGGAACATCGAACCCAGCACGAAGTCGACGGCTCCATCCCGATCAAGATCCACGGCCCTCACCGGCCCCCACCAGTCCTTGGGGTGTACCAGTCGATCGGTGAGCACGAACCGGGGCATGCCGCCGCCGTCGCGTTTACCCGAGTTGAGGTAGATCGAGATGTACTTGTGCCCGTCCTTGAATTCGCTCCACCGTCTTGCGGCCTTGCGGCTGAACATGGCGGTGAAGACCAGGTCGGGGAGCCCGTCTCGATTGAGGTCGGCCACATCCGCGTGCTTGTAGCCGTGGCTGAAGTTGCTGAACGTCGTCGCGTCGGCGGATTTCAGGAAACGAACGCGGACCATGTCGCCAAACGTGAATCGATGGGTTTCTCCCACCCGCGGAAAACAGAAGATGCCTCCAAACGGCCAGCCCGGTGCGTAGGCATAGCCGCCGCAGCCGACGAAGTCGCGTTTGCCGTCACCGGTCAAGTCGACCAGGCGACAGATTCCCCGGCCGATCGTGGGAAACGGCCGGGGGGCGTTTGCGTTGTACCGCAGCAGATCGCCGACACCGATCAGCGGTGCCTGTCGACGTGGCAGCAGCGGGGGGCGACCGGTGACCGTCGCGAAACGGATCTCGTAGCGTTTGTGGGCCGGGTTCTTGATAACCCACTGGACTTCTCCCACGTCTCCATAGGCAAAGTGTTCACTCAGCGAGTGAGCCACCGGCTTGCCGGTCTCGGCATCAACGACATGAATCGAATTGGGGTCGAGCACCCCCCCGAGGTTCTCGCGCTGGATGATCGACTTGAAATCGATCAGCGGAGACATCGGCGTGTTGGGCAGCGGCAAAGCCGAGGTCACACTCAAGGGCAGCGAGCAGGTTGCCACGAGTTTCCCGGCCCACGACCGGGCATGGGGAACTGGCCCGAAGATCGAACCCAGCAGAATCGCCAGCAGCAAGAGGCGTGAGTGTTTCATGGGATCCCCGCTCCGCCGCTCACGGTCGGTCGACGAAGTCCTGCAGAGCCTGGTGTCGCTGGAAGCCGGTTCGTTCTGCCGACATCATCAATAGTGCGCACCGCTCTTGCGAACATGCAACATCGGCGGTTCGTCACGGATCAAGACCCCGTCGATTACCTCGGCCAGGAAAACGTGATGGTCGTCCGAATCGATATGTCCGCCGGTCTGGCAGAGCAGATATCCGACCGTCCCGGTTGCCAACACGGGCAGTTCTTCCGCGACGCGCTCGATATCGACGCCCTCGAATGCCGGTTCGTCGGGTTCGAACCCGCGACCGAAATGCGCGAGCAGCGATTGGCCGTCCTCGGCCACGACGTTCAATGCGAATGAGCCACTCGCGGTCAGCCAGTCGGCAATGTAGCGGCCCTTCTTGACGGCGACCGTGACGGCCGGTGGATCGAATCCGGCCTGCATCACCCAACTGGCCAGCATGCCGGTTTCCTGGCCTTCGTGGCGGGCAGTGAGAATGAAGATACCGCTGGGCACACGGCCGAGAATCGGGGCGATGCGGTCATTGCTGGTTGAGTCAGACATTTGATTTGGCTCTCGGTGGTCATTCAGGAAAACGCACTGGAAATTAATACGCCGCCGCCGATCACGGCAACACTCACGCCAGGGGAAATGAGGGCCAGCTAGAGATCCTGTACGGGTCTCCCGTTCACTGGCCGGGATGCCAGTCGAGGTGCCGCTGGAGAAAGCGATAGGTCCCTTCTCCATGAATCTTGTGCGGCCCGTCGAAGAACTCAATCTGGGTCTTCTCTGAAATTCCCAGCTTGCTGTACAGCCGACGGACACGAGCGTATTCGGCAGCCACCCATTCATCCAGCGCCACACCATCGTCGTGGCCCCGTTCGACCATGAACGGCCGTGGCGCGATGAGGGCGGCCAGTTCGCTGTGATTGAAGGTATGCCCCAGGTTCCATTCAAACACTTCCCAGACGTTGTGGTAGATCATGCTGTAGCCATGGTCGATGGTGGCATTCTTGTAGATCCATTCGTTGAAATCGCCCGAGGCAATCACGACCCGGTAATCCTTCAACAGCGCGGGCACACGCATGGCCGTGTTGCCACCGTAAGAGAGCCCATAAAACCCGATCCGCTCACCATCGACAAAGGGGAGGGACTTGAGCCATTGGAGATGGCGTTGATGCTGTGCCGTCGTTAAACCAAACAACGTCGTTCCCAGCGGATGCGCCAACCGCTGGAGTTCCCGGAATTGATTGCCGCCGCGGTAGAAATTGTGCGGTGCATAGGTGACAAACCCCAGGTCGGCGAGTTGTGCCGCAAAGCCGTTGTAGATGGAGAAGTCCCGTGAGGTCGGATCGGTATTGATGACCGTCGCCGGCAAGCCCTCCAGGCCATGCTGACAGACGACCACCGGACGCCGTTCTGCCGGCGCCAGGTTTCGCGGCACCAACAGGTAGCCCCAGGCGAAGACCTCCGGCGAAAAGACTTCCAGTGTCACTTCG
>Ga0163108_10000127_pt1 | contig 54804 bp, 47 predicted proteins | sample Fk1155metaG_FD_109644 | JGI IMG/M metagenome (GOLD analysis project Ga0163108, IMG submission 109644) | Marine microbial communities from the Central Pacific Ocean - Fk160115 155m metaG | ecosystem: Environmental > Aquatic > Marine > Oceanic > Photic zone | place: The Central Pacific Ocean...
CCCAGGAGGCCCAGAAAGACGAAAACAAGATGACTATAGAGAAAACCGTCTTCGGTAAAATGACTGATGATCGAGAGGCGGATTTGTACACCTGTACGAATGCCAGCGGGTCCGTGGTGAAGTTGAGTAGCTATGGTGCTATCGTGGTTGCCCTGGAAGTCCCGGACCGGGATGGGAATCTTGCCAATATTACACTGGGTTTTCCAACGCTCGAAGGATACCTTCCACGGCATCCGTACTTTGGTGCGACCGTGGGACGTTATTGCAATCGAATCGCGAAAGGCAAATTCAAACTGGGTGACCAGGAATTTACCCTGGCGACCAACAATGAGCCGAATCACCTTCACGGCGGTGAAAATGGATTTGATCGAGTACTCTGGGATGCGGAACCAGTACAGACCGAATCCGCGGTAGGAGTCCAGTTTCATTACGTCAGCAAGGATGGAGAAGAAGGGTATCCTGGTAACCTGGATGTTACTGTTGTCTACCTGTTGACCAACGACAATGAGCTGAGCGTTGAATTTAAGGCCACGACGGATCAACCCACTCCCGTGAACCTTACGAATCATAACTACTGGAATCTTGCCGGCGCAGGTTCTGGTAAGATCGTGAATCATGAATTAGAAATCACGTCAGATCAGTACCTGGCAGTCGATGACACGCTGATTCCAACGGGTGAACTGGTTGATGTGTCCGGCACGTTCCTGGATTTTACGAAGGCCCAGAAAATGGGCGAGAGGCTCCAGGAGAGCAAGTTGGACCCGATTGGCTATGATCATTGCTTTGCCCTGCGTAGCCAGGATGGTTCGATGGCGCTGGCCGCGAGAGTCAGTGATCCCACGAGTGGGCGCGTGATGGAAATTCATACTACGCAGCCGGGGATCCAGTTCTATTCGGGTAATTTCCTTGATGGTTCCGAGGGCGGTGGTGGTAACAATCAGCACGAGGCTTTTTGCCTGGAAACACAACATTATCCAGATTCGCCGAACCAGCCTAAATTTCCGAACACCATCCTGGAGCCCGGGAAGACCTATCACCAGAAGACCATCCACAAGTTCTCGACCCAGTAGGAAGATCACGTAGGAAGCGGTCGTAGAGTGCCGGGATGCCCGGATTTGGGTGTCAGCGAATGTTGATTCGGTAAGGCAGCATCAGCAGGGATGGCTCTGCAAACAAACTGCGGACGGCCTCGACGTCCCGGATGTTGCGTAGCCAGGGATGACTGGCAGGCGTCGTGAAGCCAGGCAAGGCGCCGCCTCCGCCCAGGAGCTGCTCAAGAAAACTCTGGCTTTCCGGCAGGATCAACAACTCGGCCTTCTCGTCGGCACCCAGCTTAGCGGCTTCCTTGGCGGCCTGGATGGCCTCGTGCAGCGTTCCCATGTGGTCGACTAGCCTGTGCGCCTTGGCCTGGCGACCGGTCCAAACGCGGCCACTGGCCAGTGGCTCAAGCTCTTCGAGTGACAATTTCCTGCCTGCGGATGCCTTGCTGGTGAATTGCCGGTACACGTCCTCCATGTTGGTTTTCCAGATCGTTCGCTCGCTCTCGGTCATAGGACTGGTAGCCGATAACAAGCCGCTGTTCTTACCCTTACTGATGATCTCGGTCTTGACTCCAAAGCGGTCGAACAAGCCTCCGAAAGAGATCTTGCCTCCAACGACACCGATGGAACCGGTCAGGGTTCCCGGTTGGGCAAAAATCTGATCGCAGCCCATGGAAATGTAATAACCTCCACTGGCGGCGATGTTTCCCATGCTGGCGATAACCGGTTTCTTGATGCGCTGAATCTCTCTCCAGATCAAATCGCTGGCCAGCGCGGATCCCCCGGGGCTATCCACTCGCAGGACGATGGCCTGGACGGTCTTGTCTCCATCTGCTTGCTTCAATGCACTGATCAGGGTATCACTGCCGACCGAAGCCCCTCCCAGCAGGCTGAAGCTGCTTTCACCGCTGACAATGGTTCCGACGGCATAAATAACGGCAATTTTCTTGTTCTTGGTTGTTTTCTTGGCATCGGATCCGTTGAGCAACAGGTCGAACAACTTGACCATCCCCATCATTCCGGAGAAATCGTTTTCGACTTTCTTGATGGCGTACCCATTCATGATGTCAATCTGCGTTTCCTCGGTAGCCAAATCCTTACTGAGCCTTTGCTTGATTTGATCACCGTAAGCGATTTCATCGATCAACCCTGCCTTGAGCGCCTCTGAGGCCGTGAAGAGACCTTGATCGACGAGTTTCCTGACCGTATCCACGGGAAGCTTTCGATCTCGAGCGATGGTTTCGACCATCTGGTCGTAGAAATCTGTCAGCAGTTGGTCATACTGGGCACGAAACTCAGGGCTCATGGAACTGCGCGTATAAGGTTCAGCGGCTCCCTTGTGGGAACCAACCTGCATCATGTCGGCTTTCACACCAAAAAAATCAAAAAGGGTTTTATAGAAGGTGATTTCAGCGCGAACACCGGGGATCATGAGGGTCCCGGATTCGGGCATGATGATGTGATCGCAGGCGCAGGCCAGCAGGTAGTCCGGTGCCATAGCGGATTCCAGGTCGGCATAGACTTTCCGACCCGCTGCCCGCGTTCGTTGAATGGCTTGGCGCAGGTCTTCCGATTGGGCTCGTCCGATGGCAGTTCCTCGTATCTTGAGAATCAGCCCGGAGAGATCCTCATCACTGGCGGCCTGGTCCATTCTGTTCACAAGGCTCAGCAGGCTACTGTTGCCCGTGGCCAGGAGGCCATCTGAAGAAGACATTTCCGAAAGGGCACCCCTGAGTGTCAGGCGGGCTACCACCAGGCGTTTCTTTTTTTCCTCTTCTTCAACCTTTTGGGGTGCGGTTGCCCTGGCCTTGGCTCTCTGCGCGTTGGCCATCGGTAGCGTTGCCAGCAGCAGGTAAAGTGTCAGCATTGCTGCTGTAAGAGGTGGCTGAAGTATGGGGCGGATCGACATAGGAAAAGCTCCTGGCAAAGTTCTGATCGAAGATGAAAGGACATTGTGACACAATCGACGGGGTGTTGGTACAGCCTGGCCAGGCGGTCATTCAATCGATCTTGACACTGTACGCATGTATATTATAGTAACAGCCATCAAGACCACTGCTTTTCGTGACAAGGAGTCTCCATGTCCGCCCTACAAACATTGACCCAACGCCAGCGTGCCGTTTACGAGATGATTCGGGATAAGATTGTCAATCGTGGTTATGGTCCCACGGTCCGAGAGATTGGCGAGCATTTTGGAATCAATTCTCCCAATGGAGTCATGTGTCATTTGAAGGCGATCGAAAAGAAGGGATTGATTCGTCGCAGTCCCAACAAGTCTCGGGCTATTGAACTTACGCAGGAAGAGTCGATGGAACCGCGTGGTCTCCAGATGGCGGGAACCGTGGTTGCCGGTGCAACGAACCTGGCTTTTGAGCAGACGGATCGTATTGACTTTGACGAGTTGTTCGAGAGACAGGATCAGTTTGTCCTGGAAGTCCGTGGTGATTCGATGATCGAAGCCCAGATTGCCGATGGAGATTACGTGGTGATTCGGCAACAGAAAACTGCCCAGCAGGGTCAAATGGTTGTTGCCAGGACGGACAATGGTGAGGCGACGTTGAAGTACTGGTACCTGGAGAAAGACCAGGTACGCTTGCAACCCGCCAATTCGGCGATGAAACCGATCTACGTCGACGATGCAGAAGTGGTTGGCGTAGTCGTCGGTGTTGTGCGACACCTCAGCTAGGGTTGCCTCATGAGATCGCCTAGGCCGACTTATCGAGTTTGGCAGCCTGGTTGATCTTGTTGTAGAGGGTTTTCAGGCTGATCCCCAGTTCTTCCGCAACGGCTGGTTTGTTTCCGTCATGGCGTCCCAGGGCTTCATGGATGGCTTCCATTTCCATTTCCTGGAGTGTCATCGCTGAGCGTGGGCCAACCTGGTCAGTCGTTGCGTTTGCCAGGTGGAACCGTTGCGGCAGGTGATCCACGGTAATGGGAAGTTGCTCACAGAGAATGGTGGCATGTTCAATGGCATTGGCCAGTTCTCGGACGTTGCCAGGCCAGTGATGGGACTGAAGATAGCTGAGAGCCTCCGGTGTAAACAGGCCCTGCGTAGGATGGGCTCCAGCATGAAAACGCTGGTAGAGGTGTCTGGCAATTTCGGGAATGTCCGTCGCTCGATCCCGCAGGGCCGGTAAGACGATTTCGAAAGTGTTGATGCGAAACATCAGGTCCTGGCGAAAACTGCCCTCGGCCACCATGTCTTCCAGTGCACAATGCGTTGCACAAAGGACCCGCACGTCGACCTCGAATGATTCGTTGTCCCCAAGGCGACGGATTTCACCACTCTCCAGTACTCTCAGTAGGGTAGCCTGCAGAGACTTTGGTAATTCGCCAATTTCATCCAGGAAGATGGTCCCACCGTGTGCGACCTCGAACAGGCCTACCCGATGTTCATCAGCCCCCGTGTAGGCGCCCTTGCGATGGCCAAAGAGCTCACTTTCAATCAGGTTTTCCGGTAAGGATCCACAGTTGATGGCAACAAAGGGTTTTTGCGCACGGAGACTTTGCTCGTGAACGGCCCGTGCAACCAGTTCCTTGCCGGAACCGGTTTCTCCACGGATCAGGACGGTGGAATTGGTAGGTGCAACCTTGGCAATACGTTTACGCACCTGCTCCAACGAATCACTACTTCCCACGAGTTGTGGAGTACCCTGAACCTGGTGCAGTTGGTGCTCTAGTGCCCGATACTTGTTGTTCATTTCTCGTTTTTCAATGACGCGTTTGAGCAGCTTTTTCAGTTCAGCCAGTTTGCAGGGCTTGGTCAGATAATCGAAAGCGCCGAGTCGAAGTGCGGCCACGGCGGTTTCCTGGGAAGCCTTTCCGGTCAGGACGATCGATTCCGCTTCGGGAGAAAGCGTGGATGCTCGTTCGATAACCTGGATCCCTGAAAGTCCAGGCATATCCAGGTCAACCAGCAGGCAGTCATAGGTGTTGAGCTGTAATGCTGCTTCCGCCGTTAATCCATCCGGACAGACGGTGACTTCGTGACCCATGCGAGGCAATTCCAGGCTCATTAATTCCTGCAAGGATTCTTCGTCGTCGGCGAAGAGAATTTTTAGTGAACTAGCCGACTTTTCGGTTTTCTTCATGATGCACATTTTTATGGGTTAAAGGTAAGGTAACTTGAAAGCGTGATCCTTTTCCGGGACCACCACTGGTACCAATCACTTCGCCCCCGTGGTCCGTGATAATACGGTAGGTAATGGACAGTCCCAGGCCGGTTCCCTGGCCGTCTCGACGTCGGGTAAAGAAAGGATCGAACAGATGTTGCTGAACTTCCTGGGTCATCCCACACCCGGTGTCGACGACCGAAAGTTCCAAATGTTCGGAGTCTTGCGTTAATTCGACCGAGACCGTACCACCTGGTTCCAGGCTGTCCAATGCATTGGTAATAAGGTTCAGCACCACCTGCTTGATTTCCTGAGAATTGACCATGGCTACGACCGGCGAACTGCAACAAAAAACGACCTGTTTTTCGCGGTACTTTCCCAGGTGCTGGACCATGTCAATCACCCCGGAAACCAGTTCCCTAAGTTCCGTGGGGGCTTTCTGACGATTTCCCAGCCGAGAAAAGTCCAGCAAACGATCAGTGATTCCCTTGCACCGGAAAGCTTCATCCTGGATTCGACGTAGGTACTTGCGCAGCACCGTGATCTCCGAATTGTGTTCACCGTCTGGCTTATTGTCGTCCGTCCGCATGATGTCGTATAAGCGTGATTCCAGGGATTCAGCACACCAGGCAATGGAAGCCATGGGATTATTGATTTCGTGAGCTACTCCCGCCGCCAGGAATCCAACGCTGGCTAATTGCTCCCCGCGAACAACTTCCCGTGTTCGCTGTTGTACCTGTTGATCCAGGTGATTACGGATTTCCTGGAATCGCGTGGTCATGTCATTCATAGCCGCTGCTAACTCGGCAATCTCGTCACCGGTTTCCAGTTCGATCCGATGATCAAAATCACCGTGAGCTACTCGTCGACAACCACCGATCAGTACCTGGAATCGTCGCATCAGGGAACGATTAAAGAAAATTCCCAGTCCTACCAGGAAGCAGGTAGCAACAAAGATGATAACCCACGTGCAGACAATCATCGTCCGGTATTTGATCCGAACCTCACTGGCAAACGTATGCATTCTTTGTTGTAAGTGACCAGGTAAAATTGCTGCCAAACGACTAAGCTCGGCAAGTTCATCATTAAGCATTTCAATTTGAAGTTGGTCCAGTATCCAGACTTCTCCGCGGTTCATCCCATTGATCCGCTCCAAGGTAGCCTTGAGTTTTTTTATAGTGGTCTGTTCGGACTTTAAATCACCCAGTAGATCGCTGTCCAAGCTGGCGATGGATAATTGATGTCGGTAACGTTCCAGGGATTCACCGACCGCCAGCAGGTTGATATGAAACTCCTCACGCAATAGACCTGTGTAATGATGAGGATCACGCCCCGGGAAATCACGCAAGGTCTGGACCTGTTGGAGTGTAAACCTGAGGCTGCTGACGGTTCGCGTGAGTTCTGCTGACAAGGGTAATTCACCGGCTCGCCGACTGATACTGCGAGCCAGGTGACGATAGTCATTAAGCCCCAGTAGGCTGAGGATGGCCAGCCCGGAGAGGATCAGCCCCAGTACGAGCGTACAGGCCTTCACCTTGGAACGAATTGGCAATGGGAAAGCGATGACGACCTCCTTGTCGTATCCGCCGGTAGGGGGAAGCAAATGGGGCAGCAAAAGCCTGGTTTGGAAAGCTGTACAGAATCGAGCCTGGCAAGTGTACTCGGTGCCCATGTCAGGAGACAAGATGGAATATGATGCCAGCTTGCTAGCAGAAAAACAGGGACCGTTTCCTGGCAAGCGCTAGTGTCGGATGGCACGTCGTAACAAGATCGTTCCGATGACCAGTAGGACAAGATTTCCAAACCATACGCTGTAGGGCGGAAAGGCGCCACATTTGGCGCGATCAACGCCATATTGCATCAAGGGATAGTAGATGGCCAGGATAGGGAGAAAACAGAGCCCGAAACTGGTCCAGAAATCCGCCGTCCGTAGGCGGATAGCCATGCCGGTACCGATCAGTATGAAAACCAGGCAGCTGAATCCATTGGCCCAGCGACGCCACGGTTCAGTCAATAAACGAAACAGGCGGAAGTTGGCGGAATCGAGATTGTCGGTTCGGTCTTCCCACTGGTTACTAGTGAGTTGTTGAAAATCTCCGGTCAACATCTGGTAGGCCCCATGGGCTGCCAGTAACTGTTCCTGTTGCGAGATCGTTTTTCGTTGTTGCTGGGCCTTGGAGGCGATATTGCGCAGGGCGATTTCGGATGGTGACTGAGAATGTATTCCTCCACGACCACCGGTAGGGATGGGTAATTCGTACTCAAACGTATTCGGCCATTGGCCGTGAGTATGGGTGCCCACGTCGAACTCGGTATCCTCGATGCGAATTTTCAGCTTGTTGTTGTCTGGGTTAAAGTTCAATTCAGCCTGTCGGGCAACCAGGGTGATCGTTGGTGACTGATCGGTAGCATGAAAACAAATCGTAGGACGGATGAGTGTCCGATCCTGGACTCCCTTGACGCTGATGGAAAAACGATCAGTGGTATAGGATTGTTGTGTTCGCAACATACCGTAGGCGATTTCTTCCACGGACTGCAGGACCACGCGATTGATTCCATGACGTCCCCAGGTAACCGCGATGTCATTTAACCAGACTGCTGCCAGGCTAATCGTGAATCCCAAAACTAGGGCTGGCCAGATTACGACCATGGGGGAAATTCCCATCGCCTTCACGGCCAAGATCTCATTGTCGGCCGACATGCGACCGTAAAGGCTACAGGTTGAAAACAGGAGGGTACCAGGAATGGCAAACCTGAGAGCATCAGGTAAGACGAAAGGGATTAATCGCAAGACGGGAATAGGTCCCATTCCCTCACGCAACGCACGCTGGGCCAATCCGATGAGCAACATGATGGAGGTCATCACGAGCAGGGTCGCGAGAAAAACCTTCAGCATTTCGAAAATGATGTAACGTGTGATTCGCCGCATCAGCATGATCGCCAGGGTCAAGAGGTTCGGTTGCCGGGCCTATTTTAGCGCGACCGGGAATGTACCACGTTAACGAGGGTCAGCAAACGACAGTTTGGAAGCCGTGGGCGATCAAGGTTGGAGTTGACCCAGTTTAGCTATTTGGCTATTGTTTCGCAGCTTACCTTGAATCCGATCTGTCCATATCGTGCTGCCGGACACGCCCTGTCGCACGTGTTCCGGGTAACAGGTCGGCAAATCAGTAAATCGGAGGATGAATATTCGTGGAACGTTGGATCCAATCACCTAGGCGAGATCCGTGTAACCTTTGTCGCGGTGAACAGTTTCAGCAGCTGTCTTTGCTCGATCGTAAAAGTCGTGAACTGGTGACCGTGGTATGTGAGCAATGCGGCCTGGTATCACATGAACACATTCCCAGTGACCGGGAATTGGAAGAGTACTATTTTCGGCAGTATCGGCAGGAATACCACCAGGAATATATGCCATCCGCGTATCGTGTGGTACGTGAATGGAAACGTGGTAGACAACTGGTCGAGAGGTTGCAACCGTTTCTCGAGTCGAGTGATCGTGTGTTGGAAATCGGTTCGGGAATTGGCTGTACAGTTAAGCAGTTTGAATTGGCTGGTTTCCCAAGTAGCGGGATCGAACCGGGCGATGGATTCTGCCGGTTTTCTCGAGAGCGTTTGCATGCTCAGGTACGGCAGAACTCACTGGCTGACCTGATCCGTAAACCAGAGGCAGAATTGGTTATGTTGGTCCATGTCCTGGAGCACCTTAATAATCCGCAGCAGGCACTCCAGCACATGCGTGAACTCTTGACTGATTCAGGACGGCTGTATGTTGAAGTGCCCAATTTCGGGTTGCCGCATGCAGCTCCAGGTAAGCTATTTCATTTTGCCCATATCTATAATTTCACCGCCGCTACCTTGAAAATGCTTGGTCGATCCAGTGGATTCGAAGTGGAGGCTGAGCTTTCCAGCAAGACAGATCGTAATCTGCGTATCCTGTTTCGCCGGTCGGCAACGGCCGAGTGGAACCTTGATTCAGAATCCTACCGCAATTCTATTAAGGCGTTTACCCGTTACAACATGTGGTCCTATCACCTCCGCTGGAGTTACCTTAGCGAACGGTTGAAAACCGTTTGGCGCCATCGACGTGAGCGTTGGCAGGCAGCAAGTGGATTGGCTCGCCTGGAGCAGGCATGTGTTGCTGGAAAGAAAGAGATACAGGGAACTGGATCCGATGGCCTGCAGGCAGCTTGAGGGTTTTCACTCTTCCTCGACCGTGGTTCCCAGTTGCTTGAGTTTCTGGAACCGAAACTCCTTCATCATGAAGGAAATGGCCCTCGCATAATATCGCATGGACTCGTTGTAACCCTGTTTCTTGGCCGCACTAGCGGCTTGCGTGGTTAACTCGTTGAAGTGATCCCATTCGATGGTAGCCTGGTTTTCCAGGGCTACTTTTTTCAAATCGCGACATTTGTCAAGCAGCTTGGCCAGGAACTCGCGGGTTATCTTGCAGTGAGTGTCCGTGTACGGTCCTTTTCCCTGGGGTGGTCTGAAAGCAGGGGTGTTTGCAATTTCCTGGCGATAACTTCGTCCCAGCCAGATCCCAGTCCCCAGCGTTCCCAGGCCGAGCAGAGCAATCGGCAAACCGAATTTCCAGGTAGATGTTTCCGAGATCCAGAAGGCCATCACCATGAGCAGGAAGGCGGTGATCCAGAACCCGGGATGAGCACGCCGTACGGGCGTCGGTTCCAATTCCTCTTCCGTTTCGTCAGGTCGGGAAGTGACGATCTGGGTACCAGCAGCGAGTGCAACGATGACCGTGGAATTGTCGGAACCGCCCCTGATATTGGCCAGGTCTACGATGAATTGTGCGGCTTCATATGTGGGTAGATTGGCAATAATGACAGCAATCTCTTCATCTTCGATCATTCCCGTGACACCGTCAGTGCACAACAGGTACAGGTCGCCCTGTTCAATAACAAAGGGTCCCTCGATGTCGACCTTGACTTCGGCATGGGGGCCCAGTGAACGAGTAATGACATTGGATGGTACCCGGCTTAGCAAGTCCGAGTTTTTCGCTATTTGCCCAGAAGCCTGCAACTCCCAGACCAGGCTATGATCAAAGGTCAGCTGTTCCAGCGTGTTGTTGCGAAATCGATAGATACGTGAATCACCAACATGGCCGATGATGGCACCCTCGGGAAGCATTACCATCGCGCTGACCGTGGTACCCATATTGTGGAAATCACTGTTGGACTTACCTCGTTGATGAATTTCCTGGTTGGTTTCTTCAATGGCCTTATAGAGTGCCTCGATGGGGTCCAGCTCTTCATATTGATGAAATAACTGGGTGACACCACGGACAGCCAGTTCGCTGGCCAACTCGCCCGCTGCATGCGCACCCATACCATCGGCGACGACCAGTACATGGCCCTGTTGGGGCCAATCCTCTTCACTCTTGGCGGGTACGACGGAATGAGCATCCTGGTTGTTTGATCGCCGCATTCCAACGTCAGTGACGGCAGTGAATTGCAGACAATCAGCCCATTTAATGGATGGCGGGTTCACGATGTTCTTCTTTACAAGCAGGATTCGGCGACGATTGCCGGGCGGAGCGTGATTAATCAAAGGGTCCTGTCGAACGGTATTTTTACTATTCTACTTGTCAACAGGGACATCGAATAGAGTTCTTCTGTTGAGATCTTGGGAGCTCTGAATTTGCCCTAGTGGCAATAATCGGCTCTCGTTATACTTTTTCCGCCTTGAAAAGAGGCTGGCTGTTTTTAGGTCAGGCAATGCCGAGGGACGGACATCGTATGCGAACACGACTTATCTTACTCAGTATCTTGGTGGTCACCTGCGTTGATGTTCTGCCGGCGGCGGCGAGGGTACGTCGGCGATTGACGATTATCAGTAATCCTCCAGGGGCCGTGGTGTTTGTCGATGATCGGGAAATCGGTGTCACACCGGTTTCTACCTCGTTCACCTATTACGGGACACGTAAGATTCAGTTGGTGATGGAAGGATTCGAAACACTGACGGTGAAACGCACCTTCTCACCCCCTTGGTACCAGTGGCCAGTGATTGATTTTATTTCAGAAAATATGATTCGTCGTGAGCTGCGAGATGAACGCGTGGTTGATTTTCGGATGGTTCCACAACGCATCGTTCCCAGTGATGTCCTGCTCCAGCGGGCACAGCGACTACGTGATCGTTCCCGGCAGGGTGCAGTTACCGAATTGCCTGCCGAGGCAATGAATAACAGACCGACAGCACCACCTTCGGTACCAGCACCGCGTCCCCAACCTCCGCCTGCTCGTAGTTTTCCACTACGTCCACCGGAGACGCCGCCGCTGATCGATCTGCCCCGCTAGTTGGCAGGTTTTGTTCAGCGTTGCCAGAAGTTAGTCTTCACTCCCACGCCGGTAGGCTTGTTGTTTAATGCGCCTTTCAATCCCAGTTGCCGTGGATCGGTTGCTAACTTGTCAGAAAAGACACGGAGATCGGACATGATCGGTCTCAGGCGTCGAGAGGCATCCTCGATATTGTGCGCGGCATTGCTTAAACGCTGAAATAACGTTGGGTCATGAACCAGCTTGCCAAGTGATCCATTCGAGTTGTTCAGTGATTTACTGAAGACGGACAGTTGGCTGAACAGTTGGTCCAGGCTGTCGATGCTGTGTACGAGATCCTGTGCCAGTCCGGCACCATGCTGCTTCAGGGGACCCGTAAGATGCTGCAGGTTGTCCAGGTTGGTGGTGGCAGACCGGCTCATGATTTCAAAGCTGCGCATCGTCTTGCGGGCGTCCGCAACCGTGAGCTTGGTCTGTTCGAAAAGCGAGGGAAGATCTTTTAGAGCCTGCTGGAGACTGGCCTGGAACTGGGGATCTCCTGCCAGCTCATTAACCATGGCCATCGCAGCTCCAAAATTATCGAGGGCCACATCGGTTTTCTTGAGAATACTCTGCAACTGACCGTTGTTACTGCCCAGGAACTGGTTCAGATTGTCTATCAACAAGGCAAAGTCATCAGCTGCCTTCTTGATCCCCGTACCGGCGTTTTCGATCGATTCAAACGTCGATCCCATTTTCTGTTGCATGTTGATGATGATCTGTAGCGGATCCTCGGCCACGGTCCCGGTTCTCAAGTAGTCCCCATCCTGTAACAGTTGCTGGGCCTTGCTCACCTCCGCCTTGTCCAGTTGGCCATTTTTGTCCCTGTCAAAGTTGGCTAGTAACTGACCACGATTACTGGACACGAATTCCAGGACCGCATCCCCGGTGACCATCGAACCGATACGAATGCGACAGATCTCGCTCTGTTGCAGCTTGTAATCCGATTGGATACGCAGTTTTAACAAAACTCCACCATCGTCCTGGAGATCGACGTCAGTGACTCGACCGATGGGGACTCCGCTCTTGAGTACCGGCGAATTCCTTCCCACCCCGGGAGCTGCCGGGAATTCAATGTTTAGCTGGTAATAGGTTCCCGTGAAATCTGGTACCGCACCAAACATCACGATCAGAATGGCAGTGACGATTGTCGCTGTCAGAACCACAACTCCCACTCGAAATTTTAATACGCGTTCATCCATGGTTTTTCTGCCGAAGCAACTCCTAGTAATCAGCCATTGAAGCTTCCGACCGCATCTCCATCAAACGTTCACCCGCTTCGCCGCGCACGAATTGCACGACTCGGCTGTCTTCTGTCCGGTCCAGCTCGCTGGGCGGGCCGTCAAAAATGATCTGTGATTCACCTGCTTCCAGGCGACTTGTGGGATACAGCATCACGACTCGGTCAGCTACCTTACGAGCGGTTCGCATGTCATGCGTGACGACAATGCTGGTCACACAGTAGCGCCGACGCGAGCGTAGAATTAATTCGTTAATAACGTCACTGACGATGGGGTCCAGCCCGGTTGTGGGTTCGTCGTACAGGACCAGCTCGGGATTTAGCATCAGGGCCCGTGCCACACCAACTCGCTTGCGCATGCCACCGGACAGCTCGGCAGGTTTCTTATCCAGGACTGAATCGGGAAGCCCGACGTCTGCCAGTTGATTTAATACACGGTGGTGAACCTCTTCCTCGGACAACTGCGTATGTTGCAGCAGTGGAAATGATACGTTCTGACCAATCGTCATGCTGTCAAATAAAGCTGCCTGCTGGAAGATAAAACCAAAACGTGTTCGCTGGCGAGATAACTCGTGAATGTCCAGCTGTGAAAGATCTTGTCCGTCAAACAGGACCCGGCCTGATGTTGGTTGGATGAGTTGGATGAGTGTTTTTAATAAAACCGTTTTTCCACATCCGCTTTCGCCAATGATTGCCAGTGTCTGGCCACGCGGTACCTGAAGATTGATTCCGGTCAGCACCTGGTGAGAACCAAAGGAGATATCCAGGTCCTGCACAGATAGTATCAGGGACTCCGAAGCGGGCACGTCAGAATGAGAATGTGTTTCTACGTTCATATCAGAATAACTTGCTGCCTCCCGGAACCCAGAGGAGATAAATCGTGTCCAGGAGAATACCGACAAACAGGTCCAGAGCCAGGATCAGTACGAAGGAATAGACGAAAGCTGCCGTTGCTGCCCGCCCCACGCCTTCCGCTCCAGGTTCCGAATGAAACCCCCGGAAACAACTGACCAGGGCGATGGCGGAACCAAAAAAGAAGCTCTTTACGATACCGATAAACAGGTCGAATCCACCCACGAAGGCGCGGGAATGATACATGTATTGATACTTGTCGATTCCCACGATCATCACACTGTAAAAATATCCCCCTACCACTCCCATAAAGTCAGCCATGACGACAAGCGTTGGAATCAGGATCAGGCAAGCCAGGAATCGTGGAACGACCAGGTACCGAATGGGATCGGCTCCCATGCTGGCCAATGCATCAATCTGTTCGGTGACTCGCATCGTACCCAGTTCAGCGGCCATGGCACTGCCGACTCGTCCAGCGAGCATGATGGCTGCCAGAACAGGCCCCAGTTCCCGTACCAGGGACATGTTAATGACCGCTCCCAGACGACTCTCGAGGCCCACCTGGGCGAATTGAAAATGACTTTGCACGGCCAGTACCATGCCGATGAACGTTCCCGTAATCGCAACCACCGGTAGGCTTAATACACCCACCTGGTAGAAGTTGGGAAGTAACGTTTTGCGACTGGGTAAGCCCCGGAAGAGTGCAGCTATCGTGGCTGTGGCAAATAACGTCAGTTCGCCCACGGACTGGAACATGGCAATGCAGGACTCGCCACAACCGGTAATCCAGTCGACCAGCAGGCTGGTTGCCGACGTTCGAGAAGTTTTCGGAGTAGTTAGTGATCCCGTAGCCATGGCAGTGTGAATCCTGGACATGAAGTCAGTGCAATATCTGTTGAGACGCCGTGAGCGCACAGCCGGAGACCGGTCACCGTCATTTTCGGCGTTTTAAAATAGTTGACTTGAACGAACTTTGTCGGTTATGACGGTTTTTAGGTCTCCCCGGTCGCAAACCCAGCGAATGGATTCCCAGGCTACCTAGCTAGCATCCTGGCAGGATCTTATGGGTACCTCTGGATAACCGAATGGTTAACAGCACGCAGGAGTTTATTCGAGTGCCTTGTTCGTTATATTAGTACGTGGATCTGAGATTTTTCCGAGGACTCATGGATGGCTGACTTCGATATTATTCCTGCCTACAATTCGATTGAAGAAATAGAGCGCCAGTTGGGTTTCTTTCCTGGAGATCCGGAGGCGGCGAAAACCCTGACAACACAGCAGGTAGAAACCTACAATCGAGAAGGTTATTTGACGGCCCTGGATATCTTTGATGAAGCAGAAGCGTGTGACCTGCGTGCTTATTTCGATGCCTTACTCCAACAGGTGATGAACGAGGGGGGAGATAGCTACTCGATCAGTACGGCCCATGCCACGTACAGTCGTGTTTACGATTTACTTCAGCATCCCCGGATCGTCAATTACGTGCAGGATATACTGGGTGAGAACGTGGTCGCCTGGGGCAGTCATTTCTTTTGCAAGCTGCCCCATGACGGGAAGGCCGTATCATGGCATCAGGATGCCAGTTACTGGCCTTTGACTCCGTCTCGGACGGCAACCGTCTGGCTGGCGATTGACGATGCAGATGTCGGGAATGGCTGCATGCGTTTTATACCTCGGTCCCACCTGCACGGGCATCTCGAGTGGCGAGAGAGTGCTGCCAGCGAAAATAATGTTTTGAATCAGACCGTGGAAAATGCGCTCGATTACGGTGCACCTTTTGACAATGTTTTGCGTGCCGGTCAGATGTCGATTCACAACGACTTGTTGTTGCACGGTAGCAATGCGAACCAGTCGGACAGACGCCGCTGTGGATTGACCCTGAGATACTGTGCCGCCGAGGTCCATGCATACATGGACTGGAATCAGAAAGGTGTGGTGGTGGCGGGGCAGGCGGATCCAAGGCTCTGGCCTGGTTGCCCACGTCCGCAATAAAAAACGAGCCCCGCAGGGCTCGTTTGAGAAATCTTATTGTTGAATCGAGGCGATTGGTTCTTAATCGTCTTCGGATTCTTTTTCGTCAGCCTTGTCCCCTTTGGCGGCAACGGCCTCGACGGCGGGTTCATCGCGAACGACACCCTGAAAGGTGAGTCGGATGATTTTTTCGTGATCCTTGTCCCACACGGCGTCCACGACGATCGTGTCGCTGTCGGTAAAAGCGCCTCGCAGCAGTTCCTCCGAGAGGGGGTCTTCCACACGATTTTCGATTGCGCGTCGCAGGGGTCGGGCACCGTAATCGGTGTTGGAACCTCGTTTGATAAGGTAATCCTTGGTGTCGTCTGTCAATTCGAGCTTGAAGCCACGTTCTAATAGTCGCTTGCGAACCTTTTCCAGTTCCAGGTCGATGACAAGCTTTAGGTCTGCCACGGTGAGATGGCGGAAGATAATGGTGTCATCGAGGCGGTTGAGGAATTCAGGTCGAAAGACGCGTTCAATACTGTCGTTGACACGTTCCTTCATGCTTTCATAAGAGGCATCATCTTCCGGTGTCTGAAATCCGAAAGCCGATTCGTTCTTGATTGCTTCTGCCCCGGCATTAGTTGTCATGATCAGGATGCAGTTGCGGAAATCGACGTTTCGGCCAAAGCTGTCTGTCAGGCGACCTTCTTCCATGACCTGCAGCAGCATGTTGAAAACATCCGGGTGTGCCTTTTCGATTTCGTCGAGCAGGACAACGGCGTAGGGTCGTCGTCGGATCTTTTCTGTGAGTTGACCACCTTCTTCATGTCCCACGTAGCCAGGAGGGGCACCAATCAGGCGACTCACGTTATGCTTTTCCATGTACTCGCTCATATCCAGGTGGATCAATGCATCGGAATCTCCAAACATGAATTCGGCGAGTGCTTTGGCCAACAGTGTTTTTCCAACACCAGTGGGGCCCGCAAAGATGAAACAACCGGTGGGTCGGCGTGGATCCTTCAAGCCGCTGCGACTGCGACGAACTGCCTTGGCAATGGCCTGGACGGCCGCTTCCTGGCTGACGACGCGCTTGTGCAGAGAATCTTCCATCTGCATCAGTCTCAGGCTGTCCTCGGTACTGAGTCTCGTAAGCGGGATACCTGTCATCTTGGAAACGACTTCAGCAATAACCTCCTCGTCGACGACACCATCGGTTTCCCGAGATTTTTCCCGCCATTCCTGTGTGATGGATTCCATTTTCTTGCGCAGCTTGTCTGCACTGTCTCGCAGGGCGGCAGCTTTCTCGAAATCCTGGTTTGCGACAGCTTCTTCCTTTTCCTTGTTCAACTGGGTGACTTCGTCGTCGATTTCCTTTAAATCGGGCGGACGAGTCATGGATCGCAGGCGGACCCGGGCTCCGGATTCATCGATGACATCAATGGCCTTGTCGGGAAGGCAGCGTGCCGTGATATAGCGTTCCGACATTTCCACCGCTGCTTCCACGGCGTCATCGGTGATCTGGACACGGTGATGTTCCTCGTATCGTTCTCGCAGGCCCTTGAGGATCTCGATCGTTTCTTCCTTGTTCGTGGGATCGACCACGATTTCCTGGAAACGACGGGCCAGGGCATTGTCTTTTTCAATATACTTGCGGTACTCGTCAAACGTGGTTGCACCAATACACTGGATCTCTCCTCGAGAGAGTGCAGGTTTGAGCACGTTGGCGGCATCGATAGCACCTTCTGCTCCGCCCGCTCCCACGAGGGTGTGAAGTTCATCAATAAACAGGATCGTGTTCTTGGCACGCCGGACCTCGTTCATGACGGCCTTGATGCGTTCTTCGAACTGACCGCGGTACTTGGTGCCGGCAACCATCATGGCCAGGTCCAGTACCACGATACGCTTGTCACAAAGAATTTCCGGTACGTTGCCACTGATTACGCGTTGAGCAAATCCTTCCACGATGGCGGTCTTGCCCACGCCGGCTTCACCAAGCAAGACAGGATTGTTCTTGGTGCGGCGACAGAGCACCTGGATAGCCCTCTCAATTTCTCGTTGACGGCCAATCACGGGGTCCAGCTTTTTCTGTTTTGCTAATTCAGTGAGATCACGTCCAAAACTATCCAGGGCCGGTGTTTTACTTTTGCCACTCTTGCCCGAGGGAGCCTCGGAGCTGCTGCTTTCACGTTCAGGTCGTTCGCCACCTTCACCCTCTTCGAGGCCATGACCGAGCAGGTTGAGTACTTCTTCTCGCACCTCGTCCAGCTTGAGTCCCAGGTTCATCAAGACCTGGGCAGCCACACCCTCTTGTTCCCGCAGCAGTCCCAGCAGGATGTGCTCGGTACCTACGTAATTGTGATTGAGGTTGCGAGCTTCTTCCATGGAATACTCGATGACTTTTTTGGCCCGCGGCGTCTGGGGCAATTTGCCCATCGTGACCATTTCCGGACCGCTCTGAACAAGTTTTTCAACCTCCAGGCGAATCTTGCGCAAATCGACGTCGAGATTTTTCAGCACGTTGGCCGCGACGCCGCTGCCCTCTTTTACCAGTCCCAGCAGGATATGCTCGGTACCGATGTATTCATGGTTGAATCGCTGAGCTTCCTGATTTGCCAGTTGCATAACCTTGCGGGCTCGATCAGTAAATCGCTCGTACATGGGGGAACCTCTCTGCGTTGTAAATTTCCGTTAAACGTCCCGGCGATCAAACGCCAGGGATTTCATTGTATTGAATCCAGGTGTCGTTGTATGCTAGGCAGCTCGCGGCAAAGGTTGACGAGGATCCGCCGGCTGGGTCGCCAGTATCGAACTCTCTTCCTCAGCCAGGGATTCAAAAGAATCCAGTAACTCCTGCTCTCGCGTTAACTCCCACTTCCATTTGCCATTTGTTTCCAGTGTATTGACGTGTTTTAAAACCTCTTTCGCCTCTTCGTGTCGACCGGTATGGCGAAACAAGCTGATCAACATCAGGAATGCATCCACGTCATGAGCATTCACTGAAATTGCACTCGATAAACATTGTTCCGCTTCAAACCAGTTTTGCTTTAGGTAGTGGGCCTGGGCCCTGCTAAAGTAATCGTCTTCGTTTTGCTGCGTCCAGTCGCGATCAGTACTGGTCGTTATGGAATTCTTCCAGCCTGCAATAAAACGGCAAGACTGAATTGCCGTGATGCACCAGGTCAGACCCAGCCCACCCCACAGTACTTGACACCAAGCGGTTGGCCACCACTGGGGCCAAATAAATGTCACGGCTAACCCCAGGTTCACCAAAACCGCAAAGGCAACGGCTGTTAATAAGCCACGCCACTGACCCCGCAACCACAGTTGTGGTAGTCCTGGCCAACAGCAGGTGATCCATGTTGCACGTTGCATTCGCAGCTACTCCTCGAACGCCTTCCGTAAACTCCATACCTTCTAATCAGGAGAAGTAATACTTATAGGCCAAGGAATTCTAACCCGCATATCTGGATCGTTCAAGGCAAGTATTGATGCTCAATAGAGTTAGGTAAAACGCCGTGAATTTAGCGATGCATTTTGGTGCAGATTGTTACAATTGGTAAGTAAGTTCCTTTCCGAGCTTCACCGTATGATCCGTTGTCAGATTGGCAGTTACCTACGGATGGTTGCTGCTCAAGGTTCCATCGGCAACGACGAAAAACTGTGATAAAATAGGGACTTAGTTCACTAAATGACTCTATGAAAGTGCAATTCCCATGCCGGGAGTGAGCATTTTGAGTACGGATGGGTTTAAGATGACGCAGTTACCTTCCCCTGGCAGTCCGCCTGACATGCAACATGCGAATCGATCGCCACTGGGGGACATTGCATTATTACGAATCCTGGATGCCAATGGGAATCGGGCCGCAGAAGGATTGCGAGTCGTGGAAGATTTTTCCCGCTTTGCTCTCAATGACAAGTATTTGGCATCCCTGTGTAAGCAGTTACGTCATGAATTGACCCAGTCGCTGAACCTGGTACCCGTGGAGATTCGACTCACTGCCCGCGATACGTTGGGTGATGTGGGAGCGACGATCACGGAGACAGCGGAGCAGTATCGGAAAGATGCCTGGCATGTGGCGACCGCCAGTGCAGCCAGGGTTCAGCAGGCGCTGCGTTGTCTGGAAGAATACAGTAAACCGCTTTCCGTGGAGTTGGCGACACGTTTCGAATCAATGCGTTACCGGATGTATGTCTTGCAACGGTCGCTGGGCATTACCGTCAGTAGTGTGAACCGATTGCACGGCATTCAGCTCTACGTCTTGTTGGATGGACAATCCAGCGAGGCTGCATTGCAAGAACGGATGGCCAGCTTGTTGCAGGCAGGAGTGCAACTGTTCCAGTTGCGAGACAAGACACTGGATGATCGACAGTTGCTTCAGCGTGCTCGCGTCATGCGGGAGACGATCGATGCGGACAACCGCGAGAAGGATTGCCCCGCTTTGATGATTATGAATGATCGCCCCGATTTAGCTGTCCTGGCATCGGCAGATGGTGTTCACGTGGGCCAGGATGAATTACGAGTTGCCGATGTTCGTGCCGTCGTGGGACCGCAGCGCCTGATCGGCGTTTCCACGCACTCCATGGAACAGGCTCAGCAGGCCGTGTTGGACGGTGCGGATTACCTGGGTTGCGGTCCAACGTTTCCAACAGCTACCAAGGAATTCACAAGCTATCCCGGACTTGACTTCCTGGCAGAGGTGAGCCAGGCAATTAGCTTGCCAGCGTTTGCGATTGGTGGGATCCATCGGCAGCAACTGCCCGCGGTCTTGAAAACGGGTGTATCTCGCATTGCCGTATCCGGAGCGATTGACCAGGCAGATTGCCCCAGTGATGAGGCAGCAGAATTATTACACCTGTTGGCAGACAGCGCTAAGCAAACCGAGTGAAATAAATAAAATATGAAGAGGTCAGGGGAGTCCCCTCTGCCAGCGAGCCGGGAAATATCAATCGCGTCCATGAAATACAGGATTTTTGCAGGAAGGCGACTGAATCAGCGGAACCCGGTTGGCTGCGACTGGTTTAAACCAGTGAGAGGAATAGGCTGTTTAGACGAGGAGATAGGTGTCATGCGAGTTGGAATCATGGTCGTGACCAGCTGGTTAATCTGCTGGGGAGCCAGTTGGGTGACTGCCGACGAGAATAATACTCGTCGGCAACCAGGCTCCGAAACGCGGTCCGCGTTTTACCAGCGATTGGTAGAACGGTTTGACCAGGATGGCGATGGTCGCCTGAATGAGCAGGAGCGTCAGACTGCGCGTCGCGCCGTTTCAGAGAATGCAGCGCCACAGGATAGGCAACCGGCGGCCAAGCAGAGTGGATCTGCCCGATCCCGAAACAGTGCATCCCGAAACAGTGGTAACCAGCCGTCTGGTACAGCCAACCGGAGTCGGTCGACCCGGGGTGCTGGTAATCGAAGTCGTTCTACGGCTGATGAACGTAGTGAACTGTTAAAACGCTTTGATGTGAATCGCAACGGGAAACTGGATGATCCCGAGTTGGCCAGGATGAGGCAGTCCAGGTCGCGTTCGCGAGAGAATAGTTCCAATCGGGGGCAAGAGCGAACCAGTAATTCACGCATGAGTCGGGGCGAGTTGTTGCAACGGTTCGACAAGAATCGAAATGGTCGTATCGATGGTGACGAGATGAGACAGGTACGAGCGACGGTTGGCAGACGTGATCGAGATTCGGCCAGGGCACCTGATGTAAGTCGACAAGCCCGACTGGACCAGGCAGAAATTCTGAAAAGATTTGATTTGAACCAGGACCAGCGACTGGACGCTACTGAGCGACAGCAGGCCCTGGAGGCGATGCGTAAGAAAGCAACCGACTAACGGGAAACCCTCTCACTGATCAGTCTCGTCGTCCCACCGGTTACCGGTTATACTGGCCGTCATGCCTTCCATCGAATCCGCCGCGTCGGATCCGGATTCGGGTATCTCACCAAGCTCGCCCAAAGCCGAATCAACTGACTCGCCAATCACGAACGAATCTCCGGATGCCGTTGCTCCCTACCGACGTCGCAATTTTCTTTCCCTGATGTTCTACCAGGTCACGGTACGTTGCGGTTGGATTTTCAAGACCGAAAGTATCGTGATGCCGGCGGTCCTGGACTTGATGGGGGGAGGAGCGGTGTTGCGCAGCTGGCTTCCCCTGATCAATCGGTGTGGCCAGAGTATCCCCCCGATGTTATTCGCTTCGCGCGTTAGATCGTTGCGTCAGAAGAAATGGTTCGCCCTGGGATGTACGGCGGCCATGTCCGTGATTTTCTTCATCTTGTCGGGAATCTGGGGGCAGACAGGTGGCAATGCGATCTGGGTACCAGTTGCCTTTCTCGTACTCTATGCGTTGTTCTTTAGTTGTACCGGGCTCAATCACCTGGCGATCAATACCTTGCAGGGCAAGTTGGTGCGCGTTCGTATGCGCGGAAAATTGCTGATGGGAGCAAACGTACTGGGAGGGTTAGTGGCCCTGTTGTTGGCCGGCTGGTTGTTACCTCGATGGTTAGAGGCAGATCGTGCCCAATTCGAATGGATCTTTGCCGCCTCTGCTGGTTTCTTTGGCTTGGCGACATTGTTCCTGCTGTGCTTGCGGGAATCGTCTGACAGTTTTCCCCGGGAACGTCGGGGCCTTAGGGCCTTGTTGCATGATATTGGTCGCACCTTGCGCGAGGACGATCATTTCCGTGGACTGGCAACAGTCGCTTTTCTGTTTGGATGCTCAATGATGTTATTTCCTCACTACCAAAATGTTGGCCGTGGCATCATGAAACTGGATCTCAGGCACCTGGTTTACTGGGTCATGGTCCAGAATGGTGGGACGGCGTTATTCAGCTTACTGGTCGGGCCGCTGGCTGACCGACGTGGTTATCGAGCAGTGTTACGAGTTGTGTTGTTGCCAATCGTGTTGGCACCCCTGTTAACGATGGTCTTTTCGCTGTCTCCTGCGACCGGGGCAGGTTGGTTCTGGCTGGTATTCCTGATGGTTGGATTGACCCCGGTATTGATCAAGGCATTCCAGAATTACACGTTGGAGTTGGCTCCCCGGTCGGAACATCCTCGTTACCTGGCCACGATCAGCCTCTGTATTGCCGCCCCGATGCTGTTCTCACCACTGCTGGGCCTGTTGATCAAATGGTGCCAGCAAGCATCCTGGTGTCCCGCAGCGATGGCTTTTCACCCGGCATTTGCATTGATCATGCTCTTGATTTTCTATGGCTGGATTCGAACGTTCAGTCTTTTTGAACCACGGACTTCTGTAGCCACTGAGGTGTAAGAAAACAGGCCGTTGGCTTGGCATGATCGGTTCTGCTACGATGATGTGCTGGTGGTATGAATTCACGATTAACATTCATGAAACAGGATATCCAGGATGAGTATCTTTCGTTTACTCAAGGCAGAAATTCTTCATCGTAAGCTGAACTTCATGTTTAGCCTGGTAGCCGTGTTGACCGCCGCTACCCTGTTCGTGGCCGGGCCCACCATACTGCGTGGTTACCAGCGAGATTCGCAGCAACGACTAAGTACCATGCAGGACGAGACGGCCGAAACCCTCGGTGAGATGGAGAAGAAAGCCAAGCAGGACCTGGTGGACCTGGATAAGCGCACCAAGAGAATTATGCGAGACCTGGGTTTTAACCTGCGGATTATCCATAAGAACACGGATCTCACGCAACTGTTTGCCAAGTTCGTCTCCTTTGATATGCCAGAAAGTTATGTAGAGAAACTCGCCAGCTCACCGGAGATCACCAAGATTGTTCACCTGGTCGCCACGTTGAAGCAAATGGTTGAGGTAGACGGGCAATCACGATTGCTGGTCGGTTTTGCACCGGAGTCAACGCAGTCACACATCGAACAAAAATCGCCGATGGGATTTCAAATCAAGCCTGGGACGGTCTACCTGGGACATGTTGCGGCTCGCAAGGCCGAGGGGACGTACCAGGTAGGAGACAAGATCACGGTACTCGGAGAGACATTTGAGGTCGCTCGCGTTCTGCCGCCTCATGGCACGTCCAGCGAGGATATTGCCATCGCCATGCATTTAAAAGATGCCCAGCGAGTTCTCGAAAAACCTGCCCTGATCAGTGAAATCGTGGCCCTTGGATGTAAGTGCAAGACGGTTGATCGGATCGAAGAGATCACTGCTCAACTGGAGACCGTGCTGCCCGATACGCAGGTCATCGAATTGAGAACCCAGGCGATTGCCCGGGAGGATCAGCGACAACTGGTGACCAAGTACAATGCCCAGCAGATGGATGACTACAAGAGTACCCGACAGAAAATATTTAACGAGGAAGAGGCTGGTAAAGCCACGGTACTCAACGTACTCGAAGTCGTTACCAATTATGTCATCCCGCTCATCGTCCTGGTCTGCGTGATCTGGCTGGGATTGTTGGCCTGGTCCAATGTTCGCGAGAGGCGGACCGAGATTGGCCTGTTTCGAGCTATCGGGAAAACAACCTCAAGCATCGTGATGCTGTTCCTGGGGAAGGCAGTCCTGGTTGGTATCCTGGGAGGCTTGATTGGCTGTGGATTGGGTACCTGGCTTGCCACCCAACTGGCGCAGTCATCCGTCTTCGAGGTTTCCCGGCAACATTTTCAACCAGCCATGGAGATACTCGTGGCAACCGTCCTGGGAGCCCCCTTGCTCACGGCCATGGCAAGTTACCTCCCGACCCTGTTGGCAGTTCAACAGGATCCAGCCGTGGTCCTGATGGATCATTGATCTTCCAGTGATTTCTGCATGAACCGTGCGGCAGCAGTTCCGTTGCTAGCCGGGTCTTTCAGCTCGCGGGAAGACCAGTAGCGAGCCAGGACGGTACCGGTCAACATACATCCAAACGTGTAGCAGGCTGGCGCAATGGCCGCTTCCGCACCAAAAAGATCCGCCGCCAGTACCGTTCCCAGGCCTGCATTCTGCATCCCGACTTCCAGTGTCAGCGCGCGTTTCATGGGCTCAGGTAATCGCATTAACTGACCCCCGAAATACCCAGATAGATAACCACCCAGGTTAAGTACTAACAGTAGGCAAAAGACGATGATCGGCAGGTGGTCGAGATTGGTCCGATTCTTGGCAACCACGGCCGCGATAATTAACAGGATCGCACTATTGGCAACCTCGGGAAATATTTTTCGAGCTTCTTTTTCCCAGCGATGAAATACGCGCCCCAGTAAATGCCCCACGACCACCGGGCAAACCACCCGGTACAGCAATGATTGGGCAGATTTCCAGTAAGTCTCAGGATCCGCCAGTTTTTCCAGTGCTTCACTCTCCGCGGGATCTCCCAGTAACCAGGCGAGACATCGCAAGGCGAGCGGTACTGCTAACGGTGAAAGCAGGGTGGCCGTGGTTGTTAGGCTCACCGAGTAACTTGGATTTCCCTTGGCATTCAAGGTTAATACGTTTGATGCCATCGCACCGGGAACGCAGCCGACGATCACAATGCCGATCATCAGGGACCCTTCTACGCCAGTGGTCAGGATGCACAGGTAAGCGAGCAGCGGCATACTCAGGTATTGCAGGGTGACTCCGCCGAGGACTGTCGGCCAGCGACTTAATACCTGGTTCACTTCTGACCTGGGAAGCATCCAACCGATGCTTAGCATGGTCAGAATAATGAGGCCCCAGAGTGGCTCCTTGCGGGCCAGTACCAGGAAAGGATCCCATTGGGCACTCCCTAACCAGGTGAGCTGGGGCCAGCAAAGAGCTAGCAAGGAGGAAATGACTAGCCACAGGAGAAGATGTTTTTGGAGCATAAAGTGATTGTTAGTAGACAGCCAGGGACCAATGCGTAACGAATCAAAAACGTCGAAGTAGTTTCAGTGTAACGAGTTTTGATGATTGCACTATGAGTTCTTGGTGAAACAGTGTTCTTTGAAGCGACAGCAAGCACCTGTCGTTCATGTATTTTTAAGCGGGTTATTTTCTCTTTCTTGGGTTCTTTTTATTGACTTGAGGTTGGGGAACGCCTGATAATTAGACTAATACTATAGTGCCTCGTTCTGCTGGGGGATCGTATTTTCTTCAGTGGTGAAGTAATACAAAAGTTGAGTTCCCGTTTGTTCAAGGAAAAGATTATGAAAAGTCGCGCAATTGCAATGTTAGCCATGGTGGCTCTGCTGGTGAGTGGTGTTGTACTCGCCGAAAAAGCTGACAAGAAGATTAATATTAAGAAGGCCAAGTGCCCGATCTCCGGGAAGCCGGCCAAGGACGTAGATGGATCCTCGGTCGCCTACAAGGGCGGCAAGGTGTTCCTTTGCTGCACGAATTGCCCAAATGCATTTAAGAAAGATCCCACGAAGTTTGCTGCCAAGGCCAACTTCCAGTTGTACGTAACCAAGCAAGCCAAGTTGGTAGCCTGTGCATTTAGCGGCAAGCCACTGAATCCGGCAACGAAAATTGAAATCGACGGACAGCCGGTCTGTTTTTGTTGCAATAACTGCAAAGGCAAAGTGGAAAAGGCTGGCGACAAGATAGCCTGTGTATTCGGCGATGCTACCTTTGCCAAGGGTTTCAAGGTCGGTGCCAAGAAAAAGAAGTAAGCTCCTGGGCTGCATAGCCCGGTAACTTGAATACCAGAACGAGGCCTCTTTATAAAAGAGGCCTCGTTTTTTTATGGAGTTACCGTTTTGTCCTAAAACCGAAACTGATCTTTTACCGAAACTTGCGATTCGTCATAATTCCTGCTTGAGAAGAATCCTGGTATCCGGTAGCTCAGTGATCGATGAAAATATTCTTTTCCGTTGGTGAACCAAGTGGTGACTTGCATGGCGCGAACCTGGTTCGAGCGTTGCGGGAAAAGTATCCTGATGTTGAATGTGTCGGATACGGTGGGCCTCGCATGGCAGCAGAGGGTTTCGAACTACAGTTTGACCTGACGCAACTGGCTGTCATGTTGCTGTCGCGTGTGCTCTGGAACATTCGCACGTTCCTCTCACTGATCCGCCAGGCCAATCGTTATTTTTCTCAAGAGCCGGTTGATGCGGTCATCCTGATTGACTACCCCGGAATGAATTGGTGGATTGCCCGACAGGCTCGCAAGCACGATATTCCCGTTTTCTATTACGGGGTACCCCAGATCTGGGCTTGGGCTGGTTGGCGCATCAGGAAAATGCGACGACTGGTGAATTACGCGCTTTGCAAGCTTCCGTTTGAAGCACCCTGGTATGAGGAGCGTGGCTGCGCGGCAACTTACGTCGGTCATCCGTATTTCGATCAACTGGCAGAGCAGGTGTTGGACACTGCGTTCATGGAATCATTGGCGGTTGATGGCAAGCGGCTGGTAACGATCTTGCCGGGTTCTCGTAAACAGGAAATCGCTAACCAGCTTCCCGGTTTGCTGAAAGCAGCGGAATTGGTCACGCGGCAAGTATCTGAGGTCAGGTTCGTCGTGGCCAGCTTGAACGAGGAACAGGCTGAACTGGCAAGGACCGTAGCAGGAGATACCGGGCTGGACTTGCAGATCGTGGCGGGTCGGACCCAGGAACTAATTCAACAGGCTTACTGTTGCCTGGCCTGTTCCGGATCGGTCTCTTTGGAACTGATGTATTACCAGGTTCCCAGCGTAATCCTTTATCGGGTGGGTAGGGTTATCTATACGGTGGGACGTTACCTGGCGAATGTGAACTACATCACGCTGGTGAATTTAATGGCTGCGGAAAAGCCGTTCCAGGATTCATCCGATGCCAAACAGGGTCCCGGTGTCTATGCGGATCAAAACATTCCGTTTCCAGAATATTTGACACGCCACGATTGTTCGCGACAACTGGCAGATCATGTGATTGGTTGGCTCGAGGATGAATCCTCGCATGCGAGCAAGCGTCTGCAGCTAGGAGAGCTGAAAGAAAAATTTGCGCACCCGGGAGCGACCGAGCGGGCAGCCGAATTTATTCTTGCCCGGCTCGAGGATCGCCAGCGTGATCGGCAAGCATCTCGGGCGGCGTGAGAATGGGTATGGTATGATGCCCAGGAATCGATGGTTCGGTTGGATTCATTGTCAGGAAACCGAGATTATCTAACGACGAGGCTTTTGACGTGTTGCTCGGAGAACCTGCTCGAACTGAATACGACTGGAATTTTCAGTTGCTGGGTATTCCAATCCGGGTTTCTCCCTGGTTCTGGGCGCTCGCTGCCCTGCTGGGGTTGCAAGCAACATCAAATGATTTACCACTGCTGTTAATGTGGGTTTTAGCCGTTCTTGTTTCGATTGTCGTCCATGAAATGGGCCATTCGCTTTGCTTCCGATATTACCGCATGCATTCACATATTGTTCTCTACCATTTTGGAGGCCTAGCGATTCCGGACTCCTTCCAGGCCTCCATGGGGTACGGTGGAAGAAGCCGTCCAGGCCAGCAGTTGGCAATTGCAGCAGCTGGCCCTGCTGCGCAACTGGCTCTCGCTCTGCTGGTTATCGTGTTGTTGAGACTCGGAGGTTATACCGACGGGTTCGTCTCGAATTATGTACCTCCAGGTTGGAGTGCCGATCCAGTCCTGGAAGCTCATGTTATCTGGAAGGCAATCGAAGAAGATAAAAGGGATGATCAATCGGTACCACAGTCTGAAACGATAAGAACATTACCAGAGAAATATCAAGAGCGCTGGCAACTGGCAGACCACGATGGAGACCAGGAGGTTACGAGGAGGGAGTTGTACGAGACGGTCTTGATTCCTTCACGTGAATTGAAATGGTTCGTTTATTTCTTGCTCGTGGTCAGCATTCTCTGGGCGCTCCTGAACTTGATGCCTGTTTACCCGCTGGACGGTGGCCAGATTGCACGAGAGTTGTTTCTCTTGAGTGGCTCACGTCAGGCGATTCAGCACTCCCTGATGTTATCGATTGCTGTTGCGGTGGGCCTGGGCTTGTGGGGGCTCCGTGGACAGCAACCGTTCATGGGAATGATGTTCCTGATGCTTGCCTATTCCAGTTACACGACCTTGCAGCAGTACACCGGGCGTGGAGGCTTCGGTGGAGGTAATTCCTGGTGAAACCATTATGCGTTCGTGTTACCGAGACGATCCTACCGGAACGTCGTCTTGTCCTGGTAGACGCCAGTAATTTAACACGCAGCCTGGCGACCGCTATCCAGACAGCCCAAGCAATCTGGAAGCAATCGCTGGTGATCTTGATCGCCGTGAGCCGGGGGTGCTCGTATGGTTCGCCCAGTCGTTTCCTGGGTCGTTCTTTACTGTCGATCCTGTCTTGGGGATTGCAAGATGGCCTGCAGGCAGGACCGACTCTGCCCATGACCGCCCTGTGGACGGATATTGGCAACAACCCTTTGTAACGGACACCTTCCCACCAGCTTATAGCATAGAGCTTATAGCATGGGTTGAAATTTGTATCGAACGCCTTCATAAGCATTGCCAGCGAATTTTCTTGGCACGGTTACCAATGGATAGTATGGATGACCTGAAGCCCTGGAAATGTGTCTTCATACGGCGACAACTTTTCCCTGGAAGTCCAACGGCGCGTTAATGAGTTCAGGATAGGGCCAACGAAATTGACCAGCAGCTATTCAGCTTCTGCAGAGATCATGGATAAAAGACGATTCAGACATACTCCTCTTGGTATGGTCAGGATCCGATCCATGTTCACGCTGGCTGCCGGGTAGTGACCGGTCAGCATTATTGACTGCATGATTGCCAGAACAAGTATTACCAAAAATCAGCAGCGTCTGGACTCCACAGGGGATGTTTCCAAGTGCAAAACCTCTGCGTTGCCCGGTTTTTGGCATGGTGCGGAAGCGTGAATCGCCGACCAGATATTTAAAAGACAGTTCGAAGGTTTCTTTTTATTGAAGTCCTGAATCATTACTGACGAAACAAAGATGTCGCTTAAGTTTATTCTTGTCGATGCCTGTGATTGGTGTACCTGAACGTCGTTGTCACCGCGTCAAAATATTGTGAGACACATCGCACTTGACGTCCTGGAAACAAAAACGTAATACCTGAAATTAATTCAACACCATCATAAAGGTTCTTTTCAGAAAAAAGCGTTTTCAGAAAAGAGAATATTTTTCTCGGAATTATGCCGAAATCATGTTGCATTAATTTCCGTGATACGTACAAATACTATTCGAGGAGTGTTCGACCGCGTGTTTTTTGGTCATTTGTTCTGTTACAAGTGTTTCAAGAAGCATCTTGAATCAAGTCGGCGGTTAAGTGTTGATCGACTGGCTTGCAACAAGAAGTGGTTTTTGAGTTATTGGTAAGCGTTCTCGACGGCTTTTGTTTCGTAAGAAAACCGTGAGCGGAAACGTGCCAAAACCCTGTTTAACGGAGGAAGTACTGTGGCCAAAAAGAAAAAGAAAGCTGCAAAGAAGAAGAAGGCAGTAAAGAAGAAGGCAGCGAAGCGTAAGCCCGCCAAGAAGAAGGCCAAGAAGAAGGCCAAGAAGAAAGTAGCCAAGCGTAAGCCGGCTAAGAAGAAGGCCAAGAAGAAGGCCAAGAAGAAGGCCACTAAGAAGAAGGCCAAGAAGAAAGCCGCTAAGCGTAAGCCAGCCAAGAAAAAGGCCAAGAAAAAGGCCAAGAAAAAGGCTGCTAAGCGGAAAAAGAAGTAGTTCGTGTTGAACGGTCCCTTGGGATCGTTCTCATGAACGAAAGCTTTTAGAAGAAAGGGTCGCTGGAATGAAAATTCCAGCGACCCTGACTTTTGCGCTTTCACCAGTCCTGGTAGGTGACTGCCTGCCCAGCCTGCCTTAACCGAGAATTGGTAACTGCGGCTGTGGTGGCTCTGCGGCAGCAGCGGTTGCCAGTTGCCGGACCAATGTTTGGGCCAGGGACTCGAACCACGGTTGAGACGATTCCTCCTCTATGTTCGCAGCTGTTTTACCCCCGTCGCCATTTATTCGAATCGGTATATGAATCGGTATCTTGCCGAGTACTGGAATCTTCATTTCAGTAGCCTGGGATTCTGCCCCGCCGCTACCAAAAATATCGTGTCGGGTGTCGCAGTTAGAGCAAATGAAACCACTCATGTTTTCAACCATCCCAAGGACGTTAATGTTCACCTTCTGGAACATTGCAATTGCTTTGATGGCATCGATCAGTGCGACATCTTGTGGAGTACAGACCACCACCGCGCCCGTGAGGGGCAATGACTGAGATAGGGTCAGGGCGATATCACCCGTTCCGGGTGGCATATCGATGATCAGGTAATCAAGGTCACCCCAGCGCGTGTCACGTAGAAATTGGAGGATCGCTCCGTGCAGCATGGGGCCTCGCCATACAACAGCTTCTCCAGGTGGGACAAGAAACCCCATGGACATCACGGGCAGGCCATCGGCATCAATAGGTGTGATTTTTTTATCCACGATTTCCGGCTGACCTTCCACTCCCAAGAGATGTGGAATACTGGGGCCATAGACATCCGCATCCATTAAACCAACCTTGGATCCAGCTGCCTTCAGTGCCAATGCCAGGGAACAAGCAATCGTGCTTTTGCCAACACCACCCTTTCCGGAACCGACAGCAATTACGCTCTTGGCGGTCAGGCCGACCTGACCTAATGGTGTCGGAGGCCGTTCGTGAACCGCATCGTTAATCGTGACGTTTTGATACTCGGGCAACTGCTGTCGAATTTCCTGTTCCAAGGCCTCGCAGGTTTCCTGGTGAATGGCTCTGGAATGGCTGGTTAAGGCCAGCGTCAGGGACAATGTGTCGTCAGAGACTTCAATATCACGAATTTGGTCCATTTTTAGCGCACTGCGCCCCGTTTCCGGATCCGGAAACTTTTCCAGTGCTGAGTGAATGCGGTCCATTGCTGAGGAATCTGCTGCCATGAGTATCAATCTCCACGTCGTATGGTCTATCAACAATCCGTATTGTGTATTCTCGTGGGTTCATTTGTATCGTGGCGTTGGCGCCAAGGCAACCGCTGCCAAATGGTTTGGTCCCCAACCTGGGAGTCAGTCTGAACCAAGCGGATGTGGCGGTCCGCCATGGCAGCCAGCTGTTGAATCCGACGCGGGGATACCAGGAAGTCAATTGCCCCGACTTCACGAAGTATCCATTCATAGTGCTGGAGATTGCGATTGGTGAAAATGACCGCCCTGGCCCGTGGATAATCTCGAGACAACTGTTTCAAACAACGGACCACGAGTTCGAAATTATACTCGGTTAATTCAAGACCCAGGAAACTAGCAGGACTCTGGTACAGGGCCTCCCAGGCCTGAGGAATACTTCGTGTTTCGTAAAGCATGGCACGTATCGATGGAACTGCCCGAGCCAGGGACACCGCCCAGTGGTCACGTCGTTCGCACAAAATGAAACGAGCTGGTGGAATCTCGGCAACTCGTGGCTCAATCAATTGTTGTAACGTACGGGGATTGATGGTGTGCTCGCCTTTAATGTGGGTTGTCTGATTTCGAAGGTAACTCCGACTGAAGTCGTCGATGTAGGCGAGCTCGAGTAATACCGAGTAGTTGGGCGGCCTTGGTTTTGTTGCCACGAGATTCGACCAGGGCACGTTCAATCAGTTCGGATTCCACGTTAGCCAGGAACCCGTCGAGGTCAATTTCTTGAGTGACTTTTGGATGCCGTGATTCTGCCAGGATCGTTTGGTGCAAATAGTTCGGCAGGTCCGTTGCCTGGACCACGTGCGATTCGGCGTGTTGACAACCAGATCGAACCACTTCAACTAATTCGTCGACCTGGTCATTCCAGGTATGGGCCAGGAGTAGGTCCATGGCCTGTTGCGAAAAACCACCCAACTGGTGATTACCCTCGGCATTGAAATCCTCCAGGATGGCCTGGGCCAGTAAGCCGATGTCCTCTCCTCGATCCGAGAGTGGCGGTAAATCAATAACTAGGGTGCTTAATGCCAAAGCCAATCGCTTGTTGAATGTTCCCTCTTCAGCCATCGTGAGCAGGCACTGGTGGGAAGTTGCGATCGTTAGCATGCGAAAACTGGGAATCGCAAAAAAACCAGTCAGTTCATGTTGCGAGTCGAGCGATAACTGGTCGATGTCCAGTAGCATGAGTGATGAACGATCCAAGGTGTCTTCCAGTTGGCAGTGTTTGACGAAAGTAGCCACGGTCGATTGCATTGATTCGGGTGTGATCAGAGGACATGAAATCGGAAACAGGGAACTTGGTTTCGAGGTGTGGTTCAGGTGAATGGTGCGGGCCACATGTTCGCGACCACTGCCCGCCGGTCCCGTGATCACTACGTGCGTTGGTTGCTCAATGGCCAGCCGAACCTGCTGCTGAACACGACGCATCAACGGACTAACTCCGATGAGTCGATCCAGTTTGTAATCTCGCGCCCAGGCCTCGCGGGTAATGCTTAGCTGCTGGTGAAAAGTTGCTTCACAATCGCCGGTCGAAGATGTTTCCGGGACCGATTTCAGCTCGCCAGGATTTCCCAGGATAACCATGACACCTGTTTCCCCCTCAAGATCCGTGCCCAGGGGAATACAGCTTGCCGTGGAAAACGAAAGGTCTTGTTTCGACGGCATGTCAATTTCCGCCACCAGCATTTTTCCAGAGAATACTGCTGGTGGCGGACAGAGTCGTGCAGCGAGTTCAGCAATAGGATCGCTGATGACTTGCGTATGGTAATCACAACGCGTACCGATCAAATCGTCGGTGGCAATTCCGGTCCAGTCGGCACAGGCCTGGTTGCAGTAGACAATGACCCGTCTTTCATCCAGGACGTAGATAGGTCGTCGAGAGTGATCGAGCGTTTTGCGTAATGCGGTGGTACTGGAACGCGGACGTGCCATAAATGAGCTCGAGTAGGAAATAGAGTAATCAGGTTCAGCCAACTGAATATTATACGAAAGACGAGAAGGCTGGAGCAGTCCCGGGAAGAGATACAAAAAGGTGAACCTCGTAAATCACTTGGTTCTCATGATGTCAGGCACCGCTAGACATGGCCTGGACAGCAGTTCTATCGGTAGGACAGTTACCACAAACGTGGATCAGGGTGTGACGGTATCAGTCGTTTCGAGAGGCCGCTCAGGAAGCGCCTCGTGAATCTGCTGGACCATTCGACCCTGTTGAACCTGTTCTGCCTTGCGGACGCTCCGCATCGCTCGTCCTGGCAGAAATCCGAGTACGATAATCAGCGAGGTGGCGAACGCCATGACGAGCCAACTGCCTTGATGCCTGGGGGCTGGCAGCGCCTGAGATGGCTTATTGAAATACATGACGCCAATCAATCGCAGGTAGTAGGCAGCAGCGACGGCTGCATTGAGAGCGGCCACAATTGCGAGGATCGTGAAACAACTGAACATGGATGCCAGGGCTGTTGAAGAGGAAACGCTGAGCGCACTCATGAACAGCGTAAACTTCCCCCAGAATCCAGCCAGGGGAGGAATTCCTGCCAGGGAAAACAAGCAGACAGCCAGGGCGGCAGCGACCGTTGGGTGACGTACAGACAAGCCAGAAAGCTGGTCCACGTTATCCACTTGTTCCTTTTCGTTACCAAGGAAGGTCAGGGCAGCAAAGATGCCAATCGTGCCCAGCGAGTAGAACAACAGGTAGAGCAACAGCGCGGCGATGCCGCCCGTTGGTGAGCCGCTGGATACGGTTGCCTCCGATGTCGGTGCCACGACCCAGGCGGTCGCGGCCGCCAGTCCCATCAGCATGTAGCCCGTATGAGCAATCGAGGAATAGGCCAGGAGCCGCCGGATATTGTGCTGCCGCAAGGCACAGACGTTTCCCACAGTCATGGTCAGAACAGACATCACGAAAAGAACCTGCCAGGCAACTTCTGTAGTAGCTGGTAACGACAGGGCCAAAATGCGAATCAGGGCCACGAAGCCGGCGGCTTTGGGAACGATGCTTAGAAATCCGGCCGTGGCATTGCTGGCGCCCTGGTAAACGTCCGCTGCATAAAAATGAAAGGGAGCTGCTGCTACCTTGAAACCCAGTCCTCCCAGGATCAGGATTACCGAGATCGTGAGCAGTAAATGGATAGAGGTACTGCCAGCAGAAAGTTGTGTAATGATTGATTCCCGGATGCCTGGTATGTCGGCGGTTCCCACCAGCACCATGGTCCCTGTGGTGCCGTACAGGAAACTGAAACCATAGAGAAGTACGGCCGAAGAGAGGATGTTCAGGAAAAAATACTTGGTTGTTGATTCCAGGCAACGCTGATCGGAGCGGCTGAGAAACAGCAGGATATAAGTTGGAATTGAAACCAGTTCCAGACCCAGGAATAACACGATCAGATGGTTAGCACGCGAGACCAGCATGAGCCCGGCAATGGCCATCATGAGAGTTCCCAGGAATTCGCCGGTCAACCGACGGTCCGTTCCCTTCCAGTACAACCCCGTGAATAAGATCCCAATTAGTAAGCTGACAGCACGCACCCAGTGTCCCAGGGCATCGATGGCAAGTGGTCCGCTGGGAGGTAACGTGGCCTGGGTATTCCAGAGCGACCATTCGTGACGTAAGAGGATAAAACCCGCAGCGATGTAGCTGACCAGCGCCAACTGGGACCAGCTGGTACGATTCGTGGACCAGGTACCACCCAGGTAAATACCACAGGCCACGAGGATCAAGATGATCTCCGGCCAGAGCCACAAGATGGTATTTACGTTGACGAACACGAGCTACTTTCCTTTCGAGATTTCTGGGAACCTGGTATGAAGCTGGGCCGTTTCCTGTGAGACAGGTGACTTTTCTGTTGCGCGTTTCACGGGTTTTTGAAACGCGGCCTGGTGTTCGCCGGAAATGGCTGCCGCAGCAGGATCAACAATCGCATTGAGCGTGTTATCCATTCGGTCCAGGAAAAATCCAGGCCAGAGGCCAATCCAGAATACGAAAATGGCCAATGGAGCCAGGGCACCAAATTCACGCCAGGAGAGATCCTGTATCACATGAGCAGTTGTTTCCGTATCCTTCGGATTGGGTTCCTGTAATCTTCCGAAGAAAAGTCGTTGGACCAGGTACAGCATGTACCAGGCGCCCAGTACCACACCGGATACGGCCAGCGTTGCGATCACGATCAACTGGCCGCCCAGTGCACTGGGAGCGCTGTTCCAGGCCCGCTCGAATATCCCCAGCAACACCAGGAACTCACCGGCAAAACCATTCAGCCCTGGTAGACCGATACTGGAAAAGGTAAATAACAGCATGAAAAACGCCAGCCAGGGAGTCTTGCGAGCCAGCCCGGCCAACTGGCGAATTTCGCGCGTGTGGTAACGCTCGTATAACATGCCGACCAATGCAAACAGGGCACCTGTCGAGATGCCGTGATTGACCATTTGCAGCGCTGCACCCTGCACGCCGATGCGGGTAAGCGAAAATAACCCCAGCATGCAAAAGCCCAGGTGACTGACACTGGAGTAGGCAATCAGTCGTTTCATGTCCCACTGGACCAGGGCCACCAGGGCTCCGTAAATGATCCCGGCAACGGCCAGCCATAATAGCCAGGGCATGAAGTAGGCCGTGGCATCGGGCAACATGGGAATGTTGAACCGTAGGAAACCATAGGTACCAATCTTGAGCATCACGCCAGCTAGTAAGACGCTGCCTGCCGTTGGTGCCTGGACGTGGGCTAGCGGTAGCCACGTGTGAAACGGGAACACGGGAACCTTGATAGCAAATCCTGCCAGTAGGGCCAGGAAGATCAGCCGCTGGTACTCCAAGGACAGCGGGCCCTCCTGTAGTGCGGACGTCAGTTGATGAATGGAAAAAGTTAATTCGCCCGAATGCGACCAGTGCAGCAGCACGATCGCCATCAGACCAAGAAACGTCAACACGCTGCCCGCCAGGGTGTATAGGAAAAACTTGGTCGCCGCCTGGCGACGCTCCTCACTGCCCCAGATGCCAACCAGGAAGAATAATGGAATGAGCGTGAACTCAAAGAATATATAGAACAGGATGATATCGCGTGCACAGAATACCCCCAGGCAGCCGGTCTCCAACATCAACAGGAATCCATAAAATAACCCGGCTCGTTGCTGGACAGCTTCCCAACTGACCAGGACCGCGGTGACCATTAGCAGGGCGGACAGTGCATAGAGCCAAAGTCCTAGCCCATCCAGGCCCACGCTGTAACGGATATCCATCTCGGCAAATCCAGTGCCCCCGAGCCAATTCCATTCGCTGGCAGCATAAATGTCATCTGTTGCCAGGCCTGTGGCCGGGTAACCTGATGTGACGATGGTTACGATCACCAGGGTGATCAGGGTCACTCCGAGAGCCATGGCACGAGCCTGTTGCCTCGTGAGTGGCGCCAACCAGAGCACTACGGCTGCCAGTAATGGCAGCAGCAGGGAAAGGTTCAGCAGTAATCCCATCAAGTGTTCCATTGTGCTAATTCAATTCTGCTAACAGTCGAGCTGCCATCAGTACGAGTAACCCCAGCATCATGGCCAAGGCATAAAATGAAGTCAGTCCCATTTGTAGTGATCGCATCAAGTCGCCCAGAGTGCGAGGGCGACGGCCACAGGCATCGACCAACCGGTCAATGACCCAGCGGTCAAAGGCATAGCAGAGCAGGGAAATCATCCGTAGTGGCCAGATGATCACCCCCCAGTACAGGGAGTCCAGGTAGAACGTGTGTTCCGACAACTGATACAGACCGCAACGTTTTAGTGGCGCCGTGATATGACCCAGTAACTGGCCGCTTCCTAGGTAAAGCCAGGCCGCCAGGCCGATGCCTCCCAGTGCGACGCAGGCACTCATCACCTGGATGCCCCAGCCATGCCCAGCTTCCGCCAAGGGCAGATGAGACAGGCTAGGCGTCCCTAGCAGGAAATGTTCCAACGGGTGATGAGCCAGTCCAATGACGCATGTGCCAGCGGCCAGTACGGCCAGCGGAATCCACATCGACGGGGGAGATTCGTGAGGATGTTCACCTGCCTCTGCAGGAATGTGTTCTGTACCGTAAAACGTCATGAAAAAAGCGCGAAACGTATAGATGGCCGTTAGCAGGGCAGTGAACGTCGCAACCCAGAACAGCAGTGTATAGAGGCCGCCATACGCCGTTTCCAGGCCGCGTTCATGAACGGCAGCCAGGATCGCGTCTTTACTGAAGAAACCGGCCAGGAAAGGGAAGCCAGACAAGGCCAGGCAGCCGATTAGAAAAGTTGCGTGCGTGATCCGCATGCGATGTCGAAGTCCACCAAATTGTCGCATGTCGACCGTTCCGCCCGTGGCATGCATCACGCTCCCTGAACCGAGGAATAACAGGGCCTTGAAAAATGCGTGGGTTACCAGGTGGAACATGCCTGCCATGACCCCTGCTCGTGACCCAGTCCCCAGGGCCAGGAACATGTAACCCAGTTGACTGATGGTCGAGTAAGCCAGTACACGCTTGAGATCAAACTGGGTCATGGCAATCAGGCCTGCCAGAAGCGCCGTGAAGCCACCGATACAGGCTACTGTGACCTGGGCACCCTCCGAGGCCTCGAACAGTGGCCAGCAGCGAGTCACCATGTAGATCCCAGCAGTTACCATCGTTGCTGCATGGATGAGTGCACTAACCGGGGTAGGCCCTTCCATGGCGTCTGGCAGCCAGACATGCAACGGGAACTGGGCACTCTTGCCGCAGGCACCCAGCATGAGCAGCAGGCAAATCAGCAGACCGGTCGTGCTGCTGATGGCCAGTGTACTGTCCAGGACACCCGGTCCACCATCGTAGCTGTAATAGTTGAGTGTTCCATAAGTACACCAGATCAGGAAGATGGCCAGCATGAAACCAAAATCTCCAACCCGGTTTACCAGGAATGCTTTCTTGCCAGCTGCGGCTGCCTCTGGTTTCTCGTACCAGAAACCAATCAACAGGTAACTGCACATCCCCACCGCTTCCCAGAACACGAACAACAGCAGGAAATTACTCACCGAGACCAGCATCGTCATGGAGAAAATAAACAAGCCGATGTAACTGAAAAAACGCCAGTATCCCCGATCTCCCTGCATGTAACCTGCCGCAAAAATGATCACCAGCAGTGAAACAAAGGTCACCATGGTCAGCATCACGATAGTTAGCGGATCAACACGCAGCACGATATCAATCTGTAGATCCGAGCTGGGCTGTCCAGTGGAGCTGGCTGCCTGGTGAGCATCTTCCACGTGTACCCAGGTCCAGAGGCTGACGGTTTCAGACGAGGTACCATGATGGTGCTCGTCAGATGCTGCCTGGAAGCCCTGGAGAAGCAGCCCCAGGCTGAGCAGGAAGGCCCCAGCCGTCGCAACCATGACCGGCCAATGACTTCGTGGTCCGAGGATACGTGCCCCCAGGATGGCAGTCAGGATCGCGGCCAGCAGTGGTAATGCTGGGATCAGTGCGATCGGATGAATGGGTGTCATGCTGAAAATCATGTTATATCCGTTTCCGATGCGATTCTGCCTCGGGATCTGTTTCCGGTTCAATGCCAGCTGGCGTCAGCTGGGGCCACGGGATTCGCGATGGATCGGTGGCTGGCACGGAAGGCTCGTTGAAGCGAGACTGGCCGTCCTCGTGTAATTGCTGCCAGTGAGCAACATCCAGGGTTTGACTGCGTTGTACCAGTACCAGGATCAGGGCCAAGGCAATCGCTGCCTCGCAACCTGCCACGGCAATGATAAACAGCACCATTATCTGGCCATCCCAGTTACCATGAAAACGGCCCCAGGCCGCGAAACTGAGCGAGATGCCCTGCAGCATCATCTCGACGGACAGGAACATCACGATCATATTTCGGCGCACCATGAAACCAAGCAGGCCTATGCCAAACAGCAAGCTGCTGGTGACCAGGTAGTTCTGTAGTAACGGTACTTCATTCATCGTTGGAAATCGAATCCAGGGAGGATTCTTCCTTGGCATGTATCAGGACAGCGACAGCCCCCACGAGGGCCACCAGTAACAGGGTACCGGCGATTTCAATCTCAATCAGATGTTCGGTAAACAGGTGTTTCCCCAGTAGAGCGACATGCTCTTTCTCTAACAGGCCCGTCGGGAGGGTCGGTGCCGAGAGGGAGGGGCCGACCTGTTCTAACGTAATGGTTAACAGGGTCACCAGCAAAGCAGCGGTAATGACTGAAACCGTTTTGCTGGATCTGGCCCAGCTGATCCGATCATAAGTTGCCTGGCCATCCGGCTGGGCCAACATGATGACGAACAGCAGGGTGACCACGATGGCCCCGGCATAGACCACGATCGTGGCAACCGCCACGAACTGGGCTCCCTGGAAAAAGAATAAACCGGCCGTTCCCAGTAGCGAGAGCGCAAACCAGATCGCGGCATAAACCGCGTTCTCCATACTGATCGTGGCGACTGCGGAGACCAGGGTAATTACCGTTAAAACGTAAAACAGTCCCGCTTCACTCCAGTGCAGTTCGAGTGGCAAACCGGTGATCACCAGTCCCGTCCCCAGGATGCCCATGACCACTCCGGGCCAGCGTGCTTGCCGGGATCGATACGGTAACAGCAGGGCCAGGGCCACGCTGCCACAGAGAATGCCCCAGATCAGCGGATTGCGGATCAGGACAGCTGGATCGATCGTTGCCAGGCACAGCTTACAGGACACAGTCACACACTTTCTCCAGGATTCCTGGACACCATGGGTTCATGTTCACACGTTTGGTCGTAAACACTCAGCAGTTTTTCCTTGTCAAAAATCATTTCCTCGCGACTGCGGCCCGTCAGGTTGTAAAGGCTGGTCAATTCAATAGCGTTCACAGGACAGGCTTCCTCGCACATTCCGCAATAAATACATCGCAACTCGTCGATCGTGAAACTGGCGGGGTATTTCTCCCGATCATCCCAGGCACTTTCTGTTCCAATGATATCGATACAGTGGGCCGGACAGGCGGTGGAACAGAGAAAACAGGCAACGCACTTCACGCGACCCTGATCATCTCGATTCAGTCGGTGTACGCCCCGGTAAATCTCCGGATTACCGATTTCCGGCTCCTCGTCAGGGTAGCTGACGGTGGAGACGTTGCCGGACAGTGAGCGTGCCATGTGCTTGACCGTGGTCGTTAGCCCCTGGGCAAATAGTGTCAGGTAGGATTTACCAGCGAAACCCAACTCAGGCTCTTCGATCCAGAGGATGTCAGGGTCGTTTTCTTTCATCGCGTCACGGTCTTTCTGTGCAGGATTACCGGTTACACCCGGCCTGGAAACGAAAACCTAAATCTGGGAATCAATAAGTTGCGGATCAAGTGACTTGCGAGGACTGTTGTCGGCCACCCGTGGCCCCCATTGGCAAATAGCAATCCAACTGCCCACGCAAATCAACCAGGAGATCAGTACGCTGGTGATATCAAAACCAGTTGAACTCGCGTCCTGCCCGTACAGTAACAGCCTGGTTTCCAGCAGGATGGAAACAACAACGAAATTCAGTAGTCCCAGTGGTAGCATCACTTTCCATGCCAACCCCATCAGCTGGTCAAAACGAAAGCGAGGCCAGCTCCAACGTACCAGCATGAAAAATACGATTACCAGGAAGACCTTTGTGAACAGCACCAGGACTCTTAACAGAGCCATGCCCCAGCTGGTTGCCTCGGCGTCCGTCCCGGTGATCCCCCAGAAATGCCAGCCACCAAGAAATAGGATCACGATCAGGAAGGAAGCCGTGATCATGTGAATAAACTCGGCAACCAGGAATAATAGTAACTTGATCCCCGCATATTCCGTGTGATAGCCACCGATCAACTCTTGCTCACACTCCGGCAAATCAAACGGGAGCCGGGCCGCCTCGGCAAAGGCCGCAATCACGAATACCAGGCAACCCAGGGGTTGTGTGAATGCATACCACCAGCCACTCTCCGCCTGGTGAGCCATGATGGTCTCCAGGTCCAGCGAACTACTGGCCAGGATGATCCCCAGGATGCCCAGTCCCAGCGGTAACTCGTAAGCAATCAGTTGGGCGCTCGAACGCAAGCCACCCAGGAACGAGTACTTGCTGTTGCTGGCCCAACCACCCAGGATCACTCCATACACCGCAATACTGGACAGAGCAAAGATGTAGATCAAGCCGACGTTCAAACCAGGAATAATGGACAGCTTGATCTTGTCACCACCGGCGTTCACCGCGCTGCCAAAGGGGATCACTGCAAACACGCTTAACGCCGCAGTCAGGATCAACAGGGGAGCCAGCACGTACAGTCGTCGATCTACATGGCGAGGGGTGTATTCTTCCTTGAAAATCATCTTGAGCCCGTCCGCTAACGGTTGCCCCAGGCCGAACAAGCGAATCCTGGTCAACGGGATGCCGACACGGTTAGGACCAACCCGATCCTGGACCCAGGCTGCAATACGCCGTTCCAGTAAGACAAAGTAAGCGGCTGCCGTCATCAGGCCGCCGATTACAATCGTGATTTTTATAAATAATTCTGGTTGCATGGCTCTTTATTTCATCCGTAACGACAAGGGTCAGGATGCAAGGTGATTCAGTTTCAAATTTATTCCCAGTTCGCCCGGGGGCTCCGTGGCAGCATTAAAGTAGGGTATCGCACGCGCAATCTCTGCCAGTACCAGTTGGCTTTGGTACAGTCCTGTTCGATCTAGCAGTCTCCAGTACAGTTGCCCTGCTGGAATCACGCCGGCAGGGGGTCGAATCGCCTGCTCAAAACTTTGGATGTGGTCCTCGTGGTTAACAAAAGATCCTGCTTGTTCCGCGAAAGCGGTGGCGGGCAGACTGTAGGTCGCTGCCCGGGACAGGGGTGAAGTAAATGTGTCCTGGACAATCCTCAAGGGAATGGAGTCGAAACGCTGCGCTACGGAATCATCGTGCCAGTCCGACTTGTAACCGCCTGCAATCCAGACTGCTTCCGGTGATGAATCGGAGAGGCTTTCCAGGAAGGACTCCCAGGTAATTACCTCACCTGCAATTCCAGCAATGACTTCTTCTACACCACGGCGATTTGGACATTTCTCAGCTCGGATCGTGAAGCCGCTTGCGTACGTTTCATTTTCTCCCTGCACTGGAACATGACCCAACACGAGGGTGGCAGCAGGATCCTTGCTGCGTACGTAAGTTGCCAGCAGGTAGGCTTCTTCCACGGTTAAATGGGGAGACAGAACGGCTGCGATCGTTGCGGTAGAGGAAAGTTGCTGATCAAGCTCCTCGGCCAGTGTGGTGCCATCCAATGCAACCGGATCCAACTGGTCCTGTCGATAGGCCTGCACGTGACGATCGGCGCGATGAATATGTTTCCAGCCATAGCGGCCCTCATCACACATCCACCAGTGATTGACATGCGGATTGTCACGGGGCTTGAGTCGGTAAATCTGGTCCTGGTTTTCCTCGATGTCAATGGAGCAGCCCGTTGAACACCCTGCACAGACATGAGACCGCTTGTTAATAAACCAGACGCGTTGCTGGTAGAGGAAATCCTTGTCGCCCAGGGCTCCCACCGGGCACAGGTCAACCACGTTGCCGGACATCTTGTTGTCCAGCGGAAAACCGGGAAAGACGTCGATCTCTTCGTCCGTTCCCCGATTGGTTACCATCAGTTCGCTGGTTTCCGTGACCTCGCGGCAAAAGCGTACGCAGCGTGTGCACATGACGCAACGATCGACGAATAGTGTGACGGTATCGCCCAGGCTGCGACGGCGACTGGTAAACGGATTGATGTCCGCGCGACGCTCCTCACGGCCATGTTGGAAGTGGTAATCCTGTAACGTGCATTCACCCGCCTTGTCGCAGATGGGGCAGTCGATGGGATGACGAATCAGCAGATCTTCCTCGACCATGGCACGGGCATCCATGACCTTCTGGCTATCCGTAACAAAAACCGTACCGTCCGTGGCTGGCGTTTGGCAGGCTGGTACCAGCTTCGGGACCAAGCTCACGTCTCCACTCTCCGGGTCCTTCCGACCTGTTTCCACTAGGCACATACGACAACTGGCGACCACGGACAGACCGGGATGCCAGCAGTAATGGGGAATTTCCACGCCGGCGCGCTTGGCTGCCTGGATCCCGTTGATCTGTTCATCCGGGCCGATTTCAATTTCCACGTCGTTGACAATGACGGTAGGCATAAGTGATTCGCTAATACTCGCTGATCAGGGTAAGACAGTCGGTCGCAACGACCGGTCTATTGGTAAAAACGTGTTGTTGTCGTGGCCTCTTTAATGCAGTTGAATCGTTTCCAGTGCGGGTACCGGATCCCGGGTGTCGAAACCCGTGGGATTGGTCTCCCGGATATAGGTTTCAAATTCATCACGGAATTTCGTGATGGCGTTCTTGATAGGCCAGGCAGCTCCATCGGCCAATCCGCAAATAGTGGTGCCTGGCATGATCCCGATCGAGTTGCCGATTTCAAGTAACAGTTCCAGGTCATGCAGTCGTCCCTTGCCCGCCCGGATGCGCTCGACCATGCGCAGCGCCCAGGAAGTTCCCTCCCGGCAAGGCGTACACTGACCACAACTCTCGTGAGCAAAAAACTGGCAGCTATTATGCAGGAAATCAACCATCGAGACCGTTTTATCCATGACCACCACGGCGGCTGTTCCCAGCCCCAGGCACTGGTAGGTCCCGGGGCCCGCAAAGTCCAGCGGGCAGTCGAACTCATCTGCACGCAGCAGACCCATACTGATACCACCTGGGATCGCTGCCTTCGGCTGTCGCCCGCCGGCAATGCCGCCACCGTGCTCCTCGATCAACTCGTTCACCGTGATCCCTAGCGGTGCCTCGTAGCACCCCGGTCGCTCCACGTGACCACTGAGACAGTACAACTTGGGGCCGTGACTGCCGAGGTCGCGTGGATTGTCTGGATCTGGATCGACGCCCATCGATTTAAACCAGTCCGATCCCCGCTCGCAGATGTGTTTCACACAGGCAACCGTCTCGATGTTGTTGACGACCGTGGGCTTACCAAAGACACCCGATACCGCAGGGAAGGGTGGCTTAATGCGAGGCCAGGCACGCTTGCCTTCCAGGCTTTCAATCAAGCCGGTTTCTTCACCACAGATGTAGGCCGCCGCTCCCCGGTGCATCACCACGTCCAGGGAATAGTCGCTGCCCAGGATATTGTGACCCAGGTAACCGCGCTCGTAACAGTCATCCACGGCACGCTGCAACCGTTCCAGGGCCAGTGGATATTCGTAACGCAGGTAACAGTAAGCGGTGCGCGCCTGGGTCGCAAAACAACTGAGAATCAGGCCTTCCAGTACCTGGTGGGGATCCTGCTCCATCAGGATGCGATTATTGAAGGTACCGGGTTCACTTTCGTCAGCGTTCAGGCAGAAATAGATGGGGCCTGGATGGTCATCCGGCAGGAAGGTCCACTTGAGACCTGTCGGAAAACCGGCTCCGCCGCGGCCTCGCAAATGACTCGCCTTGACGATTTCCACGACCTCCGTTGGCGTCGACTGTTGCACGATCCGGCGCAAGGTCTGGTACCCACCCGTTGCCTCGTAGACATCGATGGCATGGTTGTCAGGATTCGTGATCCCAGCCAGTAGTACAGGTTCGAAATCAGGCACCGTGCGGTTGCTCCAGGGATTCAAGGAATTCGTCAACCTGGTCCGTGGTCAGACGCTTGTAGAGTGTTGTTCCGGCCAGCATGCAGGGAGCGAATTCACAGGCTCCCAGGCATTCCGCGGCCTCGATCGTCAGCTTGCCATCCGCAGTGGTTTCTCCCGGCTTTAACCCGGTTCGCTCCGAAAGGTGTTTCCGGATCTGATCGGCACCCAGTAACGCACAGCTAATACTTCGACACACCCAGGCGCGCGTCTCACCGTGCGGTTGATCCTGCTTGAAGAAACCGTAAAAAGTGAGGGTGTCCTGGATATCTGCCGGTTTTAAATCCAGGAGCTCTGCAATTTCCACCACGGCCTGCAAGGGAACATGCCGCAAACGTTCCTGGACAATATGCAATGCAGGTAACGTGACCGCCTGGCGCGAGGGATAGCGATCGAAATGCGATTCAATCTCCGCGACCATTTCAGCCGTCAGCACACGATCGGGACCGTTGCTTCCAGGGACTGTGGTGCCAGGTTCAGATGATGACATGGTGAATAAAATCTCGTGTGTTAACGATCCAGTTCAGCAGCAATAATGTTCAGGCTTCCCAGTACGGCAACGATGTCGCTGAGCGTATGGCCATGAATTAAGTCCGGGAACAGCGAGAAATGAATGAACGAGGGAGGCCGACAACGAGCCCGGTAGGCAACGTTGCTTTCGTCCCCGACGATGTAGAATCCCAGTTCACCGTTGGGTGCTTCAATCGCTGCGTAGGATTCCTCGCAGGGGACGGTAAAGCCGCGATTGCTCATGATTAATTCGAAGTGAGTAATCGTGCCTTCAATGGTCTGGTAAACCTGTTCCTTGGTGGGCAGGGTGGTTCGTTCGTCGATGCCAACATTGATCGGTCCCGCCGGAATGTTATCAATCAATTGTTCGATGATCTTCAGACTTTCACGCATTTCTGCCATCCGCACCAGGTAGCGAGCGTAACTGTCACCCGAATGCGCACAGCAGACGCGAAAGTCAAAATCGGCGTAGCACAGGTAAGGTTCGTCTTTGCGCAGGTCTCGGGTTACTCCACTGGCACGCGCGATAGGACCCGATGCACTGCCGTTCAGTGCATCCTCGCGGCTGAGGACTCCAACTCCCTGGGTGCGGTCAACAAAGATCCGGTTGCGGTTCAGCAGCCGTTCCATGTCATCCAGTGTTCGTGGGAAGGTTCGCAGGAATTCATGGACCTTTTCAGTGACCAGGGGAGTAATGTCCTGGCTCAAGCCACCCGTGCGGGTGTAACTATTCGTGAAGCGGGCACCACAAAGCGTCTCGAAAATGTCGTAGATCCGTTCGCGCTGGTAAAAAGCGTACAGGAAAAATGTGAAGGCTCCCACATCCAGTCCCATGGCACCCGTGCAGAGCAAATGATCACTGATGCGAGCTAATTCAGCAACCAGCACGCGGATATACTGGCAGCGCGGAGTTATCTCGATATCCAGCAACTGTTCGACCGCCTGGTGCCAGGCCACGTTGTTGGCCATCGGCGAAATGTAGTTCATGCGATCGGTCACGGTGACATACTGGTTGTAATCCAGGTGCTCACCGATTTTTTCAAAACCCGAATGAAGGTATCCAAGGTCGGGTGTGGCCCGGATAACACGCTCGCCATCCAAATCCAGGATCAAACGCAACGTGGTATGTGTTGCCGGATGCTGGGGGCCAAAGTTCAAGGTCCACAGGTATTCCTGTGGATCGTTGGCCTCGGTGCGGGGAGTGGTTGCAGTTAATGGCATGACGTTCGTGGGTTCGTGGTGGCAGGTGTCCTAAGCATCGGCGCGTCGAATGACGGGGAAGTTATGTCGTTCGCCGTGTCCTTGCACTGGATAATCCTTTCGCAGTGGGTGAGTGGTAAAGGCCTCGGGCAACAGGATACGACGTAAATCGGGATGGCCTTCAAAGTGAATTCCGAACATGTCCCAGACCTCGCGTTCCAGCCAGTTGGCGCCCTGCCACAAGGAAGTCAGGGAACTTACCGTGGGTCGGGGCTCATTAAGCATGACGCGCAGTGTTAATCGCAAGGATTCGGTCGTATTGGCCAGCAGGACAACCAGGCCGAATCGATCCGTGGCACCCCGGTAATGGAGGTAATCCACGCACGTGATGTCGATCAGCATGTCAAAGGACTGTTCCTGCTTCAGGTAACGGGCTGTTTCCAGCAACTGGTCGGCCGGAACCATCAGGCGAGTCTGTCCACGAAACTGGCTTCCCTGAACCTCACTAAACCGGGACGTCACCGCGGTGGTAATTTCGTCAAGAGTTGTCATGTTAAATCCCTCGGCAACCAGCTAGTGGACTGCTGCTGGTTGTTGGATTGCCCTGCAATCATGGTTGTATTTCACGGCCCGGGCCTGTGGTCCGGGATAAAGGGAGTGATCCCAGGACAGGTAATTCCACCAGGGGCCGTGGTCTTTCCTGTCGGCTGGCAGTGCAGAACTCCCGACCGCCGATCGTTCCCTCTCGCTGGATCTTGTCCTGCAAGTCGATGATGGCCTGGATAAGCTGCTCGGGACGCGGAGGACAACCGGGGATGTACATGTCCACCGGGATAAATCGATCGATTCCCTGGACGACGCAATAGGTGTCGAATACGCCACCCGTGGATGCACAGGCGCCCATCGAAATGCACCACTTGGGTTCGTGCATTTGCTGCCAGATACGCTGAAGTACGGGTAACATTTTCATGACCACTCGCCCGGCGACAATCATCAGGTCACATTGACGTGGACTGAATCGGAAAACTTCAGCTCCAAAACGAGAAAGATCATGGCGACTGGCCCCCGTTGCCATCAGCTCGATGCCACAGCAGGCAGTGGCAAATGGCATGGGCCAAAGACTGTTCTTGCGACACCAACTAGCGAGCTCATCAAGCTTGGTAGTAATGACGTTGTCCGGTAACTCTATCGCCATCGAAAGACCCCCTTGCGCCATACGTAAACCAACCCCAGTGTCAGCAGGGCCAGGAAAACCATCACCTCGCTGAAAATCAAAAGTCGGTTGACCCCCTCGATCGGTGGCCCGCCCAAACCCGCATCATGGTTGCGAGTGACCGCCCAGGGGTAGAGAAATAACAACTCCACATCAAACAACAGAAAAACAATGGCAATCAGGTGAAAGCGGATGTCGAAACGACGACGGGCACTATGAATCGGATCCATGCCACTCTCGTAAGGCATCTGCTTGACCGCACCCTGGCGACGTGGACCCAGCCAGGAACCGAGCAGGAGCATGCCAATCCCTACCGATGCCGTCGCCAGGACGAACAGAATCAACGGCAGGAGGCTGTCAGGTGAGACCATTTTCATCGACGTAACTATTCAACTCATCAAGGATTATCGTGATCAGGACACTTTGTGAAAATTTGCACAAACTCAGCTTCAAAAAAAACCCAGCCAGCCAAGGGCGGGGACTTATTTAATGAGGCCGTATCCTAATCCCGTCAGCCACGTCGGTCAAGCACCGTGAGATCCGCTTTCTGGGGCGTGCAGGCTCCCGACGCAGCACGTCCCAGGGTGGTTCCCAGTAGCCCGGCGGCTCGATAAAACTCAGGAATCGTACATCCATGATTGGACAAGATAGGGCTTGGTAAAGATGAGGTCTCGTTGAACATGAAACTAGATGTTGTTCAAACACTGCAAGAGCTTGTTCGCATTCCCAGCGTCAATCCCATGGGGCGCGATGTCCAGGGTGATGAATACCTGGAATACCAGATGACTGCGTACCTGGAACAGTGGTTCCAGGACCTGGGTGTCCCTTACCGACGACAGCAATTGGAGCCCCGGCGAGCGAATATCCTGGCGCGACTTGACGGTGAACGTCCACCGGAAGAGGGTGGGCCTATCATCATGTTCGAAGCTCACCAGGATACGGTCCCGGTCGATGGCATGGTCATCGATCCATGGGACCCTGTCATCGAAAACGGTCGTGTGCTAGGCCGTGGGTCCTGTGATATCAAGGGAGGCATGGCTTGCATGCTAATGGCCTTTGCCCGCCTCGCAAAAGAGCGGCCAGCGAATATGCCAAATATCATCATGGCCTGTTCAGTGAATGAAGAATTTGGTTTTACCGGGGCTGAGGATATGAACCGGTTGTGGAATGACGGCGATGAACGATGGTTGCCTGCGCCCCCGGATGCCGTGATCGTGGCAGAGCCTACCCTGCTGGATGTTGTCGTGGCTCACAAGGGTGTGGCACGTGGATGCTGTCATACGACTGGGCTGGCCGGTCACAGTGCCCAGCCGGAAAAAGGGGAAAACGCGATCTACCGAATGGCTCACGTCTTGTCGGCCATCGAGGAGTATGCCCAGGATACGGTGAGAACCCTGGGGGAGCATCCACTGGTGGGACGCCCGACGGTCAGTGTAGGAAGAATTACTGGTGGGATCAGTATCAACACGGTTCCCGATCGCTGCACGATTGAAATTGATCGACGTGTTTTGCCAGCAGAGGACCCGGTCGCCGCCTGGCAGCACCTGGTCGATTATGTGGCAGATAAAATTACAGAAAAGTGTGGAGAGGAGGCTGCCACGCAGTGGCTACAGCATGACCCACCCTTCCTTGCCAAGGCCGGGTTGGCCGATCAGCATAATGGTCGCCTGGCGACCGCCCTGCAGGAAACAATCCAACAGTGTGGTGGTCCTGGAAACCTGGCTGGCGTTCCCTACGGCACGGATGCACCAGCCTTCGCACAACGTGGTATTCCGACCGTTGTTTGCGGCCCAGGATGCATTGACCAGGCCCATACGATCGACGAATGGATCGCTATTGACCAACTCGAAGCAGCAACGGAAATCTACTACCAGTTCGGTCGGCGTGGCTGGAGCGACTAGCGATCCCTCCGGGCCGGTTTAGAATACGTCGAGCAGGAAATGGTGGCCGTAGTGGTAACGGCGCCCTTCAGGGTAGGCGTTGTGCCATTGCTTGTTGTAGACCGGAATTCGCATCTCCGGCACATAGCGATGATACATGTTGGGGCCTGATCGGTAGTATTCATTTCCCCAGAAGTTCTGTGGGTAATAGACATACGGATAGTGATAGAAGCGTTCCCAGTTTTGGTTGCTTTGTGGTCCACCCCAGACCCGGCCGTAAGCGCGGTAGGGATTCTGTGCCTCCACGGTCGGACCGCACTGGCTGAGCAAACAAATCGCTAACAATAACCCGAGCAAATGACGGATCATCGGCTTCCCCCCATCTAAAACGTAGTTTTGCAGAACGATCCTAAGGTCTGCACCACGTCTCGCGGTACACCATCACCTTGGCATCTAAAAGTACCCATCGGCGTGATGACCTGCTGTGATTGAAAGAATATTCCTTAAAACCTGTACAAGAGGTACCCATCTATAGAGCGGGTTTCGGAAGATAGGCGATCTGGGAGAAATGTTCGGTCAGGCGGTTGGTAGCCGGCCTTCGGCGATTTCTCGTTCCCACTCGTCCATTAAAGGCCAGTCAATGGCACAGGTACCAAAGTCCGCCATGTGCAGATAGCCTTCCAGACGCTGGATGGTACGGTCCAGTAAATCATTGTCCTTGCGGAAGATAGGTCCGTGACTGGGTAACAGCCATTCCACGTCGCTGGAACGAATACGTCGCAAGGAACGAATGAAGTCAACCAGGTCACTACCGTGATGCGCGTCGATAGCCCCTACGCAACCATCACGAAAGATGTTGTCCCCACTGAACAGCAGATTTCCCATCCGGAAAGCCAACTGGTTTCTCGTGTGCCCCGGGGTTCGCCAGACTTCCAGTTTCAGGTTGCCAATCGTAATGATGTCTCCATCGTCGATCAGGTTTTCTGCGTTAACAGGAGGTAATTCCTCGTGAATATCCTGGGCATCAATCTCCGCAAATGTTTGCAGCTTGTCGCCGCGCCCCAGTAGTTCTGCCGCTTCAGGATGTGCCGAGACCGTGGTGCGCAATAATTGCTTGGCCTGGGCAATGCCCTGGATATGATCCACGTCGGCATGTGTCGCAATCAGGGTCTGACACTGCGAAAGAGGGAAATCCATCTGGCGAATCAGCTCGACGATTTCCTCGACACGATCATCATAGCCGATATCGATCAGCACCCAGCTGTCCTGGTCGTAAATCAAGTACACGTTACAACCGAGTAAATGTCCAGCCTGGAAATTCATCTCGATTACATGCGGAAAAATTGGCTTGCGTTCGAGCATAGTCCTGCTCTTTATGCGTTAAGAGTTCTGAAAAGATAGAGACTCGATTGTAAAAGTCTTTGAGCAGGTTGGCAAGTTGCGACCTTGCTCGTATTTATTGGCACAGTGGTTAATCGGTGGTATCCGGGGCAGCCAGCAGACTGCCCAGGCCTTCTTGAAAGGAAGGATATTTTAGCGAAATTTCCAGTTCTTTGAGCAACCGTTGATTCGAGATACGTTTGTTGCCAGTGGCACGCTGGGCGGCCGGACTGGCAGGATCCGGTGGCGCAAAAACAGGACTCGGTGCATCTAGCAGCCTGGCCATCTCTTTAAAATAGGCACCTCGTAAAACAGGCTGTCCATCGGAAACCAGTAGCAATGACGGCAGGTTTTCACGTGATTCCGCTGCCAGGATTGCCTGGACGCCATCCTCGACATGAATCAGGTTCAGGTAGCCGTCCGCCGGCGTTGCTAACGATTCACCAGCCTCAATGGCAGTGCGTCGAGGAAGTCGATTCGGTCCGTAGATACCGGCCAGTCGCAGAACAAGACTTCCGACGCCACGTGGATGACTCGTCAGGAGTGTTTCAGCATCCAGGCAGGCGACTCCTCCTGGCCGCGTGGGGTGACAGGGAGAAGATTCATCCACCCAGTTGCCATCATCCTGGCCGTACACACCTGTGGAACTGATGTAGATGATTCGCCCGCTCGTCGCTGGGAGCGCATCCAGGCAGTGGTTCAGCCCCTCGACGTAAACTTGTTGAATCGAGTCGCCGGATGAACGATCGTAGCCAACGGCATAGAGAATCGTGTTACAGGCAGGGAATTCGGGAAGTGAGTTCACGTCCGTCAAGTCACCGACCAGGGGATGCAGTCCCTCCCTTGCCAGCTGATCAGCACGCTGCACGGAACGTGTTAGAACATAGACGTGATCACCTGCCTGTTGCCATTGACGTGCAACGCGATGCCCCAGGTATCCGCAACCAATAATGAGTTTATGCACCGGTCACTGTCTTCCCAAAAAAAGCCCGGCTGGTTCGAACAATCGCCGGGATGGCAGGTAGGAAATGGGCCGCCCTAATGCAGCCGCTGTAAATATGACATTACGATCATTCTAATCCGAATGACCGTGAAATATTAACTGAATCCAGGAGAAAGTCGAGAACTGAAATCGGATTTGCCTTATCATAGTAAGCTGAAGAAAAGCAGTTCCGGTTTGTGTTGGCGAGCAATGAGTGCCCATGATGAAAAATCTTAAATTCCGGCAATCGCCGAGTTCGATACGATGGCAACGAGACAAGTTTCTAAGCCTGGTTGGTCGGTGGATAGGTCGCGCGATTTTCCCGTTTCTCGTCCTGTGTTTGGTCAGTAACACGTTACTGGCAGACGATAAACAGCCGGCAGAAGGATCCACCAAGGCGGCTAGTCAGGATTCAAAACGGCTACAGCGGATACTCAAAAATGAACTGCCACGGGATGCCGAAGACCTCCGGGTAATGCAGGAACACATCCAGGGCCTGGCGGAAAAAGCCCTGGAGGTGACCGTGGCGATTGCCGTGGGACGAACCCAGGGCAGTGGTGTGATTGTTAGTGCGGATGGTTATGTCTTAACGGCCGCGCATGTGGCCGGTCGGCCGAACCGCCGTGTTGCTGTCATCTTTCCCAATGGTCGTGTTGCCCAGGGTTACACGCTTGGTGCCTTTCGCTCTGCTGATGCAGGGTTGATCAAGCTGGGTTCGCCTAATGATGAGGAGGATGCGCAAGCGAACTGGCCCTTCGTGGAAATGGGTGACTCCAAGAAGATGGAACTTGGCCAATGGTGTGTGGCAACGGGCCATCCTGGTGGTTTTCAGCCAGATCGTAAACCGGTCGTCCGCGTGGGCAGATTGGTTCACAAGTACAAGGATGTGTTAACGACGGACTGTACGTTGATCAGTGGTGATTCCGGGGGCCCCCTCTTTAACCTGGAAGGCAAGGTTGTTGGAATTCACAGTCGCATCGGACATGAATTGCGACACAACGTGCACGTGCCAGTGCATCTTTACCAGGATAACTGGGATCGCCTGCTGAAGAGCGAGATCTGGGGAGAAATGCCCGCGTCTCCTTACATCGGAGTTCGCGGACGTAACGATATCCCACGGACACAGGTTAGTGGGGTCGTCAAGAATGGGCCGGCGGAACAGGCAGGTATCCAGGTTGGCGACGTGATTACCAAGTTCGGTGATGACGAGGTTGGAGATTTTGATTCGCTGATTGCCCTGGTTGGATTTCGACGTCCGGGTGAAAAAGTTGAAGTAACCCTGATGCGACGCAAGAAACCGGTGGTCGTAACGGTGACAGTAGGGAGCGTGGAAGAAGGTTCGGCAGCCAAGTATTCCCCTCTCACGAGGATATCCTCACCCCCGGTCGATCGCTCGGCGAATTTTCGACAAACCGCGACTGGAGCGACTTACCTTGGAATGTGGCAGCAAATTGCACTGTTGCGGCCAGTCAGCGTGAATCAGCGGAACCATGCTTCGATTCGAAAGAGTTTCAAGACCGTGGTGGCAGCAGCGACCAAGAGTACGGTGAAAATATTTTCCGGAGATCGTGTCGTGGCCCTGGGAGTCATCGTGGACCGTGATGGCTACATCTTGACCAAGGCCAGCCAGCTGCCAGGAAAAGTGGAATGCCAGCTCTTCGAAGGTAAACGAATTCCGGCCAGCGTGGTTAATATCCAGGTACGACATGACCTGGCACTGCTAAAAGTAGACCAGAAAGATTTGCCAGCGATTCAATGGGAAACCGAAAGCAAGTTGTCCCTGGGCAGTTGGTTGGCAGTACCTGGCCATCTCCCCGAGCCGATCGCTATTGGTGTGTTGAGCCTGGAAGCACCCTTGTCGGTCAAGGGAGGCGTGCTGGGCGTTATCCTGGGAGAACGGGAAGACGGCGTTGGTATCCAGCGTGTTATGCCAGATGGTGGTGGACAACGGGCCGGGCTGCGTCGGGGCGACGTGATCGTCAAGGTAAACAGTAAGCAGATGCAAAACATGCCGATGGTCGTTGATACCGTGCGACAACACCTGCCAGGTGAACAGGTCACGCTGGAAATTAAACGTGGCGAGGAAACCCTCTCTATCAAGGCAACCCTGGGAAGAATCGGAGATTTGAATCCAACGCGGCAAGCCGTTCCCCAGGACAAGCTGGGCGGACCCTTGAGCAAGCGTCGCAGCGGATTTCCTACCGTCTTACAGCATGATACCGTCCTGCAACCCGACCAGTGTGGTGGTCCCCTGATTGGTCTTCACGGCAAAGCTGTTGGTATTAACATTGCCCGTGCCGGGAGAATCTCAACGTATGCCTTACCCAGTTCCGTGATCGTTCCCTTGATCAAGACCATGAAGCAGGAAGCCGAGCGGGACAAGGGGAAAAAAGCAGATACTTCCACGCCATGAACAAGCGGGATGATTGTCGCGTTTATCCCGGATCATCGCCCTGGTGGTCCAGTGCCCCAGGTGACTCGGTTCCCTGGCCGGAGGATTCCAGGTAACTGGCAAGAATGATCTGGGCTGCGATCATATCTAATCTTTTCTTTTTACGCTTGCGAGTCAGTTCTGCCGTGATAAGCAGTTGTTCAGCCTGGGCGGTGGTATAACGCTCATCGTAAAAAGTTACGGGGATGCCCGTGACTTCCAGCAACCACTGTCCGAAGGCACGAGCTTCTCGGGACTTGGCGCTTTCCTCGCCA
>Ga0163108_10000129_pt1 | contig 54418 bp, 48 predicted proteins | sample Fk1155metaG_FD_109644 | JGI IMG/M metagenome (GOLD analysis project Ga0163108, IMG submission 109644) | Marine microbial communities from the Central Pacific Ocean - Fk160115 155m metaG | ecosystem: Environmental > Aquatic > Marine > Oceanic > Photic zone | place: The Central Pacific Ocean...
GATGATTATGCAGAAGTTTGGGTTGACGGTGTAGACAATGACAATGACGGAGAGATAGATGAATCGGACGAACAGGGGAGTGAATGGTTAGGCAGGTTTGGCGATTTTACTGAAAATTGGACTGTAGATGGAGGCGGTTTTGGTGACTATGAATATGATGAAGATGGGAATATACTCTTTGACAGCAATAAAAATGATGTTTTCGGAGATGATTGGGGAAGTGACGGTTTAGATAATGATGGGGACTGGGCACCATATTTTGATGAATCAGGAAATCCCTCACAGATCGCCCAAGAAGAATTTGAAGACTTGAATTTAAATGGTGTCTGGGATGAAGGGGAGTTTTTAGCTGATGAAAATTTTAATGGTATTTGGGATGATGAAGAACCATATACTGAGCAAAACGGAGTTGATGGTTGGCAGGATGAAGAATATTTTACCGATGTTAATGGGAATGGGATTTATGATGATGGAGATAGTTTTAATCTATTTTTTGATACTAATGATGATGGGGAATGGACACCAGCAGAGCCGTATGAGGACTTAAATGATGATGGAGCATACTCAAACTCGGAATATTTTTCTGATTCGAATGGAAACGATATCTGGGATCCTAATGAACCACTCAATGATATCAATGGAAACGGAGTTTGGGACCATTTTGAGTTAAATGATATTGATGGTGATGGTCTTCCATCCATAGGAGAAATTGGGGTTGACGAACCTGATGAAGGAGATTTCAATCTAAATTATGGAGATCTGTCAAACGTTTTAATGGATGCCAACGATGATGGGGTGGATGATTATCCAGATTTTAATGTCCGTAATTACCGCTATGACATACGTGCTGACTGGGAGCCTAACGATGATGTGAGTCTAAGTGTGAACCACGGCTATGCCTATGCCAGGAACATCAATATTACTCCAATTGCCCGATACCTTGCTGACGGGTGGATCTATAAATACTATCAGGGCAGGCTCCGTTATAAGAATTTCTTTTTTCAAACATATCTTAACTCAAGCTACTCTGGTAATCCCAAAAAACCAACACGCAGTCTTGCAACAGGAAGGCGTATCTTTGACCGTTCAAAAAAATTCTCTGCACAGCTCCAGCACGCTTTAGAGTTTTCCGACGGGAATTTTCGTTTTGTTTGGGGCCTGGATTATTTTCTTACTATGCCAGACACTCGGGGAACGATTCTCTCTGACAGAAAAGGGAGCGATCTCAGGGACAACAATGGAAACGGAGAGGGGGGCTCTCTAACAGGTTTGGTAGAGCCACTCGGATATATTGACTATTATTATGATCCCGGTGTTGATTATCTAAAAAACAAAAGTAATATCCTTACTGATACGGTGCAGGGAGCTTATGCTGATGGTATCGATAATGACGGGGACAGCGGTGACTTTTCGGACCTGAATAATAATGGTCTTCCGGACTATATTGATGAGAACGATAACGGCATCTGTGATTATGGAGAGACAGAGCCAGGGGTGAGATGGGCTGGTGGCTCTAATTTTTTCGTCTATGCTGACGGTATAGATAACAATGGAGATGGAAATATTGACGAAAATATCGATGAGGGCATTGATGAACCTGAAGAAGATAACCGGTATGTGGTCAACGAGCTAGGACTGTACTACCAGCTAAACTGGAAACTCTCAGAGAAGTTTGAGCTGATCCAGGCAACCCGGTTTGATGTCCATGACAGGCTATCAGATTTTTTAGAATTTAATAACCAAAAAGATTACAACTACAGTCCCCTGAAATGGGAATTTGATTTTGATAAAACGGATGGCATCCAGGTCTCACCGAAGATCGGTCTGGCATATAAACCAAGGGAGCACCAGAACTTCAGGTTAACCTGGGCACAGGCCTTTAACACTCCTTCTAACAATTCGCTCTTCCTGGATATTTATATCACAAGGGTCTCTATATTTAAGGTTTACGCAAAGGGAGCAGATGGTGGATATAATTATATCAGAAATCAGGATGTTTGGCAAACAGGTGAGTGGGATTGGGTTGACCAAAACAATAATAATGAGTTTGAATTAGGAGTTGACGTCTCTGAAGAGTGGGATGACACTAACTATAATGAGATTTGGGATGAAGGAGAAGAGTTCACAGACACAGAAAATCCATTGTATGATCAGATTCGTTTTTTTAATGTTGATACATACAATTACAGTTGGTACAACCCAGAAAAAAATGTTCTTTTCTATCCATCAGTAGATCCGAAAATAAAGGGATACTATAGAGGAAAAGCCGAAGACCTTCCCGGAGTAACACCGGAAATAGTTCAGACACTGGAATTTGGATACAAAGGTCGTTTGGCCCAGAATATTTTCGGCACCTTTGATCTCTATGCCAGCCACTACAACAGTTTTGTCAGTGGGGCGACGTTTATTACACCACTTATTTTAGACAAAAATAATCCAACCTCAGGATTGGAGTTCGATCATAACGAAAATGGAGTTACCAATAATATTGACGATATGGACAATAATATTATTGCAGACCCTGACGACTTGGATAAGTCCTTTGACCGTTGGTTGAGTGGGTTAAATGGTATAACTGCTATGGAGGAAAGCTCAGGCAGTACGCCACCGGTGATAGTTGGCTTTATTAATTATGGTGCAGTAGATCTATGGGGTTTGGATGCAAGTCTTGCCATCTTCTTTAACCGGGAGTGGACCTTAAATTTGACCTATTCCTACCTTGGAATGAATGAATTTTTGAATCCAATAACCAATGCCTATGATCCCATCAATGCTCCAAAACATAAAGCGGGAATGCAGTTACAGTACCTACCAAGGAGATTTCCTTTAAACTTCACAATGAATGCCCGCTATGTGAATGCGTTCCGGTGGTCCTCAGGAATATATTATGGGCAGATCAATGCCTACACCATCTTTGACCTCCACTCAGGGTACGAGATCAATGATAATTTAAAAGTAAATCTGACTATCAATAATATCCTGAATCATAGACATACCGAAATAATGGGAGGCCCTGAAATGGGTCAAATGATCGTTCTGAGATTGCAGGCAAGTTTATAAAAAACAGGCAGGAAATCTATCAAACCGGTTCTGAGTGAGCTAAAGCGGAAAAGTTTAATACTTCTCCCATATTAGGAATACGTGTAATGGATCTCCTCATACATATTGACCATCTTGGTTTTCATTTTATTAATTCTTATTTGTCCCACCCTGTTCTGGACCATATAATGGTATTTATCACAGACCAAGATCACTGGGTCCTTCCCATATTTATATTATTAATTTGGATGTTCGGTTTTGATGGTAAACGGGGTAAAATAGCGGGTGTGGTCCTCATCCTCACAATTATTATCGTGGATGGGACCGCGGCACAGATCATTAAACCATGGATCGGTAGAATCAGGCCATCACATGCTTTAGGGGATTCAATTAATTTATTAGTAAAAAAGGGCGGTCGTTTTTCATTTGTTTCTAACCATGCCGCCAACTCCTTTGCCTTTGCTGTTGTGATATATTATTTCTATGGAAGAAAGCAATTATGGGTTTTTCCTCTTGCAGGTCTTATCGCTATCAGCAGAGTTTATGTTGGGGTGCACTATCCCGCTGATATTATTTGCGGTGCACTTTTTGGTTATGGATTGGCCTGGTCTATGCTGAGTGTGTGGGTAATTGTAAAGATGAGAGAGCTAAAACGAAACCGATCCTGGGTGTGGTACCACTCAGGAGAAAATAATTAGTTAGGTAGCGTATCTTTGGGCGGTTTCACTCCGAAACCGGAAAAGGAATCTTGGCCAGGTGATTTGATCTCCCCATGCTTACCCTCAAATTTGACAAGATTATCCTTCAACGCCATCATAAATGCTTTTGCATGTGGTGGTGCCATAATGATCCTTGAATGAACTTTCGCTTTGGGGACACCTGGCAATAATCGGGTAAAGTCCATGACAAACTCTGCTGGAGAGTGTGTCACAACAACGAAATTTGAATATTCTCCGCTGCTTACCTTTTCATCTAATTCTATATTGATCTGCTGTGTTTTTGGTTTTTTATCACTCATAATATCCCCTATTAAAATCCTTCAAATTCTCTTCTGTTAAATTCTTCCCAATCTTCATTTAATCCATCGAACTCTTCATAATCCGGTTCTTTGTCAGCTTTAGGCTTGTGGATTACCTCATTTTCATAAAAAGTAAAATTGTCCTTCTTTTTCTCAAATTCAGCAGGATCTACTTCCTCCTCATCTTCTGGAGTTAAGCGCTCGATATCTTCACTGTACACTTCAGCATCAAAAAAATCTAGATTTTTTACGATACCATTGGTCATTAAATATTCAAGGAAATCAAGATATTTCCGATCCTTCAGATCGGTTCTGCAGTACATACACTTGAGAGTTTCTTTAAGGTGCTCATCGTTTAACGTCGATTCGCAGACGGGACAAATAATACCTTCTAACATTTAATTTTCCTTTAAAAATCGGCGGTTAATATAAACGATGAACGTGCCTTTAGCAATAAAATCTTCAACGAAATTTTTATTGACTCAGCTTTTTAAAAAATGCAATCTCATTTGATGTGATTTTCATTCCCCTCCGGTGCTTTACCTGTTTTGCAGTTTCAATAAAATCTTCACAACGATAGGAAGATAAATTTCCATCCACATACCACGAAAACGGTTTAAAATATTTTGGCGATACAGCACCAGAAATAATGTTGGAACAGGGGCCGATGATTGTACCGGTATTTAATTGTGTTCCTATTCCTGTTTTCACGTGATCCCCAATAAAAGATCCGATAAAGTGTTTGCCTGTTTCAATTTCATCCTGTCCAAAATTCACTTTTACGGATGAATAGTTATTTTTCAGATCACTGTTGGTTGTTCCCGCCCCCAAATTGACCCATTCACCTAAAAATGAATTTCCTAAATGCCCATCGTGCACTTTATTTGAATATCCTTGAATTATAGTCTTTTCGATCTCACCTCCCAATTTACAGACAGGTCCTATTATTGATGAGGAAATATGACTGTGGGGTTTTATAATCGTATTGTTTCCAATGTATAGTGGCCCTTCAAGGTATGAAAAAGAATTAACGTAAACATTATCCATGATGATGATTGGCCCTTTTTCGGTATTCAGAACGGCAAGTGGTTCAATGTGTGCGCTATCATCAACATAAATTTTATTTTGTCCTACTGTATGTACTGACTTGGAATTATTTTGTACCTTAAAATTAGAATCATATCCCTCAATATCTTCTTCCAATGTTTTGGGAATTCTATCTATAATATCCCATAGATAATTGAAGACATCGCAGGGCAGATCCCTTGCTTCTATATTATCAGTATATTCACTTTGGAGTGGTCCCCCCTTCTCCATCCATGATTTCCCCATTGAGCTAGATAAATTATATCCAACGGCTCTATTTTCATTCAGCCACTTCAATTGGGAACCGTGGTCTATCGTTTTTATTAAATCTTCAGTCCAGAAAACATTCCCAGCTAACCAAATACCATGGCTAACCTCTTGAGGATTTACCTCGATCTCTGGATGTCTTTCCTGTGTTAAATGTGCTATCTCCTCCCTGACAAATAGCGATAGCTTGTCTCCGGAAGAGGTCAGAGCTTTAATTCGGTCTAAAAATGTTGTAGCACCAATTCTTATATCAGTAGTTGAACGGGTGGCTGATATTGGACAAAATTTTGAATCCTTAATATTCTCAAATATATAATAGTTCATTGTATACCTAAAAGTTTATTGATCTGGTGATATTGGTTTTCCATATATCCATTATTATTAGCGGTTAATGTAATGGTAAAAAGTTTTTGTGACCAATTTGATTCAAAACCGATTTTAAGAGGAGAATTTATTTTCTGCATTAATATTCCATGAACCGGATCAAAATCCGGATTTAAATCAACCACTGCATCAGCAACAACTTGATTCATTTTAACTGTTGTTGATGGGTGTGGTAATCCAAAACGATTTAATTGTTTATCAGAAATAAATATATCTGGATGGCTCACTGACACATTGAATAATTCTGAAACTGATGACCGACAGATTAATTTAATTTCTAAATTGTGTTTATTTAAATTATTAAGATAATGAATTGCCAACCGAGTAAACTGTTCTTTTTCTGGTAGAAAATATGCAACGGTACGGATTTTGTTCCCACCTAATCCCAATTTTATTGATCTATTATTTTCCTTTTGTTTGGCAATCTTATAGTTTAACAGGAAGGCAATTTTCGTCTTCATGGGAATTTTCACGGTTGAATATAGCTTTTTCTCCACAGGAATCCTGCTTAGTTTTCTGAAGTAATTTATATCAATAAAAAAGAAATAAAATGAGTATAGGGAAAAAATTATTATGGGGCAGTCTTGGATGGGTGTTGGGCGGTCCTATAGGTGGCATTCTTGGGTATGCGGCAGCTTCTTTTTCTGATGGTGGAGCTAGAAGCGGGCCATACAATAGCCATTTCTCGGGAAACACAGCCGCCTATCCTAAAACAAAGCCCGGTGATTTCATGGTTTCAATGCTGGTTCTCTTTGCATCAGTGATGAAGGCAGACAAGCAACTGTTGAAATCCGAATTGGACTTTGTCAAACAGTTTCTTAAAAATCAATTTCACACAAATGATGTACAAGATTTCATGGTTCTATTTAAAGATATTCTAAACCAGGATTATCATTTACGGGATGTGTGCCGGCAAATTCAAAGGTCTATGGACCACCCCAGCAGATTAGAGCTGGTTCATGTTTTATTTGGTCTCTCACAAGCGGATGGACATATTCATCCTGAAGAAATAAAGATAATACATACCATTGCCCGTTATATGAATGTCAGTGAGAATGATTTTATTTCTATACAAGCCATGTTTGTCCGGGATTCCGAATCCGACTATAAAATACTGGAAGTTAGCTCTGATGCCACCGATGAAGAAGTAAAAAAAGCCTATCGTAAAATGGCAAATAAATATCATCCGGATAAGGTCAGTCATCTGGGAGATGAGTTACAAAAATTAGCCGAAGAAAAATTTAAATCTGTCAACGACGCATATCAGACAATCAAAAAACAAAGAGGGAAATAATACACTGGTCATTTTAATCTGTTATGGCTAAGGAAAAACCAGGAGAGTTTCCCTATAAAAGGGGAATTTACGAGGAAATGTATAAAAAACGGCTCTGGACCATGCGTCAATATGCCGGTTTTACCAGTGCAGTTGATACCAATGAAAGATTTAAATATTTACTGAAAAATGGAGTGACAGGGCTCTCCGTCGCATTTGACCTCCCCACCCAAATTGGATATGATTCTGATGACCTCATGGCCGATGGTGAAGTGGGAAAGGTTGGGGTACCTATTTCATCCGTTCACGATATGAAGAACCTCTTTCACCAAATTCCCTTGGCCGATGTTTCCGTTTCAATGACGATCAACGCAACTGCTCCTATTATTCTGGCAAACTATATCGTCGCGGCAGAACATCAGAATATTGCCATAAAAAATCTGAGAGGTACTATTCAAAACGATATCTTAAAGGAATACATTGCCCGGGGAACCTTTATTTTTCCCCCAAACCCATCACTTCGCCTGGTAACCGATGTGATTGAATTTTGTTCAAACCACATACCCAAGTGGAATACAATTTCTATTTCGGGGTACCACATAAGAGAGGCCGGAAGTACGGCGGCACAGGAACTAGCCTTTACATTTGCCAATGCTATTGCCTACGTGGAAAGAGCACAAAAACGAGGGCTGAAGCTTGAAAAGTTTGGAAAACGTTTATCCTTTTTCTTCAATGCTCATAATGATTTTCTCATTGAAATCTCCAAATTTCGGGCAGCAAGAAAACTGTGGGCAACCATTATTAAAAACAGATTTGGTGTCACAAATGAAAAAGTGCTCCAATGCCGTTTTCATACTCAGACCGGGGGATCCACACTCACAGCACAGCAAATTGATAACAATGTGGTGCGAACAACAATTCAAGCCATGTCTGCGGTATTGGGTGGTACCCAGTCCCTACATACAAATAGCAAAGATGAGGCAATATCTTTACCTACTGACGAATCGGTAAATCTTGCTCTCCGTACCCAACAAATCATTGCTCATGAATCAGGAATTCCAAACCACCCTGACCCCTTTGGTGGTAGCTATGTTGTGGAACAGATGACCGAGGAATTGGTGAGTGAGTCACTGGAGATCATTGAAAAAATTGATTCTCTTGGCGGTACCGTTCAGGCAATAGAAAAGGGGTGGATTCAAAACGAAATTTCCAAAAGTGCATATGACTACCAGTTAAAGGTTGATTCTGGGGAAACAACTATCGTCGGTGTAAATAAGTTTGATGAGGATGAGGATGTTGTGTCCAACCTCCATGAAATTTCCACACTCTCTGTAAATACACAGATCAAAAACGTAAAAAAAATAAAACAATCCCGAGACAATCTACGTGTGAAAAAAACACTCGAGATATTAACTGAAAAATGCAGAGGGAATGAAAACCTGCTCCCACACATAATTGACTGTGTAAAAAGTGAGTGCACCATTGGCGAGATCACTCAAGTTATGAAAAATGTATTTGGTGAGCATCAATTTTCTGGTTGACCTAGTTTTTACCGTTTACATTTCTAAGAATTCATGAAAACAAAATTTGCTTTAGCTGTCTCATTTATATTTCACCCAATGATAATTTCTCTTGCTGTGTTTTCTGTCCTGATTTTTAGTGGTATCTCGTCAACTGTCAATCCATATTTAGTTTTATTAACCTGTTTCGTTTTTTCAAATCTAATCCCTATTACAACGGTAGTTATTTTAAAATTATCAGGGAGAATCGATGACTTAGATGCGTCCATTAAAGACCAAAGACAGTTCCCTCTAACCTTAGGTATTGGATATACCGCACTAGGATTTATTTCCCTTACCCTCTTGAACGCAAACCCGTTAACACAGGGGCTCATGTTTTGTTATATGACAAATACAGTCCTTACGCTATTGATCAACCGATTTTGGAAAATCTCGATCCACTCAATGGGAGTTTCCGGTCCAGCTGCTGCGCTGTGGGCTAATGGAAACCACTATCCATTTCTCATGATATCATTTATCGTGTTGGTCAGCTATTCACGGGTCATATTAAAAGCTCACACCCCAGCACAAGTTTTTGCGGGTGCTCTGCTTGGCCTTTGCAGTACCTATTTACAGTTGCAATTGTTCTTTCTCTAAAAATGAATCAAACATATAAAATGGTAAGAGCCATTCACAACCATAAATACTTCCTTATTTTTGTCATTCTAACCAGATTGATCTATTCCCAGGTCTTACCCTATGGAGAGCCCAAATATTTTTCTTTAAATCCTGTAACAACCTCCAAACAGGTATTCTTCACTGATGGGAAATTTAATATTTCAAACCTTAAATGGAAGGACGGCACTAAAATAATAAATGATAATAGTGTTTTGTATTTTTTGCATTATTCATTAGAGAAAGAAAGCAGTTTTTATGCGCTTTTGGACAACAATAATTTTCCTGAAAAAAGTGAGCTCTATCTAATTAATCCTACCGAGAAAAGCTGGGTCGGACCATATCGAAAAGAATATTTATCGAGAGAATCTATCTCTCTTACCGGCAGGATAAAATCATCAGAATTTATTTTAGAACTATCTGTACCCAAAAATACTCAGCCTCCCGAGATTTCTTTCCAAAAATTTTCTTACCAACAACCAAAAATAAAAATTTCAGATAAACTCCATGTTTATCCAATAAACACCTCAAGAGAGAATCCCGTTATTTTACTCACCGGTTATTGGCCTCCTACAAATGAAGCGGTCCGACCGTTCAGCCAAAATGCTTTATTAAATCCAGATGGATGGATCGGAGAAAATTGGGAGGAATTAGGTTACGATATCATCTCATTTTTTCCATCATTTAATCCCCCGGACTGCAATGATTGCGGACAAGGATATGGAGATTTAGAAGTGGACTATCAGGATACGTCAGAAGACTGGTGGAATATCGTTGAAACACATGACCCTGTTGCCATTATTACATTCAGCAGAGGCTACATCAACAACAGCTGGGAAATGGAATGGAAATACTATAATCGGCTCGGATGGATAGATGACTTTACACTCCCCTATCAACCCACACCTGCACCTCCCGATCAGGATTCTCCCATCAATCACATGAGGTTCTCCTCCCTACCCATGACAGAAATTGTTGAGGCCATAAATTCTTCAGATTTAGATCTCTATTCTTATATTGACTATGCTGAAGGGGCTGGTGGATATTTATCAGAGTACAAAGGATTTCACGGTGTCTGGTATAAAGGTCTCATGGAAAATGAAGATGAAACGCCGTGCTATCTCGCTGGGCATGTCCATGTTGGGGGGTTAGTTGACTGGGGCACAGCTCATGAAGCTGTTTTAATCACGGTTAGAGAAACAATCGATTATATTTATCAGCACATTCTTGCGCCCGGTGATGTGAACCGGGATGGGACCATTAATTCATTAGATATTATTATGGTTCTTTCTTACCTCAATGGTATCATCGAGCTAACAGACGAACAATTCTTTTTTGCTGATATGAATGAGGATGCTGAAATAACCACCCATGACGTTGTATTATTGGTAAATGAATTATTATTCGATGACCAGTGAGCAGATCAATAACGGTGCAGAGGCGATACCTTTATATTTATATCATAACCAGAAAATTTTCCATTCAGGTCTGTCTCTAATTCTTTGCAACATTCTACAATTTTGGATTGACTCATACCAACTCTCACATTAATCCCAAATAATATCACACGATGATTATCAGTTTCCACAACTCTAATATCATGTATATCTTTAATACGGGAATCGTCACCCCAGTGTTGCTCCAGGTATGCTTGTACTTTTATTACTAAGGGATTTCCGGGATGAACCGGGTCCATGTGTACCGTAGGCTCAACTCCTAATGCTTTTTCAAGGAGCTCTTCTACCTCCTCAGAAATATCGTGGGCAGTGGCGGTCGTTTCTTTTGCATCAACCTCTACATGAACGCTTACGAATTTATCCTGCCCATAGCTGTGTACGATTATATCATGAGCGCCTAAAACACCCGAGACATCCATCACAATATGCCTAATGGTTTCTATCTCCTCCGTTGTAGGTGGTTTCCCGATTAGATCGTCCACAGCATCTTTAGCGATCTCAAATCCCATGTACATTAAAAATCCTGCCACACCAAGTCCGGCCCATCCATCGATAGAAACATAGCCAGTTTTTCCCGCAACCAAAGCACCTACAACCAGTAAACTGGATAGCGCATCAGAGCGGTGGTGCCACGCATCTGCGTGAAGGGTTCCGGAGGCTACCATCGAAGATAAATAGTCTGCAAACCGTGCTGTGAACTCTTTAATTACAATCGTTAAAACTAGCAAGGTGATCATCCACCATTTTACCTTGTTCAAATCCCATACCGGATTGCGTATTCGGTCTATGGATACTTCAATGATTTCAATTCCTGCAACACAAAGTAAAATTGCAATGATCAATGTGGCAATATATTCTGCTCTTCCATGACCATATGGATGTTCCACATCCGCAGGTTTTTCAGCCTGTTTAAATCCCCAAATGACAATAGAAGATGTTACAACATCAGATAAGGTATGCAGTGCATCGGCAATAAGACTGACGGCCCCAATCGTTATCCCCAAAATTATTTTAACAAAAAATAAGAGTCCATTAATTCCAACGGAGATCCATCCCTGGAAAACTCCTATTTTATTTCTGTATGTTTGAGCAGATTCCCGGGTGTTAGGTACGAAATAGTTAGTAAGAGATTCAAACATGGTCTAAATCTAGTTGGTGCAGTGAGATTTTAATATGGTAATATGCAATTTTGGAAATATGGGTATAAATTTTTGTCGTTATCATTTAACTACGACATAATAAATTTTGTAAAAAACACATATTTAACCAATCCATAAAATGGAGAAATAGTTCTATTCTAGATCATGCCCTTAATTTTATGTAGTTTATTCATCCCGCCCCGGGCCAGGGCATATTCAAAACTCGATTTTATGCACGCTGAACCAATCTCCCCATCCTTTCGCAAAGCAATATAAGCTACTTGAAAATCTGGATTTCCGTTATGGTTTTTGATAATTCTTTTCAGGGCTTCCTCACAGGCTTTGATGGGCTCGTAGCCCTGCCTCATTAGTTCAACGACCAAAAAACTTCCTGTAGTTTTGAGCACCTCCTCACCAAGTCCGGTGGCCGCAGCACAACCAATTTCATTGTCCACAAAAAGACCGGCACCAATAATAGGGCTGTCCCCTACTCTTCCATGTAATTTATAAGCCCAACCGCTGGTAGTACATGCACCTGAAAGATCCCCTTTTGAGTCCTGAGCCAATAGAGAAATAGTATCATGGGTATCATGGGGGGTTTGTTTGAACCGCTTTTTCTTCCACGCTTTCCATTGTTTTCGTGAACCATCCGTTAGCAGATCCATTTCTTCAAATCCTTTAGAAACTGCGAACTGCTTGGCTCCTTCACCAGCCAACATCACATGTTTTGTGTCTTCCATAACTTTACGAGCTACAGAAATAGGATGTTTTATATTTTGAATGAAAGCAACAGAGCCACAGTTCCCTGTGTGGTCCATGATACACGCATCCAGGGTTACCCTACCTTGTTCATCTGGTAATCCTCCAAACCCGACAGAAGAGGCTTCCGGATCAGCCTCTGGAACTTTTGCTCCTGCTTCCACAGCGTCCAGAGCCGAACCCCCATTGTTTAAAATTTCCCATGCATCATCATTGGCAGGGATTCCATGTTTCCAGGTTGAAAGAACGAGGGGATTATTCATATTTATTTTTTCCTGTGAAGATAATAAAACAGATGGGGCAGCAATTCCCACAGCACTTGTCTTAATAAAATCCCGACGATTCATATCCATACTGCAAGTTTTCCTTCAATTAACATTAATCTGGTCAAACAATTTATCCCTCCCTTGAAAGAAGAATGTTTTAGTCGCTCTTGTCAATCATATGCTGCTATCCCGGTTACCTCTTGACCGAGAATCAAGGTATGCATTTCGTGGGTTCCCTCATAGGTATAAACAGACTCAATGTTCGCCATGTGCCGCATAGGAGAATAATCTTCTGTAATACCATTAGCACCTAATATTTCTCGAGCCATTCGAGCCACATCCCGTGCCAAAGTACAATTGTTTCGTTTAGCCATAGACACCTGCTGGAAAGTCATCTTTCTATTATCCTTGAGCCTACCCAAATGGTATACCAGTAACTGCGCTTCAGTAATTCCTGTCACCATTTCAGCTAATTTAGCTTGAGTTAACTGGTACCCACCGATGGGTTTAGAGAATTGCTTCCGTTCTTTTGAGTAAAAAAGAGCGGCATTATAACAGTCCACAGCTGCACCAATCATTCCCCAGGCAATACCATATCTTGCCTGTGTGAGACAGCTCAGCGGTCCTTTTAATCCCTCAATATTTGGTAAGCGTGAAGAATCTGAGACCCGAACATTTACCATGGACAGTTCTGATGTCACTGATGCCCGTAAGCTTAATTTCCCGTGGATATCACTAGATGTAAATCCTTCCATCCCCTTTTCTAATAGGAACCCACGTACAACTCCTTCTTCATCCCGAGCCCAAACTACTGCAACATCAGAAACTGATCCGTTAGTGATCCACATTTTGTTCCCGTTAATTATCCAATCATCTCCATCTTTTTTGCAAGAGGTTGCCATTCCACCGGGATTGGATCCAAAATTTGGTTCTGTTAGGCCAAAGCAGCCAATCTTTTCCCCAGCACCCAATCCAGGAAGCCATTTAGCTTTTTGCTCACTAGAGCCATATGCGTGAATTGGATACATAACCAATGCCCCCTGTACACTCGCAAAAGAACGAAGACCTGAATCACCTCTCTCCAATTCATGAAGGATGAGCCCATACGCCACATTGCTCACACCAGCACCGCCAGATTCTTCCGGGAGGGATGAACCCATGAATCCCAGCTCCCCCAGTTTGGGGACCAGATCCATGGGAAAGGTTGAGCTCTCATAATGTTCGTTGATCACAGGCATAAATTCGGTCTGTACAAAATCATGAGCCGTGTGCTGAATTAGTAATTCTTCTTCGGTTAGCAAATCGGTAATATTGTAAAAATCAGGACCTAATTCTTTCATAAAATTTTCCTTCACAATGGATGAGATAAAATTACATCACTTTTAACATATCATTATTCTACATTGAAAATAGTAGAAAAAATACAAACAAATTAAGTTTATTCAATTAAACTAATAGTGTAATTTTATCATTAATTGTTTCAATTTACATATGAATAATCAACGCAGAGAAATGGTAGATGGGGCTGCCGCTATTGCCCGAGGGGCTTTGGATGCTGGCTGTGATTTTTTTGCAGGGTATCCTATTACTCCTGCATCAGGGATCCTATCTCACATGCTTCGCGAACTTCCAAAGGTCGGTGGTATCGGACTTCAGGGAGAAGATGAAATTTCATCTCTGGGCCATTGTATTGGTGCTGCAACTGCCGGTGCTACAGTTTTTACTGCTACAAGTGGTCCCGGGCTTTCACTATATTCAGAAAACCTAGGCCTAAGTATTATGATGGAAGTTCCGTTGGTTATTGCCATCTCCCAAAGACTAGGACCTTCCACCGGTGCAGCTACAGCTACAGCTCAAGGTGATATCCAGTTTATGCGGTGGTGTACGTCAGGAGGCTATCCGGTTATCGTACTTTCACCAACAAACATTCAAGAAAGTTATCATTTAACAAAACGAGCATTTAAACTTGCAAAACGATTCCGAAGCCCTGTATTCATTGCTACAGATAAGGAGACAGTAATGACCACCGAATCAGTAGCAGAATCAGAAATTCTAAGCTCGCCGGAGTGGCCTGACATCCCAGATGAGCCCGTAGGAAAACCGTTGTATCCATATGAAATTAATGGTCCCATTCATCACTATACCGGATCCAGCCACACGGAAGAGGGACATATCACTAAAAATCCAGAAATTATCGCTGATTTTAATGAACGATTAAAAAATAAAATTGATGATCATACTGATGAAATATCTTTAGTAAAAAAAGACATGGATAATGGGTCAGATACATTGATCATCAGCTATGGGATATCTGCTCGATCGATGGAAGCAGCCGTCAAAGAGTTACGATCAAATGGGAATAAAGTTTCTGCGCTAACTGTGTATTCATTGTGGCCAATTCCCGAAAAGAAAATTCTTTCAAGTTTGGATGGAATCAAGCGAATTATTATCCCTGAAATGAATCATGGTCAATATCGACATGAAATAGAACGGTTAGCCAATGAAAATGTAAATATCGTTGGTGTAAACCGTGTGGACACATTTTTGATTACTCCTGAAGAGATCATTAAGGCATATCATGGCTGACAAGATTTTTGATACATATATAGCTGAAGATAACCTTCCATATGAATTTTGTCCGGGATGCAGTCATGGTAAAGTTCTTGGCGCCATAAGCAACAGCCTGAAGCAGCAAGGGCTTGACCCATCAGAAGTAGTCATTGTAACTGACATCGGCTGTGTGGGCTTATCCGATAAATATTTTGTTACTCATGCTTTTCATGGCCTTCATGGCAGAGCCATTACATATGCTTCTGGTATAAAAATGCAAAATCCGGATCTGAATGTTATTGTCCTCATTGGTGATGGAGGCTGCGGTATCGGAGGACATCATTTATTAAATGCAGCCAGGCTCAATACTGATATTTCAGTACTCGTATTTAATAATTTTAATTTTGGAATGACAGGTGGGCAACATTCTGTTACCACACCTTTGGACAGTATAACTCCGACCACCTCACTCGGGAGTACTGATGCTCCAATGGATATAGCTGGAACTGCAAAGGTGAATGGTGGAGGGTTTGTCGCTCGAGCAACAGCTTTTGACAAGGATCTGCCGGATTTAATCGAAAAAGCAATGAGACATGGTGGGTTTTCACTTATTGATATCTGGGAACTTTGCACAGCATACTACGTCGCTCGTAATGACTTTGGCCGAAAAGAAATGTTAAGCTATATGAATGGAATGGAGATGGAATCTGGAGTTCTGCAAAAAACTGATCGCCCAAGTTTTCAAACCAGCTATAAAGGGATCCAGGAACAAGCCAGTAAACAGAAACCCATGAGCGGTTTGGTATTGGAAACACAATTCTCATCGACTTTAGATAAGCCAATTAGAATTGTGTTAGCTGGAGCTGCGGGACAAAAAGTTGTTTCGGCTGGGAATTTACTTGCGTCAGCTGCAACTCTTTCTGGATTATGGACAAGCCGTAGAGCTGATTTCCCAATTACAATTCAAACAGGATTTTCAGTTGCCGAAGTGGTGATTAGTCCCGAGCCGGTTCTTTACTCTGGAATTGTTAAACCGGATGTGGCAGCCTTGATCGCACCAGAGGGAAAAGCTAAGATTGCTCGGCTTACCAAAACTATGAAAAAGTCAGATACAATTTATTTTGCCGAAGGGTTAGGTGATGTAGAATCTTCAGCAAAACAATACCCTCTAGAGTTTCCCAACAGTGCACAAAAAGATATTCGAAAAAATATTTCTGCATTAACGGCGGGGTATCTTGCGAAACAATTAAAGTTATTTCCTTTTGAAGCCTTAAAAGAAGCTGTACGAAAAATCCAAAAACCAAAGATTGCTGAAATTAATCTGGGTATCCTAACTTGCTTTGAAGATTAAATCGACTCCTGACCGGAAAAGGAATAGCACTCATCGCCAGCGATGATCAGATGGTCATGAACAAAAACACCAATCGATACGGCGTTAGTTTTTTATACTCTCCAATTTTGATTTGAATTCACGAAGTTCCCGTACATTGCCAATCTCAATCTCACCCGAGTCCCACTTTAGTCTAAAATCCGTTTCTGAATCAGTTCCACCCTGTTTTTGGTAAAGAGGATAGATATCTGCATCCTCCCTCGGTTTATTATAGTGTAATGTAGCGGTGGTCTTATATGCAATATCTTCCAAAATGTCATCAATTACTCTAGAGGGGAGTTGTCTTTCTAACAAACTTTGTTCAACTCGAGAGAAACGCATTCCTTTTATCACATAGTCTTGATAAGCTTCCCAAGCGAAAGGCGCTACTGCTTTCACTGATTCTGCCATCGCATCTGAAAATACTCGTATCTCATATTGAGCATGGTTGTCTGAACGGAGTCCAATAAAGTGAAGCAAATTATGGAGATCATTTTTCCAATACCATTCTGTATATAGGTTAACCGGAAGGACAGCTCGTGCTAATTCTCTAGCCACACCAGCTTCATTGAGCTCTGTATACATTGCAAAACCTTTTGCGGATATTTCTTTGAAATAATCCTGTACTTTTTGTTTCAATTCATCTGGGACTTCCCCTCGCCTACCCTGTTTATTAAGCACAGATTGAAATTGGATATGCTTCGGATCGGGATAATAAAACTCATCTCTAGCTTCAGAATAACGAAGTGAATATTCGTTAATATTTGCTGTGCGGTGGCGAACCCACTGGCGCGCTACAAAAATAGGCATCTTACAATGAAATTTAAATTCCACCATTTCAAAAGGCGTCGTGTGGCGGTGACGCATAAGATAACGAATCAGCCCACGGTCTTGAGAAACTTTGCTGGTTCCTTTTCCATAACTGACTCTGGCAGCTTGTACGATAGCATTATCTCCACCCATGGAATCCACGAGCCGGACAAATCCTTTATCTAAACATTTGATTGCATTTTCTGGTATTTGTGACATATCAATTTTTCTCTGTTAATATATTAAATGTTTTGTCGACCGCTTTTATCTCTCCAGCAATCAAGCCAGGAGTAATTAGTGTATTTTCTTGATTGTATTTCCTTTGGACGCCATTTAAGGCAATTAATTTCCCCCCAGATTCATTAATTATACAATTTCCTGCGCAAATGTCCCATTCATTTTTTGGTCGTAGTGATGCAAATATATCTGCTTTTCCGGCGGCAGTGAGTCCAAGTTTATATGCAACTGATCCAATAGCACGGAGCTCACCAAAAACACCGTCAAAAGGTGCCCACAATCCTCTTCGTGTTTCAGATCGGCTGTTTAATATCACCATGGCTCTCACTTCATCTTTGGTTAAACAATGTATAGGCTTGCCATCAAGAAAAGCACCCCCACCATTGGAAGCCGTGAATAATTCTTCCGTCACAGGGTTAAATAAAACGCCAACGACAGGTTCCCCATTTTCTACCAATGCAACACTCACCACAAAATGAGGTATGCCCTCTATGAATTCTTTTGTTCCATCCAATGGATCAACAACCCATATTCGCTCTTTATCTAATCGATCTGGAGAATCAATGGTCTCTTCAGATAGCCATCCATAATCAGGCCGAGCTTCAATTAGTATTTCTTTTAATCGTGTATCTGCAGCATGGTCAGCAGTTGTAACCGGATTATGATATCCTTTATTTTTGATCTCATAATCAGCTTTATAATAATTTAGAATCAACCCACCTGCTTCAATAGCAGCTTCTTTTGCTATTTTTAATTCAGGAATCATGGCACGGAAGTTAGCTTAAAAAAATATTGTGGTAAAATGTGTTATAAGACTAACATCTCCTAAATATTATCAACTTTTCTCTGTTTTTACGAGGAGAAACTGATAATTCCGGAAATTCCTCATTTTCAATTTTCCATCCATCATAAAAAATAGATTTTACTTCCGATATTGTTGTTCCCCATGGAGGTCCACCATCAACCATTGGTTTATCTAACGGAAACCAAAGACCGATGAGTTTACCATTAGGTTTGATAATGGTTTTAACAAGCTGTTCATATTCTTCTCTACGACTTGGGTTGATCGCACAAAAGCAAGTCTGTTCAATGACATAATCAAATTCACAATTGAATTGAGAGATTAATAAAAAAATGTCAGTCTCTACTATATTAATCATTACACCTGCACCACTGGCCAATGATTGCAGTGCACTAATGGCAGAAGGAGCAAAATCTATTGCTGTTACTTCAAACCCTTTTTTAGCAAACATAACGGCATCATATCCTCGTCCACAGCCAATTATACATACTTTCCCAAGTGGTAAAGCATCACTAATCTTATCAAAAACCGGTGTAGATTCGCCTAAATCCCATCCTGCGTCATCCCCTAAATATATATTCTCCCAGAATTGGGGATGGTTTTCTTTATATTGTTTCACCAAAGCCTCATGGAATGATGAAATTTAACAAATTTCTTTGATGAGGGACTTTAAGTGAATTAACTTTTCACTTGGTGTGGGAAGGTGAATTAAAAGGAACATCAACAGTTTTTTACATAAAGATTTTTTCAAATTAGATTCACATTAAGATTTTTTCTTTCCTCTTAATTTAGCTTCCCCAAAAATAAGTTTGTAAAAATATTATTGCTCCTGAGTGGAGGCGGTAAACCCGTTATCCACAGGAATTGCTATTTGTCTGCTTATAAGCAATCAGGTTAATGCTATGAAGAAAGAAATATATATAAATGAAAGTATGGGGGAGACTCGAATTGCCATTCTGGAAGAAGATCGCCTTGTTGAGGTCTACGTTGAAAAACATGATCAACAACGGATGGTGGGCAATATTTATAAAGGTATTGTTGAAAATGTTATACCAGGAATGCAGGCAGCGTTTGTAGATATAGGTTTTTCTATCAATGCATTTCTTCCTTTTTCTGAAATTCAAAACAGCTCTTTCCTTCCTGATGTTATTTTAGAATCAGATGAATCTGATTCTAAAAAAGCGAATGATCACCGAAATGTAGAACTAAAAACAGGTCAGGAAATTCTTATTCAGGTCATTAAGGAGCCATTTGCTAGTAAAGGACCTCGAGTGACAACAGAAATTTCTCTCCCTGGGCGATTCCTAGTTTTAGTTCCAGAAGTTAATTATGTCGGGATATCCAAAAAGATATGGGATAAATATGAACGCAGACGACTGAAAAAACTTTGTTCAAAGATGAAAGAAAAAGGTTGTGGAATCATTGTACGGACGGTGGCAGAAGGAAAATCAGACGAGATCATTCGTAATGATTATAATATGTTAATTAATAATTGGAAAACACTAAAAGAAAAATCGAATCGCTCAAAAGCTCCATCCCTAGTATATGAAGATTTGGAAACGGCATCTAGTGTTATTCGTGATTTATTGACAACGGATATAGACAAAATCATCATTGATTCAAAAAAGATCTTTCGCAGAATGCAAAATTATGTTCAGGATGTTACTCCTAAAATGGGGAATCGGGTTCAGCGTTATAAATTAAAAATACCTATTTTTGAAAGTATGGGTATTGAAGATGAAATCGCTAAACTTATGCGACCAAAGGTATGGTTGAAAAGTGGTGCATATATCATTATCGAAAAAACAGAAGCTATGGTTGTGGTTGATGTAAACAGCGGTAGATTTATTGGAAAAAAAATACACGAAGAAAATTCGTTAAAAATTAATTTGGAAGCAGGTCGTGAAATAGCCCGTCAACTACGGCTGAGAGATCTGAGTGGATTAATTGTTATTGATTTCATTGATATGAATAGGGATGAAAACAAGAAAAAAATATATCATGAAATGCGGAAGGAATTGAAAAAAGATCGAGCTAAAGTTGCAGTTTCACATATCTCAGATTTTGGATTACTTGAAATGACCCGGCAAAGAATCAGATTAAGCCTTCTAGATTCTATGAGCGAAGTATGTCCAACTTGTTATGGTTCAGGACGAATTATATCAAAAGATACGTTAATCACTAGAATAGATCACTGGTTACGGCGATATAAAATCAAGAAAAATGATCTGAGGTTAAAACTACAGCTCCACCCTGAAATTTCTGAATATATATTAAAAGAGAAAAAAACAGTATTACGTGGACTCATGTGGAAACATTTCACACATTTGAAAATTGAGGAGAGCTCAGAAGTCTCAAGAGATGATTTCCGTTTTGTTCATTCCAAAACAAATGTAGATGTGACCAAAGAACTAGACCTTGGAAAGGATAATTAACTCTATTAAATTCCTCGGCTTTTTTAGGAAAAAAAATGTACGCAATAGTTAATATAGCAGGAAAACAATATAAAGTCTCAAAAGGAGACAAAATTAATACGCCCACCCTTGATTCCAAACCAGGGACCAAAGTGACATTCGACAACGTCCTAGCGATGGATGACAAGGGGAAAACGACATTTGGGAATCCATTTGTAGAGAATACATCTGTGACCGCTAAAGTGTTAGAACACGGACGTACAAAAAAAATATTAGTCTATAAGAAAAAAAGACGGAAGGGATACGAGCGTAAAAACACCCACCGTCAAGGATTTTCAATTTTGGAAATAGAAAAGATTACAACTAAAAAACCTGCACCAAAAAAGACAAGTGCAAAGTCTGAAGCCAAATCAAAACCTGCACCAAAAAAAGCAACAAAAAAGGTAGCAACTACCAAAACAAATGAGGGGAAATAATGGCACATAAAAAAGGACAAGGAAGTTCCAGAAACGGTCGTGATTCCAATGCAAAACGTTTAGGTGTAAAAGTCGCTGACGGACAATCAATTAATGCCGGTGGAATCATTCTAAAACAGAGGGGAACAAAGTTTCATCCCGGTGCAAATGTCAGAAGATCACATGATGACAGCCTGTTTGCCATTGCCTCAGGTGTAGTAAAATTTGAGAAAAAAGGACGAAACAGAAAATCTGTCAGTGTTATTTCCTGATTTCTCATTATGACAACAATATTCAAAAAGCCCTCAATGGGCTTTTTTTATTCACAAAGGAAAAATATTATGAAAAAATTTTATGCCTTATCTCTTTTAATTATTTTCATTCTAAACGGATGCTCAATTGAAAATAAAGGGGAGAAAAAATTAGATATTGACCCTCAGGTTACTATTGGACATCTCGAAAATGGTTTGACTTATTATATTCGGGAAAACAAAAAACCTGAAAATAGAGCTGATTTCCGTTTAGTTGTAAATGCCGGTTCCGTTTTAGAGAATGAAGATCAACAAGGGCTTGCCCATCTTCTAGAACATATGGCTTTTAACGGAACCGTTCACTATAAAAAACAAGAACTTGTTGATTATTTCGAATCCATTGGTGTTGCGTTTGGTCCTGATTTAAATGCCTACACCTCCTTTGATGAAACTGTTTATATGATTGAAGTACCTACGGATGATAAAGATATCATACAACAGGCAATACAAATTTTAGAAGATTGGGCACATGGTATTTTATTGGAAGATGAGGATATTGATGGTGAGAGACCGGTTGTGGGAGAAGAATGGCGATTGGGTCAAGGCGCAAGTCAAAGAATGTTTAACAAAATCTTTCCTGTTGTTTTTCATAACTCCCAATACGGAAAACGTCTGCCAATTGGGAAAAAAGCTGTCATTGATACAGCACATTACAGCACAATCAGAAGTTTTTATACGGACTGGTATCGTCCGGATCTTATATCAGTGGTTGCTGTAGGCGATTTTGATAAATCAGAAATGGAGAAGTTGATTCACACCCATTTTAATCGTCTTGCTATGCCTGAAAATCCAAGGGAAAGAACAAAATATCCGGTTCCAGACCATGCTGAAACCCTTGTAGCAATTGCGACGGACATAGAGGCTCCTTATACCGCAGTAAGCATCGACTATAAATTTGATAATAAAGAGGAAAATACTACACAGGATTACAGGCACAGAATTGAGAGAAATCTGTTTTCTGGTATGCTGAAAAACAGATTGGATGAACTTACCAAAGCATCTGAGCCATCTCTTATTTATGGAACTGCATATTTTAATGATATGGTCCTGACAAAAGATGGATTTACATTATTTGCAGTTGTGAACGACGACGATATTATGAAAGGAATTCAGACTCTATTGGTTGAGGGACAAAGGCTTAACCTCCATGGTTTCACAATAACTGAATTGGAAAGGGAAAAAAAACAGATTTTAAGAGAGATTCAAAAAGCATTTGATGAAAGAGAAAAAACCGAATCACGTTCCTTTGTCCGTGAATATGTCTCTAATTTTCTTAGCGGTGAACCTATCCCAGGAGTTGCTTCTGAATTGGAAATGCACAAAAATTTTCTTCCATATATTAATATTGATGAAATAAATAAATTATCTCATCAATATATGAAAGATTTTAACAGGGTTGTTTCTGTTCGAGCACCCAAAAAAGAGGGTATCAATATCCCGAACGAGTCCGAAATCCTTAATATTTTTGAGGAAGTGAAAAATATTCCGATTTTGCCTTATGTAGATGCGATTTCTAATGAGCCCTTAATCTCAGTTTCACCAGATCCTGGAAAAATTATAAGTGAAAATATCCATTCATCTGTAGGCATTACAGAGTGGACTATGGATAACGGAGTCCGGGTTCTCTTAAAGCCTACAGATTTCAAGAATGATGAAATTCTTTTTAAGGCCTTAAGCCCTGGCGGAACTTCCCTCTCTGAAGACACGAATTTTCTCTCCGCTAACTTGGCTACGGATATTATCAGCGAAAGCGGACTAGGAAATTTTTCTTCCATCCAATTGGAAAAAAAACTAAGTGGAAAAATTGTAAATATTTCTCCCTACATTTCTGAGTTGTATGAAGGATTAAGAGGCTCGGCATCTCCCCAGGATATTGAAACACTTTTTCAACTTATTTTTTTACATATAACTGAAGCACGATTAGATTCTTCTGCGTACAATAGTTTTTTGACTCGTACCTCAGGATGGCTTGAAAACTGGAAATCCAGACCAGAATCTGTTTTTCAAGATACATTAACTGCCACTCTTACCCAAAATCATATTCGCAAACGTCCTCTTACCTCTGAATTACTTATGGAAACAGACCTTCATACAGCAGTTAATTTTTACAGAGACCGTTTTGGGGATGCAGGAGATTTTACATTTATTATTGTGGGTAATTTTTCTATTGATATAATCAAACCATTGGTACTTCAGTATTTAGGTAGTTTGCCTACCAAAAACCGAAGCGAATCCTGGGTAAATCATAATATTTCGCCACCAAAGGGAAATATTAATAAATCAGTCTATCGTGGAATTGAGCCGAAAGGCTTAACTCAAATTATCTATACCGGAGACTGCGAATGGAGTAGACAATCCAGATATGATTTTCTGTCTATGATTGAAGTTTTGAAAATTAAAATGAGGGAAGTCCTACGGGAAGATATGGGTGGAGTCTATGGTGTTCGAATCCAAGGGGATATGTCTCATTATCCTAAAGAATCTTTCAGTATTTCAATTGGATTTGGGTGTGATCCGGAACGGGTTGATGAATTAACCACTGCTGTAAAAGAACAGATTCAGCTCATCATGGAAGAAGGAACAACTGATAAATATTTGCATAAAGTAAAAGAAACTCAGCGCAGGAGACATGAAGTAGATTTGAAAAATAACAGATATTGGATGAACATAACAGAGTTTGCTGTTAAACATGATTTGGATTTGGACATCGTCAACAGTTATGGTGAACTGGTTAATAACCTAACACTGAACACCATCCACAAAACAGCCAATCAATATTTTTCAACGGATAATGTGATTCAAGTTACATTGTATCCAAAACAAAATTAGACCGAGTTTATATCATTGCCAACACTTCCTTAACCAATCTCTCTATTCCCTCTGCCACTTCACTGATTCTCTGAGCCAGCATGTATGCAGGGGTTGACACAATCTTGTTCTTCTTGTCAATAACTATATCTTCTACCGAACAGGAAACATGGTTTGATCCCATGAAATTTATATCAGATGAAGTTTGTACATCAGTGCCAATCGTCATTTCAACTGAATCACCTGCTTCCTGCATAATCTTTGCGAACATTACCGGGGCAATGCAAATAATTCCAATGGGTTTCCCTGCTTTATGAACATCAGCTGCAAGACGCTTTACGTCTGGATTGACTGAACAATCCGTTCCAGCCATGGCATAATCACAAAGGTTTTTTGCCACACCAAATCCTCCGGGAAAAATCAGCGCATCCACATCTGAAGCATGAACTTCAGCCATATCACGAATTTTACCCCGTGCAATACGGGCAGACTCCATTAAAACATTACGGGATTCATCCATCTCACCCCCGGTGTAATGATTGATAACATGCAATTGGTCAATATTGGGAGCCATAAAAACTATATCCGCTCCGGCACGGTCCAAGGTCAGCATGGTAATGACCGATTCATGAATTTCTGATCCATCATTTACACCACAACCGGATAATACTACTCCTACTCTTGTCATAAATAATTCACCTTTATATCCCTTTCTTTTTATTTAATTGATTGGATTGAATGTTTCTTTTAATACCGGAGTACTTTGTTCGTTTCACGGCTGATTTACGAAATAATTTACGAAATCCATCTTCATCCAATGAATTCCATTTTTCCATGTCCCACTTTAGAATTTCCTCCCTTGGGTAGAAAGAAGATTCACTCGTTGGCTGTCCAAATTTTTCATTCCATGGACAGACTTCCTGACAAATATCACATCCGTAAATCCATTGATTCAATTTTTCTCCATCTCCCTCTAAAAATTCTCCACGATGTTCAATAGTAAGATAGGAAATGCATTTTCGGGAATCAATTTGATACTCGTCCAATGCCTGTGTGGGACAGGCATCTATGCAGGCAGTGCATGTACCGCATAAGTCTTCTGAAAAGGGAGAATCTGGCTCCAACTCAATATTTAATATAATTTCGCCGAGAAATATCCAACTCCCGTAATTACGTGTGATGAGATTAGTATGTTTACCCTGCCATCCCAATCCCGCTACCTGTGCCCAAACCTTTTCCATAACTGGTGATGTGTCCACACAAACCAATCCCCTCACATTTGGTTCCTGTTCTTTTATTTTTTTTAACACCTTAAATAATTTGGACTTCATTAGAATATGATAGTCATCTCCCCATGCATAGTTGCTGAATTGATAATCTGAAGATAAAGCATCCTGGGAAAATCCTGTGTAATAATTTAATCCAATAGATATTATAGAATTTGCTTCAGGGAAATATTTCCTGACATCCCCCCTCTCCTTCTCTCTTTTTTTAATCCACTCCATAGAAGCGTGGTTTCCCCTCTGTAGCCAATCTCTTAACTTTTGCCGGGAGTGTGGCATGATTTTTGCCGAAGCAATCCCAACTTTATGAAAACCCTCTGTCAAAACCCATTGCTTAATTTGTTTTGATGATATGTTCACTATCGAATATAATTCCAGTTTGTATATAAAATAAATGTTGGATATAGAGTGAAATCACTTTCACATGATTTTTATTTTAAAATTTATTATACTTAATTTAATTAAAAATGGATTAAATGTAGATATAGCAAAAAATAAAAGAAAATGAGTTCATTCCCTTCCTGTGAATATTTTTCTTATTTTCTAATCACCGTAATTTTTTCGACGACATTTGAGCCATTTTGATCATACACAGATAATATGTATACCCCGCTTCCTATTAATTGACCCCGTTCATTTCGTCCATCCCAGAGAATTTGATCTCCGTGAATACCCATATCTGAATGTCTTATTGAACGGATAACTGTTCCTGTTATTGTTGTCACTAAAAGTGATGAAGACTGAACAGCACCTGAAATAACTAACGGCTTTACTGAAGGAATATAAAAAGGACTGGGGAATACTTTTAGATTAGAAAAGGTTTTTCTTCCATCAGAAAACGGAATTTTTAGAACATTTATTCCACTACTGGTGGCAATGTAAGCAAGTCCTCTCTGAGCATCAAAAACGATATCCGAAACTTGGTCTGAAAGTAATGGAGTGTTTACTGCCCTAATTCCTTCTGCATTCGGCCAATACATCGTGTTGTCTAATAAAACATATACTCCCTGTGACGGGGACGCCACCCAAATATTATTTTGTGGATCAATTTTTATTTTCCCACCAGGGTCCGGACCTCCAAAGGATACCTGAGGAAAATATGCGAATGGTGTTCCATTCACTCCTCTCGGACCTTGTTTTTTAATTGGCTCGTTGTTATTACTCTGTAAATCAAAATAGGCTAATCCATTGGGAGACAATGCAAATAACCTATTCCTTACTATTCCCAAAGACCAAATGGATTGGTTTGTATAAATAGATGAAAGGTTAATTTTTTTTACAAATATTTCATTCCCATCTGAGACCATCATCATCAAACCCCCATTAGGGTATTGAACGCCATTGACATTATTTTCTGTACCAGTAAAAAATCCAATCCATTGTCTTCCCCAAGAGTCAATAGATACCGTGTTCGGAGTTAAACTGAAGAGATAACCAGAGTCATCATAGCTGTAAGAGGTCCAGATACCCTCCGCAGTCATTTTATGAACCGGAGTGAATTTGGTTGTGGCATAGGCATCTGCTACCCATAGATTTCCAAAATTATCAAATTCCATATCTTTCACTACCATGTATTCATCCAAAAAATAATCTAAGTGAGTTGTATCTATGAGTGTAAAATCCCCCGGATTATCTATATCAATGATTACAACTCCGCCACCGTGGCGACGAGGCTCGGGATATGTCCCTCTGATAGCACAATACACTTTACCATGGGAATCCTTTTCAATATCAGCAACATATCCACCGAAATCCACAGGTATGGTATCAGCAGAAAAATACTGTCTGGGATAGCTATCACTAATGAGCGTTTCATTCGATGTAGTTTCAATAATATTTCGCCAACCCCATGGTTCAAGAATAGATAATCCCTTTTTAGATCCAGCGATCAGTCTACCGTCATTCAAAATTGTAAGGGCACTAATCTGGTTTGTTGGAAGAGTGTTGGGAACGAAAACCTCATACCCAGACTGGAATAAATCTTTGATAAACAGGCCTTCCTCCATCCCAACAATAATAAGTGAATCTCGAAAGGATGTAATACATTTTGCTTTTGCTGGAAGAATAATTATTTCTTCTCCACCAACTTCCACTAATCTAGTATATGAACTATTAATCGCCCAGGTTGCACCAGAAGATAGAGACTCCAATAAATAAAAATTAAACACCCCAGATTCCTCAATTTCCTGACTGTCTAAATTCATTGAACACACTTCGCTATCTAAAATAAAAAAAAGTGAATCACCAAAAATTTCAATATCCGTCACATTTCCAATGATCTCTTCCGAAATCAAATTCCATAAATTTGGATTTTCACCAACTTCCCCTATAAATAACCCTGATTGTGTTCCTATAAATACTGTGGTGTCCAGTATTTCAATATCGTTAATTCCATCTTCTGCTAACTGCCACACTGGATATAGATCACGATGATAGAATGTCCCATCTTCAGAACGATATTCTGCAATTCCCCAATATTGATTATCCCGATACACCGCATAGGCTACGGTATCTCCTAAAACAACGTGGGAAATTTCTGAAAACTCATAAGGAAATTCCGAAATGACCATTTCTTTTGACGGATCAAATCTTTGAATAAATCCTGGTTCATTCCCTCCAATCCAAATTATTTCATCTCTTACAGATTCGATAACAGATAAATTGGTTGTATTTAGGCCATGTAGTTTGGTGTATGTGTTAAAGGATTTTTCAGATAAGCTGAACTGAAGTATGCCGCCATCAGTGGCACAATAAATATCTTCTCCAAGGATTGCAATGTCACTAATATTCAAGGTTGAAGTAAAACAGTCCCATTCCCCAATTCTTTCTTGATGTATGGAGATAGAAAGAAATAAAAATAGTACTGAAATATTTCTGGGAGACCTCAACTAAACGGAGCAGGGATGAAACATAAAATAAAAATTGCTAAACACACATAGCCAATTTTTTTATCCTCATATGAGAGGGGCTCATGGATATTCATAACCGGAGGATGTTTCACAGTACGCATTAAGATAAGAATCAATGCTCCCCATATCAACCAATTCAAGGTAAAATAACTGAGTGGTATTAAGGACAGAAGAGCAGTTATTGCTACTTTATAATATTTTTCGCCTAGCATAGCATAAGCGATATGACCTCCATCAAGCTGTCCTATAGGAAGAAGGTTCAACATAGTTACAAGCAAACCAATCCAACCTGCAAATGCAACAGAATGAAGGAGGATATCTTGATTGGGCCCTAATCCCGGAAATATTATTCCCGTTAAACCCATCATTAACAATGAATCTCCTAACCGCATTCCTTCAAACGTCTCATCCAAGGTAATTACGGTGGATTGAGTTAATCCAATAATTAATGCAGGAACTGCAACTATAAATCCTGCAATAGGACCTGCAGCTCCAATATGAAGTAGTGCATTTTTTTTTCTTATTGGAGAATTTATTTTGATAAAAGCACCAAATGTTCCGATGATAGTGGGTGCAGGTATGAAATATGGAAGAGTAGCATCCACACCGTGTTTTTGAGCATAATAGTAATGCCCAAATTCATGGGTACCTAAAATAAGCATCAACGTTATCGAGAAGGGAATACCCTTGAACAGCTCAAACGGATAATTATAAATATCCGCTCCTTCCATCATTGCACCTGAAAACAGAGTTGAAAGAATGGTAATAAAAAATAATATGATATTAATTCTCGGAATTTTTGGGATTGTTAATACCACCTTATTCTCTTCAATAATAAGAGTGACATCATCATGATCATTTATTACTTTTATGTTAACGGAACTGTGTTTCACTTCTTGTTCCAAATGATAGAGAGTAATATCCTGAAGAAGATGTCCAGACACAATCCATTTTTGCCCTGACTTTCCAATTTTTTTTGGAAAATAAAGATGATTTATGTCTTGTAAATATTTTCTTAATTCAGATTCGTTCAACTGAACTATTTAAAAAATAATTAAATAAAATCATTTTGAAAAAAATAAAGTAAATTCAATAATTTATTGAATTATGAAAGTTTATTTTTAGACTCAGAATAATTTTTTATTGCAGGAGAAATCTGTGAGACACAACCCCAAAGCATTATTAATGCCAAGGTCCAGTATTGATTGAATATCTGATCAGTAGATTTTAGGGAAAATCCTTTAATAATAAATATCACAGACCCGACAAATAATAAAATTGCCAATAAAATTCGGAGCTGCCAACCAAGGATATTATCGAGCTGACTCAACTGAAAGAATAATGTTTTCGAACCGGTTTTGAAACAGTCCATGTACAACTGAGACCCTTTGGAAATATTACAAAATCTCCAGATCTGATATTGACAATTTCCTTCTCAGTTTTTACTTCAATTTCACCATCAAGAATATAACATGATTCCTTTTCGGAATATGTCCATGGAAATTCTGAAACCTCACACGTCCATATAGGCCAGTTAAATACTCCTATTTTTGTTAGTTCTTCTTTTGTAGTTCTGTTAATTGTTATTTTCATGATAATACTGTTTGATTTTATTCTCCTTTATAAAAACAGCCAGTTGTGCAAGTTTCTGAAACTTCAATTTTGGATAATTCCGGTAAAACCTTTTTCAATCTGACCCAAATCCATTTTACCAAATGCTCACTGGTTGGGTTTTCCAGACCGTCAATATCGTTCAATAACCTGTGATCTAATTGATCAAGTATGGGTTGAAATACTTGCTTTATTTCAAAAAAATCCTTTATCCAGCCAATCTTCGGATCAACAGGACCTTTCACGAAAACCGTAACATAAAATGTATGTCCATGCATTCGTCTGCACTTATGATCATCAGGCAAATTTGGCAAATAATGTGCTGAATCAAATGAGAATTTTTTATAGATCTCCATTGTGTTTCTCAGGGAATATTAATCAGTTTATGGGACTGCAAACTCAAATTCCATTTTGGATTATTTTTACAATACTCCAACGCTTTCTTGATATTCTTATCTTTATCTTTTCCATCCATGGGCTGTAAACTGAAATAAGTGAAATCAAACTTCAACATATCATCTAAATTTAAATTATTCTGCGGGTAAACTACTTTTAATTCCTCGCCCGATTTTACAACTATTTCTGTTCCCCCTTTTGGGCTGACACATACCCAGTCAATACCTATAGGCGGAATAATTGTTCCATTTGTTTCTATAGCTATCTCTACACTATTGTTCTTGAGCTCACTAATCAGAGCGTCATCGATTTGCAAAAGAGGTTCACCACCGGTAAATACTACAAACGGAGGATAATCTGAAGCCCAAAATGAAAGTAAGTGTTCTGTCATCTTTTCTGCACCAAAAAATACACCCCCTCCAGGGCCATCGGTCCCAACAAAGTCTGTATCACAAAATTTGCAAATTGCATTTTCTCGATCTGTTTCATGACCGGTCCATAAATTACATCCTGTAAAACGGCAAAAAACAGCAACTCTTCCTGTTTGAGAACCCTCACCTTGCACGGTCAAATAAATCTCTTTAACCTTATAGCTCATTTTGATAATTTAATGGATCATCTAGCCCAGCATCCTGAAATCCTTTTATCCGAAGTGTGCACGCATCACATGCACCACAAGATATTCCATCGTTACCAGGGTCATAACAGGAATGGGTAAGAGAATAGTCCACACCAAGAGCTATACCAGTTTTAATAATTTCATGCTTTTTCATATGGATCAGAGGAGTGTGAATGTTGATTTTGCTTCCTTCAATACCCATTTTTGTACCCAAGTTTGCCACCGACTCAAATGCTTTGATGAATTCCGGGCGACAGTCCGGATACCCACTGTAGTCAATAGCATTGACACCCAAGAAAATAGAGGAGGCATCCCTTGTCTCTGCAAATGCGAGGGCAATAGAAAGAAAAACCGTATTCCGTGCTGGTACATAGGTTATGGGAATGTCCTTATCCATATCATTGGCACTGCGATTCTTTGGTACCTCCAGCTCGTCCGTAAGCGCTGACCCTCCAAATACAGATAAATCTAAGTTGAAAATTTTGTGATTTTTTAATCCGTAATATTTAACCAATCTTTTAGCAGAGTTTATCTCCCATGCGTGTTTCTGCCCATAAACAATGGTAAGCGGAAAAATACAATAATCTTCTTTCATCGCTAAAACCAAGGTGGTGGCAGAATCCAATCCTCCACTCAGAAGTACCACAGCTTTCTTGTCATCATGTCCCATACCGGGATCCAGGTTAGGAAGGTTAATATATCAAGACTGCTACAGAGCAGACACGTCCACACCGTCCAGCCATTCAGTTACTTTTGAAACTACTGATTTCAAACAACCATCATTAAAGGGTGATTTTAATCTGGCCAGTTTTACTAGTTCTGTAAATGGCAGACTCCCACCGGCTTGACACAATCTGTAATAATCTTCCCATGCCTTTTCTCTATTTTCCTCACTTTTTTTCCAGAACTGAAAGGCACAGGTTTGCGCCAATGTGTAATCAATGTAGTAAAACGGCATCTGATAGATATGTAACTGGCCCTGCCATATACCACCTGATTTAGCAAATTCAATGTCATCATAGTCCCGGTCTGGTATATAAACTGATTCCAGCTCCAGCCACTTTGCTTTCCTGTCCATTGGGGATACTTCCGGATTTTTATAAACCCAGTGCTGAAAGTGATCCACGCAAGCACCATAGGGTAGGAATGAAAGACTCCCAGATACATGCTTGTATTTGAAACGTTCTGTTTCATCTTTAAAAAATGTTTTCATCCAGGGCCAAGTGAAGAACTCCATACTCATAGAGTGGATCTCAGCCGATTCCATTGTGGGCCAGAGATAGGATACAAGTGGTTGTTTTCTACTTGAATAACATTGAAAAGCATGACCGGCTTCATGAGTGAGCACTGTTATATCATGATCCGTACCATTAAAATTAGAAAAAATATAGGGTCGTTCGTACTTTGGAAAAGCAGTGCAAAAACCTCCAGCCATTTTCCCATCACGATTGACGAGATCCATAAGTTCCTCATTGATCATGATATCAAAGAACTCTCCTGTTTCCGGTGATAATTCATGATACATTTTTTTTGCACCAGCAACCAATTCCTCAGGGGTCCCTTTAGGTTTTGGATCTCCCTCCTTAAAATTGATTCCATCATAGAAATAAAGATGGTCCAGACCAAGAATTTCTTTTTTCTGTTCCCGGAGTTTTGTAACCACAGGGACCACATACTCTACGATCTGCTTTCTGAAATTTTCTACCTCATCAGGACCATAATGAGACCGTTCCATACGCAGATAGCCCAGTTCAATAAAATTATCGTACCCTAATGTAGTAGCAATCTTGTGCCTAAGTTTTACCAGTTTATCGTAAAGTTCGTCAAACTCATCGGCATTATCCTGGAACCAGTTGAATCGCGCTGAGTATGACCGTTTTCTTATATCCCGGTTTTTATGGGTATGAAAGGGGCCTAATCCTGCCAGGTTATACGTCTCTCCATCAAAATCGATCTGGGCACCACCAATGAGTTTAGTGTATTCATTCCGGTATTCCGTTTCGGTTCGCAACATATCCATGATCTTAGGATCAAAAGTTTTCAGATCCATCTCAATCTTTTTCAAAAATGTATCTCCCCACTCTAAACTCAATTCCGATTTGAAAGGAGATGCATCCACCGCCATATCCAGTTTATTGTAAATCTCCTGCATATCTGGGCCAATGGAATCATAGTATTCTTTTTCTGCTTTTGCATCCTCATCATGGATATTCTTGTTAAAATTCAGGCTGGCAATGGAAGAATAAGATTCATACTCACGGCTGGCCTCATCCACTTCTTTTAACACCGAAATCTGTTCACTGACCGATTCAGCAGTATTGAATCTTTCCAACCACTGGTTCATTTCTTCCTTCTTAGATTCTACTGATACTCTTTTGTAAGGAAATTCACTGTATTTCATTCTTTTTCTCCACTATTATCATTTTTTACAATAGGACACGCTACCCAGTGTTCACTTGCGTGAGTTTCAAAAACGGGAACTTCATCAGCACAAGCATCTATCACTTTGGGACAACGCGTTCGAAAACTGCATCCTGATGGTTTATTCATGGGTGTAGGTACATCTCCTTTTAATACAATTCGTTCACGATTTTTTTGTTTCGGATCTGGAATTGGTACAGCGGAAAGTAATGCCTGGCTGTAGGGATGTCTCGGATGATGATAGACCTGACCTGCCTCGCCAAACTCAACAAGATTACCGAGATACATGACGGCAATTTTATCTGAAATATGTTCCACAACAGACAAATCGTGGGCTATAAATAAAAAGGAGACATCAAATTCTTTCTGGATATCCATCATTAAATTGATCACTTGTGCCTGGATGGATACGTCCAGTGCTGACACCGGCTCATCACAGATGATGAGATCTGGATTTGTTGCGAGCGCTCTGGCAATGCCAACTCGCTGTCTCTGTCCACCTGAAAATTCGTGAGGAAAACGTCCCGCCTGATCGCTTCTTAAACCAACTTTTTCAAGGAGCGCAATTACTTTTTCTTTTCGTTTAGCCTTGTCAAACTCAGTATGAATCTTCAGCGGTTCTTCCACTGTCTGCTGTACGGTCATCCTTGGGTTTAGAGATGCATAGGGATCCTGAAAAATCATTTGTACTCGTGAACGATATTTTCTTACCTGCCTAGGATGAAGTTCCGCAAAGTCAATTGTTTCCCCATCAAAGTGATATATAATATTTCCCCCGACCTCTACATCTGGGGCCACATATTTCAGGATATTGATCATAGCACGGCCAACCGTAGTTTTACCGCATCCGGACTCTCCAACCAACCCAACAATCTCACTCCTACCAATGGAAAAAGATATATCGTCCACCGCTCGAACCTCAGCTACCTTACGTGATAGTATCCCACCATAAACAGGAAATCTCACCGAAAGATTTTTCACATTTACGAGTGATTTTTTACTCATTTGATCCTCCTTCCGCTATAACATGACAACGTACAAAATGATTGGGAGAAAGTTCTACAAGGGACGGTTCATCAGTATGACACCGGTCTTCAACTAAATCACAACGGGTACAAAATTTACAGCCCTCTGGAAGATCCAGTATGTTAGGAACCATCCCAGAGATTGTATCCAGTCGTTCGACCTCGGCATATTCATCAGGGTGAGGAATGGAGTTCAAGAGGCCTTTTGTATAGGGGTGGTAGGGCTCTTCAAATAAATATTCTACGGGTGCTACTTCCTGAATGACCCCGCCATACATTACTATGACCCGTTCACAGGTTTCTGCCACAACTGCCATATCATGTGTAATAAGGATAACTGCTGCCTCATCGTTCTCGTTCTTTAGCTCCAGCATTAGATCCAATATCTGAGCTTGGATGGTCACATCCAGTGCTGTGGTTGGTTCATCAGCAATCAGAAGGGATGGATTTTTTGCCAGGGCCATGGCAATCATTGCCCTCTGGCGCATTCCACCGGAGAAATGGTGTGGAAAATCATTCATTCGTTTTTCGGCGTCAGGGATACCAACCCGTTTCAAGAGGTTTGTTCCATCTGCGAAAAGCTTCTCATATGCATCCTTATATTCCTGCGAAACGATACGACAAAGGCCCAAAACTGAAAAAGCAAATAGTGTGGGAAACATACTACCTATCAGGAAAAAAGTAAATAGATTTTGCCAGTAAAATGTCCATCCCAATCCTAATTGGGAGAAAATTACAAATACAAATCCCGTGATAAGAGATATCTTAATTCGAAATTTCTGTTTAACACTATTAAGATTCTTGGCCGTAGATAGAAGAGAATCTTTTACAAATTCAGAAATAGATTTGGGATGGATCGACTCCATTATCTGCATCCCAACACTGAACACAGGGTTCAGGGATGTCATGGGCTCCTGAAAGATCATAGCTATTTCTTTTCCACGGAAGTCTCTCATCCTCTTATACATTGCTTCTCTGAATATGTTGAAAGCGTTTTTTCGAGGAGAATTGAAAAAAAGATGGTTCGTAATTAAAATATCAGCAACAAAAGATACAAAGAACAACAGAATCCCTGGAATAGGTAGGACAGCATGTAGAGAGAGCCAACCCAGAAAAAATGCTCTTGAGGCCCACGAACGTTTTGTCCCTTTGAGGCCCTGAAAATATTTGAATTCAGATTTTTTATTGACATCTTTAAGATTATTTCCATCAAAAATAACTTCATCTCTGAACCGAATGGTTCCCTCGCTAACCTCTCCCGGAGGATTCGGAATCAGCTGTATAAGAGATAGAACTGACACTGACTTCCCTGAGCCTGACTCCCCCACAATTCCCAGGGTCTCTCCTTTAAAAATATCAAAATCAATTCCGTTGACAGCTGTTGCCCACTCTTTTCCAATTTTAAATCGGGTATTCAGTCCACGAATTTCAAGAAGTTTCTCCCTTTTCATCGTAACCTAGAATATACTTTTGGGTCAAACGCTTCTCTAACTCCTTCTCCAATGAATACCACTGACAACAGTGTCAGGAACTGAGCGGAAATAGGAGCAAAGACCATCCACCATTTTGTAATGTTCTGGAGTCCCACATCTAGCATCTGTCCCCATGATGGAGTGGGCGGGGCAAGTCCAAACCCAAGATAGTCCAATCCAACCAGAGCAGAGATACCAGCAACAATTGAAAATGGAAAATAAGTGATGACAGGTACCAGAGAATTAGGAAAAATATGGAGAAACATTACTTTAACATCTTTCTGTCCCATGCTTAGAGCTGCCGCAACATAATCCTTTGCCTTCTCTCGATAAAACTCAGCCCGCATATAATAGGTCATACCGATCCAGTTTACAAGCGTGTATATTCCAATAAGAAGAAAAAAAGATGGCCTCAAGATAGAAACAAAGATAATGATCACAAAGAGCATGGGTAAACTGGACCATATTTCAATCAGGCGTTGAAAAAATAGATCGAATTTCCCTCCGAAATATCCCATGGATCCACCAATCATAATTCCTAGTATATAAGTAATGATCGTAAGGATCAGGGCAAAAGAAATGGAAATATTAAATGCATAACAGAGACGTGCAAACACATCCCTCCCGGTATTATCCGTTCCAAGCCAGTGCCTCAGTGAAGGAGGCTCATACATTTTATTTCCCTCAAAGGTAATATCCTCAAAGGGTGAATAAGGATAAGGAGGCATCAATACCCAGTTTCCACTATCTTCATCTTCAAAAACCTGTTTGAGGTCTCTGTATCTCGCCTCACCGGGAACTTCCTGACCAAACAACTTTCCAGGAATATAACCGCTGAGTACAGGAAAATATAGCTCGTCATTATAGTGCACTATGAGAGAACGATTGTTTATAAGCAACGGAAGAAAAAATGAAATAATATAAAGTGCCGTTAGGATGACAAGAGAATAGTATCCTCTTTTTAAGGTTTTAAATTTCAGCCAACGTTTTCGAAGGATCGATAAATTCTTTTCCTTACTTGTTTTTACCTTTTTCATTACTTAAACCGAATCCTTGGATCTACAGTCGCAAGGGCAAGATCTGAAATTATATTTCCTATTAAACGAATGAGGACAACAATCACTAAAAATCCAAGGGTAATTGGATAATCCCTCTGTAGAACAGCTTCAAAAGCCATTTTTCCAAACCCATCAATATTAAAGACACGCTCTATAAAATATGATCCTGCAATAACAACCCCGATTATGTGACCAATTCCTGAGGCAATAGGTATCACGCTGTTGCGCATAGCGTGGACCCAAACTACCCTTTTCTCTCTTAGTCCCTTTGCAAAGGCAGTACGTATATAGTCCTGGCTGAGGTTTTCCAAAAGACTGTTCTTCATCAGTACTGTCATTGTAGCGAAACTTGCAATGGACCAGGCAATGATGGGCAGTATCATGTGGTGAACCTGGTCAATAATTTTTTCATACCAGGTCAAGGTCTCCCAGATTTCCACAGGACTTCTGAACCCTCCCAGGGGAAACACATCCCAAAAACTACCACCACCAAAAAGAACCAATAGAACACCCCCCAGCGCCCAGCCTGGAATGGAATAGGCAATAAAAATAATTACGCTTGAACCAAAATCAAACACAGAGCCATGATTCAGTGCCTTACGAATTCCCAAGGGAATACAGACAAGATAGGAGAGAAATATCCCCGTAAGGCCATAAAGAAGCGAGATCTTGAAGCGGGGACGCATCACCTCGGTAACCGGTTTCATATAGGTATAAGATCTCCCTAGGTTTCCGGTAAGAATACCAGAAAATTCATGTTGAAAGATTACTGCTTCACGGGTACCGTCTTCTTTTGATTCTTCTACTGTAGCCACCCATATATCACTCTGGTGCCCACTCTTTTCATAAACCATTAGTGAACCATCTTGATTATCTTTGACATCTACCCGCCATATTTGCCCATCTTTTTTTCCCACTCGTTTTTCAACCTGGGACTGCCCTGATGAGATGGTAAAATCACGGTGTTTGATCTCACGGGGCCACAACCCCAGCCAAATAAGATAGCGCTGGTAAATGGGTTTATCAAACCCATAAAATCGTTTGAGGTCTTTCAGAGCTGACGCAGGAAGGGCACTCCCTCCCACCATATCTGTAGAGGTGACGCCTCCCTCTCCGCTTCCGGCCATTCCGCCCATCTGGAGCTGGAGGATGGTCTGCTCAAGAGGGCCACCGGGAGCCAGCTGGAGGATAGTAAACACCAGAACGGTCGACCCCAGAAAAGTTGGGACCATAAGAAGAATTCGTCGAAGAAAATATGTTGCCATCAGATTGGCAGTTTTAGGTTATTTATTTTTCTTCAGATAATCTGGCCAGTATTTCATATCTATTGGAAGGATTGGAAGACTCTCTCCTGTTTCCATAGCACTCTCAAGCCCTTGTTGTTTTTCGGTATCGATCCACCAGTAGCTGAAGATACTCCACATTTCACCTACATATCGGGAGAGCATCCACTCTGGATACCCAAATTTATCCCAATACATTAAACGGATATAATTTCTTGAAATGCTCCATGCTGTGGGATGTTCATCGGCAAATATTCCATCAATCTCTCGGATGATCTCAATTCTTCGGTCCTGTTCAAAACAAATATCATATTCTTCGAGCAATATATCCACACGATCGCTTTTAAACCCCCAAACATTGTTGTTATCATTTTGGTCAGCTAATTCAGATTTTAAAGAGGTCTCAGGGTTGGGATAAACCAAACCACCATAGCCCAACATTGCCACACTAAAGTTTCGCTCATTTACATTCTTGATCATGGTATTATAATCCACAAATTTGAGTTGCATATCCATCCCATATTCCTTCACCATCTGCTGGACAGGTGTTGCCATATATTCATATGCTTTGGGAAGGTAGACCTCAAACGAGAGGACTCTCCCTGTTTCCTTGTGAACGAGCCACCCATCACTGTTCCTTGACGTGTAGCCCGCTTCATTTAATAATTCAACTGCCTTGTCAGGATTATATTTGAACTTGTTATTGTTCGGGTTTTCATAGACAGAGCCTGCGTACATGGAGTTCATATAGCCATACTCGTTGTAGTACATTTCCCGATTCATTTTTTCACGGTCATAGAGATAGGTAAAGGCGTAACGAATCCGCTTGTCATCAAAAGGCCACTTCCTCATATTAAAATAATATCCTGATGTCCCTGCAGGGCGTTCAGAAAATACACGCTGTTTTTTGATCCAGCCTTTTTCAGTGGCCTCGAAATCAGTCTCTTCTACCCAGCGTCTAGATCTAGAAACCTGTAAAAAATCCTGTTCGCCTTTCTTGAATTTTTCAAATACCAAGGCATCGTTATCCTTTACAATGGACACCTTTATCCTTTCAAAATTATACAAATGTTTAGAGAAGGGACTTTCAGCATCCCAATAATCATCTCTTCGCAAAACAGTGAAAGATTCCTGATTATTAATTTTATCTTCCGGTATGATATATGGGCCACTTCCCGTGACCATTGAAAAGGTATACTCTTCGAGAAACGCGGTTCCGTCCAAGTCTTTTAGAATATGATTTGGTATAATCGCCATGGTACTGAAATATAGAAAGTTCCTCCAGTTGATCGATTTCGCCCTAACAGATACTATATACTTACTTTCCGCTACCGGTCTTTCAAATTTTCCAAATGATAATTGTTCACTCGGCATTAATATTGTCTCATCCATCCTAAGGTCCCATGTTGCTACAATATCATCTGCAATAACAGGCATTCCATCCGACCAGCGAGCATCAGGATTTATTCTAAATTTAAAAGTACGCTTATCATCTGATATATACCAATGAGTCGCTAGACTCGGTACAAATTCCAATGTCGCAGGGTGTTGACCTAGCAGTGACTCATAACACAAAGCCTGAATTATTCGGCTATTGATCATTTGACTTGAATTTTGGCCGATGATTCTCATTGTACGTGGAAAATTTGTATGGATATAATTAAGAGTACCTCCCTTTTCTGCTCGGGGATCACCAAAAAAGGTGCCATCCTCTTCAGAAAATACATAGGTCTGAAATGCAAGTTTCTCTGCTAAATCTTCAAAACCGTATCCACCCTGGTCAGCTGGTGTGGTCTTATCTACGTTCTCTACTGTGGTTTTTCTTTTAGACTTTACACCTGAACGTTTCTCACCTCCGCTGCAGGATACACAAAAAAACAATATGCCTATAAAAAAAACAGTAGTTGTTTGTTTAAAATTCATGATACTCCTATGAAATACTAATGTGTTATAATTGGGGCTAGAAGTTAGGTTACTCACTTCAATTCAGAAATAAAAAACCCCGCACAAAAGCGGGGTTTTTTATTAACGGTTTTATTGATCAGAATCCTTTTACTTTCCCGGATTTTTTATATAATTGCCAGACAATATGCCAACCAAGCGCGACAACCACTAATAAGACTAACCAAGAATAGTCACTTGGTATCCCAAGGTTTCCCCCAGAAAAATGGGTGGTATGTTGGTTGATCATTGTCCAAATCAATGGAATGGACATATATGTATTATGTCTTGAGCGAAGGCCTGCTAATGCAACCAAATTTCCATCAGGAGCTTCACCATTTTTGATCGATGTGATAACAGACTGTTGTGCAGGCCAAATCCTGAACCAAACATTGAAGGCCATTATGGTTCCAAACATAGTTCCAATATGAATGTTAAAAGAACGGTAGCTGAATCCCGCCCAATCTTTCATTAGATATACAACCACACCTATCAATACAAAGCTGACCATTGTCACTACCCGAACATTTGATGCCAGACTGCTTTTGTACAAAATATCATAAAGGAAAACGCCTAAAAAAGTAACAGCTATCATTACAAGTGCACCTGTTCCAAAGCCTGATAGATCTGGATCTTCAAACGTTAACCCACCGTGATAAAAGACAACCTGTAGCAATATGAGACCTGTTATCCATGTCCATGCAGCTCCCCAACGAAAAAAGTATAGAGCTCGGGGAAGGAGCTCCGGAATAATCTTTTTCTTTGAATCGGCATCAAGCGTCGCAGCCACATGACCGTTTATCCAATTAAAGAAGTATAATAATCCAATCCAGGTAATCCCAGCAATGATGTGTAACCACTTAAATATTGCATGTGTGATAAATTCCATAGTAGCCTCCTAAATTATAATTTTAATTTGAACATTAAGGGGGAAATTAATCCCCCTTAATATTACTCTGTTATAAAGATTCCGAATGAGATAAGAGATAGGACGAAACACCTTCAGGTGATTCTGCCATAGCATCTTTGCCTTTCTGCCAACCTGCAGGACACACTTCACCGTGTTCCTGATTGTGTGATAATGCATCCACCATTCGTAACATCTCATCAATGTTTCTCCCTAACGGTAAATCATTTACCACCGCATGACGGACAACACCCTCTTCATCAACCAAGAAGGATCCACGGACTGAAATTGCACCACCTACTGTTGTTTCCATTTCATCTTCATCCGTAATAACAGTAGCGGGAGTTGTATTTGTCAACACATCAAATGCTCTCGCCACAGATTTGTCAATGTCAGCCATAATGGGATATTGTACATTGCCAATACCGCCTTTATTTACGTCTGTATTTTTCCAAGCATGATGTGCCCATATGGAGTCCACAGAACATCCAATAACCTGAACATTCCGTTTTTCAAATTCACCTAACCGTTTGTCAAATGCAATTAATTCTGTTGGACATACAAAAGTAAAATCTAACGGATAAAAGAAAAGTACAACTTTTTTTCCTTTATAGTCAGATAGACTGATCTCTTTAAATGAGTTATCCGGCATTATGGCCGTAGCTTTTACGTCTGGAGCCGGGTGTGTTACTAACATGATTTATTTCTCCTTTTTATTTATTTTACAATTAATGTTTACTGCAAATTCCTTCTAAAGTCAACGAAGTTCTCTTTACCATAAATTGATAACGTTCTTTAACTTTCTTCTCCAAATTTTTCGTCAAATTCTCCACATCGTAAAGAGTATGACACTCCGTACACCTTAAATGATCATGGTCTTGTACATTTCCATCATAACGAATGACGTTACCATCCTGTATTACATGAATCATACCCTCATCAGCCAACTGATTTAAATTTCTGTACACGGTACCCAAACTGATTTTTGGAACAATTTTCCTTGCTTTATTAAATATCCAATCCGCTGTTGGATGACAATTTGTCTCAATTAATATATTGTAGATTATTTCTCTCTGCCTACTATATCTCATAATTTGATATAATATAAGTACGAAAGCTATTCTTTATTAATAATAATTCCTATTATTAATTATATTACCTACTTAATTGCCATTGTTAGATATTTTTTTCTATTTATTACTGAATTTGGATTCCACAGTAGGACCGTAAGACTGAAAAGGAATCATAAGAAGATTTTTGAAACTAGAATGCTCTTCCGGTTTCATATGGGTGTCTATTCCATAAACAAGATCATCCATTTTTTTTACGTGAGTTACCGTTCGAAATAAATGGTCCCATATGGAAAAGATATTTCCAAAATTGCTGTCTGTATGAGGTTGTACATAGTGATGATGTACTTTATGGAAATGGGGAGTGACTAAAATATATGATAATGCTTTATCTATAGTGTGAGGCATTTTGATATTGGCATGTGTAAGATGGGCAAAAAAAGCTGAGATCGTTTGGTACATCATGACCAAACCAAATGATGCACCTGTGATTAAAACCGCCAAAGAAGTAAAAAGCAATCGGAAAATATTTTCACCGGGGTGGTGTCGCAATCCGCTGGTCACATCCACATTGGGATCTGTGTGATGGATCAGATGAAATTTCCATAGCCACTTAATCTTGTGTTCAATCCAATGAATCAACCACGCACCAACGAGATCCAAAAAAATCAGACCCCCAAGCACATAAAGCCAGAGGGGTAATTCTGTTAAATTTAATAAGCCCGTATTATTTTCTTCGTTATAGCGAACGGCAAAAAGAATCAATACCGATCCTATAAGATTGATGATCAAAGTTATGACCGTGAAGATGATATTGATACCGGCATGCCTCAACCTACTGTAATTTATTTTAAAAAGAGGAAAAAGGGATTCCAAAAAAAAGAAAAAGGCTAAACCTCCCACTAGATAGAGTCCTCGTACCTCATCGGATACGTGTGTGAAGTAATGGAGTAAATCATGCATATTGATATACCAAAGGATAAATTATTTTTTGTTATATATCAAATCAAACATTTTTCCGATTTCAGTTTGACCGTTAGCTTTATATCTCTGTCCAGTTTCTAAATCTTCAATTATCCATTTCGTAGGACACTTAGTTTTTATAATTAGATTTATTGGTGAATCAAGTTCTTCCGCTTTCCCTCCATTTTTTAGTTTTCTATATTTTTTCATATAGTTTCCTTTGTTCTTTTAATCTAGGTGATATGACATTAATTTTTTTGTGTTTATTATCCCTCATATATTGATGAGATCTATGAAACAAATTTATCATATCCCCACTTTTTTACAATACTTCAACAGCACCATCTTCTTGGTCTGCATAAACTCACCTGCACGAATCTGATAGAGGTATACTCCTAGACTCACAGACTTGCCGAAGGTGTCTGAGATACTTCATTGAACTGACCTGTAGCTATAGAGACTTCCCGCTTTGGGAAAAGGACATGCAGCAGTGCTTCACTTTCGGGGTCATGGTCTCTCCATGCTGCATGTGCAATCACTACTGGACAACCACAAGCATCACAGGCTGCATTCGTTGCAAAAGTACATGGGGTTTTTTCTTCAAAACGAACATCAAAAGCCACTGCGCGATCCCGATAAATACATTTTTTGGATACTTTGTGGCTGTTGCATGGCCTGAACAGTTCGAGAGCTTTTCGGGAATGAAGCAATACGCCTGGATGGTTCTGATGTATTAGAAGCAATTGATCGACTGCTTTATGACGCCTGTCATCATCAAGCAGAGATGGATCGCCCAGCCGACCAACGTGAAAACCAATCAAAATTCCTAAAGCTCTTGTGGAGTTCACAAGCTCCGGCAGCTTCTCTATGTATTCTACTGAAAAAGATGTCAGGGTAGTGGCTAAAGCAAAAGATCCTCGTGGGAGATTTTTTATATGCTGCATGGCGATATCAAAACAACCCTCTCCCCGTAATGAATCATGTACATCTTTTGGACCATCGATAGAAAGCAGAAGACCTGCATCAAGGTCAGAAGGTATTGGAAGAGCCCCAGAAGTTGCGATGGCATTACGAGGGAACAGCGTCATTGCTCGGCGCAATAAATTCAATCTCAACAATGGCTCCCCGCCTACCCAGAAAGCGGAGCGGATACCGTATTCTTCCTTTTTTTGTTTGAGACGCTTTAGAAAGATATTATCATTAAGATCAGATGGAAGTTGAGAAACATCGGTATAATAATAACAGTGTCTGCACCGGAGTAAACACTGGCTAGTGAGATCAAAAATACCAATGGGTCTATTCTTATGAGTCATAATCCCTGCTTTTTGAAAAACAAATTTATTACGGATATTGCGTATGGATTTTACAGAAATTATAAATTCAACCAATCCATAAAGTTTATGAATATCTTATCTAAGTGTCGGATTATTTGCTCATCTCCTTTTTTCCAAAGAGGTGGAGCTACTTCAAAAAGTCTTATTTTTCACCTGTGTAAAATCAGAATCACTATGAAGATTTATTTTTTAAGAGTGATTCACTGTAAGGAACCACTTTATTTCTGCCGCTATCTTTAGCCTCATACAAAGCTAAATCCGCATATTTGATACATTTTAATAGATCTTCATGGTTTGTAGGGAAGATAGCCGTACCAACAGAAATCGTTTTTTGAATAATCTTATTTCCCGTTTCAATCTTTTTATCCATAAACCCATGTCTTATATTTTGAGCTATTTGACTGATATAATTCATATCACAATTATATAAAAGTATGACAAACTCTTCTCCACCATAGCGTATGCAGATATCTGAATTCCTGGTTTTCCCCTTTAATGTTTGGGATAAAATACGAATCACATCATCTCCAATATCGTGGCCATAGGTATCATTAACCAATTTAAAGTGATCAATATCAAGCATCAAAACTCCATAATTTTGCCCTGTTCTTTTTGATTGGGCTGTGATGATATCAGTTACCTCTTCTAAATATTTTCTATTATATAAACCCGTTAACGCATCCGTATTGGCCACGTGTTCTAATTTAGTAATTGCTTCTTTTAGTTTATCTTCAGTGGTCTCTCTTAATTTGATTTCTTGTTCCAGCTTTATGTTTGCACTTTTTAAATGTTGGGTTCGTTCTTTAACATTTTTCTCAAGATTACCAGCATATTCTCTTAATTCTTTATTTGCCTGTTCAAGGTCTTCTTCTAAAGTTTCAATCATACGAAAAATATCTAAACTACCACGATTTAGTGAGAGATGACCTTTTTTTTGAAATCGGTTTATGTAGAATGATAATGGCACAGTGATGAAACTAACAATCAGTGTCTTAAAAAAAATATGTGATGTGAACGTAGAAGTAAATGTGGTCCATCTGGTACCCGACACAAAAATAAATGAATCTAAAAACATAGACACAAGCAATGATAAAAATAATAATATCCCATTTGGTAAAAATTTGATGCTATTTACTAAAAACTGGTAAAAGAAAACCGCAAAAAATAAAACTGCTATAGCCGAAATAATTGATATGAATATCCTAAAGTAACTTGGGTTAAATATTGCGAGAGCTGCAGAGTGATATTCTGTTGGCAGCAGTGGGTAAGCAAGATGATGGACGAAAATTTGCATTACTACAATCATAAACTGAGCACCTATTGACACCAAAATTAAGTTTCGTGCCGCTCTTGTACCCTCAGTAATGTATACCAATAATATTCCTACAAATATTAGTGTATAAAAAGAGGAAGAATAACGAATCTTTATTATAAAATCGGCAGAAAGTGCTAAGTTAAGACTTAAACCAAGTTGCCCGGTAAGATAAGAGAAGAACCAAAGAAAAACAATTAGTGAAACAAACGGCCCCCTAAAATTTTTTATTCTTAAATCGTGGAAAAAAAATAGAAGCAGGGTGACACAAGATAAAAAGGATACAAAATATATAAATTGCAAACCCATTTGATCAGGCCTTACTGATATATTTTTCTAATTGCTCTATGTTTTCTTTTCTCATTTCTTTCATTTGCCCAAAGGATTAAATTGGGGAGGTCTGGGAAATAACAGTTACATCTGGGTAGTTATCCAATCATCATGACCATCCCCAACCTCTTTAGCATATTGATCCTGTCTTTGTTTAACAAGAATATCATAATCTTGTGGAGACAGACCAGATCCTTTTAAAGAACTATAATCCATTGTAGGGTCTGAACCAACATTTTGAAAAAAACAATTAACCATTAATAACATTATTAATGTCACCAAAAAGATTAGCTTGTTCAACTCTTAAATTACACCATTTCCACTTCCTTGCAAAAAAGAGGGAGCAGATTTTAGATTTAAGGTAAATAAAATTTGACCTCCAAGAAAAAAGACCTCGATGAACACTGCTTAATCTTTATCATCCTCAGATTTAGTCTCAGGGTCAGGTTCCGGGGCCTCCTCCTGTGTAGGGGGTTCTGGGGCCTCCTCCTGTGTAGGGGGTTCCGGGGCCTCCTCCTGTGCAGGGGGTTCCGGGGCCTCCTCCTGTGCAGGGGGTTCGGTCAATTTGACGTTTTTTAATTCGTTCATCTTAACACTGAAGGTTGGGTTTTCTGGGTCGATATCACCAGCCTGTAAATAGTAATCCTTGGCGCAATCTACATCTTTAATCAATGTACAGATATCACCTAAAAGAATAAAAGAATCAAAATGATATTTATTTAGGGGCAGACATTTCTCTAAAATAATATCCCGGGCCTCTTCATATTGTTTTAGGTGAACCAAGACCTGGGCCTTGGTGAAATAAAAGTACCAGTATGGTAAATTGGTTAATGCTGAGTCCACCTCAATTAAAGCAGATGAATAATCTTCTAATTTAATTAAAGACCTAATTTTATATAAACGAGGCGCCATATAATCAGGCAAGATTTCCAGTGCTTGGTCAAAATACCTTTCAGCAATAAATCCTTCATCTTTTTTATGATAAATTCTTCCAAGAAAGAATAGCGGAGGACTAAAGCCACTAGATAGTCTCACAGCAATTTTACATTGCTTGATTGACTCTTCAAATTTCCCTTCACTTTCATATCTCAGAACCTCTGCCAAGGTTACCAGCACTTTCTCTGGTATATTATTTATTGTAGCTAAATATGAAACATACCACAGCTCAAAAGCATAGAGAAGGTCCTCATTTGAAACAGTCTTGTATGCCTCTCTAATTGATCTGACAAACATATCCATATCATCATTGGCCAGTGCATTGAACGCAATAAATATATTGTAATAAGGTTGTTTTTCAAATTGCATCTGCTTTTTCAGATTATCCATTGTGGCTGGCCCAAAAATATAGTTTTTGGTTCGGATATCTTCGTTAATCAATTTAACAGCATCAGTAAACTCGGTTAACCAATCCAACTCTTCAAGTAGTTGTTTCTTTATCGTATACTTGTCTATTAAAGTAAGATCTATTCCGTTATACCCATCAATCTTATAAATAAGCTCGATGTCCAGAGTCATATGAGCCAGAAGATCAACAAAAAGTTCAAACTTGTAATCGAAATAGTTGCCCTGATCAAATATGGAGAGCTTCATATCCCGGTAAGCTCTATTATACTCAGAAACTCCACTATTCAAATTTTCAACCAATTGATCACATTTCTGTTTAACTGTGAGTGAACTATCACTCTTGAAATCAAAATATGGGTTGAAATTCTTTTGTGCTGCTGATAATTCCAATGATAGCATTTCTAATTTATCTATTTTGTTATCCTCCAGAGACTCTTCCAGCTCTGCAGTGATTTCATTAAATTTATTATCGTTCTTTTCGATATAATTATTTATCGCTTCCAAAATAAGACTATCGGCAGTATCGTAAAAAGACAGCTCCTTAGCCCGCGGGTCATCCATTAAAAAATTTTTCAGAATTTGAAATGCCATCAGATATTCTTGTAATTTAAAGGTTTCCCTTCCTTGTGTGAATACTGGTTTGTATTGATTAAATATCGGCCAATATTCTTCAGAGATATTCATTAATTCAGTATTTTCTAACTTATTCTCAAAATTAAAATCACCGAGATAGTCCAAATCATTTTTCTTATAAGATAGTACAAATTTAATGATGCTTTTACCCTCACGAATTGGGTTACGAGATAAATAGTTTATAGTAGAATCATTCTGCTTCAATATAATGGGATCGACATACCCATTAATATTTTTTTGAGAAAACGTCCACTCGCCAATTGGTTTAAAACAAAAATAAAAATTGGCAGAATTAGCAATAGAATCGGGTGAAGCATACTCATTCCCAGATTCATCTGAAAAATAAATTTGAATACTTAGATCGCTACCAATTGTCCTTTCTCTATATTTTAGTTCTACAGATTGACTGAAAAGATTAATCGCAAAGGTGAGGAAAAATACAGGCACCAATAATAGTTTACTCTGGTTCATTTTCTATCCTCTGTTTTAAATTAATAAATTTGTTCAACAGAAATTTCCTTTTGACCTTAATTACGCTACTAGGTCTGCCACAGTTTTGGATAGGAAGGGTTTTAAACTACCGAACCTGGTTACCGCCGATTATCCCCTTAACATGCACAGTCAACGCTGTGACCTCTTTACAACGATAACAGCCCAAAATTGGCCAAAATATGTTCTGTTATAATGTCGAATTTATATTATTTTTATAACAAAATCTCCTACAGATATACTAGAGCACCTGTACACCAAGACAGGATGAATATTTGCAGGATGGGGGCATTAGGCATTTCCCCGCTTTTTTACAAAGAAGTGGAAAACAAAAATCCCCACGAATGTGGGGTTATTTGAGCCAGAGGTATTTTAATTCGTTGTAGAGAATTCTACGAAGTTCTTTCCGAGGAATGTTTTTCCTTATTTTTTGTTACTTTATAAATTGTTCTACTTTCATCATTATGATATAAAGTCTTTTTTTGAATATCTTCTGATTCTGAATGTCTTAAACATTGTTTAGTAATTGAATCATTGTGTTTCAGGAAAAAAATATCTTTATAGTCCTCATCACTATAATGGTGTAATTTGAAATTAGTACTTACTAAATGACCACCACTAATAAAGAGAACCATACTGAATAATAATTTTAATATCATGTTATATCCTGAAAAAAAATTACCATAATATTGCAGAATAAAGAAAGGTGTTTCACCTCTTCAATTTACCCCCTCCCCACTTTTTTACAAAGGGGTGGGGAAACCTAATTGTCAATTAATATAATAGAACCTGAACTATTTGCCCTAATCCAATATCCTTTTCCGGGTTCTAAAATTTCTTCATTTGAATATCCACCAAAAGCAAATCCATAGACTGTGCCAGCGATTATAATTCCATCCGGGTCTTGTATCTCTGTGACATCCAAAGGAATACTTATGCCTGATATGAGATTCCATCCTCCATTAAGACTAATAGTAAGTTCATTGATTGAAGTACCAGCAATAGTGGTACCGCCAGCATCATTAAACCTTAACCAATATCCATTCCCATTTTGAAAATGTATTTCTTCCATATACACTCCATCAAAAGAAAATAAAGTTCCTTCTACAGCATCAGGAAATACAAATTCCCATTCAATTTGAGTGACCATTAGGGGAAGTCCTACTAAATTCCATCCGTTTTGGTGGTACAAAGTTATAGTCGTATCAACGGTTTCGAAAATTTGAATGGTCTCCAAAACCTCACCTTCAAAATCGAAAAGTGATAGATTTTCCCATGGACTCCCAAATGTTTCTGTTGAAATCCACTCGGGTGACCAATAACAAAATCCCTTTCCCAAATCGTTTGGAATATTCTCGACTATGTTTAATAAATATAACAAAAATTGTTTTTGTCCGTTCACCGATGCAGGATATCCATCCAGAAGTTGTTCAGACCCAACTATGTTATGGGTATTATCATTCCAATTTAATGTCCATGGATATGCGGTTTCCACAACCATAATTTCTTTATCATATCGTTCTGCTAAATCATTCAGATTATATTCTAAATTATCAAAAGTCCCATGCCACCACGGATAAAATGATTGTCCGATTAAATCGAAATCCACGTTATAATTTTCTAAATTATCAAAAAACCAAACCGATCCATTATTGTCTCCACCTTTGGCAATGTGAATCATTATCTTTACCGTATCACCATCTGCTAATGCATCATTCACTCCCAAAATACCTGCATTCAGTAAATCGGTAAATTGACCCCAATGAGAAACACTTCCTTCTGGCCATAAAAAACCATTGTCAATTTCGTTCCCAATTTGGACTATATGTGGTAACAAGTTTTGCTCCCTAAATGACTCAAGAACTGATTTTGTATAATGATACACTGAATCACTTAAAATTTCAAATGATAGATTTTCCCAAGCCGTTGGAGTTGTCTGATGACCTGGGTCTGCCCAAAAATCAGAATAATGGATATCCAATAAAAATTTCATGTCTGCTTCTATAATACGTGAAGCCATTTCAAGTACATTCGGTAAACTATTATAGTCAGAATCCGGTGTATGCCATAATTTTAACCGTATAAGGTTAATATCGTGATTTTTAAATATGTCTAAGACATTTATCACTTCCCCATTTTCTGTATAAGTTCCACCATTATCTTCAATTTGATCTAAAATAGATATATCCCCTCCTTTATAAAATGGAGTGGATTGAGAGTGGATTGAGTTTCCAATCAGTATTATTGTTAGCAGTAACTTCTTCATGAATCAGTCTTTTAGCATTTAAAATTTCTATTACATAATACACTCTGATGCTGTAAATGTCAATGATGGATATCACAGCCTAATTTTACCTGTTTTGTGTGAGAGGTGGTAATATCTAAAACACAGGGGGTGCCCCCCAAGGTCTGGGTGGGCTATCTACCCCATCCCCACTTTTTTACAAAGAGGTGGCTACTTCAATAGCACCATCTTCTTGGTCTGCACAAACTCTCCAGCCTGTATCTGGTAGAGGTATACTCCAGCACTTACAGGTTTACCAAAGCTGTCTGTGGCATCCCACTTAATTGACTTGAATCCTGCTTGTTGAGCAATACTGACCAGCTCTATAACCTCTCTACCAAGCATGTCATAAATACTGATTGTGACAAAAGCCTCTGACGGCAGGTCATACCTTAAAGTCGTAATTGGATTGAATGGATTGGGAAAGTTCTGGTGCAGGGTAAATGTGACGGGAATCACAGATTTCCTGTTTAGAATAAATCTCTCTGCTGAGGGAACTGTGAGCTCTCCTGAACCTTGCATTACATACTCTTCCTTGTTTTCGGATGTCAGTACCCAGTAATAGTGTTCCCCTGGCTCAACTTGTATGTCGTAAGAAATAGTAAGGGTCTCACTGGTGGGCATTACTTCTACTTCGCCGTAGTCTTTAACTGCTCTCCAGTCACCCTTGAATCTTGCATCAAATGCTCCTGAGGGAGGTTTTGGTGGAAGACTGTAGCTGAGTTGCTCTTCCTCTGGTATTTCCAAACCAAAGTAAAGCGTTTGTCCATTGAAAGTCATAGAATTTACACTTGCCAACTGTGGCGGGATACTAAACCCCTTTCCTGACTCCCCTCCTGGTATGATAAACACAGGATTCCCGAACAGTTCCGGCCAGAAATCTAGAGTAAATATCCCGGGCGGAAAAGGAGCATAACTTGCAGACAGTTCAAAGGAACATACGCAGTCACAAGGATCTCCAACGTCCGTCATAGTTATATGGAAAACATTTCCATCAAGCCATCCATCCCAAACTGGTTCCAGACAGCAGTTCATTTCAGGGTGAATCATTGTTAATGCCATGGTATTGCCATTAACTACCAGATTCAAAGAAGGATCCGGATACTGAAACTCACAGTCTGAAATTGTTTGATCCACTAAACTGGGGCCGGATGAAAGAAAAACCTCTCCTTCTCCCACACTCCGCAGCCAGTAACCATATCCCGGTTCAATAGTTTCAGCAGTAGTGTAACTGAAACCATACCCGTAGACCGTGCCGGGAATGATCAGCTGAATCGGGTCATAGACCGCGTTAACATCAACAGGAAAAGAAATACCGGAGACAAGATTCCAGTCTTCACTTAAACTGATGGTAAGTTCATTGATTGGAGTACCAGCAATAGTGGCACTACCAGAATTATCAAATCTAAGCCAGTAGCCTTCTCCTTGATCTAGAGTACTACCAAGAATATAAGTTTCATCAAAAGAATATAAAGTCCCTTCTGTTGACTCAGGGAATAGAATATTATATGAAGCATCTTCAACTTCAAGAGGTAAGCCTACAAGATTCCATTCACTATTATATGATATTGATACTTCTTCGCTTTCATTCATGGGTACATAAATTCTCATTCCTGCAACATGGCAGCTGTTACAAGAACCGCTTTGAACCGACTCGGACATGGTTGCTGTATACCCATTATATTCAACCGTCGCGGTAAAGGGTGGTACAGGTGTTTGAACGGGAACACCTTCAGCATCCTCACACTCTCCATCATCATATTCCCATTCACATTGATCCAATTCAATACAAAGTTCCATAGGCACATCATTACATTCAACCTCGTATTCATCCTCTTCAAACCATATATTTCCGTGTACCCAACTGCTGACCAGAAGGTATAGATTGGCATTAGCATCTTCTATATAGACATTTACATTAGGTTGGATTTCAGTGCCCTCCGGGTCAGTATAAATAGTCCCAGCCATATTAAATATATGCTCATTTGCAGAGCCGCCATCATAATGACAGTTTAAACAATTTTGTCCAGAGTTATGAGATTCATCAGCAATCAGCAATGCAAGTGATAACAACAAAAGGGAAAGTAATGTTTTCATAAAATTTCAGCTTTTATTAATTAATCATTTAATCTAGCAGTTAAAAGTGATGTCAGATAATACACTCTAATGCTGAGAGTATCAATGATAGAAATCACACCAAAGTATCCTGTTTTGTGTGAGAGGAGTAATATCACAGGGAGTGCCCCCCAAGGTCTGGGTGGGTGGGGTCTACTTTAACAACACCATAGGTATAGGTATGTCTAAATAGTTTGGAGGGGTTATTTACCCCATTCCTACTTTTTTGCAAAGGCTACTTCAATAGCACCATCTTCTTGGGTTATATTACTATTTTCTTCTTTTAAATAACAAGGTGTTGTCTCTGGCGTTTTTCTGAATTTGACCTTTGGAGATATTGGTAATAAAAACAGCCCCATAAAAATCAAGGGGCTGTAATCTATAAAAGAAGAGCATCAAACACTCTACTTTTGATATGTTTGAAACAGACTACTGGGGAATTACATTTGTTGCACAGGGTCCTTTTTCAGTTGACCCGGCAGTGTAATCAACAGATTGTCCATCTTTCAGGGTCTTAAACCCATCCATTTGAATTGCACTCATATGAACAAATAAATCGTTTCCACCATCTGATGGCGTTATAAATCCAAACCCTTTTGAATCATTAAACCACTTAACTGTTCCTTGCGTTACTTCACTCATTTCTATTTTCCTTAACTTTATTAATTACTTTTACTATTAAGGTGGATAATCTTCACACCTTCTTACCTCTTTAAAAGGGCAGCAAATGTACAATATTTTTCCACTTCCACAACCAATATATTATAATAAATATAAAAAGAGAAAATCTTCTGTAATCTTCAAATTGAGAGTGAGTTATACCTAAATTGAGTTTCTGAGATATCTCTTCAATTTACCCCATCCCCACTTTTTTACGAAGAGGTGGTTCATTGGGCTAATCTTTTATACAACGGATAGACATTCCTGCTATCAATCCTTTTGAGTTTAACTGATTAAAATTGACAATATTAAAATTTAATTGTTGCTGCCAAGCAGCATCA
>Ga0163108_10000130_pt1 | contig 54308 bp, 41 predicted proteins | sample Fk1155metaG_FD_109644 | JGI IMG/M metagenome (GOLD analysis project Ga0163108, IMG submission 109644) | Marine microbial communities from the Central Pacific Ocean - Fk160115 155m metaG | ecosystem: Environmental > Aquatic > Marine > Oceanic > Photic zone | place: The Central Pacific Ocean...
GTGTTCACGCGACACATAAATTGACTCGCCGGTGCGCAGCGATTCAAGCCAATCGGTTTTCCCATGTACGACCCCGGTACCATGAGTAAAACGGAAGTCGTCAGCGTAAAGACGACTGAGCGTCTCGAAGTCTAACGCGACAATCGCTTCGGCTTGGGCATGCTCCAGTTTCACAATGGCATCTTTAGAATCATCAAACGCACCTAGTGAAATGCTCGCAAGCAACGTCATGATTACAGCGGTGCAATATTGCTCAACCCGGCCACAACCGTTTCGTCGCACGGTACTTTCCCTTGTGAAAGATGAGTGACACTTAATCAAATGTAACACCAAGGTCTAAAAAAAGGATTCGGATACATCGTTCAGCCCTTTCGTCTACCAACTGACGAATTTGTACATTAGACGGATCAACTTGTAAGCTTCGGTCATCGTTTGCGCTTCATACGCGACCGTCATCCCATCTATCCGACTCACGCCAGGGATTGACTGCAGGATGTCTGCCCGTGTGGTTGTGGCAAATCGAATACGCACGGTTACTGGTTCCATTACTTCAAGTGGTTGCGCATTTGTTATAGCTTCTAGTGCCTCACGCGTGGTTGCCTGAAGACGCTGATGCACTTCTATTGGATGGTGTAACTGGGCTACCAAAGAACCGACCGCCTCCTTCGTCACAACTGTTCTGGTGTTCATGAGTTCACGAAATTGTCGAGTGAACGTCAGGTCACCACTTACCATGACGACCGGCACCCCATGCGCACCCGCATAATGAGCATTCATCCCACCCTCTCCGACCTCCACATCATTCAGCCACAAACCTCGAACCGAACCGGAACCGGTATGCGCCAAAAAGCCGTCTTTCGTGCCTACACGAGCGTGATAGCCAACAAATATTGCGGCATCGAACGACTCATCCAAACCTTGCACCATACCTAGAGGTTTAATGTGGCCTTGGATGTACGTGACACGCTCATCAAGACGCATGTGCAAGAGGTTTTGCATATCGCCATGCGAATCGTTGACCACCACTTCTGCAGGACCAAACTCAAAGATAGCGCTAACGATAGCGTTAACATCCTCTGTCATTAATTCCCGTCCGAGCGCATAGTCCTTCCCCGATCCGTTGGTCATCTTCGGTGTGCCGATGCCGCTGATACCTTCCATATCAACCGAGATAAAAATCTTAAGTGGAGGATTCGACACCTGAACGATTTCAGCCCTGACTAGCATCGGGTTGCATAAGACGGTTAGACCCGTTAAGACAATAGCGAACGAGTAGCGACGAAGTCGCCAATGATATCCAAGGCGCATTGATACCTCCCTTTGGACTTTATGTTTTCTCAAAACCAGACGAAACGCAGCCAATACACTGGGGCATTGAATGGTAGCTCGAAATATTAAGTTTCCCAGACTCTACTCTACAGTTCGCACGATCGGATACACAGCGGCACCTACAAGCACCTCGTCAAGCAGATTCCAATTGACGAAACCGTCGTCAGACATAGGCTCAAGCAACATAAAAACCAATCGACCAAGCGGCTGATCAAGTGGCACGACTCTCGTACCAGCTGCCAACACAGCCTGTGTTAACTCGTATGAACCAGTGAGGGTTCGTTCGCGATGCCCTTGAAATTCACGATCAGCACTGGAAGTTGATCCAATCTGAAATTGTTCAACCTCCCGTGTAGACTCTGCTTCAAGCGACTCTGTGTGAATTCCATGCGCTTCCAGTCGTTCAATAACATTTTCGAGATTGGAGGGAACATAGTAGGCACGGGGAACCCGTTCAAGTGCCGACGCGGCGAACGTTCCATACTCATACATCGATGTGGTTGTCTGGATGTCGAGACGTCGAAGCATTTGTTGTCCAGTATAGGGATGCCGCTCTGACATCACCTCGCCAAGTAAAATGTCGACCGGCTCCACCGATTGTTTGAATCCAGCTCGTACAGTAAGTTGCTGCCCAATAATCGATTCGTCATTGGCAGACTCAACAACCGCACGAATCGCTTCTCCGTGCGTCTCAACATAGTTAAGAATTTCTTCAACAAAACGTTTTGTTACTGTTACGCGATCCTTAAATGGGAGGTATGAATAGGCTTCGCTCAGAATCGAGACGCGATTACGAAGGCCGCCGTAGTTATTCCCAAAACGTGGACGGTGGTCGAACGTATACCAACCAAGTGCACGTCCAGACCCAGGCCTGGGGGTGTTTCCGTAATAATAAAAATCCCACCCATAAGTATCCTTAATAGTTCGCGTTACAGTTGGTAGCAAGCGCTTGCGAAGCAAGTCGACTATTGGAATAGCGGTATTTGGATGCAAGGGTGGTGCATACGTTAGGTGATAGCCATGATAAGTGCCATTGGTTGCATGGAGATCCATTAAAACGTGCGGATCATACTCCTTAAGCATTTTCACAAATGACCGTGCCTCTGGAGATTCAAGCTTCATATGATCTCGATTCAGGTCATACCCTTGTGCGTTTGGTCGTTGGCCTACACCACCAATTGGACCGTGCTGCCGACTACGATGGGTTAACGCAATCCGCTCGTTGCCATCTGCGTTATAAATCGGGGCGATCAGCAAGAGCATTGTTTCAAGCCACTCACGATGCTCGCCGTTCGCCAGCTCACGAAGCAACATGAGCGTTGCTTCTTTCCCTTCGACTTCACCACCGTGAATGTTGCCTTGAATGTAAACTCGCGTGAGGTTGCTTTGTCGAATCGCCGCAGGACTCATTTCATGCAGCTTACCAACAACTGCTAATAAGAGCGGGCGACCTTCATTTGAGTAACCGAAGCGATGAACCGTAATGTATGGTGAGGATTCTGCAATACTTTGCAAAAACAGTGAAGCTTCATCATACCTGGTCGTCTCGGTATAACCTGACTCTTCCGCTCGTGTCAGCAACCCGTTAGCCGGTTGCGCCTCTACCTGCCAGACAGTTGTCAGCAATGCCGCTAACGTTAATAGTGGAAAAGAGCGATGCCGTCTTAAATTGAATTTACGCATTGTTTATGTAACATCCGCTGTAATGACCGACCACATTTCGTCTCGCCACACACAATCAATCCCCACGAACCCTGCTTCCTGCAATAAGTGGAAGTGAGCGGCCAGCGGCGTGTGATGGTCGTGTGCTTTCGCGTGGTCCAAGAGACCCTGAATCTCCGCATCCGTACAGTTACCTGGCGCTCGCTCGAAGTCAAGCATACCTTGCCACATCCGTGCATGGTTTGCCTCGGTTCCACCACTGAGTTGATCAACAAATCGAAACGTGCCTCCCGATTTGATCGATTCACGCACACGACGAAACAAGGCGCCCTTGTCTTCTACGTGATGCAGGCTAATCGACGATGTGACGAGATCGAACTGGTCGCGCCCCATGCTGTACTCTTCAAATCGTGCTGTCACGAACGTCGCACGACGCGCCGTTTCTGGAAAGTGCTCTTGCGTACGCGCGCGGGTTAACTCGACCATTTCCTCAGATGCGTCGACGAATGTGAACTCGCAATCAGGCGCATGCCGGACGAGGGGTACCGATAACCCGCCTGAACCGCAACCCAGTTCAAGGACGGTTTGCGGATGCCGCGGTAGATACTTGATTAATTTTTCGATCATTGCATCATAGCAAGGCACGGAACGATGAATCAGGGAGTCGTACTCAAAGCCCATCGCACCGAAATAGTCTGAAGCCGTCCCGGGAGAATCGCTCATTAAACTCGCTTTATTTCGCGTATTGCTCACAAAAAACCTTTAGTGAAAGACGAAACCATTCATGGCGTCGTCAAGTGACCAGGTGTCACATGGTCCAACGAGCTGCACTAAACCACAGAACGGTCCCAAAAAGCGCCAAAGCTGCATGTGTTTCCCATGCGATTAAACCGGAAAAAACAAAAAATGCTGGCATCAGCACGAGTCCAAGGCCCGCGCATGCAACTACCCGTGCCACCCAGATCACCTCACCTCCTGCACGATTCCGCCTGGCTTCCTCAGCTGTTGGATATAGCAGAACAGTACGTAAAAACCCACAGCAAGAAACCAGCCAGGCAAACCAAGAAAAAAGATTTCCATAGGCAAGAAGGCACAAACTGCCAGCGTTCCCGTCCAAGTCAAGGCAGCAGGCCAACTAAATTGCAGTCCGTGGAGCTCGGCGAAGTGCGACTGTAACCCCATCCTTGGTAGCAACCAAAAATCAGCAAAAATGACGACCCCCATTGGCATGAGAATTAATCCGTAAAGAGCCACAAAATCGAGTAATTGCATCATGAGTGCGGGAAACATTGCTGCGGTTGTCGTGACCACACCTGCTGCGACAGTTACCTTCCAGCGTTTCCAGTTTGGTGTTGCAGTTTGAAGTGCCAAGCCTGCACGATAGAGCGTCGGATTGGCTGTCGTCCACCCCGCAACAACAACCGCAATGGCACCTGTAACACCAATGCCCATATAGGCAATGGGTCCCGGCGCGATCTCACCTAGAGCAGCCGCGCATAATATTCCGGAGGCGACCCAGGCAACGAAGTGACCCAAGTACATTCCGAAGGCGCTCAAGAACCCGTGGGTCCAATGCCGCGCATACCGGAGAATGGTCAAGTCAGCCATCCCGATATGCATCGCCATGTTGCAGAACCAGGCAAAAAACATCACATGCCAAAACGTGAATTTTGATTGACCCGCTAGCGGCACACCAGTCCAAATCCGTTCGTTTGCTACGAGCCAAAATTCCCCGAATGAACTAACACCCAGTTGTTGCAAAACGGCAACCGCAGAGGCCACAAATACCGCTAACATCCACGGCCACGCAACCTTTGAAAATCCGGTAATTCGGTCAAACCCCAGAACCGCAAATCCTGTAACAACTGCTCCAACTAAGCCCACAACGATCACCCACGACACACTATTCGGATAACGATCATTTAAGCCTGGCATCGTCATATCAAAGGGAAGACCAACAGCCGTTGCTGCTACTGAGATCATTGCACCCGCTAAAAAACAGAACATCAGTGCGTTTACAATGTTGTAGACAAACAGGAGCTGTGGGCCGGTGATCTTGCGGAGCTGCCAGTAGAGGTTTAACCGAGTTCGGACAGCAATTGGGGCAACAAAGAACGCCCAGCTCAACACGGCCAGTAGGTTGCCGACAATTAAGCCTCCGAATAAATCGGTAGCGGTCACACCGTGTGCCACAAACAGTGGACCAATAACAAATTCAGTACCCGCTATATGTTCCCCAGCGAAAAGCGCAACAAACGTGCCTGAACCTTGGATACGATCTGCACTTACTGGTTGCCGGTCGAATTCGTTTATGGCATCCAGTTTTGCGGTTAATGACATGAATCGCATTTAGATGGCGTCTATCGTGAAGAACTCGGACATTCACGATCAGTGACACGGATTTCGAACACGGATGGCCACAATTTACCCGTCACAAACAGGCGGTCGCCCTCAGCATCATAGGCAATGCCATTTAAAACACCTTCGGGATCTATCGGGTAATCTTGAGGCAATAACCCTGACAAATCAATCCTACCGTTAACCGAACCAGACACTGGATCGATCTGCAGGATCTCGTCTTGATGCCACACGTTTGCCCAAATCTCTCCGTTGATAAATTCCAACTCATTGAGTTGATCGATGGGTCCTAAACTGTCATGGACGAGAACGCGACGCGCTTCAGTGAATGACTGAGGATCAAGAAAATACAGCCACGCCGATCCATCACTCATCACCAGATGGCGATCGTCGTGGGTTAACCCCCATCCCTCCGTGTTGTAACTAAATTGTCCGCGACGTTCGAAGGTGTCAGCGTCATAAATAAAGCCCGTATGAGCAACCCAGGTTAGCTGGTACAGTAAGCCGCCAAACTCCGTAATCCCTTCACCAAATAACCATGAGGGAAGGTCGACTTGTTCGACGATGCGACTTGTCTCAAACTCTATTTTCCGGATTGATGAACGACCGTAACGTCCAGTACCCTCCACGAGAAAGCCATCGTCAAAATACAGCCCCTGGGTGAAAGCTTCTGGATCGTGTGGATACACATTAATGACTTCATATCCCTTGCTAGAAGCTCTCTGGGCTCCCCCTAAGACAGATGACTGGAGTACTAAACTACACGTCACAACAACAATGATCGCAAACGACAGCATTGTGGGCGTCCATCGCACAGGTATCGGCTCCTCGGACTTGAACATTTGTTTTGAGCGAATCGCCCTCAAATCGCATCCGTTGTTTTGTGCTGCATTAATCATCAGCCACGCTCTGGGTACGTAATACCTGTTCAAGACGCCCGATGTAGTCACTAAGCATGCTATTCAACTCCTGATAACGATCAATAGCATCCTTGCCAGGCTGTTGATCGGCTCGCGTCAAGCCCGAGTACAAATAGTTGAGCTGATCGACTAACATCGGTCGAGAATATCGGCGTGATGCGGTTACTAGCTGATCTCGGATCTCGATGAGCGCTTGCATAACATCATCAGGCGAGTTGGCCTGCGCTTCGTCCAACTTAGCCACAGCTAGACGAGCGTCACTTAGTGCGTTCCTCACCTCGAGACTCAGTTTTACCTGTGCCTGTACGTTAGCTAGCGTAACCTTACCTTCTTCTTCAATCCGAGGGTCCATCAACACTTCAAACGATACGACCTGACTCCAACTTCCAACTGAGAGTCGTGCCTGGTATAAACCAGGCACAACCATTGGCCCATTCCCACCCGACTGTTGTAAAGATTGAGACCAGGGCCCAGCGTGTCGCAGATCCCAAGCAAAGCGGTGCATGCCCGCTGTCTTTGGCAACTGTGGCGTACCAGTCCCGGCAAGTGACCAGTTCCCCATTCGAATAGAGTCAGAAAATTGAATTGCGCTTTTCGCTTTCTCGCTTGAAAACGCACGTACCACATCGCCGTTAGCATTCAATATCTCAAGGCGAACCTCCCCAGAAGGTTCAGAGGCAAGATAGTAATCAACGCGTGCGCCGGGATTAGGATATTGGGGTTCATCCGGACCAGGGTCGCCGAACCTGCGTGCAGCATAGAGGCGATACGGGTTGCGTACTTCGTACAGATGCACCTCAGAAGCGGCAACCTCGTCCGACACTTCGTGCAATGGCAGCAGATTATACAGAATCCAAAAACCGCGTCCCATCGTCGACAACACTAGGTCTTGGCTCACGATTTTCATGTCGGAAACTGGGGTGGCTGGAAGGTTAAGTTGCAATGACTGCCACTGCGTCCCTGCATCGAACGATATGAACATGCCAAACTCTGTACCGGCATAGAGTAAGCCTTCACGATCCGGATCTTCTCGAACAACGCGTACAGGATGATCTGCCGGAATGCCATTATTGCCTGTGGTAATTCGTGTCCAGTTATCACCGTAATCCCTTGTTCGATACACATACGGCGAAAAATCACCGAGTTGGTAGCGTAAAATCGCAACATACGCCGTACCCGGATCATGAGGCGACACCTCAATGGTTTGAACGCGGCCATAGGCGCCAAGATTCGGAGGGGTAACGTCGGTCCACGTTTGTCCATTGTTGCGTGTCACGTGAACCGGTCCGTCATTAGCGCCCACCCAGATCACACCTTTTTCATGCGGTGATTCCTGAATTTCATAGATGACGCTGAAATGTTCTTCACCGGTAACATCAATGGTGATTGGCGACCCAGACACTACCTGTGTTTCTGGCGTGAACGCTGTTAGGTCCGGTGAAATCGTTTCCCACGTCTGCCCACCATCCTCGGTCACGTGCACAAACTGCGAAGTGTGATACACGCGATTCGGATCATGCGGAGATACATGAATTGGGGCAACCCGTTGAAACCGATAGGCTAAGTCGCGCGGGTTATGTCCATAAATGTTCCAGAAGCCAACGTAGTACTGTTGTTCCTGTCCTGTCCGTCGATTAAAGAGTCCAAATCGACCCTTGCAGTTCGCATAAACAATGTCCGGATCATCCGGCTTCGGTACAACTGGTCCGGTCTCACACCCACCAACCGATTCCCAGAGTGCCGTGTGCCCGCCAGGCATTCGCCGTGGCGGTAAACTTGGCATTGAAATTGTCGAGTTATCTTGTTGACCTGCAAATAACCGATATGGAAATTCCTCGCTAATATCAACCTGGTATAGTTCCGCCGTCGGCTGATTATCCTGAGTAGACCAAGTCCTGCCACCATTAACAGTGACATTAGCACCGCCATCATTCGACTGAATAAAAATGTCTGGGTTGTCTGGATTGATCCACATGTCATGGTTATCGCCGTGCGGTACGGTAACGCGACTCCATGTTTGACCGGCATCCTGAGACATCCACTGCCCTTCAGCCATACCCCATAGGATGTCTGGGTTCGTCGGATGCGCTTCGAGATTGCAGTAGTAGAACGGCCTATTAATAATGGGCTGGAAATCTGTTACCTGCTCCCAACGTGCTCCCCGATCATCAGAACGGTAGACACCACCTTCACTTGACGGTGCTTCAATCAAGACGTAGACGCGGTCAGGGTCGGCTGCTGATACCGCGAGATCAGCCTTACCGCGCAAGCCGGTTGGTAGTCCGGCGGTTAATGGCAGCCAGTTATCACCACCATCGGATGATTTGTAGACGCCACCTTCGTATCCGCCACTAATAATGGTCCAAGGTTTCCGCTCAGCCAGCCACATTGTGGCGTAGATCTCATCAGGGTTGTCTGGCACAAACTCCAGGTCGACGGCTCCAGTCTGTTCGGAGATAAACAGCACTTGCTCCCATGACTGACCGCCATCCCGTGTTCGATATACGCCTCGATCGGGATTCGCAATAAATGGATTACCAATCGCTGCTACATAGACAAGGTCAGGATTGCGTGGGTGAATCAAGACCGCACCTGAATTACCAGTAGCAGTAAGACCTACATGCTGCCAAGTGGTCCCCGCATCTATCGACTTATAAACACCTTTCCCGATAATGACGTTACTCCGTAAACCGTCCGAACCAGTGGCAACATAAATAATGTTTGGATCAGACTCCGCGACACTAATGGCACCAACTGACCCAGTTGCGAAATAGCCATCTGAAATGTTGTGCCAACGCTGGCCATAATCTGTCGTCTTCCAGACGCCTCCACCAGTCGCGCCCATATAGAAGGTCGACGGTTGATCCCGATGACCAGCAACCGCAGTAACACGTCCGCCACGCGACGGTCCAATCATTCGGTACTCCAACCCCTCGAAGAGATTCGGAGAAAACACGTCCTGCGCGACGAGGCTTCCTTGGCCGGCTGTCAAGATAACCAGCGACATAACTAGTTTCAAATATAGACGCATGAATTCGTGCCTCCCTCGGCAAATAATGTCGTGATGTTAGATTGACACGGATAAAAATGACAAGCGTTACCTTAATTAAGTTGCAAACCTACTAATCTTCGATAGATGCTCGGGGCGCCCGCACGTTGGGCTCGGCCTGACCCAAATTAGGTCTTGGAAAAATTAGATGCATCAGCCAGACCAACCCTAGAATAATCAGTCCAAGAATCGTCCACCGTGTAAAGATTTCAAACAAGGCCATATTAACCTCTGGCAACTGAAATCGAAATGGGTACTGCGACAGTTGGAGCGCACGTTCACTAGTCCAGTGCCAAGCCGTATGGATCACAATGACCGACAAGAGAATTGTGCCTATGCGATCCCCTACTACAAATCGAAATAACAATCCGAGTGTCGGTACAAGTACTAGGAGAACGAGCAATTGGCCAAGCTCAACACCGAGATTAAAAGACAGCAGTGACATAAGGAGGTGAGATCCTGCAAACTGCAGCGTCTCACGCAAGGCAAACGAGAATCCAAAACCGTGTACGAGGCCAAAAGCAAAAGTAATAAGCCATCGACGTTGAAACGTAATACCGACAATGTTTTCAATTGCCATGTAGACGATGGACAACGCAATGATTGTTTCGACGAACGGTGGAAACCAGATGGCATCGGGTGCCAAATCAAAGGCAGATGCAATCAGGGTCACCGAATGGGCAACGGTGAAGGACGTGACAATCGCCACCAAAGGACCAAACCGTCTAATAGGAATGACGAGACATGCCAAAAAAAGCAGGTGGTCGATTCCATCAAGAATATGTTCAAAACCGAGAACCACAAAGCGAAGCATCGCCTGATGCCAGCGAGGATCGAGGCGAACTAGGCCAGGATTCCCGGAATACTCAAAAGGCCGCACTGTCCCATCAGGCAACACAAGTCTCAGAACAGTAATTGTTCGCAGTCCTAAGCGTGCAAGAGTTAAGTCGGTTGAGAATGCGGATTCGTCCGAGTCAATCGTGTACTCAAAAAGCGCATCAAACATCGCGTCACGCCAGAAAACTCCCGGGTCGGTGGGCAACCGTGGACCCATGACCCGCGCTAAGGCTTCGTCGTAGGTTGCAAAAGATCGATCATCAGGAAGCGACACCTGAATCTTGACGAGACGTTGGTCGGTCAGCAACCTGTCTTCTTCGTAGACAGTTAACTCATCACCGACCCACAGCATAATTGCATCGCGAAGCATGGAGTCAGCCGCCGCAATATCAAGATTGCCTTGCTCGTTTTGCGGAAAGTTAAAATCCTGCATCGCCTCAAGCGGCACTCGAACAAGCAAGCGCAGACGTTGTCCTTCTGCTTTAACGAATGCCTGGACTGTCACATCGGCGGGAATGTCATGACCGGCCGGCCGGGATGACATTATGAGGGTCATCCCTAAGACCAGGACCAGCATGAAACGGGGCGTGCGAGCCCTCAAGTGTTGGCACATGGACAAATCACGGTAACTATTTGTTTTTAAGCTTGATACAGCCCTATTGCCGAACCCACGCACGCCAGCAATCCACTTGATTCCGTTATTAAAAGAATTTCGCTGCATCTGGACCAATCGCCAGTATACTTGTCGGCGCTGTCGACGACTAAGGGCCACTGCGGAATTGGTGGTTAAAGGTCGTTTTTTCGTAAGGGAGGACAGGATGAGGCGAAAACGGAATCTTTTCATCGGGTCGTCGTTGTTGGCCCTCATAATCGCGTGCGGCGCTGAGCAACCCGTCGTAGACGAGGCCGCGGACGAGCAGGCAACGGGCGGAAAAATGGCTCCAATGTTTGAAGTCGATCCGTTGTGGCCGAAGAATTTACCGAATCACTGGCTCATGGGTGCAACGATCGGCGTCGACGTCGATTCCCAGGATCACATCTGGATCGTGCATCGCAATACCCCAGACCAGTTCGCAGCAAGGACCGAGGTTGGGCTTGTACAGGATCCACCACTAAGTGAATGCTGTGCACCAGGCCCACCCGTTCTTGAATTCGATCAAGAAGGTAACCTCGTTGGACATTGGGGCGGTCCGGGCACAGAAACAGGAGATTACGTGTGGCCCGAATCGAATCATGGGATTACCATCGACCACATGGATAATGTCTGGATTGGTGGTAATGGTCGGGCAGACTCTCACGTCCTGAAGTTTGCGAGAGACGGCACTTTCCTGATGTCGGTAGGAAAATACGGTGCCCGCCTAGTGGGCGAAGAACTCGTCCGCGATAGTCACGATATGGAAAGTTTTGGGCGCGTTGCTAAAATCGGCATCGACGCAGAGGCGAACGAAGCGTACTTCGCCGACGGCTATTTCAACAAACGTGTTGCCGTCGTCGACATGGACTCTGGAGAGATCAAGCGCTATTGGGGCGCCTATGGCAACGAACCGGACGATGAATTAGATCTCGGTCGTTACTCACCGGATAGTGAACCAGCTTCACAATTCAGAGGACCGGTCCACTGTTCTGAAATTTCTAATGACGGGTACGTGTACGTTTGCGATCGAGCCGCCGATCGGATCCAGGTATTCCAAAAAGATGGTTCGTTTGTGAAGGAAGTGTTCATTGCCCCAGAAACCCTTTCACAAGGGTCGACATGGGACCTCGACTTCTCTCCTGACCCCGAACAAACCTATCTCTACCTCGCTGATGGGCAAAACATGAAGGTCTACATTATCGAGCGCGAAACGATGGAAGTGCTGACAGCCTTTGGAGATGGTGGGCGTCAACCTGGTATGTTCTTCGCGGTCCATAGCATCGCCGTCGATTCGGATGGCAACATCTACACGACAGAGACGTACCAAGGTAGACGCGTTCAAAAATTTGTCTACAAGGGACTCGGGCCGATCCCTGCTGGCGCTGAGGGCTTGAATAGCCAAGGCCCTGTGTGGCCAAGTCAGTAAGCCAATTGCTTTGAGTGTTCCTTAACATTCGATGGCCCGGGTATCTCGTAGAGGTGCCCGGGCCATCGTCGTCTTTATGTCTGGTTAGGCAACGCTTACCACAGAACCCCAGCAGTTGACGAACGGCATCAAGGTCTCAGGAGGTGTGCGGTGTGGCGAATGTTCTACATAATAGTCATTCTTGGGACACTGTCAGTCCCTGCTGCCAGCAATCAACAAAGCACAGGCCTTCAGTTCATTGACCACACGATCGCGACTGATTTAGGTGGTGGTTATCAGGTCGTCGCCACTGACATGAATTCAGATGGTCGTCCTGATCTGATTGCTCTTGCCCCAAGATTGAATGAGTTGATCTGGTTTGAAAATCCAAGCTGGGCGCGTCATGTCATCGCAAGCAACCTCTCCGGCATGATCAATCTTGCAACACACGACCTGAACGGTGACGGAATTCCTGAGATCGCATTGGCCAGCGGATTTTCAACGGTTGCGGCACGGAGTCAAGGCGACCTATCAATTTTAAGTAAGAGCGATAATCCAGATAAACAGTGGTTGGTAAATCGTATTGACCGCATTCCAACATCACATCGACTTCGTTGGATCGACCTAGACGGTCATGGAAACATGCACCTTATTAACGCGCCCCTGATTGGACAAGAAAGCGTAGCACCCGATTACCACGGCACCACACCAATCTATATCTATGACACTGATAACTGGCAACGTTCGGTACTCTCTAATGATAACGGCGTTGTCCATGGTATTCACCAAACAGCATGGGACGAAGTTCCTGCTCAAGTATTACTGAGTGCAAGTTTTCTGGGTATCCATTTGCATCAATACGCGGATGGGGTTTGGAAACGCACGCGTGTCCACTCAGGCAACTCAGCAAATTGGCCGGCAAGTGGATCCAGTGATGTCAGCGTTGGGCAAAGTAACAACAGCCACTACCTGGCTTCCATCGAACCGTGGCACGGACATGAAGTCGTGGTATACAACAAGACTGATACAACATGGCAACGGCAAGTCATCGACGAAAGCCTAACGGATGGTCACACGATAGTCACCGGAGACTTTGATGGAGACGGTGTGGATGAAATCGTGGCTGGTGCAAGACGCGGCAAGCAAGTATTACTCTACCGCTTATCAGAGTTGAACAACTGGACACGACAACTTATCGACGCGGGGACAATTGCAGCCGCTGGCTGTGCCACTGCGGACCTCAATCTTGACGGTTTGCTTGACCTAACCTGCATCGGTTCGGAAACCGCCAACCTAAAATGGTACGAAAACGTTAGTGGAAGGCTCAACTAGGACAGATTGCAACGGGCCTCAGACTCTTAATAAATATCTACGTACAGCACCACCGACGGGCAATTTCAATATACGCCTCAAGCGACATCTCAAGGTTGGATACGAAACAATACTCATCCGTCTTATGAGCCTGCGTCGTCTCACCAGGCCCCAGAATGATCGTCGGTGGGTCTCCATACGCAGTCTTCAAGTTTGATCCATCAGTAAAGTAAGTAACACCAGCAGGACTCGGACGGCGACCCAAGCACTCAGTCATCACTTCGTATACGTCTTGCACCCATTCGTCCCCAACATCAGTTATTAGACTGGCTTCACTTTGTAATAGTGTGACGGTGGCCTCTGTACCGGCGACTTCCTGTAGTCGAGTCTTTATGTCATGAGCGTCCTGACCAGGAATTGTTCGGATATCGATACCTAACCGTGCTTGATCGGGAACCGAGTTAATGTTGATCCCGCCAGTTATCGTGCCAATGTTTAACGTAGGAGCACCGAGAATATCGTGAGGATCGACACCAAAATTGAAGGACTGAAGTCGCTGCACGACTTCGGCCACCTTGTGAATCGCGTTATCGCCTTGTTCAGGCATGGAGGCATGCGCGGTAATGCCAGCGGTAATGATTTCGTACCGTGCAACTCCCTTGTGACCGATTAGTGGTTGATTTGCCGTGGGTTCACCGACCACGATGGCACCGGCTTCACCCAACACCTCCCCACCAAGGCCAGCCAAATAGCGCGATCCCTGACAACCAGTTTCCTCGCCGGCTGTCAAAACCAGCACGATGTCAGCGACCCGCCGTTTGAGCTCAGACATCCGCCGCCCCATCAACAATATGGTGGCAATCGCCGCCTTCATGTCGCTCGTTCCTCGTCCATAAAACCGATTACCGTCCATTTCGCCAGCAAATGGATCCATGCTCCAGTTCATCTTGCCGAGTGGCACAGTATCGAGGTGCCCTGTAAAGCAGATGGGAGGCTTTGCACCACTACCTACAAGGCGTGCCACTAGACTGGTGCGTTGTGTTCCAAATTCATGGTAATCAACGTGAAAGCCGCTCTCTTCGAGGAAGCCGCCCACATAGTGGGCACAGGTTCGCTCGTCGCCTGGAGGATTAATTGTGTCGAAGGCCAGTAGGCTACGAGTTAACGAAACCGGATTGGTGTCAGTCATGACTGAGGCTGATGAGCACCGTCACTGCTTTTCAGCAGCCTGTTGCGCTTCTTCAATAAACATCTGCCACTGTGTCTGAGAAGCTGGATCCCAAATTTTTGCCATATCTGCACGGGCGACCTCATCCAATTCTCCGAGTCTTAGTGTGCGATACAGGTAAACGAATGCCGATGCCCGCATGTTAGCAAAGCAATGCACGAAGACACTGCGATCTTCATTCGCCTTCATAACATCCATAAACAACTGAAGATCACGCTGGCTCGGGTCTTCCCACGAAACAGGAATGTGCACATACGTCATCCCCTGTTGCGTGACCAAATAGCCTTCAAGGAGGTTCCGTTCTTCACGGGCAGGGCCAAGGTTGACCACCACATCGTAGCCTGCTTGCTTAACTGCAAGGACTTGACTATCGGTAATCTGACCCGCCGTCCCTAACCGCTCGGAAATTCGAAGATAAGCACGCACATCCGCCAGGTTAGTGTCGGACTGAGCCTCCAGTAATGGCAGAGGCATGAAAAACAGCAAATAAACAAAAATCCATCGCAACATGATTGCCTTCATCATAACTCGTGATAATCCCTAGGTTTCAACATAAAAACCGAGCAAGAGTGTGTTAGGTTTACCGCAAGTACACTACGTCAGCTGGCAATATGTTTACTCGTCAATGATTGATCAACCATCTGAAGCTGGTTCGTCGGTAGGTATGTCTTTATTCGTAGACTGTTCTGGAGGTGTCCGTGTCTAGAAGAATTCTTGATCTCATCCTTTTGGTCGCAATGTTCACGTTTTTCGTAATCAATCCCATACCAGCAGGCGCACAAGGCCTGCCGACCATTGAAGAAAAAACGGCCAGCATGGACGTAATACACGGCTACTTCCCTATGTATTGGGACGATAGCACCGGAACGCTGTGGCTAGAGATTTCTCGTTTCGACACTGAAGAACTCTATCTATCAGGACTCTCAGCGGGTCTTGGGTCGAATGACATCGGACTCGACCGAGGGCAAACGCGGTCTCGACTCGTTGTTTTTGAGCGAGTTGGCCCGAAAATCTTGATGGTCCAGCGAAACTATCAGTTCCGCGCCGACAGTGACAATCTTGACGAGCAGCGCGCGGTCGAGGATGCTTTTGCCAAGTCAATTCTGTGGGGCTTCACGGTTACTGCAGAAACGAACGATCGAGTGCTTGTAAACACAACTGATTTTCTCCTACGCGATACGCACGGTGTAATCCCTCGATTGCGGCAAGACGGGCAGTACCGAGTCGATCAATCTCGAAGTGCCGTACACCTACCACGGACGAAAGGCTTCCCACAAAACACGGAAATTGACGTGACCGTCACCTTCACGACTCAACTGCAACCTCGAACTTTTGGAAGCCGAAATGAACGAAGGCAGGGAGTGGCTGATGTCACTCCAGCAGCTGACGCGGTGACACTCCGGCAACACCACTCACTAGTGCAATTGCCAGATCCAGGATACCAACCACGTTCCTACGACCCTCGGTCAGGATTTGGAAGCCTATCGTGGCAAGACTATTCCACTTCACTCGGCGACTCGATGACAAAGCGACTCATTCGGCGACACCGACTGCAAAAACGTGATCCAACTGCGTCAGTGAGCGAAGCTGTTGAGCCAATTGTCTACTATCTCGACCGTGGCACACCCGAACCTGTACGATCAGCACTGCTAGAAGGTGCACGCTGGTGGAATCAGGCATTTGAAGCTGCCGGTTATCATGATGCTTTTCGCGTCGAATTACTGCCCGAAGGTGCTGATAACTTCGATATCCGCTATAACGTAATTAACTGGGTACATCGATCGACACGTGGCTGGAGTAGTGGCGGTTCCATCACGGACCCACGCACAGGTGAGATCATCAAGGGCGTCGTTACCTTGGGCTCCCTCCGCGTGAGACAGGATTTCCTAATTGCCGAAGGACTGCTGTCTCCCTACATTAGCGGTGATGAGATGCCGTCGGAGCTTTCTGAGTTGGCGTTGGCACGTATCCGGCAACTTTCAGCCCACGAAGTAGGTCACACACTCGGACTTGGGCATAACTTCTACGCCAGTCGGGCAGGACGAATCTCGGTGCTTGATTACCCACACCCACTAATCACGTTGAATGATGACGGCGCCATCGATCTATCTGACGCCTACGACGTCGGGATTGGGGAATGGGACAAAGTCGCAATTGACTACGGTTACCAAGATTTCTCACAGAGCACCGACGAAGGGACGGCACTGAAACAGATTCTGGATCGCGCCTGGGAGCGTGACCTCATCTATTTAAGCAATCAAGATCTGGACGCTAATCCGAGAGTTCATCAATGGGCGAACGGCGTGGATCCGGCTATTGAGCTAGAACGCATGCTTGATGTGCGCCGTGCCGCACTGGACAACTTTGGCGAAGCAGCGATCAGGCGAGATATGCCTCTTGCAACCATGGAGGAAGTGTTCGTGCCGCTCTATCTCCATCACCGCTTTCAGATCGATGCGGCTGCATCAGCGCTTGGTGGAATGCACTACATATATGCAATGCGCGGCGATGGCCGAAAGCCAGTCGAGGCTGTATCCGCCGATGAGCAATACGCAGCACTTGATGCACTTATGAAGACGATCAACCCGACTGAGTTGGCGATTCCAGAAAATATCATTGATAAGCTACCTCCGCGCCCAGCGGGCTTCGGACGCCACCGAGAACTGTTCCCTCGCTACACGGGCTTGATGTTTGATCCAATATCGCCAGCCGTCGTAGCCGCCGATCATACTGTGGCAATGCTTCTACGAACTGACCGTGCGGCGAGACTGATCGCACAACATGCAATCGATCAATCTATGCCTGGGCTGAACAACGTGCTAAACGCACTGATCGCTGCGAGTTTTGATGTCACTCCAACAAACAGTTATGAAGCAGAAATCGGCCGCGCGGTCGAACGTGTGGTTGTTGATCGCATCACTCGTTTAGCAGGATTAGCAGCCATGCCACAGGTACGTGCGGTGGCATCACTTCATCTTGAGCAGTTGATAGAGCGTCTTGGTCGTGAGGCTGTGAGTAACAGTTATGAAAATGAAGCCCATAACTCGCTTCTCGCGAGAGACATCACCAGATTTTTGGAGAGGCCTGGTGAAACATTCAACCAGATGGACACGCCTCCTGAACCCCCCGGCGCACCGATCGGCGACATGGGTCTGGATTACTTAATGCCTAACCCAAGTTGCTCGGTCTGGTGGTGGGAAGTTGATGATTACCAAGATTCCACTTTCGACAAGTCACGCTAAGACAAAGTTGTATTTAAGTCTTCAGTGCCGCAGTGACGAACTCTTTGAGCTCGTCGATGGTATGACAGATGCGTACCGTGGATGGAAGATTGGGAACATCTTCAACACTCGCAACGAACGCTGCAATTGGCTTATTGTACCTGACGGCCAAATGAGCTTCACTGGAAGTGCCTGCACGACCGGGTAAGACGATGACAATGTCAGCCGTGAGGACATTGATGTGATTTCTCGATAACACATCTGTGCCTCGTTCACCCGAATATGGAAGATGTGTAGCAATCGGAATCTCTACCCACTGATTCGGATACCCAGATGGGGCCTTACCAGTCCCCCTCTTACTCGGCAAGATCCCAATGACTAGACCGTGCCGGCCTGGTGTGCCTGCAAACGCGCGGCTTACTGCTGTCATTACGCCACCGCCACCGCCTGTCAGGAGATGCACTTGTTGAGTCGCCAACCAACAACCGACAGGTTCGGTAAACTTGAGATGTTCGTCCACTCCAGACCCAATGACAGCGACGATAGGAAGGTGAGTCATGACTCAAACCATGAATCGAGTTGGGTCAAGCGCACGTATATCGAGGCTCGGCGTGGCTCCAATGACAAGCTCAGCAATCAGTTTCCCCGTAACTGGGCCGTGTGTGAGCCCTGACATCGCGTGGCCTGTTGCAACAAACACACGACCCCGGGCAGGAATTAGTCCAAGAATTGGCAGACCATCAGATGAAACCGGTCGCAATCCACACCACTCTGATCGCATCTGATCGGTACCTATTTCTTGAAGATATTCGCTGGCAGAATCGGTTAACTGTTCAAGACGCGTTCGCCGCATGGTGTGATTCAGGCCGGAAAACTCCATGGTGCCAGCCAAGCGTAAGACACCACCCATCGGCGTGCAGAAAACCGATGCCTCACCGAGCACGCAAGGAGCTTCAAGCATCGGCGCGCTACCTTCACTGATTTCCAAATCTCGGTGATAGCCTTTCCCGGGTTGGATTGGTAGCCGGCAGCCAAGCTGACGCGAGAGTTCTAAACTGTAAGCACCCGTCGCAAGCACTACCGCATCGGCTTCAATAAGATCCCCTGCAGTGGTACGAACGCCTGTCACATCGTTGGCGCGATTCTCTATAGCCGTTGCTGCTTGGCCGAGACTGAACGTGCCGCCGTACCGTTTGACACACGATGCCATCGCAAGAACGAAACGGTGTGGATTGCACATCGCAGCCTGAGGATAATAGGCGCCTCCAAGTGTTCCGTCTTGAAGTGACCTGAAACGATTACACAAGTCGTTTTCCCACAGTGCCTCCGCCTGATAACCCTGGGTACTCATCAACGACACGTCATTGTGTGCATGTTCGACACCAGCTTCTGTTCGACAAATTTCATAGTAACCGTTCCTTTGATAACCAAAGTCAAGCTCTTCCTCTTGTACTAGGGTCTCAAAAAGTGGAAGAGTCGCGTGGCCGAATGGACCAATAATGCGCATACCTTCTCTAAGGCGGGCCATCGTGCAATTAGTGCTAAAACGCAGCAGCCACAATGCCAATTTGGGATCGAAGCGCGGTTTAATGTACAGCGGTGTCCTCGAGTCGAACATCCTCTTAAGGGCCTGTTTCACTCGGTCAGGTTTATTCATCGGAGGATGGCCAGGAGCAATGACACCAGCGCTCCCATACGACGCACCTTCCCCGATTTTCCCGCGCTCAATGACAACCACTTCGATGCCCTGCTTCACCAAGTGATAAGCACAGCAGACGCCGATCACTCCTCCACCGACAATCACTACGCGAGAATTTGGCATTAAACGATTGTACTTTCCATCATTCTAGATGCTTACCTATAGTGCCCCACGGATGATCCAGGTTCCCCACACAACCATTCCAACACCGATGGCCTTTCCCACCCATTGACCACGAAGTATCGTGTGATCGATGGACACAAACAATGTTAGCAGCGCCATCCACATGAGGTTCATCACACCAACGACAAATGATAAAGCCATTAACGCCCAACAACAGCCGACACAAAATAACCCATGAATAAAGCCGATGCGCAGTAAACTCCAGCGACCCGCGTGCCACGAAGTCAGAAGAAAACTAACTGGAGATCGACAATGGTCAAGACACCTCTGCTTAAAGGATGTCCACTGAAACAAACCCGCCAAGACCAGTAAACCTCCCGCCAATGTTGGTGTGACCAGAACTCCGTTGGACGAGACCAATGCCCAATCATGCAACAGCCACTGCACTCGGGCGGCGCCAACACTATAGAGGGTCCAGATCAAAAAATAGCCTAGCAAGAATTCTCCCGTGGCTATACCAACGGGACGACTTGCGCCGGCCATGCTAGGTAGGTGGGACAGCGCTTTGACCCATGGAAGCACACTCGGCAACATCATGGCAGTCATCATGGCAGTCCACATTGCTGCCAGTGCCACAAACTGTTGCAGTCCCCATTGGTAGGCATCGACTTCCATCACGTAATGCATTACTAGCCTCGGCAATCAGCCTTAAATCCCAAGCCGGTTTCATCCTGTCCAAGAAAATTTCGAATAGAGGCCATGGGTTTTCTGCAACACAAAATTGAAATCAGAGTCAGCGCAACGTGTCTTACCGCGTGCTAACACATGCTCCGGCCCATGAATTACATTATGTAAGTTCGATAGCACAGCGTGTTTGTCACCGTCACTACCCCGAATAGCACTCACAGTAGTTTCAAACACATCTGGAATTAGTAATCGTTTTGTTTTACCAGTATCTTCAAATTCCATTGGGACAATCCTGGTTGTTAATTGGTTGGACACGAACTTCGCTAGGATTTCCCATGGACCACCTGCTTTCCCAGAAAAGATCATTTCTAGAGCATCACGTTGCGGCTCAGTAGCACGTTCGTCAATGAAAAATACTTGCGTCCAGTTTCCAGAATACATCTGAACAGGACTATCGAACACAACCACTATATTGAGACTGTCTAGTATGACGTCCGCAACACGGCCTTCGTCAATGTGGAACGCCCAATGGCCCTGACATCGATCGTGATTACAGAAATTCTTGAATGAAATGTGTGCTGGACAAATTAATTGACAACTACAATTCTCAAATAATAATCCTTTGATGTGCCATTTCATGTTGGACCTCATTTACTCCTCATTAATTCTCTTAAAACAACTTTACCAGCAGTTAAACTTGGTCATACAGCCATTCAGATTGGATATCTCCGATGAAACTAATCGGCCGATAGATGCATAGCTAAAATTTGCTACGGCACCTAAACACTAGAAACGTAAGGCTATGGCTTGAACGTCACACATCCAACCATGCATAACTACGGCGCCAGGAGAGGCACATCTAGCCTTGACGCAATGGGACGTGTCGCTTCTATTAAATGATTCGACCCAGCAGTTGTATAAAATCCTCGAACAAACCGCTGCTCAGTGGAGCGTGTTGCGACCGTAGAGACAAAATACCAATCTGCCTGCGCTCGCTCAGGAGTAATATCCAAGATGAAATAACCACGGTGCACCTGATCCACAAATTTAAGGTGGGGACTCGCAGCCATTCTTGCTTGATGGGCCGCATCAGCCTCCTGAGGTCTAGTGGTAAATTGGCTAGGCGAGGATACCGCAGGCGTGACGAACTCGACCGCTAGAGAACCAAGTCCGGTCGTCGGGTCGTACGAGCCCCATGGGTCACGCGGAACGTCGAGCGCCCACGAACTGTGGATATCACCAGTAAGTACGACAAGATTCTCAAGCGTATACTTCTCAATGAAGTCAAAGATTCGATTCCGATTTCCTTGATATCCGTCCCATACATCAGAATTTAGGATCTCGTCACTCGGCGCCTGTGGTCCAAAGAAAACTTGTTGGCCCAGTACGCGCCATTGCGTGCCGTTTTTAATCGATTCTTCGAGTTCCCCGAACAACCAGGCTTCCTGTGTGTCACCAAGTAATGAGCGATTGGAGTCCTGCACTGCCTGGTTGTTGTCTCGGTCTACCTGCTCGTCACGTCCAGTGAGTCTTGTATCAAGCATTATCAGGTCGACAAGATTCCCGTAACGAAAACTACGATAAATCTGGAGTTGTCGCGCAGACCGATTTTCACGAATTGGCATCCATTCATAGTACGCCTTCACCGACGCTACTCTGCGTTTGAACCAGTCGCCCTCTCCTTGATCGGGATCATGGTTCTCTGCGCCGTCCATCCAAGAATTATTGGCGCTTTCGTGATCGTCCCAAACAGCAATTAACGGATGCTGGCGAAGCATGGCCTGCGAGTCGAAATCAGCTTTGTACTGAGCGTGACGAATCCGGTAATCCTTTAGGGTCACCATTTCCTTATCAGGCTTAGGCACACGATTAAGTGCTGTGCCGTCTCCATATCGACCATTCTTGTACTCATAAAGGTAATCACCTAAATGTAGCACCGCGTCGAGGTCAGGACGTTGGGCCAAGCATCGGTACACGTTGAAATACCCGTACGGCAGGTTTGAACACGACACAACCGCCAAGCGGACACTATCGATGTCACCCACCGGAAGGGTTTTGGTCCGACCAATCGGCGACGGAACATCGAGACCTGAAAACTGGTAGTAATAGGTCGTTCCCGGACGCAAGCTAGACGCCTCAACCTTCACCGTAAAGTCGCGGGTAGAATTCGTGACAACTGACCCCCGCCCAATAACCGTCTGCATCTCTGGGTCGTTCGCAATCCACCAGTGCACCTCAACATCACCACGACCTCCTGAGACACGTGTCCACAATATGACCCGGTCTTCCAACGGATCGCCACTCGCTACACCATGCGCAAAAACGTCATGCGACGATTGCAGAGCTTCTACTACACGACCTGGAGGCGTTAACGCTAGCGACCCGCCCGCAACTGTTCCAAGAAAACGTCTTCGTGACACTGCCATTTCAACCTCCGACGACTATCAACCTGCATCATTCATTGAGGAAGCGACCCAGCGGCACCATCCGAGGGATTTGGCTTTCGTCACCGGTCAGTTCCCAGTGAACGAGTGAAACCGGAATGACACCGGCAGAAGCTAACTCGTCCATGAAACCCTTGATGGTAAACCCGTCGCCTAACTCAAGACCTCGTTCAGCCATAAGCTTTTCAATCTCGATTTTCCCTATGATGTAACTGGTTCCGTATCCTGGCTGTTGGAGATAGAGGTGCTGTTCCGTGAGGACGGTATTACTATCAGCCGGCATCCATCCACGCGGTGTCCACCTAGCCGCAAATTCCGAGGCTTGCTCGATCGTGTAGTCTTCGCCATGCATCATCAGACCACCGAGCGCCCGCGCTGCGCGCTGCGCGAGCATGATTTGAATGATTTCCATCCCACGAGGTCGGCCCTCGAATAGCCCAGCATGCATCATCCACTCTTCCATACCGGTTGCGATCCCCTCTGATCGTTGACTCCACACATTAAACAGCGCCGGTCCGCGGCGGATCGGACTTGAGTGCGGCTCGTGCGCCATCCGAGCTATCTCAGTCCAGTGAAAACTGTGGGTCCGCATGGCCACCGGATCCCGATAGGACACTTCAGCAAAAAATCCACGTGGGCCATCAGCCGGAACTGGAGAGAAACTCCCTATCTTGGCGCGGAGGGCTGGAGCCATGTAGTCACGCACAGAGATAATCTCTTCATTGTCAAGAAATGACACTAACTCATCAACTGAAGCATTGAACCTCTTGTCGTATTCCTCACCAGAAGCCACAACAGGCAGTGGTGGCAGGTCACGGTTTCGGTGCTCTATCAAGCGTAGCGTCGCGTGCGACCGCGCCAGCTCGTGCCGCATGATCGCCACTTCCTCGTCCCAGGTATAGTTCAGAAGCTGGACATTCTGGAGATACCAGTTGAGATTCTCTTTTCCAATACCAGACGGTCCATTCTTGGCAGGTAACTCTCCCTCAAGCCAATCCGTAAACTGAACGGTAGCGTCATGCGCGTGTCCAATACTCTCATCTAGCGCGGCGCTGGTACCGGAAACACGCTCAGCAAGCGCTTCAAGAGTCGAGGCCTGTACCCGCATGTCCCTAATGCCACCAATCCACAGATCTCGCGCATTCTCGACCAAATTCGATTGAGCCTGCATAAGCAGCGGTGGAACTGTCTGGAGCTGAGTTGCGAGGCGTTCCGCCGCACTGGTAGTCAACGGGTAGTCGTAGGTCCAGAGATCAATCCAACCATCGGCACCGGGACCTTCGCGTGCGGGCGTGTCACTTTGTGCCGCGAAGACTGTCACGTAGAACGCTGGATTGCTGGCCCAAGGTCGACGAATGCGATGGTCAAAGTCGAGCCCATTCATTTCGGCTCGCACTAAGATGTGATCGACTTGTTGCGCGACTGGCCAACCACTTGAATCAATGGCCTCGAGACGCTCCTGATACCTAGCAAGTTCCTCGAACTGGGCGGTCATGGCATCAACGGAGTAGTCGGGAACCACAGGAACTGCAAAGGCTCGCCAATCCTCAAAGAGTGTCAGGAGGTCCTCGTAACTAGTACTGCCAGGTGCCTCCGTTGGAGACGCCGGCGCCTCCGGACGAGGGCCTTCGGTGGAACAACTCGCGGTTAAAAGGAGTGCCGCAGTAACACCAGCAAGAGACTGAAACGAGAACCATCGTCGCAACATTATGACCTCCAGGACAACGCGAGATATGTCGGCGATCGCAATCCGCACTCATCGCTACAGACATGTCAATGTTCTTGACCACCATGACGTGCGATCATGTAGACGAACGTAGCAAGAATGAGAACAACCAGCACCGAACCTATATTCATGATACCGGTCTCTGCGTACCGCACAATGAGGTACCCAAGGGCTCCCGGTAATAACGCGTAGTAGAAAAATGGCACGGCCGTCAGGCGTATTACTGCCCCTTCACGACCTAACAACCCTACTACAGCCGACGCGGCCACCACGTTGTGCACACAAATCATATTTCCTGCAGCACCACCAACGGCCTGTAACGCCACCATCCAAGTTGGATCCACAGCGATCCGTTGACCCATGTCAAACTGGAACGTCGAAAACATCATATTGCTGACCGTGTTGCTCCCAGCAACAGCAGCGCCAATACCACCAATAAACGGAGCAAAAATCGGCCACGCCGACCCTGCTAGTGCAAAAACGCCACCCGCTAGTGCGATTGGCATTTCTTCATAACCAGCGGCACCACCACCACTATTAAGAAATACTTGGACCATGGGCACCGTAAAAACCAACGCAACCGAAGCAGCCATAGTCACTTTAAGTGATGCTCTCCATGAAGTTTTGTATGACTCAATTGGAATACGGTGGAGTCCCCAAGTAATGAGAGAAACCACGACGAAGATGGTGCCTGGTAAAAACAGCGGCTGGACATTCGCTGTGATATTCGTGCCGAATATATTGGGCCATGTAATGGTCCATTCTTGGAGCCAACTGCCGACTGGAAGAAACCGTAAGCGCGAGATGAGTAAAAACGCAGCAACCAGCACGTACGGCATCCAGGCTTTCATTAAACTCATTGACCCACTGTGATGTGAAATGTCCTTCGGCTGGATCGAACCAGTCCATTCAGCAGGCCAAGCCTCTTTCGATTCAAAATCCCAGGCCTGGTCAGGTTTCGGAACAAGAATACCGTTTCTTGCAAAAGTGACAACGATCACCAAACCCGTGAGGCTGCCAAGCAACGTTGGAAATTCTGGTCCCAAGAAATAGGCCGCTGCCAGATACGGAATTGTCATCGCCAAGGAGGCGAATAGGGCAAATTTCCAGACTTGAAGACCTTCTTTCACTGACCGGTTCTTCCCGAAAAATCGTGTCATTGCCGCGACAAGAATAAGTGGCACGAACGTCCCTGCTGCTGCGTGCAAGATTGCAACTTTCACACCAATAAATGCCAGAAACGCATTCCAGTCCATATATCCAAGTTGAGCCGCATACTCCACAATCGCTGGAGACCCGGACAGACCGTTGTTGACTCCCACAAGGATCGGAGTGCCCGCCGCTCCGAAACTGACCGGCGTACTTTGAATAATCATGCCGGCCATTACCGCTGCCATGCCAGGAAAACCAAGGCCAACCAATAATGGAACTGCCACCGCAGCGGGCGTGCCGAAACCCGCTGTCCCTTCAATGAACGCACCGAAGAGCCATGCGATGATAATCACCTGCACTCGACGATCGGGAGTGATATCCGTGAACCCTTTACGAATAACCTTGAGAGCTCCACTCTCCTGCAGTGTGTTCAATAATAAAATCGCACCAAAGATTATGTACAGCAGCGTGAGTGCCACAATTAAGCCATTGATCGAGGCAGCGATAACTTGCACTGCCGGCACCTGCCACACTCCCAAGGCGAGAAGGATCGCGACGCCGAATGACAAAGGCATGGCACGACTTGCCGGCCATCGAAGCAAGACGAGAAACACGGCTACCGCAATAATAGGCAGCAGTGACATTATTGATAGGGCCCCAACACTCATCGTGTCCCCTCCGTTCTAGAAATACAATTTGCCAGAAACGCTAGTCCGCCGCTACAGCGTGACCTGCACGCTTTTCTAACGCCTTAACCATCGCCGAGTGATCCAGCTCCGCCCACCCGTTTGCTGCACAATCGTTGAATAGTTCTTGTGCCGTGACTGTATTGGGCAGGCTCAAGCCAAGTGCGCTGGCACCATTCAAAGCGATATTAAGGTCTTTTTGATGTAACTCGATGCGAAAACCTGGATCGAATGTCCGCTTGATCATCCGATCCCCATGGATCTCTAAAATCTTGGAATTTGCAAATCCACCCATTAACGCGTCCCGCACTCGGCTTGGATCAACACCGGCCTTCGATGCGAAAACCAGAGCCTCACCCACTGCCTCGATAGTCAGTGCCACGATAATCTGATTAGCGACCTTCGCCGTCTGGCCAGCGCCATTCTCACCGACCAAAGTAATGTTTTTTCCCATCAGGTCAAAGAGTGGCTTAACTGTGTCAAAGGTTTCTTGTGACCCTCCCACCATAATCGTGAGCGTCCCAGCTTTTGCACCTACCTGTCCACCGGAAACGGGGGCATCTAAGTACTCGCAACCCATTTGATTGATACGTGCAGCAAAGGTTTTTGTCTCAATCGGAGAGATCGAACTCATATCTACAACAATCTTTCCAGGACTCAACCCGGCAGCAACACCTTGCTCTCCGAACAACACCTGATCCACATCGGGTGTATCAGGCACTATCGTGATAACGATATCCGAGGACCGTGTTACTTCGGTCGCGCTGGCGTGCTCAACCGCTCCTGCATCAAGATTCGCCTGAGGCAACGGGGAGCGATGTTTGACGGTATGCAATGAATGACCTCCGGCCTGCAGGTGTCCGGCCATGGGACCGCCCATGATGCCCAGTCCTATAAAACCAATCTGCATTGCTTGATACCTTTCTCGTAGTGTCAGTTATGTCAAAGTGTTCAGCCAGCCTAGCCCAGCTCTAGTGTCTCCAGCAGGCTTGTACTCGCATCCAATCCAACCGGGATATTTCAATTTGTCGATATGTTGAAACAGGAATGGGTAGTGTATTTCACCAGTGCCAGGCTCATGACGTCCCGGGTTATCAGCCAACTGTATATGATCGATAATGTCGATGTGTTCTTCTATGGTTCGCGCTAAATTACCCTCCATGATCTGCATGTGATAAATATCGTATTGAAGTTTGACGTTGTCTGCTCCAACGTCTTTTAGAATCTCAAGTGCTTGCTGCGTATTCCTCAAGAAAAAATCGGGTATGTCCTGAGTGTTAATCGGTTCAATGAGTAGAGTAATGCCTTCCTTCGCACAAGAAGTCGCCGCAAATCCGATATTCTCGACAAACACCTGTCGAAGCTGCCCTTGATCTGTCCCTTTGGGCGCGATACCAGCAAGGCTATTGAGTCGCCGACAGCCAAGGGTCTTCGCGTACTCGATCGCCTGTCCCACACCATCTTGAAACTCTTGTATCCGATCCGCTAGACACGCGATACCTCGATCTCCAGCTTGCCAATCTCCAGCAGGAAAATTATGTAAGACGAGTTCTAAACCGTTGTCATCAAGAAGCGACTTGAGGCGTTCGGCTGCATACGGATAAGGAAAGAGAAATTCAACCGCCTTGAATCCTGCGTCCGCAGCTAGAGAAAATCTCTCAGTGAAATCAACTTCGGTGAACATCATGGTTAGATTGGCAGCAAACTTTGGCATACAACCGTCTCCTGCAGAACTTCCTGGTTTACATGAACAGCACGATCCGACAACAACAAGTCGCGCAAAAGGTTTGACAATATCAGATGTCGCAGCGAAGACGACAAGATTATTGTTGAGTGGACATTCAGGAAAAATGAAGCTCAGATGACCTTTTTTTGTGGGATTTCACCGGCTACGCTCCTGGATGCGTTCTCGCTGCTGCTCAGCAATATCAACAAGTCGCCGCAATTCGGCAAGAGGATTAGATGCGTCATCCACTTGCAGTCGAATGACAACATCGTTATTCAACCAAACACCACCATTTTTCTTCACAATAATCATCGCAGCTGATTGCATGCCACGCGTATCGCCACCAGCTGCCTGTCCGGCATCCAGTGCGGCCATGAGGCGCAAAGACAAATGGCCATCCGTACGCTCGAACGCCTCAACCATATTCGAGAGGACTTCTTTACCCGCAAGAATATTGCCTTGCGCCGTACAATACGTGCCACTCTGATGTCCGGCCCAAGCACTTGCTTTAGGACCGGTGAAAGCTTCGTAGACACCAGTAGCGTTCATCACCGCAAACTGACGCCCCTGTTTCGTCCAGCGCATCGGCCGAGGATCGGTATCATCTTCCCAAAGCGTCTTGACGACCGCCGAAGGTGTGAAACCATTCTTAAGTAGTGCAAGCCCCTGTGGACCGTAGCTAACATCCACAACCGCCTGCGTCGCGATGACGCCAACATCTGCTTCTGCCCACAGCACACCGTTGCCTACCGAAAAAACACGGGACTGAACAGCACCGCCCACTTCCCCTGTTACTGGATCGAAACCAAGTATCGAAAACGTCGCAACTGGCTCAGCCGGCGGCTCGTCAGCCCAGACAAAAACTGTTGTTGTCACCACCAAAAATGAGGCGGCGACCACTCTGCTTATAGCATTTCCTTGGGTCTGCATATCTACTCCTCAACAAGCTTCAATAAACGACTGTCGGGCAGTGTATGATCAGTTCTCTACCACGCAAAACCGTAATGCATGTCGACATGAGGGGGTACACATGAAAGCTGTTTCTCAGTCTAAAGTTTTGGCATTCGCATTGGGTGCCGTAGCATCCTTCCTACTCATCGGTGTAGTCAACACTCAATCTGGACGCAATGTTATTGATCCAGGCGGTACCGGCACAGACAATCCGGATCGGGCATATAGTCGAGGTGTGCGAATCGGCGATACCTTGTACGTCGCCGGTAATACTAGCCAGCCTCAGAATACTGGCGACATCGGTGCAGACATTGAAGCAGAAATCCACAATCTCTTAGACACGTTTCAGAGCAATGTCGAAGCTGGTGGTCTAACGATGGACGATTTAGTTTGGGTGCAAGTCTTCTGCACCGATCTCGCACTTTACGATACCTTTAACACAATCTATATGACGTACTTCGAAGGACCGTTACCATCACGGGCTTTCATTGGTTCGAGTGTGCTATTGGGAAACTCGCATTTTGAGATTATGGGAACGGCGGTACAGCAGTAAGGCAACCCAAGTTAAGCGCTATCGGAATATCAAAAAGAATTAATACATGGGTGGAGGAATCATCTCTCCGTCTTTATTAAACCGTTCATTTATCGATCTTATTAATCCTCTTCTCGTGGCGACCTCCGTCGAACGGCGTCGTCAACCACGTGTTGACAATTTGGCGGACGTCGTCCTCGCTCACTAGGCGTGCACCGAGCGAGATCATGTTCGCATTGTTATGGGAACGAGCGAGTTGTGCTGCTTCTGTATTCCAGCAGAGCGCACACCGAACCCCCTTCACTCGATTCGCCACAATGGCTTCTCCGTTACCGGAACCTCCCATCACAATACCTCGTTCACATTCCCCTCTCGCTACAGCCTCGGCCGCGGGCCTGATGTAATCAGGATAGTCGACAGATTTCTCGGAATCGGTGCCGAAGTCCACGACTTCATGCCCGAGGTCGAGCAGATAACGGACGAGCATTGCCTTATAGTGAAATCCTGCGTGGTCAGATCCAAGCGCAATTTTCATCGTTACATGCCGCCTACGTTAAGGTTTCGGTTTCGTTTTCTAAATACCAGTACTCAATCTCTTCTTCCATCACTACCAAGGCATGACACTAAATAGTACTAAGGCGTATGTGGATGCGCCTTGTAATGTTGCCGAAGAAGATCCTTGCCATAATCGTTTCCATTGGGGGTACGGACCACAGCATGCACGTGCTCTCTGATCGGTAAATCACTTGAAAATAAATGGCGAAGACCCGCCGGTTGCTGGTGGTCAAACTCAATTAGAATCACTGGACTATGAATTCGATAGTAGAAAACGGCTTCGTCGTCAGTGCCCCCAATCCAAGCGAAAAAGGTATCGTTCAGATGTGCCGTGACTTCTTCCATCCGAACACGGGCATGGCCGTCACGCAAGTTACCAATATAAAGCTCGATTAGCTCAAGCAGCTGATCCTTTTGTGTGTCTGACCAAGAGGCCACCGAAACACCGGCATAGTCCAGCACGATATTATCTTTGAATGCCTCTCCTAAGTTGTCGTTCCCAGTCTTCGACACCTGAAGGACAGCCTGTTCCTGTTGCCCCTCGGAAAGCGCACGAAGCATCGCCAACCCTCGGTTCTGCTCTACCTGCATGATCGAGGTGCCCATATATTTTCCAGTTTCCGCATTCACTGGTTCCGAACCGACGAAGAACGGTGTCATCACAACCTGATCACCTAAGACGAAATAATTGATGATGGCGTGATGGCCGTCAAGCTGCCAACCCCAAGGTTCGGTTGATGAGGGCTCGCCCATAATGGTGATCCAATATAGCCACTCGCCATACTCCACGAAGTTGTCACCATTAAGTTCACCGAGCGTGTGGTTGAGCTTCATAATGTCACGGGTCAGCTTAAGACCACGCGCGCTTAACGACTCACGTAATAATCCGAACGCTGCGTTTCGTTGGACTTCCTGCATTTCATCAAATCCCATACCCTGCCGGATGTAGAAATGCTGATTCATCCACTTGCGCCACTCGGGATCATCCACGGGAAAAACCGTTTTAGCGACTTGCTCAGAGGTGAGTGATCCCAAGAAATCCTTAGCGGCACGCTGTATTGGTTCAGTCGAAACACCTGTTGAATGAATCCCGAACAGACCTTCTGCGGGCGCACCATGCGTCGTGACACCGGTATATTTCTCGGCCAGCCCCTCGGCTTCGTATTCATCCGACATTCGCCGAAAGCGTTCCTGCAGGTCCACACGAGATTGCTGCACTGCCTTCCCAACCAAGACAAATCCGATCAAGATTGTGACAATCAGTAAACCAAGACGTTTAGGCATGACTTCCTGCTTCCCAAGTCGCTACGGGTTCACCCAGTATCTCCGTGCGAGGGTGAATCCCCAACCCAGGCTCCGTACTCGCGGCCATCCGCCCCTCATGACGCTGGGGGGCACCATCAGCCGTACGTACTGTCACATAACTGTTAAAGTCTGTCGCAGTGAACAAAAATTCCGATGGTGTGCTGTGTGCTAGGTGTGCGATTGCGGCCGTCGTGATGTCGCTACCCCAGCTATCCTCAATGGTCATAGCCAACCCAAGCGAGACGCATAAATCTCTCACCAGCCGGGTTTTAGTTAAGCCACCAAACTTGCTGATTTTGAGGTTGACCGCATCCATTGCTAAATCGCTGTGTCCACGCACGAGCATCTGAACGCTATCCATGCACTCATCAAGAATGAAGGGATGATCAATATTCCTCCGAACCGACAAACACTCTTCGTAGGTGGCACAAGGTTGTTCAATAAACACGTCAACATCCTGCACCGCTCGCGCGACTCGAATTGCATCTTTCCTCAGCCAGCCGGTATTGGCGTCAGCGATCAACACATCGCCGCGCTCCAGTCGACTCGAGACTTTGCGAATCCGTTCAATGTCAGTTTCGGCGTCGCTGCCGACCTTCAATTGAAATTTCCGGTAACCTTCTGCACGGTACTGACTCACGCTGTCGGCCATCGCATCCGGAGTGTCCCGCGAAATGGCTCGATAGAGGTTGAAGTCCTCTCCAAAGCAACCGCCAAGCAGTGAGCAGACTGATTGTCCTGCAGCCTGGCCAAGAATGTCCCAGCAAGCAATATCGATCGCCGATTTAACGTACGGATGCCCCTTAAGGAGGGTGTCCATTTTCCAATTCAACTTGCTGAGCTGCGTCGGATCCTGGCCGATTAAATCTTGAGCAATCTCGGCAATCCCAGCACGTACACCATTGGCATACGCTGGAAGATAGACAGAGCCTATCGTGCAACCTTCTCCGTATCCTGCCAAGCCTGTGTCCGTCTCAATCCGGACAATCGTACTATCAAATACTTGGACCGACTTGCCACCCGACCAGTTGTAGCTGCCCTCGTGAAGGGGTAAATCGACCTGAAACAACGATATTTTTCGAATCTGCATTAAAGCCTTCCTTTATGGGCTCCTTCACCGCCAAGGGTTTATAACGTGCACGTCCAAGAAGCACAGCTTAACGTACCGGGAATTATAATCGAGTAGGCTTAAGGAAATATTTAGACTCATGGCACCCATGAACACAGCATGGTCATCACTGCGAGTAAACGCGGATCGGTTTCATCGGCACTTTCTCGAACTGTCGACAATCGGAGTTGTTAATAAAACCGGCGTACATCGACTAGCCTTGAGCACTGACCACCTACGTGCTCGGCAATGGTTTCTTGATAAAGCACAAGCGAGCGGTCTAGAAACCCGCGTCGACGGTGCGGGCAATCACTCCGCCGTGCTGGTCTGTGGTGAAGAGAAGGCTCCGACACTCCTGCTTGGCTCCCATCTTGATACGGTGCCACATGGAGGCCGTTTTGATGGAGCGCTTGGCGTGCTGGCTGCTCTGGAAGTTCTCCACGTTATTAAGGAGAACAATCTTCAACTATCGACCCATTTAGAAGCGATAGACTTTACAGACGAAGAAGGGACTTATCTCGGTTGTTTAGGCAGTCAAGCACTCAGCGGTACACTCAGCACAACGCAATTAAGCCACTCCATCGGTGCGCTAGCGGATTTTACAGCTGGACTATTGCGAGCGGGCATGACATCTGAATCCATTCTTGCCGCGCGACGTGATCCAAAAACCCTTGCTGGCTACCTAGAATTACACATCGAACAAGGACCACGGTTACAGAGCACAGATTGCCAGATTGGCATCGTCACCGGCATCGTAGGAATTGAACGGTACAGGATCACTTTCGTGGGTCGCGCGGATCACGCTGGTACAGTGTCAATGCAGGACAGACAGGATGCGGCTCAGGGAGCAGCCGCCTTCATCCTTGCCGGAAGACGTATCGTGATGCGTGATTTCCCAGATTGCGTGGTCAACACTGGAATACTGGCGCTAGAACCCGGTGCAATGAACGTTGTTACCGAGCGCGCACGCATAGGACTGGAATTTCGCTGTGCGCAAGCGCATGACAAGGCGACGCTGGAAACGACACTACTCACACAGGCCGAGGGGATTGCTCAGGAATGCGAACTCAAGCTTGAGATAGAAAAAGTAGACAGCATTGAAGCTGTGCAAATGAGCGAGACCGTGCAACACGCCCTCACAAGCTCGACTGAGCGACTGGGGCTGCGGTATCACTCAATGCCATCCGGCGCAGGACACGACGCACAGGTCATGTCGCGGGTCTGTCAGGCCGGGATGATCTTTATTCCCTCGATTGGTGGCGTAAGTCACTCTCCAAAAGAATCAACAGGCTGGAATGACTGCGTAAATGGCGCAAACGTCCTCCTACAAACCGTGCTTAATGGATTCTAAAAACTCCCCGAAAGCTGGTCCAGCTTTAAGAAAAGTACAGTCGCAGCAGATGCATGCTCTATGTACCGTCAGTCACCAAATTTCACGCCTTGAGCCAAGGGTAATTCTGAACCCCAGTTGATTGTATTCGTCTGGCGTCGCATGTAAGCACGCCACGCATCCGACCCTGCTTCACGACCACCACCCGTTTCCTTTTCTCCACCAAACGCGCCGCCGATTTCGGCACCACTGGTGCCAATGTTCACATTAGCGATACCACAATCACTACCGCGGTTTGAGAGGAAGTGCTCGGCTTCCCGCAAATGATCAGTGAAAATTGCCGACGATAATCCTTGGGGAACGGCATTATGGATCGCTATCGCTTCTTCCACCTCTTCGACAACGTAACCAGACGCTCGCTCGGCTTGACCGTACTCGAGAATGTACACAATCGGCGCAAAGGTTTCATTCTGCACAATCTGATATTCATTTTTCGCGGTTGCTATGCACGGTGTCACATAATGTCCACCTGGATAATCTGGACCGTCGAGAGGCTCACCGCCACGCACAATCTCACCACCTTCTTCTTTCACTTGTTCAACAGCACGCTGCAACGCTTCCACGCTCTGACGGCTGCCAAGAGGGCCCATTAAGGTGTCAGCCTTACGGGGATCGCCGATGCGCACACTGCTATACGCACGGTCGAGACGTTCGATGAGTTCATCTTTCACCGAACGATGACAGATCACTCGCCGCGTACTCGTGCATCGCTGCCCGGCGGTACCAACTGCACCAAACAAGATGCCTGGCAAAGCAATGTCTAGGTTGGCATTAGGGGTAACAATGATGGCATTGTTGCCTCCAAGCTCCAGGAGCGTCCTTCCCATACGACTGCCGACGACCGTAGCGACCCGATGCCCTACCTTGCAACTGCCAGTTGCTGACACTAAGCCAATTCGGCGATCCTGCAGCAGTCGTTCTCCTATACTTGAATTGTCACCAATCGCTAAAGAAAAGATCGCGGGATCCACATCATTGGCACGACACACCGACTCGGCTATACGGGTCACGGCGATCGCCGTCAGTGGTGTCTTAGGCGACGGTTTCCAAATCGTACTGTTTCCACATACAGCGGCGAGAGAAGCATTCCAACTCCACACCGCAACTGGAAAATTAAAGGCGCTTATGACGCCAACGAGGCCAAGTGGATGCCATTGCTCGTACATGCGATGATCTTCTCGCTCGGAGGTCATCGTTGAACCATAAAGCTGTCGCGATAACCCACAGGCAAAATCACAGATGTCAATCATCTCTTGCACTTCACCTTCACCCTCAGTCGCGATCTTACCCATCTCAAGAGTCACCAACGCTCCAAGCGCCGCCTTCGCCTGTCGCAGCCGATCGCCGAGTTGTCGGATCACTTCGCCACGCCTTGGCGCAGGAATCTTGCGCCACACAACAAACGCAGCTTCCGCTCGCGCAACGATTTGGTCGTATTCATCGACGGTGACTTGTCGAACTGACGCGAGAGCTGACCCATCGATTGGACTCACGACTGATAACTCAGGACCGCTTCCAATCCAGTCACCGCCGAACCCCCCTACGTTCTGTTCTGCAATTCCAAGTTCTTTTAGTACGTCATGCATAGACAAGCACCTATTAGTAAAAAGCTCATTTCCAGTGCTCAAGGGTGCACTGCTCAACCCGAAGACGCTAATGACTTCATTCAGTTAACCACGTAGATTAACCAACTCCCAACCATTATCCGTATTAACCCAATAACTATTAGCACGCTACCAGGAAGCCTAACCATCCATTCTACCCAAGCGTGAATCCGCTTCGAACCCAGCATTAACATAATCACAGTACTCGCCATCAAGAGAAAGGCGAACCCTGTCATCGCTGTCGGCGACCGGCTTTGAGTCGCTATGGCGTAGAACAACCACGCCGCCACAACTTGAAACCCCATCACGAGATACAGTCGACGACCTTGCAGCATCGACCTGGCAATGGTTTTCACGCTGTCTGGGCGAACGACCGTCACCAACCCGATACCAGCGACAAATGCACCGACGAACGTCACTAGCAGCTGCAGCATGTAGTTTCCTCCTTGCCACTCGCCCCTTCATTATCAAGTTCGCGAACTGTGCACTGAAATGGTTACAACGCGATAAGCCTCGGCATCGGTAACCACTATTACCGAGCCGTGGGAGTCAGGGTCACTTGAAGGCGCTCGCCATCACGAATAAACACAACTGTTAGCTCCTCGCCAACCTTTACCGCATCAAGCGCGTAAGTGTAATCATAGATGTTTGTGATTGATTGCCCGGCGAATTCAACGATGACATCACCCTGTTGCAAACCAGCGACCGCCGCTGGCCCACCTTCAATGACACCGCCAAGAAGGAGGCCCTCAATATCCGACGTGTAATCCGGGATCGTCCCCGTGAAAACACGTACGCTGGCGCGTTGGCCCTGTTGCGCCACTTGTTCAACCTGAACAAATTCCAACGGAGCCCCACGAAGGGCTACATTGCGCCCAATCAAGGCACCAAGACGAGCGACCCGGTCAAGGTCGTCATAGTTGATAGTTTCAGCGTCGTCAGTTGGCCGATGATAATCTTCATGGTTCCCCGTAAAAAAATTAAGGCTCGGGACACTCGCTGCATTCAGACTCATCACGTCAGTGGGCAAATAGGGATCATCCTGCAAGGCAACATTAAAACCGACCGGAACATTTGACTGTTCGATTAAGCCACGCCAAGCTCGACTAGTACCCACGGCCTGCAACGATAAACGATTGTTGCGAGCACGACCAACCATGTCGAAATTAAGATAAGCCGAAATTTGCTCTATGGGTACGGGTGCATTTTTGACGAATTCACTGGACCCAAGTAGTCCAAGCTCCTCACCTGACCAAAAGGCTAGGATGATACCGCGACCTAGCTCTTGCTCAACAAGCCATGCACCAGCGGCAAGCACTGCGGCCACACCCGATGCGTTGTCATCAGCACCGTTATGAATTGCACCGTGCTCATTCTGTCGTGCGAGAGAATTGCCTTGCATCCCATAACCGAGATGATCGTAATGAGCCCCATACATTACGTACGGTTTCGCCTCGGGAGCTACCGGAGACGAAGACGGTGGCAGGTAGCCAACCACGTTATTACCCGTCAGCGTCTCACGAGTCACAGTGACATCAAGTGTTAACTCAAGACCATCAATCCCAAAACCTGCGATATGTGGATTTCCCGTATCAAGCTCCGCCTGAATAGAATCAAGCGTCTGATTCGGTACGTGCTCAAAAATGGCATCAGCAACAGCGCCATTCACGCTGGCCGCAACGATCCCAGATCCCGAGATGGCTGTATCAAAGGTCATGGGTACGGTCTGACCAGCGTTCGGAGAACGGGGCCCGGTGACCACGACAACCGCTGTCGCGCCCCGTTGACGAGCTGCCATTGCCTTATACCGAAGGCCGGAATAACGCGCAAGAATCCCTCGAACTGCTTGCTCCACGTCTTCAGGAAAGTAGCGTAAGATGAGAACAATCTTGCCCTCGACATTGAGCGTTGCATAGCTATCGTAGCTAAACTCCTGAGCCTCGGGTACGACTAGGCCATAGCCGGCAAACACAACCTCTCCTTGCACAACAGCTGAATCGGAAAAAGAAAGCCCCTGCACAATCTCCGCAGTCTGCCACGGCGCACCGTTTGTTATCACCAGACTAGATCCGCCATCACTGACACCGGCTGTGAATTCAAATGGAAGTCGATAGTCTTGCTGTCCCGGTAATGATTCAGCACCAATTGATCGCAACTGTTCAATGATATAGTCGGCAGCCTGGCGAGCTCCCGTCGTGCCAGTTAGCCTACCCTCAAGCGCATCAGCAGCTAACGCCTCAACATAGGGTCGGGTGCGCTGGTTGGCGCCTTGCGCAGCAAGCACAGCACTCAGGAGGATGCACGTCAAACAACCGCCTAAGACCGGGTTCAATTTTTGAGACATCATGAGTAACATGCGCTCCGATCTAGACAATCACTGATCATCAAGATTGCCGGAAACGGATTTAGGGGGTGCATCCTTGAGTGCTGCGATCGCCTGCTCATGATTCCAATCGGCCAGAAAGATCTGCGAGCCTTCACCACCCGTGCGACCATCAGACGTCCAAGACAATATCGTACCGTCGGGTGACGACACAGGTAATCCATCAAACCCATCCGTATAGGTGATACGAACGGGTTCCTTTTCACCAGCACTGTCCACAATAAACACTTCAAAATTCGTAAAGCCAAGTTTGTTCGATGCAAAAAAGATGTACTCGCCAGACGGATGAAAATACGGCGCCCAACTCATGGATCCAAAATCGGTAATTTGACGTTGGTCAGTGCCGTCAAGATTCATGGTCCACACGTCAGCCAACAATCCTTGTTCGTCAAATCGGCGCCAAACGATCTTCGTTCCGTCGGGGGAGAAAAAGGGGCCACCATCATAGCCATTCACCTCAGTTAAGCGCTGTTGCTGGGACCCATCGGATTTCATGATGTAGATCTCCGCAAAATATGACGGATCAACTTCCAACTGCTTACGTTCATCTTCCGATAATTCACGATTATACGCATCACGCATCGAGGTAAAGGTAATCCAGTTTCCATCAGGCGAATAACTACCTTCGGCGTCATAACCAAACGCCCGAGTCAGGCGAGAAAATTCAGTGGTTTCCTGATCGAATGTGTATATTTCCATTTCAGGATCGTAATCCCACGCATAACGCCGCTCTTGGCCAGACTCGCGAAACGAGATTTCCTCAGTCTGCAATTGTTCAGACTGGGGATCATGATGAGTTGATGAAAACTGAATCTTTGATGTACCTGGTTGAAAAAATCCACAGGTTGTCTTGCCGTGCCCTGGCGAGATGCGTCGCGAGTCACCCGTTTCCAGGTCCAGCATATATATCTGATAGAAGGGATTACCAGGCTCTCGTTCACTTTGAAAGACCAGTTGATTACCACCAGGCGAAAAATATCCTTCGCCGGCACGGGCCCCCTCGAACGTCAACCGACGCACACGACCAAGAAAATCCGCCTCGTTGTAGGCAGTGGTAGCCTGATCCGAACGGGTCGTGGCTGGCACGCTTAGCACACAACCCGTGATGATTAAGACGGCTACAATTCGACATCGCATTTCCATCACTTGATTCCTTCGTTCTATCTTACTCTGTTAGGTGAGCGGAGCTTACCGCGTAAATTCGCCCCGCTTGAAATCCTCAGCAGCCTGAACGAGTTCGGCACGTGTGTTCATCACGAAAGGGCCGTAGCGCGCAACCGGCTCGCCAATCGGCTTAGCCGCTAATAGCAGGAGCCGGGTCGCGCACGTTGCCGCCTGTATCGAAACGTAGTCGCCGTCACTGAGCACGACCAAACGTCCAGTTCCAACCGCAGAATCTATACCAGTTCTATTCGCGCCAATTATTGCCTCGCCTGCAAATACATAACAACATGCGTTGTATCCTGCGGGAATCTTCTGCTGAAAACCGCATCCTGGAGGTATCGCTACATCGAGATAAATCGGCGCAGTTATGATGTCTTGCACTGGACCAATGACGTCGTTCGACTGACCTGTAATTACTCGAACAGTCACCCCACCATCTAGAGTCCGCACGGGCACAGCAGCAGCTGGAATATCTTGATAGCGGGGCTCACACATCTTGAATGCTGCAGGTAAGTTAATCCAAAGTTGAAACCCCCACATAAGGCCATCTTCCTGTTTCGGCATTTCAGAATGCACGATTCCTCTGCCCGCAGTCATCCACTGAACACTTCCTGCGCTGATGTTGCCCGTATGTCCCAGGTGATCGATATGCTGCATCTCGCCAGCAAGCATATAGGTCACCGTTTCGAAACCTCTGTGGGGATGCTCTGGAAACCCTGCACCGTAGTCCTCCCGGTCAGCAGATTTAAATTCATCCAGCAGCAAGAAAGGGTCGTGTTGTTGTAAATTTGGCGTCCCAATCGTACGCCTGATCTTAACGCCAGCACCCTCTAAGGTTTCTTGCGCAGGAACCACCTGAATAACAGTGCGATCTGCCATGGATTGTTTACTTTCTCGTTGTTTTGCATTCAGTCGCTGCTACTTGCGCGTGGCGTTCGCAGAAAGTATTTATCTTAGCAGTCCTACAGGCAGCTACGTGACCAGAACCACCAAGATTTTGTATCCTTGCAGGCATGGCTTTGACTCCTTCCACGATGCTCGCCCTCGGCACGCCGGCTCCAGACTTTACCCTACCCGATCCACACGGAAATACCATCTCACTTGAGAACTTCGCTGGCGCTCAAGCATTGTTGGTAATCTTCATGTGTAATCACTGCCCGTTTGTTATCCATCTCAAGACTGAGCTTGCCACATTCGCGTCCGAATATCAGAAACGAGGGGTTGCGGTAGTCGCTATTAATTCGAATGATTCCAGCGAATTTCCCAAAGACAGTCCAGCGAATATGATCGCCGACATTAAGCAGTACGGCTACACATTCGACTACCTGATTGATGCGGATCAACGTGTCGCAATAATGTATCAGGCCGCTTGCACACCTGATTTTTATTTATTTGATCACAGCAAGCACCTTCGATATCGGGGCCAGTTCGACGATAGTCGACCTAAGAATGATATTCCGGTAACAGGTAGCGATCTCCGCAACGCTATTGACGCCTTACTAAAAGATCAGCCCATAGCCGCTAACCAGAAACCAAGTATCGGCTGCAATATCAAGTGGATTGCTGGTCAAGCCCCGAAGCACGCTGTGTAAATAGCAATGATAAACTAACGACACAGCCCAGCGACTGTTCGATCACCGAAGGATGACACCAGAAGCCATGCAAACCTCAGAAGCCATCACACAAGGTATCCGTATTCACGTAACAGCCCAATACTCAGCAGAGCATTCCCAACCGCAGAGTAAACGTTGGTTCTTTCTCTATACAATTAAGATTTCTAATGAGAGTGAAAGCACGGTCCAATTGCTTAACCGACACTGGATAATAACGGATGCCGATCAGCAAGTAGAGGAAGTACGTGGACTAGGTGTGGTCGGGAAACAACCAGTGCTCGCACCTGGAGAATCATTCGAATATACATCTGGCTGCCCACTCACGACACCTTTCGGGTCGATGCGCGGAACTTACCAGATGACCACGACTGATGGCGACCATTTCGATGCTGAAATAGCCGCGTTTGCACTCACTGAACCATACACTGTGCACTAGGGCTCCACTACCGGGTTTGCCATCGCTCCGCGTGGCTCGCCATCGAGCATTCATAAAACCGTGTTTATGCCATCATCGTCAAAAAGCTATAGCCGCGATGTCACCCGTTAACAGAAACCTGCATTAAGACAGACAAGAATCTGTATCAGTGTTTTCTATGACGCTCACTATTGCACCTTCTGCCCGACAGTCGACGATGATCGGATTGTTCGTAAGTGCCGGACTGTCGTCGAGTGGATACATTGCAGCCATCATTATCGCGCCGCTGGTTGCAGAAGACATGCTGGGGTCTCCAAAGTGGAGTGGACTACCTTTCGCTATGGGTGTCATTGGGATGGCCGTCGGTGCAACCAAACTATCAAATTTTATGGTTCTACATGGACGTCGAGCCGGACTTCTTCTGGGATATGGCGTTGTGATGGCAGCGGCTGCGATAGCTGCACTTGCTACATCTGCCGGGGCGTTCTGGCTGTTCACGCTTGGAATGTTTGCAATTGGTGTGGGGCACAGCGCGAACCGTTTGACACGGTACGCCGCTGCTGACCTTTACCCTCCAACCGAACGAGCCTCAGCAATCAGCTGGATTATTTGGGCTGGCACAATCGGTTCTGTACTTGGACCAGCCTTACTCGAACCCATGCGCAACCTAGCTGAAAGAATCGGATTTGTAGACTCAGCAGGTCCATTCTTTGTCACTATCGGTGGAGCAGCTAGTGCAGCGTTAGTTCTGCGTGCCATGATGCCCCGCCTTCCAGCCCACACGGCTACTCTCGATCCGTCTGATGCACCAAGCGCCCAACAATCGGTGATTGAGATACTTGCGTTACCGAACGTCCAGATTGCGCTCGTCGCACTTGCGATTTCACAAGGTGTCATGGTCTTGCTCATGACGATGACGCCTGTCTACATCCGAACCGCAAGTAACAACTTCGGTGCCATTGGACTCGTTATAGCGGCACATGCCTTGGGTATGTACGCGCTTTCTCCCCTAACCGGTTATTTGGCTGATCGACTAGGACGCATTCCAATTATTTTGACTGGCGTTGCGCTGCTAATCATCTCAACATACCTAGCCGCAAACGCCGAAGGCTTGGAAACGACCCGCTTAACCATAGCGTTGTTTATCCTTGGCCTTGGTTGGAATTTTGGTTTCGTAGCCGGAAGCGCACTGCTAACAGATAGTGTTCAGGAATCAGATCGCATTCGATTACAAGGTCTAGCAGATTCGTTAGTCTGGATAACAGGTGCTGCAGCTGGTCTTAGCTCAGGCATCCTCTTAGCAACTTGGAACTTCCCCGTCCTGGGCCTTGTTGGAACAGTATTCAGCTTTCTACCTATTTTGATAATCGGACGACACCGACTTTTCTCTACAACCTAGCAAGCCTCGGCACGGAACTCATCATCTTCAGAATTTTTGAAATGCTTGAGCCAGAGCCGGTCCAGCAACAAATTTCTTCACCTTTGTCGTTATTCTGCTACTTGCCTTAGCATGGTTTTTTTGACCACTTTTTCAAGTGTGAGGCCCTGAACAATAATCGAGAAAACGACAACACCGTAGGTCGTCGCCAGAATAAGTTCCTTTAGTTCTGATGGTGGTAACGACAACGCAAGTGCCACCGAAATCCCACCACGTAGCCCACCCCAAGTTAAGATTTGAATTGATCCAGGCGTAAATGTCCTACGCAGACTTAACAGACTAATCGGCACCGCGACGCAACAAAATCTTGCGAGTAGGACGACAGGAATAGCAAGAACTAGCGCTAGGAGGATCTGACTGCTAAACATCAATGCGATTACTTCAAAGCCGATAATCAGAAACAGCACCGAGTTGAGAATTTCGTCTAGTAAAGACCAGAACATCTTGATGTGCGTCCTCGTCTTTTCACTCATGGCAAACCGTGCACCATGGTTGCCAATAAATAAACCAGCAACCACCACAGCAATCGGTCCTGACACATGAAGTTGAACAGCGATTCCATAGGTCACCATGACGAGTGAGAGCGTTATAAGGATTTCAAGGTTGTACTCGTCAATGGTTTTCATCGCACGATAAGCAACATAACCAATCAGTAAACCGAGTAATACTCCGCCGAGCGCCTCCATAATGAATAACTTGGCGACGTTTAACGCAGTAATCTCAGCCTGTCCCAAGGCGAATCCTACCAGGATCGTAAACACAACCACGCCAACACCGTCATTGAAGAGACTCTCGCCAGTAATTTTGGTTTCAAGATTTTTAGGTACGGCGACAGATTTCAAAATACTTAGCACCGCAATCGGGTCAGTAGGTGAAATCAGAGCTCCGAATATTAAGCAATACAGGAAGGGCACATTTATCCCGAGCGCACGCCAACCAAGAAACATCATGCCGCCTACAAGAGCAGTAGACAGAAGAATGCCAACTGTGGCCAATATCGAAATGGGCGCTTTAACCTTGTACAGATCATCTAGGTCAACATGAAGCGCCCCGGCAAACAACAGAAAGCTCAACATGCCCTTCATTAGGACATCGTAAAAATTGATTCTGGACAGCATTTCGCGCACCACAGATCGAAACTCAAGAGCAGGAAACACTGCATCGATCGCGAGTACAACGAGTGAGGCGGACAACGCCACGACGACTAAGCCAATGGTGTGCGGTAGCTTCAACCACCGGTGGTTCACATAGCCAAACGCGGCAGCCAGCGTGAATAAAAGGGCAACTAGGTTGAGGATGGAGTCAATGTTCACGGGTACGCTCCTCAAGCCTACTCTATCCTGATCATGGCGTCAGTGACGAATATGACCCGAGATACCCGTGATGTAAGATGAAAATCGAAGCGAGCTGTACGTTACCAGACAGCCGGAAAATACCTAGTTAAGCTAAAAAACGTCAGTCAGCCTAACTCCACGGTATCTCAATATCATATTCCGTCGAATCAATGTCCGTAGCAGTCACTCGCACACGGTCAGGCTTATGCACCCGTAAATTAAGCGTCATCCCATCACTGCCTCGAAGTTCTCCTAGCGAAAAATCCTTCTTGTCAGCATTTTCAAGACGATAATGTGTTGCCGCATAACTAGTCTGCCCACCCGTAGGAATCACTTCCAACTTGATATCACTGATCGCCCTGCCACTTTTATTGGTAACGGTAATGAAAAGTTGAGAGACTTCTATCTCAATGGGACCACCTAAAGACGTATTCTCTGAGGAACCACCACAGCCCGTCGTTGTCAATGTCATTGCGAAAATAATCGCCGAAATGGACACTGACAGAATCCGTGATTGCATTGTCATGATCGCCCCTTTCCAGACGTCACTGATCCGCCGCCGCCGGAATCACCCTAGATTATTACGTGAGGCCTGCAATTCTACTCCCCAGCTATTGGACAAGCAAGCACACAAAGAATTGGGCTGTGACCATACTGGAAGAGAAGTAAAACTTGGAAAAATGCACCCAAATTCGCCCCACTCTCGGCATTACTATCAGCGTGAGTTCGTGGATGTCCTGGACCTGGCGAAATAGCGCTCGTACCAATTCATACTCCGATCGAGAGAATCGACCCGATGCGCCGTTTCCCGGATGCCATGGCCCTCGCGTGGGTAACGCACCATAACCGCTTCTACGCCGACGTCTTTGAGGGCAATGAAGAATTGCTCTGCTTCAGCGATCGGCACATCATTGTCATTTTCACCATGAACTAGCATCGTTGGTGTTCGGACGTTGGCAACGTATCGGATTGGGGACCGCTCCCACAGCAGATCCATAACACCATCCTGGTGAGGATATGCACCAAATTCGACCGCTAAATAATCATGATAGTAGGCCATGTAGTTGAAACTGACTAGATTTGAAATGCTCGATCGAGGAATGGCAGCTTGAAAGCGGTCGGTCTGGGTGATAATCCAGTTTGTGAGTTGCCCACCATAACTACCCCCTTCGATACCAAGACGCTCAGAATCGATCCATCTATAGCGTTCAAGCGCAGCATCGAGACCCGCCAAAACATCTTTCGCTTCTCCTCCATTTTGGTCCTTAAAGATTGCATCAGTCAGTTCCTGACCGTACCCGGTTGATCCTCGGTAATTAACCATTAACGTCGCCCAACCACGACTCGCATACACCTGAGCTGTCGCGTTAAAGGCCGCACCTTGTTGTCCATGCGGCCCGCCGTGAATCTGCACGATGAGTGGGTGTCGGTTAATCGTGTCGAGGATGACTGGTTTAGTAAGAAATGCTTCAATGCTTCGTCCATCGAAACTAGCAAATGAGAACGATTCAACTTCGGCAACGGTACGCTGACCGATCAACTCAGTATTTAGAGACGTCAACATCCGAGACTGATTATCCTGCTTTACGAATAACTCGGCTGGCGCGACCGTCGAGGTAAATGCAAAGGCTGCCTTGCCATCACGAGATCTCGACCATGCACCGACTCTACCGCGGTCTATCACCAACATATTTGGAGACCCGCCCGCAGCCGGCAGACAGAACAAATGTACGTTTCCTCGTGCCTGAACGGTAAAACACAGCGACTGGCCATCTGGAGTCCATTCCACCGCACGTTGTCGGTTATCAACATTACCACCCAACTCGCGGCGATTGGCGCCATCAGCATTCATTAACCAAACATGGGTATCCTCCATCGTCGTCTCCGAGGAAGTGAGTAACCGTCGTGTTGCTAAATAGGCAATACTCTTTCCATCCGGTGACCACCTGGGTTGATATTCGGCATTCGGGGTGTCGGTGAGACGCCGTACTTCAGCTGTGTCAACTTGCACGACAAAGATGTCGTAATTAAAAACGCGATCCGGGTCGGCTTCGCGATTCGAGATGAAGAGGATCTCGTCTCGAACAGGCGACCAATCAATCGAATGTTCGTAATAGTTCCCCTGCGTTAACTGAAAGTTGCGATTCGTTAGACGGTCGAACACAAAAATGTGAACACGCCGGTTGTCATTAAATCGGGTGGAGCCTTCAGCAGCAGTGGGCTTATAGAGATAGCGTCTAACTATTCTGGGATCACCATTCATTTCGTCAGACTCGGGTCCAGGCATGGACGAAACATAGGCGATTTTGTTGCCGTCAGGCGACCATGCGATTTGTTCACCAGCTGACGGTAATGGGTGATTCGTGCCCAAGACCGGCGCGAGAAATGTGGCATTGGAACCGTCGGCACGTGATACAACGATGCCTCTTTGCCCCTCCGTCCTACCAAAGTACGCAATCTCACGCCCATCTGGCGACCACCGAGGATTTGATGCATACCCCTCTGGACCACCCAGACGTACTTGCCGACCAGTGGATATATCCATAACCCATACTTCGGTATATGGACGTCCCGGTCGATCGCTTTTCCGTATGCTGTATGCCACTGCATGCCCTGCTGGAGCTAACTGCACATCGCCAACCGACTGCAACAGGTGCAGATCCTTGCTATCGAATCCACGTGGCTGGTCACCTTCCGTTTGGGCACTACCAAACGATGTCACCACCAACGGGATAAGCAAGGCAATGACTAAACTGGTAAACATTCGAAACCCGGCCAACAACCTAGATCGCACTGGTCGACCGTTCAGCATAATTTCCTTCCCTTCGTCTCCGGAATCCAGATCCATAACACACCAGCCAGAACAAATGCTATTGAGGAAATCGAGAGTGCCACCTCAAATCCATGCGTATCGGCAAGCGACCCGACAACGAACGGTGCAAGGGCACTCGCAAGTCGTCCAATATTATAGGTAAAGCCTTGAGCGGTTGCCCTGATATCAGTTTGATAGATTTCTGCGGTCACTGCACCGAAGCCGCTGAACGAACCGGTTCCAAAAAATGCCACGAGTGGCCCCAGCACCAAAAGTGCCGATGGAGACCGAGTAGAGGTATACGCCAAAATAAGTAGCGCAGCGGTAAGCACATAGATGACATAGGTACGCTTCCGGCCGAAAATGTCACTCGCAAAGCCAAAAGTCACGTAACCACACCACATGCCCACCTGCATTGCAATGACGAATCCAGACATCGCGTAGGCACTCAGCCCAATGCCGCCCTCGTTGATCGGTAGTGACAGGTAAGCTGGAATCCAAAGATTGAAACCCCACCACGCAAACATGATGCAGGCATTCATCAGTGTCAGGGCAATTGTTAAGGGCAGTAGTGAACCTCGAAAAATATCCCTTAAGCTGCCTCGCGGCTTGCCAGACTCTACCCTCGCACGCCAAATCTCAGGCTCGGCCACATCACGTCGAATCCATAACGTGAACAACGCTGGCAAAATCCCAACAAAAAATACGGCACGCCAACCCCAAATGGGTAACACGATGGCGGTTACCGCCGCAGCGACCGCATAGCCAATCGCCCAAGAACTCTGCATTAAGCCGAGTGCTTTTCCCCGGTGTTCTGACGGCCAGGTTTCTGACACCAGTGCCGCTCCACTCGCCCATTCGCCACCCATACCAATACCCAAAAATACTCTGAAGACAGCTAGTTGACGAACTGTCTGCGCGAACCCGCAGGCGGCGGTAAACACTGAGTAAATTAATATACTCATCACGAGAGCACGGACACGCCCAAAACGGTCAGCGATGACGCCGAACAGAACACCACCGATGGCTGATGCGACGAGTGTCAATGATGCCAACGAACCACCGGTAGCCTTGTCCATACCCAAGTCCGTCATGAGTACCGCCAACACCAACGCATAGAGCATGACGTCGAACGAATCGAGCATCCAACCCAGCGATGCAGCCACAAGGGCTTTCCGCGCGACCGGAGAAGACTTGTTCCACCATTCAAACGTTGTACTTGAAGTCGTAAACATGATTGATCACACTACGCTGGATTTTCGGCAGCAGCTCGACGAAGGCTGGTGTCGTTAACACTGCTCGTCTGCGAAAAGCACAATCGCACACATTGCGATCGGGATTAGTCGACAGTCCCACTTTGGGCTGACATATCCACAATCAGTCCTCACTCAGCATCATCAACTTTCGGCGGTCTTGGCCGGAACATCGTTAACCGTACGCCGCCAAAAAAATCACTGCCGTCACGTTCGACCACGTGCTGACCTTCAGCCAAATACTTTAAAATTGCCTTATCCCACTGCAGACCGGCAGCTGCAACCAGCTTCATCCAGTCGCCTCGGGCAGTCTCATCTGGCGCCTCGGTGCTACCACTCCAAATAGTCACCCGTGGGTTACGAGCCATAAAACTTCGACTGCCTGGACTAACACGTGCTCCTTTAATCCCCGTGTAAATCAAAACGTCGTCTGAAAAATCAAGCTTAAAATTTTCATTATCGTGTGCAAAGCCGTAGCGACGGTAACGAGCATAGGCACGGTCATTGAAAGCCCGAATCTCTGGTAAGGCGTTGATGTGTTCAGTAATGAGATCGCGAATCTCGAATGCAGCTGACTTGTGACGCGGATAACGTGGATCGTCTAAATATCTGAATCCAGGTATAAACCAGCCACGCATGCCCCACCAGCTGCGGGATTGTGTCACCCGGTTGCGCACCCAACCCGCATATTCCGAAAACAACTGAACCCACTCGTGTGAAGGATAACCATGCGGGTTTAAAAAAATGTCTGGCAGCCAAGTCCGCCAAAGTTCCGGCCGGATTGTTGACTCCGGATAAAGAGGATCGCTCTCCCATTGCCCTGCCCCAACATCAACACCGAGCGCACCCAAGTAACCAGCATGCAGCATATGGTTGGGGGTCTGTTGTGCTAAGTCGTATGCCAACTGTGCGCCGTCGGCGTTTGTGATTGGGTGAATGACGACGTTCACCTTATCAAGTTGCTGTCGAACACTGGAATCCGTTAGCAGTAGTTCCGCTAGCCTCAGCACATGACTCGTTGAGGAGACTTCATTCGCGTGCTGCCTAGCGGAATAGATCACTGTCGGTTTAAACGTCGTCGCTTTGGTGTGCGACCAATGCGACGCCTCGATCGGCGACATCAAATCCATAGCCCAGACATCCTTACCCAAATAGCTCTTGCCAACCTGATAGGTCGTCGCCTCTGGATATTCAGCCATCATCGCCAGCAGGGCATAGGCTTCCGACGGAGGAATAGGAGTATCCCATTGCACGAGGGGGCCCTCTCCAACAGCTACAACCGGCGCATCACGTAACAGCTCAGTCACAGCGGGAAACGGGCTAGCCTGTCCATTTTGAGTGAGTGTTGTCACTGGTTCACTAAGAACGTCAATGTCATGTTCCCAACCAGCTGAGACCTGCAGAACGCCGACATCGTGATATGCCAGAGCATCGCGATACAAACCTGCTGCGCGCAACAAATTCAGGTTGGCTACCACGGCCATAACTTGCTCAGCCGACATTATCTGAGCATCAACACTTTCTACTCTGGTTCGTAAAGCAAGTTCAGCCCATTCGTCGTGCTGGGTGTCAACTTTCACGCGCAGGTCAAGCTTCTCCAGTCCATTACTTTCCAGACTCACCTGAGCTGAAAGTGAACGTGGTCGTTCGACGGACACTTTGGGAATATCTCGGCGCTTGGTGCCAAGCCGACCATTGCGCTCACGGTAGTCGACGTTAACTGCTGGTCGACTTGATCCAAAACCAGTAAAACTTATGGCCGCCCGGCCAGGCAAACCGTCCGACGTTGCCTTCACAATCGGAATAACTCGCCCCGGGTAATTTAAAGGCTGTCCCCGAGTGAAACGGCCGAGCACGTCAAAGAAGTGCAGTGTCGAAAAGTAGATCTCTTCGTGCAGTGATTCCATTGGTGCGATTTGTTCTTGATCTATCCCAAGTTGATAATCCGACTCGCTGAGTGTGACCTGCACGCGGAGTTCACCGAAATGAGGCGCATCAGCAGCAAGCGGTTTGCCTTCGTGCAGTTCCATTACGTAATCGTAGATAGCTGGTAAGGTCGTCCCTTGGAAATAGTCCCAGAATCGTTCCAAGTCGGTCACGATGCGCGTGTCAACGATTTGGCGATCGCCCGCCTGTGCTGATATCCATCCGGTCGTAACTCGAACCTTTTCATAATCCGGAAATTGATCGAAAAATGACCTCAGCACGAACTTCGGCTCAAACGTTTCTCGGAGCAACTCAACGTTATTTGCATCGCGTGCAATCACCTCGTACGTTGGCGACCCAATCGGCATCTTTTCAAAAACGATTTTTTCAAGCGTGAGGTTTAACTCATTTGCGAGAATCTCGTCGATTGGGTGTAGTTCAAGCAACCAGCGCGTAGGCGTGAACATGGCCTGCTGTTGCCAGTCCTCCGGTGGGCCGATCTCTGCATAGCGAATCAGCATGTTATCAACGGGCTGCTCGCTTAATCTTGGCCGAACAATGTCGTACAGCCAGCTGAATCCCTGCTTGTAGGCTGAGGTTATCGTGACCGACACATCTTCAAGTCTGGCACCCGCATCAACAAGTTCTTGGACTGCTTGTTGCTCAAGCTTCGACCGTATCGGGGGTGGCTCACTCAACCGGGCCATCACGACAACCGGCTCGTCCCAAGTCACCGACGGCATTACCTGCGAGCGAAGGATTCGCCAAAATTCATCGACCTCGGATGGAATATCAAATTCAGCGCTGATCGGTGCGCCATTCACGCTAATCGGTTTTGCTTCCTGAACATCCAAACTTTCCACACGAACATTGAGGTGATCGACAGTCAGTTGTTGAACAGCCGTTTCCTGCACTAGAACCCCAAAGCCGGATTCTGGTTTATCAACGTAGACGGTCACCTCCGCCGATTCAAGATCGAGCTGCGACAACTCTTGAAAGACCTGATCCAATTTATACAGCGCTGTGGCCGCCTGCCCTGCAGGGGATCGACCAGTCAAGACATTTCGCAGGTCGCTCTCAATTTGGTCAAGCGTCGTTCGGTCCTTTCCGCGTTGCCACACGTGAGGAAATCGTTCTGTGACTTGCTCAAGGGCCCGCGCGACACCAGACGCATCAGCTCCGGTAATGACGACGGCACTCTTACTACCAAACGCCTTGGGTACAACTCGGATCAGCCCTTGCCCAGATTGCAACGTAGGCAACGTTAGTTTGCCGTCCGCCACTAACTCATCCACGAGCGGGTGTGGAGTCCCGACCAACACCAACGTAGGCTCGGAGCCTGGAGCGTCAATTTCATCGACCGTACGCACTAGCGGAATCGATAAGCCAGTGACCTCAAGCCCTATGCGAGCAGCAAGATCAATTGTGCCGTCAGTGCCAGCACCGGAAGGAACGATAACAACATCCGTCCGATCCGAAATCAGATCGCTATTCGCGTCCCCGAGAAATCCGTCGCTGGAATAGACACTTGACAGATCAAGGCTACGCTTCACACTAGAACCTGGCCTTGGCGCAAGCGGCTTGTCGGCTGGGGGTGCAGCCCGTGGTACATCAACAAATCCCAGCGCTTCTGAATCTGCGAACAGGTTGATACGCACGATACGGGCGCCTGAGTAGGACAATTCCGGCTCAGACTCATCGTCGACTACCGCTTCCTGATTAGGCGATGTAATTCGTTCATCTGCGAGTCGGTTCAGAGCCGTCTCAGCTCCTACCGAATCAGCTGCGGAACTCATTTGAACCGTAATCGTCAAACGATCGATAGCATTATCCTCAGCCTTTACGTGCACATTCTCGACTGCCATCCCGGCGGGAACAACACCTGCGTCACTGAGAAAGTCTCGCACGTTAGTAAGGACGTCAGTCAGTGTCGGGCCTTTCGGATCCCACACATGCGGAAGGCGGCCCGCAAGTAACCGTGCGGCGGCAAGTGTTCCTCGGTCATCCCCTCCGGCGATCACCAGCACTTGGTCATTCGCGAGGTGACCAACAGTGACAAGACCTTCTCCAGGCAAGAGTGTGTCCAGCCTCAGATCGGCCTCCGATAGCCGTGCCCGGCTTACGCCGGCTCGGCCAATGGCAATCATCGTCCCTTCCCCCGCACTACGAGGCAGTGGTAAATCAAGTGCCATCGTCTCAAAACCAAGGCGAGCAGCCACCTCAGCAGCAGCCGTGATTTCGGTTGGTGTCGGAACGTTACCCAACACAAACCTCGCATTAACAAAATCAATCACTTCGTCACTGTTGCGGTCTTGGAAAATGGCGCCACGGTCGAATACGGTGTCGAGCGATAAGAAAACGACGTCATCTTCCTGGGGCGCACTAGCCCCTAAAACCAGAGTGGCCGCAATTAACAGGAGTGCAGATGTCTTAATTTTTCTCATGATTAAATGAACCACACCAGGCAACGACTTCCAATGATTCGTCCTAAGACAGAAATCCTACTGCATTCAGGCGATTCTGTAACGTTAAGGAGCCTAGACCCCAGTTTCTGCTAGAATCGAAGCCGCTTTGGAGGCCTGCGCATGGGCGACACTCTTGTTTATAAGGTGCCACCGAGCGGTTCGTACATCGCAAGGCTGGAGTAGTTCAATCAGTCTGATTAGGAGACTCTGATGTCGATTTCACGTCGAAACTTCGTTCGAGCACTTGGTTTGAGTGGTGTTGCTCTGCGCTCTGGATCGAGCCTCTTGGCTCAAGTCGAGAGCAGTCAGCCACTGTTTACGATTTCTCTCGCTCAATGGTCGCTTCATCGAACCATTTTCGGCTCCTCCCAAGACGATCACCAGACTTTCACCCAGCTGCTTCGAACAGACCCAGACCGCGTCTTGCAAGGCACCCTTGATCCACTTGATTTCGCCATGACAACGCGTCAGGAATTCGACATCGATGCAATTGAATACGTGAATGTCTTCTTTTTCGGGCATGCGCGAGATGCTGCATACTTGCGTGAACTGCAACAACGATCGAATGATGCGGGAGTAAAAAATCTGCTCATTATGTGTGACTTCGAAGGCCGGCTAGGTGATCCAAATTCAACCGAGCGCACAAAGGCCATCGAAAATCATCACAAGTGGGTTGAGGCAGCGGCCTTTCTGGGTTGCCATTCGATCCGCGTCAATGCAGGAAGTGCTGGTTCATGGAGCGAGCAAGCTAAACTCGCCGCCGATGGCCTCACCACTCTCGCCGATTATGCGGACACACACGACATTGATGTCATCGTGGAAAATCACGGGGGTTTGTCAAGTAATGGCCAATGGTTACAGAGCGTGATGGAACTAGGAGATCATCGCCGCCTTGGCACGCTGCCCGACTTTGGGAACTTCAACCTTGGAGACGGTGAACTGTACGACAACTACCAAGGCGTAGCTGAATTGATGCCGTACGCCAAGGCTGTTAGTGCTAAATCGTACGACTTCGACAGTGATGGCAATGAAACCGACTTGGATTATGAACGAATGATGCGCATTGTGCTCGATGCTGGTTATCGGGGTTGGGTCGGCATCGAATACGAAGGCGGACAGCTTGAAGAGTTGACCGGAATTAGAGCAACCAAATCACTACTTGAACGGGTACGAGATAAATTAGCAACTGAATATTAAATTCTCGACCTTGATGGGTCAGAACCTCTGACGGTAACAAGAGGTCATTGAAAACAAGAGTCACGTCCTCACGATTTTGTGCGTTGGATAATCTATAAAAAAAGGCCGAGCGTGAATAATTCACGTTCGGCCTTACCAAAAGACCCGGCAGCGACCTACTCTCCCACGGAGTTGCCCCCGCAGTACCATCGGCGGTAGAGGGCTTAACGACCGTGTTCGGAATGGGAACGGGTGTGGCCCCTCTCCTATGACCACCGGGAAACTGTAAATAACGTCACGCAGCCTACACATACGGCAGCACTGCGTGGACAACTGAATACCCTACAAACGGTAGTTTTCACCACCACCAACACGCACGTGTAACAAAAAAGGTCAAGCCTCACGGCTGATTAGTACCAGTTAGCTGAGGCCATCACTGACCTTACACACCTGGCCTATCACCTGGTAATCTTCCAGGAGCCTTCAGGAGCCTTACGGCTCGGGAGATCTCATCTTGGGGAGGGTTTCACGCTTAGATGCTTTCAGCGTTTCTCCCTTCCGAACGTAGCTACCCAGCGCTGCCGCTGGCGCGACAACTGGTACACTAGAGGTTCGTCCATCCCGGTCCTCTCGTACTAAGGACAGCCCCCCGCAAATCTCCTGCGACCATGGCAGATAGGGACCGAA